>Ga0182239_1000487_pt1 | contig 14497 bp, 15 predicted proteins | sample hydfrate6_PW_210_FD_132456 | JGI IMG/M metagenome (GOLD analysis project Ga0182239, IMG submission 132456) | Subsurface microbial communities from deep shales in Texas, USA - hydraulic fracturing test 6_PW_210 | ecosystem: Environmental > Aquatic > Deep subsurface > Shale gas/oil reservoir >... | reverse complement strand
GAGTTTTAACAGTTACACGATCAAGTTCAGTTTTAGGCATTGGTTGTCCCCCCTTAACTATATATTACATCAATCTCTTTTATTAGTCGAACTTGATTAGGGGCGGACAAATGTCCTTATTTAAAAATATTAAAATTTTAGGAGGGTTTTAATGAATTTTGTGCGCAGTGGTCCTAGATATCTATTTTTAAAAGTTAAATCGCCGGATTTATTCTGCCAACGACTTTCTAAAAAAATTAAAATAAAAAAACTTGATTTTCAAACAGCAATTAAACTAGCTGCAGAAGAATCAGTAATTGTTTTTTTAAGTGATTATAAAAACAAAAGCTTTAAGGTTGAAGATTCTGATCTTATTATATATATGTCTTTAAATTCTACTGCTTTAATGGCCATGATTTTAAATCAGCATGAACTTAGTCAGGCTGTGGAAAAAGTTACTGCTGGCCCTGGTCAGCTGGTTATGCGAATACCAGAACAGGGTGAAAAAGTATTTGAGGAAATAATTGAAAACTATCAAGCTGAAGAAATGTCTATTTTAGAAGGAATTGATAAAGGAAATGCTGATAGCACAATAATTTCTTTTACTGATCAACCAATTAAATCTAGGTTGAAATCATTAAAAAAAGTACGAGATAATATATTAGTAAATAAAAATAGTACTCTAGTCTTTGAAGAGTTAAGACGTGATGCTGTTAGGTATATTACCCATGGATTAGAAGATCATCAGTGGTCTGAACTTAAAATAAATATTTATGATTCAGATGAATTATATGAATTAGAATATCAAAGATTAATTACTATTTTATCTGATTTAGAAGCGGGAATTATTCTTGGTGAATCCTGGACTAAAGACCATGCATTTGCGTTGTTTTCAATTACTGCTTATCAGGTAAGATTATTTACTTTTTTAGATCCTCTAGAAATAAAAAAAATATTATTTTCTTTCGAATATAATAGTAACGGCGAAAGACTTGTTGATTATGACCTTTTTAATAAGAGTAATAAAATTAGCTGGTCTGAAATTTTAAATGATGGTAAATATCATGATCGTAAAGAATTAGCCTTTAAATATCGGGAGCAAATCATGGAGGAATTATCTGCGTCAGCAAAAAAACGTTATTTTGAAATTGAAAACAAAATAGCTTTAGAATCAAATAGATGATAAATCCGGGATTTCCCGGTTTTTCTATTTATTAGTAGTAAAAAGCTAGCTCTATTTGTAAAAAAAATCACATATTTGCGATATATAGTATTTTGAGTTAAAATAGAAATATATGCTTTAGTTTAGAAAGGGGATTTTAATGGAAACGGAGAAAATACTAGCTGATGTCGAAAAAGCCATCAGAGAATTAATAAATATAGCTAAACCCAAAGCAGAGTCAATTTTTATTTTAGGTGGTAGTACAAGTGAAATCCAAGGAAAAGAAATTGGTTCAGCAACTGATATAGATTTAGGTGATAAGATTATACAGAAAATAATGTCAATTTTAAGTAAACATGATCTTTATTTGGCTGTGCAGGGTTGTGAACATATAAATAGATCTTTAGTGATAGAAAGTGAATGTCAGCAAAAATATTCTTTTAATGAAGTAAATGTTATACCACATAGAAGTGCAGGAGGTGCCTTTGCTACGGCAGCATTCAAGGAATTTTCCGAAGCAGTTACAGTAGAAAATATAGAAGCTGACTTAGGGATTGATATTGGTGATGCCTTAATTGGAATGCACCTTAAAAATGTTGCCGTTCCAGTTAGATTATCAATTAAAAATATAGGTAAAGCACATCTTACTGCTGCTAGAACTAGATTAAAACTTGTTGGTGGAGTTAGGGCAAAATATCGAGATTAATAATAGGGAGGCTTTAATTTGAAATCTTTGCATCATTTAATTGATAAATTAATTCTTTCACTTATAGGCCGCTCTTTCACCATTTTAACTGATACTGAGCCGATTATAAAAAAAGAATTAGAATATTTACCGGAGCAATTTACAGCAGCGTTGGCTGTAGAGAAAGAAGCACCATCTATTATAGTGAAAAAAGAGAATAATAAATTTAAATATTTCGGCTATCATTATCAGCCAGAGAATATTGACTTGAGATTATATTTTAAAGATGAAGAATTTGCTTACGAAGTTTTAGGGGCTAAAGAAGGTATTAGACAGGCATTTTCTGAACATAAAATAGTTTTGGAAGGTGATTTAGAATATGCTGTATCGTTAATCTATATTTTTGAAGTCGTTGAAGCTTATATAATGTCAGATAAATTTTCTGAAAAAATTATAGATTATAAGTTTAAAAGAAATATTTCTAGATTACAGCTGATTATGCGTGCAGTATTTTTATATAGAGAAAAGGGTGAAATTTAATGTACAGCTCAGATTATTTTGAATTTTTTAGTCCTGTTAAAATAATTTCAGGAGAACATGCTTTATCAACCTTAAATTATGAATTAGATCGTCTTCATGTCAGTACTCCTTTAATTTTAACAAATCAAAGTTTAGATGAAATGAAAATTCTTGATACACTTTTATCTCATCTGACAAAAAAATTGATAAACCCGCGTCAGATTATAAAAAGAATCCCTAATCAGGCAACAATTGAGATTGTAAAAAAAGCTGCTCAAAGATATAAAAATTTAGAGTGTGATGGTATTATTGCTTTAGGAGGAGATGGGATTATAGATACTGCAAAAGGGGTTAATTTAATGATCTCCGAACGGGTTGATGATTTAAAAAACTTTGCAGGAATCGAAGCTGCTCATGCAGATATGCAGCCATTTATTGTGATTCCAACTACAAGTGGGACAGGGTCGGAAGCTGCCTTAAATGCGGTAATTAGTGATCAAGCTAATAAAAGAGATTTAGAATTTGTTTCTAGTAAATTGATTCCAGATCTTGCAGTTATAGACCCGGCAATGACTTTTTCTTTGCCACCTCGCTTAACAGCTTCTACTGGTGTTGATGCTCTAGTACATGCTGTTGAAGCATATACAGGTTTGCAGACCAATCCACTCAGTGATGCTTATGCATTTGCAGCTTTAAAATTAATAGGAAAAAATCTTTGTCCCTTAGTAGAGGATGTTAATAATAAAAAGTCTAGGGTTGCTATGAATAATGCTGCAGTTATGGCCGGAATAGCATTTTCTAATTCTCATGCAGGGATTATTCATGCAGTTGGTGATGCTTGTGAAAAAATTTCTGGTGTATCTCATGGTGATGCTCTTTCAGTTCTTTTACCTCATGGAATGTTTTATAATCTGAAGTTTGATTATTGTAAAAACTCATATCAGGATATTTTGCTTGCATTGGAAGGAAGAGATAAGTTTGTAGATACAGAATCTGAAGATAGAGCATTAATTGCTGTAAATGCTGTAGTTAGTATTTTAAATAAACTTCGCTCTTTAACTGGAATTCCTGTTACTTTAGAAGAAATTGGTGTAAAAAGAAAAGATTTTGATGCTATTGTTGATAAGGCAATGCATAATAGTGCGATTCTAAACTCTGCTGGTCAAGTTAATAGAAAAGATATAAAAAGTATTTTGGAGGCAGCTTTTTAAAGTAATGGACATTTGGTCTCCAGTTTAATAGAGACAGAAAATTAAATAATTTTATCCATAAACCAAATAATTTTTTATGGAGGTAAATGCCCCAAAAATAAATGTTGCGTAGTGGAAGAAGCTTGAATTGGGGGTACTTAAATGAATGACAATGATTTTAAATTTTATGGTCTGGGGTCTTTTTATTGTGAATATAAGGACAAGAAGATTGATGGTAACAATTGGGTTTCCAAACGAGCTCTCTATATTTTAATGTATCTGCTGCAAGAACGAAACAGAAGAATTAGCGTAGAAGAATTGGTGGATATTTTTTGGCCTGAATCTGAGCTTGAAGATGGAAAAAATAAACTATATAATACTATTTATTTGCTTCGGATTTCGTTAAAAAAAGGTGGAATTCCTAAAGATATAATAGAGTCTTTAAATGGGGCTTATAATATCAACAGTAAATATAATATATGGACTGATTGGAATCATTTCGAAGAACATGTTAATAAATTACTTTCTGGAAAAGAATATACGGTACAAGAACTACAGTCCTTAATTGAAATCTATCGAGGCGATTATTTTAGTTCTTTGAAATATGAATCATGGACAGAATTATATAGGGAAAAAATGAGAGAATATTATTTATTATTGATAGAGAAAATAACTGAGAGCCTTTATATTAAAGAAAGCTATCGAGATACAGTTAACTATTTGCATAAAGGTATAGAATATGATCCTTATCGTGAGAACTTTTATCTACTTTACATTAAAGCTCTAGTTAAGTTAGGTAGAATTGCGGAAGCTATTAATAGTTATAAAAAATGTGAAAGAATTTTAAAAGAGGAATTAAATGTATTACCGGGTTATGAATTAAAGAGTGAATATCAAAGAATTAAGATGAGCAGAGAAATAAGCGAAAAAGTTCAGCAAAATTTTAATGGTAGTCCAGTTATCAATAGTGGGGCCATGTTCTGTGATTTAGAAGTTTTCCAAAAAATTTATGAGCTTGAGTTGAGACATGTTAAGCGCTTAAATAAGGAGTTTGTGTTACTGACTATTGATTTTTCAGAGATAAAATCTGAAATAAGATCCGAAGAATTGCTCCATAAAATTGCTGAGATCTTAAGAACTGAAGATGTAATTTGCTACTGGGGTAAAAAAGTATATATTATTTTAAAAGAAATGGACCTTATAAATAGTGGTGTAATCATGCAGAGATTTAATAATTTATATAAAAATTTGGGTTTAGAAAAAAAACCGACTTTAGATATCAAAGAGATAAATTAGTCTAATAAAAAATTATAATATTTATATCGAAAAACCACCTTAAAGGTGGTTTTTTATTTTTTAGAGATTATTTAGAGTTTATTTCTATCTTTTTTTTAAATGCCTTTGTTATTATTAGATTATAGAAAGAAAGGCGGTGCTGAAAATGATATTTAAAAAAATATTTATAAAATTATTTGTGTCTATTATAGTTTTTTGGTTTTTAGCGCTTCCTGTTTATGCTGAAGAAAATGATTTTGCTTCTTTAAATAATAATTATCAGCTTGAAAAATTCAGTTATACTAATTATGGTCAAAAAGATTATATGAGTTTTAATTATAGATCTGATTTTAACTATGCTTTTTCTAAACTAAATAAAGCTGCAGTAATTAATCAGATTGGTAATTATAACTTTGCTGAGATAAAACAGGGTAATCAATATATTTCTATTAGTAAATCAGCTGCTTTTATTCATCAATATGGTAATGATAATTTTATTCTAGCAGGTCAATTTAATACTAACAATAAAATCAGTATAAATCAGTACGGAAATAATAATTTTGTATTAGCAGAAGAATTTAGTAAAGGTAATAATGTTTTGATCAGTCAATTTGGTAATAATCAGAAATTAAAATTATACAAATATTGAGAAAATAAAATATTTTAGCTTTAAATAATAAAGGGAGGTGGTTGGAAAAGCATGTACAATATTGTGCCGCTTCTTATTGAAAGTCTTAGTCAACTACAGGGAAAGCGATTAAACAAAGGGGAGGTATTTAAAATGAGAAAAATTTTATTTCTAACTTTTGTAATGGTAATGGCTCTATCAATGTCAGCATTAGCTTTTTATGGTGGAGGTATGGGTGTAGGCGGAGATTTTGCAATGATCGAACAGTCAGGCTCTTTTAATGATGCTTCAATTTCTCAGGATGGTTATGCTTGGGGTGGCTGTGGCTGGGATTGTCCATTATGTACAGATAATATTGCTGTAATCTTACAGGATGGAGTAGGTAATAAAAACTATGTAACTCAAAATGGTTCTGATAACCTGACTCATGCTCTATCTTTTGGTTTTGCTAACACAATAGTTCAAGAACAAAATGGACATGATTTAACAGCATTTGCAGTTCAGCACGGTGTATTTAACCATGCAACTCAAATTCAAACAGGTAAAATGAATGTTAGCTTAGTTGACCAGCGTGGTGTAGGTAACAGAGCATTAACAATGCAGAGTGGCGGCAACTGTTTTTGTGGTGATACAGCAGTAATTAACCAAAGAGGCTTTGCTAATAATGCAGCAATTTACCAGTACTAATAAATAAATATAGATAACTCATTAATCAGATCTGATTATCATTGAATAAATAGTTAAAGTTGATTAATAGTATCTAAAAAAACAGTCTGGGATAATCCCAATTATATACCAGACTGTTTTTTATAAAAATTAGAAAATAAAATACAGATAATATTGAGGGGTGAAAAAATGGCAGGTATAAAGTCTTTTAGTTTTTTAATGACTATTTTATTGTTGATCTTATTATTTTCTCTTGCTGCTGTAGCCCAAAATATCGAAAATACAGAATCACAAAAAGAAGAATTTGATAGAGACATGCAGGAAAGAATTGAGTTGATTCAGGCTTCAAAAAATTTATCAGATGAAAAGATTAATAGATCTGCAAATGCTGTGAGTCTTTATTTAACTACTTTCCATTCAGGTGAAAAAGAATTAAATTTAGGTGGTAAATATGAAGGTGATTTCTTTAAAAATAACGGAGATCAAAAGATTAGACTTGCTTATGTGCTAGAAGGAATATATTTAGAAGCTGAAGATATTAATTTAGCTGGATTTTTATCTATCAAAGCAACATTTGATAATAAATTATTTTCACCATACTTTGGAGTGGGAGTAGAATTTATGGGGAAAGCTGATTATCAGGGCTTTGTTGGTTTGAATCTAAATAATAATTTTTTTGTGGAAACAAAATTTATTAATGATAAAGATGAACTTGATAGTGGAGATTTTTATTCTGTAGTCGGATTTAAAATAAATCTATAATAAAAAGAAGGTGAATTTATAATGAATAAAAAAATTTCATTAATTATAGTACTTTCAATTATTTTTTCAATCATTTTTTCGACTTCACTTCTGGCAGCAAGTGTTACTAGTTGGAAATTTAATGTTTTAAATGATCCAGATGCCAGACAGGTGGCTCAAAATATCGCTAGTGCTCAAAATGATATGAGTTTAGCCAATGATCCAATTGCTCAGTTTATCTCTGGAATTAATGGGCGAATAATGAATATGATTCAGCAGGATATCGTTAATAAAATGCTGGAAAATAATATTGGAGATGGAGTAAATTATGAGGTTGGAGATGTTGAGATTGATGTTACAGAAGATCCAATTACTGGTGTAGTGACTATATTATTAACCAATATTGTAACTGGAGAAATTACAGTAATAGAATATGATACAACAGAATGGCCTTCAAGTGAAGATTTTTAATATTTAAATTGAAATAGACAGAGAGGTGACAGCTATGGAAGAAATGATTGCTGTGCTTTTGATTATTTCTTTATTTGCTGGAGGTTCAGCAGGTATAATGCCTGAAAGAGGAGCTCCAGAAGAGTTGATAGTTGATAATGCTCAGATAATTGAAGAAGTTAGAATTTCTGCTGATCAAATAATTACTGCTCAAGAAAATGTGACTACTGCTACGCAACTTTTAGCAGCTTTACCAGAAAGAGAAGAAAAATATCAAATCGCAATTTACGATATTAAAGATAAAACCGGTCAGTACAGTGAAATTGGTTCAATGGTTGTTTCTCAGGGAGCAACTGAAATGTTAATCACTGCTTTAATCAGATCAAGACAATTTAAAGTTCTAGATCGAGTTAACTTATCTAATTTTATGACAGAACAGTCTTTAGTTGATCAAAATAGAACAACAGGTAATGATGGGCCAGTGACAGGGGAACTAACAGGAGCTCATTATCTTATAGATGGTGCAATTACTGAATATCAGATAGATAAGAAATCAGGCGGTTTAGGACTTATTATTGCAGGTAAAGGTGGTCAACAGGAATATGCTGTTGCTAGCTGTGCAGTTGATTTAAGAGTAACTAATACTACAAGTGGCGAAGTTGTCTGGGCCAAAAGTCTAAAAAAAGAGATTATTGGAGAAAAGATCAGTTTTCAAGTTTTTTCTTTTATGGGAAATAATATAGTAGAATTTGAATCTGGTCGTGGAAAACAGGAAGTTATCAACCTGGTTGTTCGAACTTTACTGGAAGAGGCTGTTTACAAGATTTCTATAAGTCTAGAGCCTTAATTTTTTCTTTTTAACCTGAATATTAAAGCCAAACTCAAAATATTTTTTTTAATCAATTAAAAACTTATCTTTTAGAGATTTTTTAGAGATTAATTCAATATATTTTTTAGATTAAATTGGTATTATTAATTTAGGAGTTAAAAAGGAGGTGGGAAAAATATGAAGCTAAAAACTATTTTAATTGTTTTAATGATAATTTTCCTGTCTCAGTTAAATGTGGGAGCAGCAGGTTTTTATCTAGGTGGTTTTACCCCCCAAAGAAATGAGAGTTTTAAATTTTCGATTCCTGTTCAAAGTCTGGAAGGAGAAATAATTACGATTTATACCGCAGATGATTATTTCAGATCAGACAGCAAATTGATTGGAAGCACAAATTTAAAACTGATTAACAGAGAAACATCATTTTCACTTTCCAGTAGAGACCTGAATATAGAAAAAGATAGGTTGCTTTACAACCAGAACCTCAATTTAGAATTAGATTTAAAAGCAGAATATGAACCAGGGTTATATAAAAATATTCTTTACCTGCAGGATAATATTAAAATTATAGAAATTGAGATAATATTTGAGATTAGGCCCTGGATGGAAATTCTAAATGGAACAATTCAGAATGCTAAAATTGAAAATATTGAAAATCGAACAATGGGGCTTTTTAGTTCAGGTCAACAGAAAATATTAATTAGGTCTAATACAGATTGGAAGTTAAAAGTGAGGATTGCTGAAGAAAACAAAGATGATTTGGCAATTAGAGTTGCCGCTGATTCAGAAAGTGCAAAAATAGTTGATTATAAAAAAGAATTTTCAAGTTTGAACTCTGTTGAAACAATTATTGCTAGTGGAAGAAATACTTCAAAATTAAGTGATGGTCAAGCAGTAATTTTTTATCAGCTTAGAATCGAAGATTTTAGAAAAGTAATTGCTGGTCAAAAAGATTACCAGATTAGTTTTTCGGTTGAGTAATCAAATTGCTTATGTTATCAGCTAAGGCTGATACTTAATATAGAGTTTTTGTTGTGGATCAGTTTTTTAAAAATTACAAGGAGGTATTTATTATGAAAAAAATGTTGGTAGTAGCTTTAGCGTTGGTATTTATACTCTCAGGTTCTGTTGCAGCACAGTACACTGGTACTTTTGATGACCATTTTGATGTTGACTTAAGTCAGGAGTATATAGGTGGAGATGGCGGTTTTGACGAAATTGCTGATTATGCTGGTTATACAAATGAAGACTTTGATGGTTTAGTTTTTTATAATGATGTAGACCCTGAAAACCCAGGTGACTATACTAACCTAGAGTTTATGAACAGAACAGGTTATTATGACGTGAATGAGACAGCAGATAATAACAGACAAAAAGTAGAAATCACTCTTCCTGTAGAAGCTTATATTCCATGTTTCTTGGAAATGAGATTAACAGGTAACCAGGGTACAACCTCTGCAATTAGCTATGGTCCTAATGCACAGGGTGGAACAACAGCTAGTGGATATTTAATGGTATTTGATAACGAATTGGGCGGTTATTTAGATGCAGACTGGCAGTCATTAGGTTATGGAAGCAATGTAGCTATTAACCCTGGTGACGAAGTATTTATCGGCTCCTGTGATATTTTTGCAGTAGAAGTAATTTCTAATGATAAATACCGTTATGAAGTAGAATCTGAAGCATTAGATGGTCAGGGTGGTGCTGCAGGTCATACACTTCCAATGTATATGAGAACTGATCTTGGTGGCGGCTGGTTAGCTAATGACTTTGTCTTTAATGCTCCTAATATTTTTGCTCGCGAAAGAAATGCTGGCGTTAAATTAGAAGCACTCCATAACTTTAAAGTACCTTTTGGTATGAATACAGTTCATGGTGAATACAATGGTGAAGTAATATTTAGAGCATTAACAATCTAAATAAAATATAAATATATAGATAAAACTTTTCCACTACAAGGCAGGGGCTGAAATTTCAGCCCCTGAATAAGTAGAAAGGGGTAAATTTTATGCTAAAACAATTTTGCTTATTTTATAAATTTTTAATTATTATCATACTGATTTTACTGATTTTAACAAGCTCTGCATTAGCAACTATTAGGGTTGAGCCTTCTAGGATAATTTTAAATGCTTTAGAAAAACAGCGCAGTACTGGAGTAATAGAAGTAATAAATAATGGTGAAAATGAAGTAGAATTAACAACAGTTTTGCATGACTGGGGTCTAGATGAAAGGGATTCAGTAATTGTTTTTGAAGCTGGAGCAACTGACTATAGTCTTGATGGTTTAATTAAATTTAATCCTAGAGTATTTACACTAGCACCTGGTCAAAAACAGATAGTCAGATTTACTGTCTCCAATCCAGAAACAGATATTCCTCGTGAAAGAAGAGGAATTGTTTTTGTCGAACACGAAACAGATTTGATTGATAATGCTACTGGTTCTAGAGTGAAAACTCAAATTGGTACTACAATTTATTATATACCAATTGGTGTTAAATATGATTTTAAATTTCTTGGTTTAAGAGTTTTTAATAGTCCAGAACCGATGCCTCAGGGAATCTCAATGAGGTTAAAAAATGATGGTGAAGGCCATCTAAGATATTTCCCATCTTATAAGATAGTTAATAGTGAAAATAAACTTGTTATGGAAAAAGAATTTACTCAATTATTAATTCTCCCTCATAATCAGAGACAATTTTCTTTTTATTTGGAAGATCGAATTGAACCAGGTGATTATAAATTTTTATTAGAATTTAGATTTCATAATACAGATAGGGTAGCTGAATATCAAATTCCAATTAAAATAGAGTAGGTTGGTGGCTAAAATGAAAAAAATAATAATTTTTGTTACTCTATTTTTGCTTTTTATTTCTTTTTCTATTCTAATTTCAGCACAGGAATTAGTAGAAGACAGAGTCGAAATTGAAACAAGTATTGTTTTATTAACTTTATATGATATAGAAAAAGAAGAGGTTTACAAAAAAGATGATTTTTTTGAAATCTTTAATTTTACAGAAGAAGATTATATTCTTTTACCAGCAAATTTAATTACACCATACCTTGAAGTGGAACTAAATTTTAATCGTGAGTTTTCTTTACTAACACTTTCTAAAAATCAGCGTGAGATTAGAGTAGATTTATTTAACAAAAAATATGTAGCACATGCTGAATGGGATAATAAAAAGCCAATTATTTATGGAGGAGAATTTTATTTAGCAAAAGAAGTTTTTAGTTATTTAACTGATTATCAGATTACTTGGGATGACACAATGCAGGAAGTAATAGTAGAAGGCCAATTTATTTCTGATATCGATGACGAAGAAATTACCGATACAGAAGAGAAACAAAAATTATACGAGGCAGATGATAGAGAAATATTAGGTTTAGATGAAGAGGCTTTTCAGCTTAGTTCTGTTCACTACAGAGTTCAATTAAATTTAGAAGATCGAGTTTTTGGAGGAGAAAATAAAGATTTTTTAGGTGATTTGAATTTTTATGGAAGAACAGGTAATTGGGCATACTATTTAAATAATGATATTGAATATAATTTAGATCATGAGGAAATAGATTATGAATTAGATAATATTAAATTTAAATATCAAGAAAATAACATCTTAATTATTGCTGGTGATTATGATTTTATGTTTGAAGAAACCATTGGAAGTAATGAAATGCAGGGACTTTATTTTTCTATGCCAGACAGATTAACTTATAAATTAATTCCTTATACAACTGTTACGGTAGAAGCAGAAAAAAATGATGAAATAATAGTTTATTTGAATGGTAATTTTTTTAAAAAACGAGAAATAAAAAAAGATGGAAGATTTAGCTTTGAAAATATTGAGTTAAAAGCCGGTTACTTAAATAAAATTGAAATAGTTAAAATTAAAGAATCGGGTGCTGAAGAAAAAGAAGTCAAATACATTGCTGGTTCAAGAGATATTTTAAGTCCGGGGGTCAAAGAAATAGAATTATTTGCTGGTCGTTATAAAGATGACAGTTATTCTGGTGAAGATTGGGAAGGTTATTTTGGAGCAGTTAGATCTAATTTTTCTCTTAGCCCAGACCTGTCTGCTCATATAGAAACTGCAGTCTATAATGAAGAAGAAAGCACTACAAGTGATATAGAAGGAGAAATTTTATCTTCAATAACAGGATTATCATTTCGGCTTTCAGATTCTACTGTCATTAATTTTGATTGGTTAGTTGCTGGTCAATTTGATAATTTAGAAAATGGTGCCCAGGCTAAATTGTTATATTCAATGTTTAAAGGTTATATTGAGGGCATTTATCTCTATATTCCTCCCGAAACAGCAGAATATATGCAGAAGGAAGAAGGTGAAGATATTTCTCTTTCTTATAAACTAGACTTAACAAAAAATCTTAGCATTAATCCAATAGTTGGTCAGAATAAAACATTAGAAGACCGAGTAGATGATACCAATTATTATTATTTTAAGATAATATATGAACCAAGCTGGAGAAATTATAATGCACTTAGTTTATATTATGAAGAAAATACTGAAAGCTATTTTTATTATTTTGATAATGATTTAAATGCTTTTCCATTTTTAAGAGACAAAACTCGAAAAGGTGCCAGAATCGAAAACAATATTTATGGACAGAGTTTTAGAATTTCAAATGACCTGTCATTTTATAATAATCAGTACAGCAGTGATTTATTTCCAGATTATGATAATCAAGATTATGGAGCAGAAATTTATTTATATAAACGTTTAAGTAATAATCTGTTAATATCACTAAATTATAATGGTGAACAGCAGCGCGACGAAGATGGGCTCATCTATTATGACCGAGAGTATGATGGTCAAATCAGGTTATCTTTTTCTAATCGTTCATCTTTAACTTTGGAAACAAATCGTAGTGAAGAAGAATCAGAAGATGCTTCTGATCTACTAGAAAATAGGATTGATGAAGAAACAAAATTAAGATTAGATCACTATTTTAATAGAGAATTTTCATTAACTGGAGAAATAACAGATTATCATTCTGAATTTTTGCCTGATTATCAATCAATTTCTTTATCTGGAAATTATTATTATCCTGATAATCCGGGATATATTAGATTATCCGGAGAGTATATAGTTCCTGATGAAGGAGATCCAGGAATTTCTTTTTCTGCTGCTTATGATCTTATTAGAGATGACGAAAGTGAAATTAAAATCGAAATTGGTAGAGAGTATTCAGATTTTATTAACGAAGGTTATGAAGATTATGCTATGATTTCATACTCACATGCAATTTCCTTTATTAATGGAGAACAAAGAAAATCTCGTTTCACAGATTTTGAACCAAGGCCTATAGTTGCTGGTTATGCTTATCTTGATGAAAATTATAATGGTATTATGGATCAAGGTGAAAAACGACTGCAAGATATTCCGATGCGTCTTGGTAATATGCTGGCCGTTAGTGATGAAGATGGTTTCTATATTTTCAAGCCCTACTTTAATGATATTTATTTTCTTAACTTTGATTACCGAAATTTAATAGCAGATTATACTCCGGTGACAGAAGAAATATTAGTAAGAGTTAAAGATAATCAAAATATAATGCAAAATTTTGGTTTAACAATTAATGGAACAGTTAAGGGTAATGTCTTTATTGATGAGAATGCTAATGGTGCTAAAGACGAAGGCGAAGAATATTTGATGTGGGCCGGATTAGAACTGGATGATCTGAATAGAAAAGATTATACAGATCCTAGAGGAGAATTTTATTTTCAAAATGTACCTCTCGGTTACCACCAACTAATTCTTCTAGTTGAATCTTTACCAAAGGGTACTAAACCACTAAATGGTTATGAATATGATATCTATATTACAGAGGATAAACTTGATTACCAGGACCTTGATATCCCAATAGTCTATGGAGATTAAGTTATTCCAGAGCAGCAGTGCTCTGTTTAGCCCCGGTTTTAATACCGGGGCTTGTTAAGTTGTTGACAAAATAATTGATTTATTATATAATTCGACTATGAGTCAAATTGACCTGTGGTCGAGTTGATTTTTAACTAGAAATTTATATTTTAATATTTATAGGAGGAGATTTTTTAATGGGAGCTTTAGACGGAATTAAAGTTATTGACTTAAGCCATGTACTGGCAGCACCATTTGCTACAATGATAATGGCAGACTTAGGTGCAGAGGTTATTAAGGTAGAGCCACCATTTGGTGATGATTCAAGACAATTCGGTCCTTTTGTTGAAGATGAAGCTGGAGAACAGCAGAGCGGCTATTTTATTAGTACACCACTTTACAACTTTTTATCATGCAGCATCCCTGAATGAAATAAAGCTGTGCAAACAATCCTTTAAATTCCCATAAATTTTGGTATTTTCGAAGTCTGATACGAAACT
>Ga0182239_1000486_pt1 | contig 14505 bp, 15 predicted proteins | sample hydfrate6_PW_210_FD_132456 | JGI IMG/M metagenome (GOLD analysis project Ga0182239, IMG submission 132456) | Subsurface microbial communities from deep shales in Texas, USA - hydraulic fracturing test 6_PW_210 | ecosystem: Environmental > Aquatic > Deep subsurface > Shale gas/oil reservoir >... | reverse complement strand
GGTTCAAGGTTCACGGTTATAAGAATAAAATCAATATGATAGGGTGAAATTGTAATTTCCGGGTTGGCCTTCGATCATTGCCAACAAATACAACCACCTGTGTAAGGACTTTTGACTGTCGAGATAGAATTACACCGGAGAAAGAAATACTGGGGTTGCTTAATGCAAGGAGGTTGCGCCCTGCAAAATTCTGATATAGGATATAATCCTGTTGGTCAGGGTCAACCTGTGAAGAGGCCTTAAGGAGTTTACCCCTCCTCTCCTTAAGGCCTTTTTTCTTTCTGTTCGGTCCGGTTCGGACTCTGGAAAAAGATTTTGGAAGTCCTGGCTGGATGCATGCCTTCGTATCCTTGACAAGCGTGAGCTCAAAACCATACCGTACTGGGTCAACAGAGAGCAAGAGCCGTCATGGTGTCCGCAGTTGCGGACAAGAGGGAAACCGGTGCAAATCCGGTACGGACCCGCCGCTGTAACCGGGGACAAGGGCTGCATTTGAGCCACTGCCCGGCACTCAATTTCGTTGCCACTGGTATTTGCACGAATATTTTCTCAAAAACGTATATTTTGAGAATTTCATTCGCATAACGGGAAAATTGAGTGCCGGATGGGAAGGCGCAGCCGGAGGATGATCCGGGAGTCAGAAGACCTGCCATGCCGGATGGGCTGATGGGGAGAAGGTAAATCCTCAAGCGTTGTTTATCAATGGCTTGGGGATTTTTTTATTCCACGGGCCAAATACAGCGAGGTGGATTATGGACAAGTTGACAGAGTTTGGGCGATCAATCCAGAAGCCGGATCAGGAAGTCTTTCAAGCTGCACTGCAACGATTGAGTGAACAAGTCCGGCCCAAGGGAAGTTTGGGAAAACTCGAAGGAACGGCAGCCAGGCTGGCCGGGATCAAGGGGACTTTGAACGTTTTGCTGAAAAACAAATATATTGTGACCTGTGCCGGGGACCATGGGGTTGTGGCCGAGGACGTGAGTCTGTATCCCCAAGAGGTGACGCCCCAAATGGTCCATGCCTTTGTCGACAACGGTGCATCCATCAATGTTCTGGCCCGGCATGCCGGAGCCAGGGTTTTGGTGGCCGACCTTGGGGTGAACTGGGAATTCGATCCCCAACTGCCCATTGTGCATGCCAAGGTACGCAAGGGAACAAGGAATATGGTCCATGGGCCGGCTTTAACCAGAGATGAAGCCGAGCAAAGCATCTGGGCCGGGATTGCTATAGTTGAGGATCTTGTTCATCAAGGCCTGGACATATTGGGTACAGGAGATATGGGTATTGGCAATACCACCCCGAGTACGGCCATTATCGCTGCGTTTTCCGGCCTTCCTGTGGCCAGGCTCACTGGCCGGGGAACAGGCCTGGATGATGAACGTCTGCGGCATAAGATTCAGGTTATTGAACGGGCCCTGGAAGTGAACAGCCCGGATCCCAGAGATCCTCTCGATGTTCTGGCCAAGGTCGGAGGCTTGGAGATCGGAGGGTTGGCTGGGTTGGTGATCGGGGCGGCGGTGCATAAAGTCCCGGTGGTCTGTGACGGACTGATTGCCACGGCCGGAGCTTTGATCGGATGCCAGATCGCGCCTGGGGCCAAAGAATATTTGTTTCCCAGCCACCTGTCGGTGGAAAAAGGCCACACCTACATGCACGAAAGGCTTGGTCTGGATCCCTTGCTGGATCTTGAGTTCCGGTTGGGCGAAGGAACCGGAGCGGCTGTAGCCATGGAGCTTTTGGACGCCTCTACCAGAATTCTGGCCGAGATAAAGACCTTTGCCGAACTCAAAGTCTCAACTGCTCAGGGCTAGTGCCTTGTAGCTATTTTGCAAGAACAAAAAACCATTGCGAGGTTCGGTCGCAATGGTTTTGACATAAAGTATACGACCGGTCTACTATAAGGAGGACTTTTGTATGAAAAACTGTTATTAGCTAATAGTTATCAGGATCTGATTGGGTAACCGCTTTTTTCTCTGTTCCCAAGCGGTATCGGGATCGAAATCATTTATCATACTTCGTTGAGCCCGCCAGGGCATGAGGGTTGACCAGAACAAATGCCGGGGGGGATGTCCTATCGGAAATATTGCCCAGGAAATGGGAGATCTAAATGAGGATTTCCGCAAGCGTCTGCAAACTGTCTATGCAGGTCTGCAGAGCAGTATTGCCCAACTGCTGGACCAAGCAATGAGCCAGGAACAATTGGATATGGATGTCGATACCCGGGAGTTGGCCGGATTTATTGTCGAAAATGTGGGCAATCTGGTCTGCCCGGCAGAGTTCGACACTGGAGCCCACGCTTCGGCCATGATATTAAGTGTCCCGGAAGGTGACGACAAGCCGTTGAAGTATCCGCTCATGTTCACCAAATGCCAGGCCTTGGTGGTAAATAAGATCGATGCGTTGGGTATCTTTGACTTAGATCTTCATGTGCTCCGGAAGCGGGCCGGACAGCTCAACCTGGGAATGAATGTCCTGCCCCTGTCCTGCAAGACCGGAGAAGGAGTGCACGAATGGATTCAGTGGCTGGAAGTGGAGATGAGAAGTTACGGGTTTTGTCTCTGATCAAGCTCTTGACAGTGTGGTATGTGTGTAATACATTATGTATTACAAATCTTCGTACTTATCATAGGTGAATGTATGGCCATCAGATCGGTCCGCTTAGACAATGAGACGGAAGATATCTTGCGATCAATACTGAACAGGACCCAATTGACCGTTACTCAAGTGGTAAAAGAAGGTATACGTACTTTAGCTCAAAATCTGGACCGGGATGCTGGGATGAGTCCTTATGAAATTTTTACCTCCTTGGATCTTGGTCCAGGCGGAGAAGCCAGGGTTTCGTCTGCTCACGCCAAGGAGGGGATAAAAAAGATATTGCGGGAAGGTCATGATTCTTGTTGATACCGGACCTTTTGTGGCATTGTTCGAACCTCGTGACGTCTACCATCGGCTATGTGTGGACATCTTAGCCACAATCCAGGATATATTGATGACCACTGTGCCGGTTTTAACAGAGGCTTTCCATCTTTTGGGGCCCGGTACAAAAGCATCCGCAAACCTTCGATTGTTTATATCCCGGGGCGGAGTGCAGGTTGCCCAATTGCAGCAGGAGCAGTTGTTCAGGGCCTTTGCCCTGATGGACACCTATGCAGACCACCCAATGGATCTTGCCGATGCCTCCTTGGTGGTATCGGCTGAATGGCTGGATACAAACCAGATCATGACGGTTGATCGCCGGGATTTTGCAGCGTATAAAATTCGCAAGGGATATACACATATTTCATTTTCCGTGCTTGGTCCCTCTCGGTAACTCGGTTTGAACTTATTTCACCATAGCCCATTGAAATGCAATTAGCTGAAGAAATTATATAAGGTGCCAATAATGTCAGATCATTATCCAGAACAGATCGTTGTTTTTGAACAGCGTGGGAGTGGACAAAAAAAGATCCAGGGCATCAAGGAGTTCGGGGGAGACCAGTTTTCCATCCGCTCTATCGATATCTCTAGCGACTTGCCGGAATTCATCGATAATCCGGAAGACTATCTGCCCCAAACTCTTGAAGCCGACCTGGTCCTTGATTATATGCTCCATCCTGATCTTTCCCACGAGCTGGCCCGTATGTGCCGGGAACGGGGCATTCCTCTGGTTGCTTCCGGAAAAAAACATGAGGACGGCTGGAGCCATACGCCGGCTATTTGCTGCGCCCTGCCCAAAAGTACGGCCTGTGGGAGTTATGGGCGATTGTTCGGCTATCCTGAGTACAAGGTTCAGCTCAAGGAGGGCAGGATACAGGACATCCAGGTGGTGCGCGGAGCACCCTGCGGGGCGACCTGGAGAACCTTGCAGGAACTCAAAGGCAAGGAGGCCCGGGAAGCGGCTATTGCCCTGGGGCTGAAGACCCAATTCCATTGTACAGCCAACCCGGCCGGTTGGGATCCCATTGGGGGCAAGAGTCCGGTTCATTTGGCGGGGGATGTGCACTGCGCCGCCTTGAAACTGGCCGTGTACAAAGCAGAAAAAGAAGCCGCACAGGGCCGGGAGGAAACCGTCAACACAGGTTGTCATGCACAATAGGCACACAAGCGACTATTATGCCCTTTTAGGGGTGGATCCACGGGCAACGACCGAAGAGATCAAGAAGGCCTACCGCAAGCAGGCCCTGCTCCATCATCCGGACCGTAACCCGGAGCGCCGGGAGGAAGCTGAAGCCAGGTTCAAGGAGCTGACGCAGGCCTATGCCGTACTCATGGATTCGGAAAAACGCAGTGTATATGATCGTCAACAAAGCTTCGGATCGACGCACCAGGATGGGCAGCGTACATATACCGCCGGTCAGAGCAGACAGGGGTATGCATCTTTTGAAGACATTTTTCGGGATATCTTAAATAATCCGGAGGCCCGCAGGGTTTTTGCCGAGATGCAGAAGGAGTTCGCCCATCGGGGGATACGCTTTGACAGTTCTTTTTTGAACAACCTCTTTTTCGGCGGGCGGGGGTTTTTTTTCGGCGGGATCTTTACCTTTGGCCCTCAGGGGGCGAAGACCTCTTGGAGTACTAAGGCCTCTTTCGGATCTGACCCTTCTGTACAGAGCAATTCACGAACTGGAAGGGAAGCGCGGGTTGCGGCCAGGAAGAAGCCTGGGCTATGGCAGAAGATAGGGCAGAAGTTCAAGCAGCTGGCCTGGGGCCAGACGGAACCGGAAAACAAAGATATGCATTTTTCCCTTCCTCTGTCAGCTCAGGAGGCCTACCGGGGGACCGAGGTGACCATTGCCATTGAACGGGATGGGAAACAGGAACGCCTCAGAGTCAAGGTTCCGCCCGGGAGCAGACAGGGCACTGTCCTGCGGCTGCGGAACAAAGGGCAGCCCGGTAAGGGCAGCGAACCGCCGGGAGATGCCTATTTGCAGCTGGAGATGGAAAAGCCCGGGCAAAGGCTGAGGAGATAGATATTAAGGGACCGGGGCTCTATCGGTTTTGAAGAGAGATTCTTCGCTCGCAGACTCGCTCAGAATGACAAGAAAAAAGAATGCAGTCCGCCGGATTGTGTATTCCGACCCAAAATGGCGGATCATTCTGATCATCCCCTCTTGTCATTGTGAAGGAGCGTAGCGACTGAAGAATCCCTCAGCGCAGTTTCTGACAGAAAATGGGCATTAAATTCAAAGGGGGTTCTTCGTCAGAAGAACCCCCTTTGAATTTAATGGTCGCAGACATTGTCTCCAGGAGCCAAAGAACCGTTCAGGTAGGCCTGAACCAGCTCTTCCGGAGTGCCGGCCGGTGCTCCAGTCAAGACCTGGATTCCGTTCTGGGTAAACAGGCTCTGAGCCCTGGAGCCCATGCCTCCTGCGATGACTAAGTTGGCCCTTTGCTCCGCCAACCACTGAGGGAGGACACCAGGTTCATGAGGTGGGGGAGTGAGCATCTCCACATTTTGAATGCTCTTATTCTCCTGATCCACATTGACCATGGCGAATTGCTGGCAATGCCCGAAGTGCATGCACAGCTTTCCATCAGCCACCGGCAGGGCAATGCGCATATGGCCGTTATCTCCGCTTGTCGGGGCCTGGATCGGCTTCTTTTCAGCCGCAGTATGGTCCTGCATCGTGCCGGAGAGGTTGAGAAGGGGCTTGATGATGGCATTGATGGCCTGAGCCGTGGGGGTATGGTCATGGGTTTTGATATAGGCATAGCCCATATCTCCGGACCGAACCATTTCCGGATCCAGGGGAATACGGCCCAGGAAAGGGACTCCGCACTCAGCAGCCAGTTTTTCCCCGCCCCCTGTATTGAAGATATCTACGGTCTGCTGACAGTGAGGACAGACAAAGCCACTCATGTTTTCAATCACTCCCAGAACCGGGTTCCCGGTGTGGGTGCAGAAGTTGATTGACCGGCGCACATCGTCTATGGCCAGGACCTGAGGGGTGGTCACGATCACGGCCCGGGCGTCGGTGCCCAAAAGCTGCATCACGGATATCGGTTCGTCTCCAGTTCCAGGAGGGCAGTCAACCACCAGGTAGTCCAATTCACCCCAAGCCACTTCTTCCAGGAACTGGCGGATGAGGCTCATTTTGATCGGTCCGCGCCAAATCACGGAATCTTCTTTGTTTGGGAGCAAAAAGCCCAAGGACATAACCGAAAGATTTTCGCTCCAGGGCACCGGCATCAAACAACCGTCTCCGGCTTCCGGTTTGACGTCTCCCAAATTGAGAATGCGGGGAACACTTGGGCCATGAACATCCACATCCAAGATGCCGACCTTTTGACCGGCCATGGCCAAGCCCACTGCAATATTTGTGGCCACACTGCTTTTGCCCACCCCGCCTTTGCCGGACATGACCACGATCTTGTTTTTGATCCGGCCGAGGCATTGATTCAGTTTTTTATCATTTTGCTCTTGGGTTTTGTTGCTTTGGCAGCCTGACTGGCTGGAGCAGCTGCCACAGGTTTTTTCACTCATAGCTTTCCTCCGTAAGTGAGGTCTCATGTTGGTATGCCCTTTTTTATAGGCATGTTTTTTGTTCTGTTTTTATAAGCACGATTCTATGCGTGTCCATATCCCGGCCATGGTTTGGCCCAGGCCCCGGGGATCGAATTCGCAGATGGTCTGCCTCTTGAGCTGGGCTTGGGTGAAGGTCGGAGCATAGGGCAACTCGCCGACAATTTCAATTCTATTTGTCGCGCAGAAGTTTTTTAGTTCCTGGACCAAGCCTGGATTGATGTCTACCTTGTTGATCAGGGCCAAGGTCTTTATCCCAAAATGGGAGGTCAGTTCACTGACCCGATGCAGGTCGCCCACAGCAGAGACGGTTGGTTCGCCCACCAACAGGGCCAGATCAGCATTGGTCAGGGAGGCAATGACTGGACACCCGATGCCGGGCGATCCGTCGACCAAAACCAGCTCATGGCCTTTGTCCTCGGCTGCGGCATGGGATGCCTTGCGCACCGTGGTCACTAATTTTCCAGAGTTCTCTTCGCCGATCCCCAAGCTGGCGTGGACTAAAGGTCCGAAGCGGGTTGTGGACTCATACCACTGCCCGCACAGCCGTTCATTCATACGTACCGCCTGGACCGGGCAGACATGATAGCACAGGGCACATCCTTCACAGTGTTCGGCCAGGACCTGGAAATCTTCGCTTATGGCCCCAAAGCGGCATTTTTCTCTGCATTCTCCGCACTCGGTGCAGACTTCGGGATCGATCTCGGCCAGCTCTCCACTATAGAAGTCATGTGTGGCCTGCACATCCGGATTCATGATCAAATGCATATCAGCTGCGTCCACATCACAGTCCGCTATCACTTTCTCCGGTCCCAAGCCTGCCAGGGCCGCGGTGACTGTGGTTTTGCCCGTGCCGCCCTTGCCGCTGATGACCACTATTTCTTTCATTGCCTATCACCTCGCATATCCTGGGCTTCTAAGGCCGGGTTTGCCGTTCTGTTTTGGACCGCCTCCCACAGGGCGCTGAAGTGGTCATGAAATTCAGGAAAGGCCTCCACCAGGAGCCGGCCTTGGGAATAGGCGGTGGCTGCCTCCTGGGTGTGGGGTAGGGTAGCCAGAATTTCCACCCCTTCCCGGTCCAGATATTCTTTGACCCGGCCATCGCCCATGCCTTCCCGGTTGATGACCACGCCGAAAGGGAGTCCCAGTTTGCGCACCAGCTGAACGGTGATAGTCAAGTCGTGCAGGCCAAAGGCAGTAGGTTCAGCGACCAGGATGACGAAGTCCGCACCGTCCATGGCCTCGATAACCGGACAGGACGTCCCTGGAGGGGCATCAATAATCTGGACTTTTCCACTGGGCGCGGCTTCTTTGACCCGTTTGATAAGCGGGGGGGCCATGGCTTCGCCGATGCGGAGCAGGCCTCCATAGACGTCAAGGTCCTGCGATGCTCCCTGGCGCAGGGTGCCGATGCTCCGGGTGGTCTGTGAGATGGCCCCGGCCGGACAGATATATTCGCATAAACCGCAGATGTGGCACAGTTCAGGAAAGACCAGGATGGAATCCACCATCCAGATCAAGGCCTTGAACCGGCATTCCTGGGCGCACTTCTGACAGGATTCACCCAAGCAGGCCTTGGTATCTACCTGGGGCACGGGTACGGTCTGGCTCTGTTCAGAATTCCAGGTGGTCTGCAAAAAATAATGGGCATTGGGCTCTTCCACATCGCAATCGACGAAAGAGACCTTATGTCCCAGTGATTTTATAGTCCAGGCCAGATTGACGGCCACGGTGGTCTTGCCGGTTCCGCCTTTACCGCTGGCAATGACAATACGCATACCTTCCTCTCCTGATCAGTTATTCCGCAGGGGGACATTGCATATAGGGCACCGGCAGTCCACACAGGCCTGTCCCGACTTCTTGGGGAATTTTTCCATGCAATTCGGGCAAATACATACAGCAGTGGCTTCCCCAAGGGTGCCGTCATCCCCGGGGTTTCCGGCTGAAGACAGAAAATGGCCGGCGGCCTGGTAATTGTTGTGTGGTCCCAAATATTCCATAACCCTAATCCTGTATTGAGGTTTTAGGTTCAAATTTTGCTGCTATCACTACATCAACAGTTCGGACCCTCTCTTGTTATTTTGGCAAAAGCAGAAATTCAGGCCTCCTGCCAGAGAAGAAAGCGATTGATAGAGCAAAGCGTCTCTCTAGATTGCCCGGTGAGCAGGATTTGGGTGTAGTCGTTTGCTCCGGGCCGGGCAATGACGAAGAAGGTTTCAAATTCCATGGTTACCAGTGACCGGGCTTGTCCGCGTCCTGGGCCTTTTCCAGGCTGCCGGCCTTCAGGGCATCCAGGGCTTCCTGGACTGTGCCGGCCTGGCAGAGATAGATGTCTATTCCACCAGAGCGGAGAGCGGAAAAGGCCTTGGGTCCGACATGTCCGGAAATGATGGCCTTGGCCCCGGTTTGGGCCACGTTTTGGGCGGTTTGGATCCCGGCTCCCTGCATGGCTTGCAGGTTTTGTTCGTTGGATATGTATTCAAAGTTCCCATTCGCATCGTCGTAGACGATAAATCCGGTCGCCCGGCCGAAACGGGGATCAAGGGCAGCGTTCAGGTCGGATCCTTGGCTACTGATGGCTATTTTCATTGTGTTTCTCCTTCGTGATTTTTCGTTGCAGCTATTTGGTTTTCATACAACAGGGTACAATCCTTTGACATCCGGGCATGCTCAGATCCTGCAAGCGTCCCTTGGCCCACGCGGACAAGACGTCGTCGATATCACCCCGGACCCAGTCCCAGACCACGACTCCGGAATCGGAAAGTATCCGTCTGGTACAGCGGCTTAAGGCGCCACAGACCAGGACATCCGCCCCGCAGGCCAGCACGGCGGCGATTCTGGAAGGCGCGCCGCCCCCGGGAGGAAGGACCTCTCCAGCCGGGTACACCCCGTCTTCCTGACCATCAAAGAGAAGAAGCCGGCTGGCATTGTCGAACAGGGCAGCCAGGCGATGATTGTATGCAGCAAGGCAGATACGCATATGATGACGTTTTGGCTCCTACATGGTTACGGATCGCACGGATAAAGCGCGAAATACGCCAGGACATAGGTCCTGATAAATTCACTCCCTAATATAAGCAAAATACAGGCCAAAAATAAATTTCTTTATTGAATCAGTAGGATACAGGTAGTCAGATCAATGCGTGGAGATGGTGTGGGCGCAAAATGAGCGATTTCACGCAAGGTGAGGGCTTATTTTGCGTCTGGCTGATGACATCGATTGAGCATTCGGCGCAGGGTATCTTTTGAAATACCCAGTTCACGGCAGGTGGCCATTTTTTTGCCCTGATGACGCTCCAGGGCCTGATGGACCGCCTGGCATTTGATTTCCTCCAGGGTGCGCGGGGCAAGGGTGGTTTGTTCCTGGGGATCGGGATGGAGGAATTCAGGCAGATGTTCGATATGAATAAACCCATCCGGGCAAAGAATAAAGGCGTATTCTATAATATTCTCCAGTTCCCGAACATTGCCCGGGAAATTATAGCGCATGAGAACGCGCAAGGCATCTTCGGAAATTCCGGTGATATTCTTGTTCCGCAGAAGGTTCAGCCGGCGGATGAAGTGATTGATGAGCAGAGGGAGATCTTCGGCGCGCTCCCGTAAGGCTGGAAGGGCCAATTGGACAACGTTTAGCCGATAATAAAGGTCCCGGCGAAATGTGCCATTGGTCATATCTAGATCCAGGTCCCGGTTGGTGGCGGCAATAAACCGGACATCAACATGTTCCGGGTGAATCGATCCCAGGGGTTCGACCTTCCGGTCCTGGAGGACCCGCAGCAGTTTGACCTGCAAGGAAAGGGGAAGTTCTCCAATCTCATCCAGAAAAAGGGTCCCGGTGTGGGCCAGTTGAAATCGCCCCGGCTTGTCCTTTTTGGCATCTGTAAATGCACCGGCCTTGTAGCCGAAGAGCTCGGATTCCAGGAGATGCTCGGGTAGGGCCCCACAATTGACGACAATGAACGGTTTGTCCTGACGAGGGCTCAAGTTGTGAATGGCCCGGGCAAAGAGCTCTTTTCCAGTTCCGGACTCGCCGCTTAAAAGCACTGAGGAAGGGCTTTGGGCCACTTGGGGAAGGATGCGGAAGATTTTTTTGACAGCCTGGCTTTTGCCTACAATGTCTTCAAAGGTATAGGTCTGCTCCATTTCCTGGCGCATGAGCTGAAGGGCGCTCAAATCCCGAAAGGTCTCTACTCCGCCTATGAGTTTACCTTCTTGATTGTACAAAGGAGCCGCACTGATGGAGATGGGTACCCGCTCACCGTCCGGGCGGACGATAAAGATGGATTTATTGCTCAAACTCGTATTCTGAGTCAGGCAGTGATCCAGGGCACAGTCCCCGTCGCACAGGCTGGAATGAAAGATTTCCCAGCATTTTTGTCCCACAGCCCTCTGAGTGGACATAGATGTGATTTGCTCGGCCGAATGATTAAAAAAGGTGATGTTCCAATCCAGATCTACAGTAAATACACCGTCGGCAATGCTTTCCAGGATGGAGGCGCAGGGAAGATTTGCCGGAAAGTTTTTTTGAGTGGGTTTTTGGGTATGAGCAGGCATGCGGGTATGGTTACGGTTTTGACCAGATAGAGGGGCAGGCAGCCCATGGACTGCCTGCCTGAGTCATAAAAAGCTTAGCTTTGAGCCAGAAAGCGGTCAAGGGTGGAACGCAGATCCGAGGTAATCCCATGACCGCGATAGATGATTTTGCCTTGGTTGTCGACCAAAAACAGGGTCGGTACCCCCTGCAGCATAAACCTGTTTCCCAGGCGCATGCTCTGATCAAAGGCCAGGGGCAGGTCCAAACCCTGGCGGCGTCGAAATGATCTGGCTCTGCGTTCATTGTCCCGCCAGCCTGGATTGATTCCCAAAACCTGCAGCCCTTGGCTTGAATACTCATCTTGCAGGTCCTGGATAGCATGCATCTCACTCTTGCAGTAATGACACCAGGTAGTCCAGAAAAAGAGGAGTAAAGGTCCTTGGTCGGTATAGGATTGAAGATCAACCTTTTGACCGTTCAAAGTTGTCACTTCAAAAGCCGGGGCCTGTTGCCCCACTAAAACAGCCTGTACATTTCCGGCCAGGCAAAGGCAAAGGGCCAGGCCGATGAGCAGTATATACGAGGTGCGCATAAGGTTCTCCTTCTTTTTTTGTTTCGCCGGATACAAACCTTTTCTTTGGATCAGAACATAAGTTGTCCGGCTTTGATCAGGAAGTATTCGCCCAAACCGATCATGGCCAAACCCAGGCCTTTTTTTATCCGGTTCATCCAGTTTCCTGGTTTGGGCAAGGTGGTCAGGAGTCCGGAAAATGTGCCGGCCAGGAGGAGAATGAGGCCTAAGCCGAAGGAAAAGAGGAGCAAAAGGATGCCCCCGATGATCACGTTTTGGGTTGACCCAACATAGGTCAAGATGATCCCCAGAACCGGTGCAGTGCAGGGTGACGCAACCAGCCCAGACGCCGCTCCCAAGGTGAACGCGCCGACCAGGCCATGGCCCTTGGCCGGCCCTTGGCCGGTGAGTGAAAACAGGGGCAGGGGGATGACTTCCAGTGTATTGAGGCCAAGGAAAATAAAAATATTGGCCACCACAAACAGGGCCCATGGATTGGTGCTTATACTACCGAAAAAGCTGCCGGTTAGGGCGGCGATCATGCCCAAACCGGCATACACTGCGGCCAATCCACAGACATAGGCCAGGGAGGCTGTAAAGGCCCTCCATCTGCTTTGATCCTGGACAGTACTTGAGCTGACACAGGTAACGACTACCGGGAGCAGGGGATAGACACACGGGGTGAGGCTGGCCAAAAAACCGGCTACAAAGCTGAGGCCGGCGGCCATGATCAGGGATGAGTCCAGTGCGCCTTGCATTGCGTTTGTTATATCAAGCATGAAGCAGGTCTCTGTGGAAAAAGTTCATAAAAAGAAAGAAAAAAATAGTTCATGGTATGAACAAATATTTTGTGTCTTGACTACAAAGACGAGCATTGTTCCAAAAAGTTAAAGTAGCCGAACATTTCTGCACATACCTTGACCGCATTTTCCGGGGTTTCGTAAAAAACCGCCTTGTAGGGACAATCAGGCACGTCTATTACCGTCTTCTCCCCATCCTCCTGCTCCAGACGGACCCCGAAGACAGGTTTATTGTATTCGGTCATTAATCGGGCGATGGACTGGACATAGGAGTTCTCAAAATCAGCGATCTGTTTATATGTTTGCTGGAGAACGTCTGAGCTGTAGTTTTGGTCAACTGCGCTGATCGCCTCCATATAGCGGCGGGTAAAGGTCTTGCGGCCTAATATGCCCAGATTGATGACCGCATCGCAGCCCTCCCATTGGAGGACATTTTCCAGGATGTGGATGGGCAAATGCATGTCCCATTCTCCGACAAGATCTATAGGATTGGACCGGCTCCAGTACTCGGGGAGGAGCTGATCGATATCCCGGCACAGCTCCAGGGGCAGGTTCGGGATGTGCAGACCGTACCTGGAACACAGATCGGCAGTGATCACACCCCAGCCTCCGCCCATGGTAATGATGACCACTTTGTTCCCCTGGGGCAGAGGCAAGGAAGAAAAAGCAGCTGCCATATGCAAAAGATCCAAAGGACCGTCCACTTTGCGCACCCCGGATTGACGACAAACGGCATCAAAGACCCGGGCGTTGGAACTTAAGGCACCGGTATGACTGGCTGCGGCTTTGTGCCCTGCCTGCGATTCTCCCCCCTTGAGCAGGATGACCGGCTTTTTCCGGGCCAGGCGTTTCAGGTTATGAAAATAGCGCACCCCGTCCTTCACGCTTTCCACATAGAGCATGACAGTTTTGGTCAAAGGGTCTTTACCAAAGGCTTCCAGGAAGTCCTCGATGGTCAACATGCCTTCGTTTCCAGAACCGCAAAATCCGCGCATGCCGATACCGTGCCGTACGGCATAGGACAAGAGCTGTACGCCCATGTTTCCGGACTGGGAGACCATGGCAGTGGCCCCGGGGTTTGGATGGACTACTGTTTGGGTACAGTGAAATTTGGTGTGAGGGTTGCATAAGCCCATGGTGTTCGGGCCCAAAAAGACAATGCCGGCCTCTTGTGCCTCGCGGACAAGATCTTTCTCCATGGCTGCCCCCTGTTCTCCAGTCTCGCTGAATCCGGAGGAAACCAAGACCATGGCTTTGACATTTTTTTGTTTCATTTGGGGGACAAGGTCTTTGACCTTGGCTGCCGGGATGGTAACCACGACCAGGTCGACATCACCCGGGATGTCCGGCAGACTGGGGTAGACTTTTCGGCCGAAAAGTTCTCCCCCCTTGGGGTTGACCAGGAAAATCTGTCCTGGAAATCCGCCGCTGATCACATTGGTCGGCAACATATGCCCCCATTTGCTGATGGTCCCGGAGACCCCGACAAAGGCCACTGAAGAAGGGGAGAAAAGAGGCGACAGGGCAAAGGGTTGTACTGGAGTCCGAGGAGGAGGGGGAGATTCTGGTTCTTCCAAAACAACCAGGGCGTCAACAGCAACCGGCTGTCCATTGGGTTGCACCAGCAAGGGGTTTACGTCTATTTCCCGGATTTGAGGCCAGTCCAGGGCCAGGCGGGAGAGTCCGGTGACAACGGAGATCACTGTTTCTTCATCGACCGGCTGATCCCCGCGAAAGGCCCCCAGGATTTTTGCCGATCGAATTTCAGAGAGCATTTCTTTGACGTCCCTGGCCTCTACAGGAGCGATCCGAAAAGAAATATCGGCCAGAGCTTCAGTGTAGACTCCTCCCAGGCCGAACATGATCACCGGGCCGAACTGAGGGTCCCTGAACATACCGGCAACAAACTCTCTGCGGCCTAAAAGCATGGCTTGCACCAGGGCACTGTGCATGGCTGAACCGGAAGTGCTCTTGAGGCTCCGAAAGGCGGAGCGGACGGCCTGTTCACTGTCCAGCTTGAGGTGGACGAGCCCATGTTCCGATTTGTGGGCCAGGTCCGGACCGCAGGCCTTTAAGACCACAGGATACCCTATATTTT
>Ga0182239_1000485_pt1 | contig 14541 bp, 14 predicted proteins | sample hydfrate6_PW_210_FD_132456 | JGI IMG/M metagenome (GOLD analysis project Ga0182239, IMG submission 132456) | Subsurface microbial communities from deep shales in Texas, USA - hydraulic fracturing test 6_PW_210 | ecosystem: Environmental > Aquatic > Deep subsurface > Shale gas/oil reservoir >... | reverse complement strand
GGAAGTCTGATTTCAGATGGCGCTGTAAAAAGTTCAAGATCAAGGCTTGCGCAATTTCGAAGAATGCAGCGTACTTGGCCGTACGTGAAATTCTGAGAAATTGCGCGTAACGCAGATATTGAACTTTTTACGGCGCCATCATATTTAAAGGATTCATACCGAAATGTAGCTTCAAACACAAATGAAAAACCCGCACAAATTTTTGCTTGACAAATCCGTTAAAAAGCTTTTATTGATTCCTGAAACATACAAATTTAAACAAACCGGCCATCGGGCCCGAATGTATTTGACTGTATCGGAAAAACTCATGTGTTTATTTGATGTGCAGACAATGAAAACAAACCAGAACTGGTGGTGGCGGACCAGCATAGCGGGGTCTGCCTTTAAACCGGTTTGAATCAGCCATAGCGCAAGCAAAAAGACCGAGGCGGCCCCTTAAGCCCCCGGTCTTTTTTATTTTCAAAAAAAGCACACAAAAAGGCCGCGGGGCAAACCCGCGGCCTTTTTTGTTTACACCCAACTCGGAACCGACAACAGGCATTTTTTAAAAGGAGCATCTCACATGCGGCTGCGACAGTTTCCGGACAAAGACACGTTTGAACAATATTTCCGCCGCCACAACGTGGTGCCGGTCTGCCGGGAGATTCTGGCGGACATGGAAACCCCGGTATCGGTGATCAAAAAGCTGTATTCCAACCAGTCCCCGGCATTTCTGCTCGAAAGCGTGGAAGGCGGGGAGCGCTGGGGCCGGTACAGTTTCCTGAGCACATCTGCGCGCACCCGGGTCCGGGTGTATGCCCACAGCGTGGAAACCGAAAAAAACGGCCAGACCGAAAAAATCGAGCACAATGGCGATCCCCTCACGGTTCTGCGCGGGATCATGCAGCGCTACAACCCCGCAATCATCCCGGAACTGCCCCGATTCTGGGGGGGACTGGTGGGCTATTTTTCCTATGAAACCGTGTGCTTTTTCGAAGCCATTGAAAACCGGCTGCCGGAAAACCAGCCCATGGCCGACTTTGTGATCCCCGATGAGATGCTGATTTTCGACAACATCAAAAATACGCTCATGATGGTGGCCATCTGTTTTAAAAACGATAACGCAGACCCACAAGCCGCCTACCAGGCCGCCGAACAGCGCATTGACGCGCTTCAAAATACCATCCTGGAAAAAACCGCCCGCAGCACGGCCGGCCAAAACGCCGCCGAACCTGTGAGCCTGGAGCCGGTCCATGACGCGTCGGTTTACAAAAAAAACGTGGAGATTGCCAAATCCCGCATAAAAGACGGCGAAATCATCCAGGCGGTGATCTCCCAGCCCTTTTGCGCCAACCGGACCTTTGATGATGCAACGGCCCTGTACCGGGCCCAGCGCTATATCAACCCGTCGCCTTACATGTTTTTCATGCACCTGGATGACACCGTGCTGGTGGGCTCATCTCCTGAGACCATGGTGCGGCTGGAAAACAACATCGCCACCTTAAGGCCCATTGCCGGCACCCGGCCCAGGGGAAAAACCGAGCAGGAGGACCGGGCCCTGGCAGACGAAATGCTCCAGGACGAAAAGGAGCGGGCCGAACACCTCATGCTGGTGGATCTGGGCAGAAACGACCTGGGCCGGGTGGCGGAAACCGGCACAGTGCAGGTCACGGACCTGATGGTGGTGGAGCGCTACTCCCATGTGATGCACCTGGTCTCCAACATCACCTGCGATCTCATGGAAGGGGTGGATGCCTGGGATCTGCTGGCCGCATCCTTTCCGGCCGGCACTTTGAGCGGCGCGCCAAAAGTTCGCGCCATGGAGATCATCTCAGAGCTGGAATCCGAACCCCGGGGGCCCTACGGCGGGGCCGTGGGCTATATCTCCTTTCACGGCAACATGGATTTGGCCATTACCATCCGCACAGCCACTATCAACCAAAACCGCCTGACCGTGCGGGCCGGAGCAGGCATCGTGGCCGACTCTGACCCGGAGGCCGAATACACCGAGACGGTCAACAAGGCCATGGCCATCGGCCGGGCCCTGGAACTGGTTCAACACCAACTGCAATAAGGGGCGGACATGATATTTGTCATCGACAACTACGACTCGTTTACATACAACCTGGTGCAGTATCTGCGGCAGCTCGGCGCGGAAGTCGAAGTGCGCAGAAACGATGCCTTTGACATTGCCTATCCGGACACCAACCCGGTTTCCGGCATCGTGGTGTCCCCGGGCCCGGGAAGCCCGGAAAAAGCCGGGTTATCGGTTGACACCATCGCCCGGTATTCCGGCCAAATCCCCATACTCGGGGTGTGTCTGGGACACCAGGCGGTTGCCCATGCATTTGGCGGAAAAATCATTCACGCAAAATCACTGATGCACGGCAAGGTCTCCACTGTGACCGCGGACGGAAAAACCATATTTTCGCGCATCAGCAAGCCGTTTGCCGCCATGCGCTATCATTCCCTGGCCGTGGATGAAAACAGCCTGCCCGAATGCATGAAAATCAGCGCGCGCACCGAGGACGGCGAAATCATGGGCCTTCGCCACAAAACGCATCCCACAGAAGGCATCCAGTTTCACCCGGAATCCATCATGACGCCCACGGGCAAACGGATTCTGCGAAATTTTCTCAAGATGTGCACCACCGGCCAGAACCATTCATAAACGGAGGACCGCCATGTTCCGAGACCTGCTTTACAAGATTTACCAGCGAAACAATTTGACCGAGGAGGAGATGTCGGCCATGCTCGGTGAAATCTTTTCCGGAAACACCACAGACGCGCAGGTGGGGGCATTCATGGGCGCGCTGGCCACCAAGGGCGAAACCTATGCCGAACTTGCCGGCGCGGCCCGGGCCATGCGCAAAAAAGCCATCCGCATCGAAACCATGGCCCGGGACGTCATCGACACCTGCGGCACGGGCGGAGACACCTCCGGGACCTTTAACATATCCACGGTCACCGCGTTTGTGGCCGCAGGCGCGGGCGCGGTGGTGGCCAAGCACGGAAACCGCTCCATTTCCAGCCAGTGCGGCAGCGCAGACGTGCTCGAGGCCATGGGTGTGAACCTGGACGTTGACCCGGAGATCGTGGAGGAGGCCATTGCCGAAATCGGCATCGGGTTTTTGTTTGCCCCGAAATTCCACGGAGCCATGAAATACGCGGCAAACGCCAGAAAGCAGGTGGGTCTGCGCAGCATTTTCAACATGCTCGGTCCCCTGACCAACCCGGCGGCAGCCAACCGCCAGCTTGTGGGCGTGTTTGCCCCGGAGTTAACAGAGATGTTTGCCAAAGCCCTGCAGCGCCTGGGGACCAAACGGGCCCTGGTGGTCCACGGACACGACGGCCTGGATGAAATCTCGGTGTGTGCCCCCACCCGGGTGTGTGAATTAAACAACGGGCAGATATCCACCTATGACATTTCACCCGAGACCTATTTCGGCCGCATGGCCGCACCAGAGGAAATCGCCGGGGGTGATCCGAAACAAAACGCAGAGATCACCAAAAGCATTCTTTCCGGGGAAAAAAGCGCCCGCCGCGATATCGTGATCATCAATGCGGCCGCCGCCCTTGTGGCCGCCGGGCGAGCCGAATCGGTTGAAAACGGCGTAACCCTGGCTGAAAACGCCATTGACTCGGGCGCTGCCATGGATAAATTAAATGCACTGATTGAATTTACCCGGGAGAACGCGTAAATGGCCGCAGATATTTTAGACCGGATCGTGGCGCACAAAAAAGACGAGGTGGCTGCCTGCCGCACGCAAACCCCCTTGTCTGGGCTAAAAGACCAGGCCCGGACAAAAACCGCCAAGCGCAGATCCTTTTACGACGCCCTGGCCGGGCCGGCCGATCAGGTGCGCATTATCGCGGAAATCAAGCGGGCCTCGCCGTCCAAAGGCGACATCAGTGCCGATCTGGACCCGGCAGCCTTGGCACAAGCCTATGAGCGCGGCGGGGCAGCCGCCCTTTCCGTGCTAACCGACCGGGCTTTTTTCAAGGGAAGCCCGGCCGATCTCGTGGCCGCCAGAAACGCATGTTTTCTGCCGGTATTGCGCAAGGATTTTGTGATATCCGACTATCAGATTTACGAGGCCGCGGCCTGGGGTGCGGACGCGGTTTTGCTGATCGTGCGCATATTGTCCAGACAGCAGCTCCTGGAATTTTCCGGCTTGTGCGCCGAACTCGGCATTGATGCCCTGGTGGAGGTGCACACCGAAGCCGATCTGGAGGCGGCAATAGATGTTGGCGCCGCTGTGATCGGCATTAACAACCGGAACCTGGCCTCGTTTGACACAGACATTGAAACCGCCATGTCATTGTCAAAAAAACTCGGCCCCGGACAGATCCCGGTGGCGGCCAGCGGCATTTCCTCCAGAAAAGACATTGAGCAAAACCTCAAAGCCGGCATTTCCCGGTTTTTGATCGGAGAGAGCCTGGTTACGGCCGATGATCCGGAAAAATTTTTAACCCGCCTGATTGGCGGATAACCCCACACGGACAGACAGATCATGTATACCGGCTATTTCCCGGAAATCAAACACGATCGCATCCAGGTGAAAATCTGCGGCATCACGGCCGTGGAAGACGCCCTTGCCTGCGCGGCCTGGGGCGCTGATGCCGTGGGCCTGGTGTTTTATCCCAAAAGCCCCAGGTTTGTCACCGCGGATCAGGCCGCGCGCATCGCCTCCGTGCTCCCGTCCCACGTGGCCCGGGTGGGGGTGTTTGTCAACGAATCCTTTGACACGCTTACAAAAACCGCGGCTGCCTGCGGGCTTTCCGCGGTCCAGCTCCACGGAAAAGAGTCACCGGCGCTTGTGCAAAGGCTGCGGGAAAATGATGTGTTTGTTGTCAAATGCCTTTATGTCAACGGCGTGCCCGGCATTGACGCGGCAGGGGCCTATAACGCCCCGGCGTTTCTGGTGGAGTGTTCTTCGGGCAAGCTTCCCGGGGGCAACGCAAAAACCTGGGACTGGTCCGCGGCCCGGGCCTTTGCCCAAAACCATCCCACCATCATTGCCGGCGGGCTGGATCCGCAAAACATAACCCAAGCCATCGGCCGGGCCGCCCCGGACGCGGTGGATGTCAGCTCGGGGGTGGAATCGGCCCCGGGCAGAAAAGATACAAAAAAGGTGCGCGACTTTATTTATGCGGTGCGTCTTTGTAAACCGGAAAATCCCACAAGGAGAATATTCTGATGTCTAATACCGGCAGCAGCCAAAACATGCAGGAAAACACCGACTTTACCCGATACCCGGATGAAAGGGGCCATTTTGGCATTTACGGGGGCCGCTACGTGGCCGAAACCTTGATGCCGGCCCTGCTGGAATTAAATGAAGCCTACCGCACACACGTCGGCGACCCGGGGTTTCAAAAAGAGCTTTACGGCATGTTAAAAGACTTTGCCGGCCGGCCCACGCCTTTGTATTTTGCCGAGCGGCTCTCCCGGAAAACCGGCGGCGGTGCCATTTACCTGAAGCGCGAGGACCTTGTCCACACCGGGGCCCACAAGATCAACAACACCCTGGGCCAGGCGCTTTTGGCCCGGCACATGGGCAAGACCAAGGTCATTGCCGAGACCGGCGCCGGCCAGCACGGGGTGGCCACGGCCACTGCGGCCGCGTTTTTCGGCATGGAATGCAAGATCTTCATGGGCACCGAAGACATCCGCCGCCAGGCCCCCAACGTCAACCGCATGGAGCTTCTGGGCGCGCAGGTCGTGCCCGTGGAATCGGGCACCGGCACCCTCAAGGATGCCATGAACGAGGCCATGCGCTACTGGGTATCGGCCGTGCGCGACACGTTTTACGTAATCGGCTCTGTTGCCGGCCCCCACCCCTACCCGGCCATGGTGCGCGACTTTCAAAAAGTCATCGGCGAAGAAACCCGGGATCAGGCCATCAATGAAATCGGCCGCCTGCCGGATCACCTGGTGGCCTGTGTGGGCGGCGGCTCCAATGCCATGGGCCTGTTTTACCCGTTTGTCAATGATCCGGCCATTGCCATGACCGGCGTGGAAGCCGCGGGCACGGGCATTGAGTCCGGAAAACACGCCGCCACCCTGGGCGCGGGCACCCTGGGCGTGCTCCACGGCTCCAAATCCTACCTGCTCCAGGACCAATACGGTCAGATCAGCGAAGCCCATTCCATTTCCGCGGGCCTGGATTACCCGGGCGTGGGCCCGGAACATTCAATGTTCAAGGACCTGGGCCGGGTCAATTACGTGAGCATCACCGATGATCAGGCCATGGCCGCCTTCTACGAGCTGTGCCGCACCGAGGGCATCATCCCGGCCCTGGAAAGCTCCCATGCCCTGGCCGCGGCCATGGACATTGCCGCAAACGCCCCGTCTGACAGAGTCATTGTGGTCAATCTCTCCGGGCGGGGGGATAAGGATTTGGGGATTGTGGCGGAATACGCAGAAGGGTCGGAAGACGGATGACAGAGGGCAGAAGACAGAGGGCGGAAGGCCGAAGACGGAAGACAGAGGGCATAGGGCGGAAGGCAGAGATAAGAAGACGGATATCAGGGATTTTTGGAAAGGACATATGCAATGACACGGATTGAACAGACTTTTGCACGTTTGAAAGATAAGGGGGAAAAGGCCCTGGTGGGCTTTGTCACCGCAGGGGACCCGGACATGGAAACCTCGCTTTCCATTGTTTCGACCATGTGTGAAAACGGGGTGGACATTCTGGAACTGGGCGTGCCGTTTTCCGATCCCACGGCAGACGGCCCGGTGATCCAGCGATCATCGGCCCGGGCATTGAAAGCCGGCATGAACCTGGGCCGGGTGCTGGAGATGACCCGAAAAATCCGGGAAACATCAAACGTGCCCATTGTTTTGTTTTCCTATTACAACCCGATCATGGCCTACGGCATCGAAGCGTTTTACAAAGACAGCGTTGCCGCGGGCGCAGACGGGGTGTTGGTGGTGGACCTGCCCCCGGAAGAATCCGAGGAGTTCACCGGCGCCTGGACCGGGAAAGACTTTTCCCTGATCCGCCTGGTGGCCCCCACCACCCCGGAAGACCGCATGCAGATGATTGCCGGCGGGGCATCGGGATTTCTCTACATGGTTTCCATGACCGGGGTGACCGGCTCGGGGGGGCTGGATTTCACCCAGATCGGCGAGTACGTGGACCAACTCAGGCAATCGGCAGACGTGCCTGTCTGCGTGGGATTTGGCATTTCCACGCCAGCGGATGTGGCTGCGGTTTCAGGCATTGCCGACGGGGTGGTCATCGGAAGCGCCTTTGAGCGCACCATCGAGGAAAACGCGGACAACACGGATCTGCCGGCCATTATCAGCAAGCAGACCGCGGCATACAAGGAAGCCACACGGGGATAGGCGGCACTGGCGGCCCTAAAGCCGCCAGAAATAAAATCCGTTTTGCCGGATCTCAGCCGGATCAAGCATGCCCTTGACATCAATCAAGCATCCGCCGGGCACCAGGTGATTGAGAAAATCCTGCCCGGCCATTTCCCTGTATTCCCGGTGGGCCACGGCAATGATCACGGCATCCAGATCATGCAGGTCCGGCCATCCGCACATGGAAATGCCGTAAATGCTGCGGGCCGCAGCCGGGTCTGCCAGGGGGTCGTGGATCAAGGGCGTGATGCCGTAGGCCTGGATTTCCTCGACAATGTCGATGACCCGGGTGTTTCGCAGATCCGCGCAGTCCTCCTTAAAGGTCAGGCCCAAAATGGCCACCCGCCCGCCGATGATGCTGCGGCCGGCCCGGCACATGAGTTTTACGGTCTTTTCCACCACAAACTTGCCCATCTGGTCGTTGATCCGGCGGCCCGCCAGGATCACTTCCGGATGATAGCCCATGGTTTCGGCCTTGTAGGTCAGATAATAGGGATCCACGCCAATGCAGTGCCCCCCCACGAGCCCGGGCTTGAATGGCAGAAAATTCCACTTGGTGCCCGCGGCTTTGAGCACGTTCTGGGTGTCAATGCCCAGGTTGTCAAAAATCACGGCCAGCTCGTTCATCAGCGCGATATTGAGATCCCGCTGGGTGTTTTCAATGACCTTGGCCGCCTCGGCCACCCGGATGGACTCGGCCCGGTGCACGCCCGCGGTGACAATGGTGCCGTAAAGCCCGGCCACTAGCTCCAGGGTCGGCTCATCGTCTCCGGCCACCACCTTGACAATGGTGGCCAGGGTGTGTTCCTTGTCGCCCGGGTTGATCCGCTCCGGAGAATAGCCCACGTGAAACCCGGTTTTCCAGGAAAGTCCGGATTCAGCCTCAAGGATGGGCACACAGACCTCCTCTGTCAGGCCGGGATAGACCGTGGATTCAAAAACCACCACCGCGCCCTCTTTCATGTGCCGCCCCGCTGTGCGGGTGGCCGAGGTAATGGGCCCGAGATCCGGCTGACGGGCAATATCAATGGGCGTGGGCGCAGCCACCACAATCACGTCCGCCTCCCTGAGCCGCTCCGGGCCGTCGGTGTATTCCAGCCGCTTGGCTGAGCGCAGCTCATCGCCGCTCAGCTCTCCGGTGGGATCCACGCATCTGCGGTAGCTTTCAACAATATCCGTCTTAATATCATATCCAATGGTCCGGAAATTCCGGCCAAAAGCCACAGCCAGCGGCAGCCCCACATACCCCAGCCCGATAACCCCAATCACACTATCCTTCATCTCCAACCCTTTCCAACCCTCTTCCTTGTCTTTTTTCTTCCGCCTTCTGTCCTCTGTTCTCTGTTCTCTGTTCTCTGTCTTCTGTCTTCTGTCTTCTGTCCTCTGTCTTCCGCCCTCTGTCACCCGTCACCCGTCACCCGTCACCCGTCACCTGCCTTTGTCACCCGTCACGCGTCACCTGTCACCTGCCTTTGTCTTGTCACCCGTCACCTGTCACCCGCCTTTGTCACCCATCACCCATCACTCATTACTCATCACTAAATAAACCCCTTATTACTCAAAAACAGCAAAATCTCCTGAGCCGCCTCAGCCGGGGTCAGATCAGTGGTATCAATGCGCAGCTCCGGGCTGGAAGGCTCCTCATACGGGTCATCCACACCGGTAAACCCGGAAATCAGCCCAGCCCTGGCCTTTGCATACATGCCCTTTCGGTCCCGCTTTTCACATTCGTCAATAGGCGTGCTCACGTGCACCTCGATAAACCCGCCGTAGGACTCGATGGTGCCCCGGATTTCCCTGCGGGTGACCTCGTAAGGGGCAATGGGCGCGCATATGGCCACACCCCGGTTCTTGGTGATCTCGCTTGCCACAAAACCGATGCGCAGCACGTTGATGTTGCGGTGTTCCTTGGAAAAATTGAGCTCACTGGACAGATTGCGCCGCACAATATCGCCGTCCAGCAAAGTCACGGGCCGGTCGCCCCGCTCCAGGAACTTGGAGTATAAAACCTTGGCAATGGTGGATTTGCCCGCCCCGGAAAGCCCGGTTAAAAACACCGTAAAACCCTGGCGCTCCGGGGGCGGATAGGCCCGCTGCAGCTCCTGTACCACCTCGGGAAACGTGGCCCATTCCGGGATCTTTCTGCCCTCCCGGACCCGCTGGCGGATATCGGATCCGGACAGGGAAATGGTGTCCGTGCCCGGCGCCACCTGATCCTTGCTCCGGTACTCGTCTTCAAATGGCAGATACACCATTTCCTCAAACGGCACGATCTCAACGCCGATTTCCGCGCTGTGCTCGGCCGCCACCTGGCGGGAGCGCTCAGCAGGGTAAAACAGGCCTCCGCTTTTGTTCCGGCCCGGGCTGGCATGGTCGTGGCCCACGATAAAATGGGTGCATCCGTAGTTTTTGGCAATAATGGCATCGAGCAGCGCATCCCTGGGCCCGGACAGGCGCATGGCCAACGGCAGCAGGGTCGTGACCTGGGAGTCTGAGGGGTAATGCTCGGTCACATGCCGGCAGCAGCGCACCCGGATGAAATGGTCAAAGTCACCCGGCCGGGTCATGCCCACCACGGGCATGATCAGCAGATTGGCCCGGGCCTGGCGCATGGCCTTGATGGTCATCTCAAACTGGGGCCGGTGTATCGGATTTCGGGTCTGAAAACCCACCACCCGCTGCCAGCCCAGTTTTTCATAAGCCCGCCGCACCTCTTTGGGATACAGCCGCATCTGTTTGAAGTCAAAATGAATGGGAAGACTGACCACCTCGATGGCCCCGCCGATGTAGTAATCCCCGGACCGGTTAAACAGGTAATCCACCCCGGGATGGCTGGTGTCTGTGGTGCCGTAGACCATCTCGGCTTCTTTTTGCCGCTCTGCGGGCCAGATGTCTTCAATATGCATCACCCCGAGCAAAAATCCCTCGGGATCACGCAGGGCCACGGACTGGCCGGCTTCCAGATTTTGAGCCCGGGCGGCGGTCACATCCAGGCAGATGGGCACGGGCCACAGCACACCGGACTGCAGGCGCATCCGGTCGAGCACCGCCTCATAGTCGGCCCGCACCATAAAGCCTTCCAAAGGAGAAAACCCGCCTGTTGCCAGCACCTCCAGGTCACACATGTTGCGCTCGGACAAATTCACGTCCGGCAGGTTCATGGTGATTTCCTTTAACAGCCCTGCCCGGTCCTCATCGACCATGAGATTGACCAGCCCGCCGCCGTGCGCCTCTGCCTGCGTATCTGCCATGTTTATCCGCCCTGTTGTCCGTCTTTAAGCCGTGCGATACACGATAAACCACGGATTGGTAAGGTTTTCCTTGTTATATGCCAGGGGTTTGCCGCTTTCAAACTCCAGCACCGCCCCTCCGGCCTGCTCCACCACTGCCTGGCCCGCGGCCGTGTCCCACTCCATGGTGGGTCCGGTGCGCGGATACAGATCCGCCCGGCCCTCTGCCACCATGCAGAACTTCAGCGAACTGCCCGCGGAAATAAACTCCAGGTCTCCGTGCTCCCGTTTTTTTTCCTCCACAAACGCCAGAAGCGCCTCACTTGCATGAGACCGGCTGCCCATCACAGTATAAGCCCGCGCCGGCAGATCCGCCAACGGAAGGCGCCGGGAAACCGAAATCAGCGCATCTGCTCCGGATGTTTTATCAAGGCCCCGAAGATCCCCGCCGTCTGCCAGAAATGCGCCCCTGCCCTGTGCGGCAAAATAAACATGATCCTTGACCGGCACAAACACCACCCCCAGCACCGGCACGCCATTTTGCGCCAATGCGACATTAATGGTGAATTCGCCGTTTTTTTTCACAAACTCCTTTGTGCCGTCCAGGGGATCAACGATCCACAATTGCTCCCAGTTCTTTCTTTCCGCATAGGCAATATCTCTGCCCTCCTCGCTTAAAACCGGAATCTGCAAAGGCTTTAGCCGGGCGGCGATAATCTCGTGGGCCCGGCGGTCGGCCAGGGTCAGCGGGGAGTGATCGGATTTTTCCTCTACTTCAAAATCTTCTTCATAAACTTCCAGGGCCGCGGCCCCCGCCTCCATGGCGGCAAATACGACTTCGGCCAGATAATCTGCAGGTGTCATTGGTGTTTTCCATTTGGGTGATAAGACAAAATGCTTCAAAATCCATCCACATATCCCTTCTGACCTAAACCAAAGCACAAAACGAGTCAATTGGAAAATCTCCGAAAGCCCCGCATGGCCGCTGTCATCACCCGCCTTGCCGGATCAGCCCCACGTATAAACCTACAATGGTGACCCGGTTTTTTCTTTGCCCGTAAAACCGCATGGCCTTATATGCCGGGTTGGCCGAGTGCAGTTCCAAAGTATTGCGCTTTTTTCGCACTATTTTCAAGGTTGCCTCAGGCAGCACCCCATCCACCAGCACAGCCGCAATCCGGCCGTCATCCACATCCGCCTGCGGCCGGATCACCGCCAGATCCCCGTCCAGAATATATGCCCCAATCATGGAATCGCCAACCACACGCAAAGCAAAACAATCCTGGTTTCCGTAAAGCATGGGATCAACACCAATTCGCTCATCCGGCCGGTCCCATACATCCAAAGGCTTTCCCGCGGCAATGGTGCCGGCAACCGGCATGCCCCTGCACTGCTCCATATCCACCGGCACCCACGAGCGTTTCTTGCCCGCCGCAGACCGAATCACCCCTTTTTCCTCCAGCACCCCCAAAATCCGGTGCACCCCGGCCGGCCCCGCAAGCCCGAGCCTATCGCAGATCTCCCGCACACTCGGCGAATACCCATACTTCCGGTGATAGTCGCAAATGACCCGATACACACTTTCCTGCCGCGGGGTCAGCTCCATAGCATATCCCCCGGGTTTTTTCCTATGTGGCGCTTTAACGGTTCCTTCAAAACCTCCGGCAACATGGTAACCCGATCCTTTGCACCCTTACCGTCTCTTACAAGAATCTGCCCGTATCCGAAATCAATGTCTTTTACCCGCAATCGTACACATTCCATGACCCGCAGCCCGGCGCCGTACATAAGCTGAGCCATTATCCACTTGTATCCGTCCAGTTGGGTTATAATCTGCCGGATTTCATCCTTGGTAAACACAACCGGGAGTTTCCGGGGTTTCTTGGCTCTCTGCACATCCTTTAATTCTCCGAATTCAATTCCAAGGACGTTGCGATACAAAAACAAAAGAGCATTAAACGCCTGGTTGAACTAAACCGCTTCGCGGAAATGTGCATACCTATCTGATTACAATTCAATTACTTCTGTTCTTTTCTCGCCGTTTTTTCTCATATCCTTAAAAGCCAAAACTGTTTTATATGCTTTCTTAGACACCGGTTTGAAGCCGGTTTTTCAATCAAACCCAGGATAAGGAGGCATTATGAACACACCACTTCGCAAAAGATTCAATGACTATCTGACCCTGCAACGATTCTCCGACCGTACGATCGATTCTTACATGCAGGCTGTCAACGCACTGGCCCGCTATTACAACCAAAGCCCGGATAAATTGACCAACCAGCAGATACAAGCCTATCTGCTGTATTTGATGAAGGAACGCAAACTTTCCTGGAACACCTGCAATGTTGCATTCAGCGCCCTGAACCATTTTTATTTGAAATTTCTAAAGCGCAAGTCTGGCGATTTTTGGATGCCGCCCCGACCCCGCATTCAAAAACTGCCGGAAGTATTGAGCAAAGAGGAAGTGTGCGCCATTATCAATGCAGGCCGCGATATCCGGCACCAGGCACTTCTGGCCATGGTCTACGGCTCAGGCCTGCGGGTCGGTGAACTCGTGGAGCTCAAAATCGCACATGTCGACAGCAACCGCATGCTGGTCCGGGTCGAACAGGGAAAGGGTCGAAAAGATCGTTATACGTTGCTGTCTCAAAAAGCCCTGGATTACCTGCGCATCTACTGGAAGGCTTTTCGACCGCAGAGCTACATCTTTTTCGGAAGATTCAAGGACCTGCCCATGTCCGTCACCACAGCACAGAGAATATATCATCGGGCCAAAAAAGCGGCCGGCGTCACCCGGGGCAAAGGTATTCATACTCTGCGCCATTGTTTTGCCACCCACCTGCTCGAACAGGGTGTGGATATTTATTACATCAAAAAGTTCCTGGGCCACAGCAGTATCCAGACCACCATGGTCTACTTTCATGTCCAGCCCAAACGGTCCGTATCGATCTACAGCCCCTTGGATGCAACCGACGACATCCCAGGAGGCGATCATGAACCGGCCCCGATATGAAGCAGCCGATGTGTTCCGGCAATACGGCGAGGCCTATTGTCAAAAATATTCCTTGTCCCCCGAACAGCTTGCCGTCTTTAACCTGATTAAAATCTGCCGGACCCCGATTCTTGGCGGCCACCTTGAAAAATGCGATCACTGCAGCTTTGAGCGGCCGGCCTACAATTCCTGCCGCAACCGCCACTGTCCGAAGTGTCAGAGCCTTGCAAAGGAAAAATGGCTCAACGACCGCCGCTCCGAACTGCTGCCGGTCGGATACTTCCACCTGGTCTTCACAATTCCGCATCTTCTCAACCCACTGATTCTCTGCAACAAAAAGATCCTGCTGGGTTTTTTGTTTGAAGCGGTTAATGAGGTCCTCACCAATTTTGCCAAAGATCGGCAATGGCGTCTTTCGGGCCGGATCGGCTTTATCGCGGTGCTCCACACCTGGTCGCAAACTCTGATGGATCATTTCCACCTCCATTGTCTGATACCGGCCGGGGTTCTGGCATTTGACGAAGACAGATGGATCAATGCTCGTCGAAAATATCTGTTCCGCAATGAATCGCTGGCCAAGGCATTTCGAAGAATCTATCTGCGCAAACTGCGGCTGGCCAATGATCGAGGTGTTTTGATTTTCCCCGGCAAGGCAGAAGCTTTCCAGTCTTCAGAGGCATTTGCCCGGCTATTAGCCGAGGTCGGCTGTAAAAAATGGATCGTTTTTGCCAAGCAGCCTTTTGCAACTCCAGACAAGGTATTGGCATATCTCGGTGGCTACACCCACCGGGTGGCCATTTCCAACCACCGGATCGTTTCGGTCCATGAAGGGAAAGTAACATTTGGGTGTGGCTCTTTTCCAATAACACCTAAAGTTCGAAATATCAATGAGATATTGATTTTAATGGCCTGGGCGACAGGCCTCTTCAGTAAAGATATTTTCGATGCCGGGTCATAAGCTGGAT
>Ga0182239_1000484_pt1 | contig 14549 bp, 9 predicted proteins | sample hydfrate6_PW_210_FD_132456 | JGI IMG/M metagenome (GOLD analysis project Ga0182239, IMG submission 132456) | Subsurface microbial communities from deep shales in Texas, USA - hydraulic fracturing test 6_PW_210 | ecosystem: Environmental > Aquatic > Deep subsurface > Shale gas/oil reservoir >... | reverse complement strand
GGAATGAGCCCTTGCACGGAAGAAGACAAATCCTCCAGCTGCACACTGCTGTACGGAACCTGAAAATCCCACTGCCAAGGCTTCCGGCCCAATTCCAGTCTGGCCTTGCCCTGCATATTGAAAAAATCCCCGGCCCGCACTTCTACTCCTGTGATCTGAACATCCTGTCCGGGCCGGACCCTTCCTTGCCCGTGCAAAGACACGGCGGATTGCCCGAGATCGGCATAACGGGTTCCCCACAGCACTTCACCCTGGTCTGTACTCAGGGATAAAGATGCCCTGGGACTGGCGCCCCACACTCCTGAACCCTTGATATGACCGGCCAGTCCGGCGGCCATGATTTCTCCATCCGGAGAGCTTCCCCCCACCTCCCGGAAATCGAGTTCCCACCTCCCGTAAATATCTTGAGCCTCTTTTTCAGCTACTATCCGCATATCACTCCGGCCCTGAAAATCCCACCCAGCTGCCGGATCATACCCGGCGCTCTGAAGCCAGGAGCGCAGCCCTGATGTTTGTATATCTGTTGCATGGGCCGTGAGCCTGCTGTTTTTTCCTTCCCCCCATTGACCGGTGATCTCAAACGCGCCCAGTCCCTGCATGTCGAGCCTCATCATTCCAATTTTGGTGCTTGCGGGGAAGATATCAATACCCTGAGCCAGGATATTTACCGACCGCTCCTGCGCATCCTGGCCGCGTCGGCCTATCCCTTGGCTGCTCACTGCAGCTCTTGAGATGTGCACCCCTGAAGGCAAAAACTTCAGCTTTCCTTCACTTGCCAGCCTGGCGGCTGCCATCGTGCCCCAGTGGATATTGTCTTTGGCCTGCAGCTTCCAGGTCAGATCCCGGTCTTCAAGATTGAACTTGAAGGACACGGTCAGTGGTGGCAGAATGAGATCTGACCCCGGCCCTGAGTGCTGCCAGCGAACACGGCTCCGGGTTTGGATATCCAGTTCCAGGTTCGATGGTTGACCGGATTCTGCGAAACGCCAGGCCAGACCTGCTTTCAGCCCGTGCGATTTGATCCCCTCGAAGTGCACCCGGGACAGCCAGGGCCAGATTGAGTCAAGTTCTTTGAACAGATTCGCGGGATGAATGGCAAAATTTCCTTTCCATCCCATAGCCTCCTGCCGTAATCGGCCTTGCCCGACCGGGCTGGAGCCTATTCGGCACCGGATATCCTCAAACAGGACCCGCCCATCGGAAATATTCTTTGGTCCCCGGGCCGTCAATTCGATGCGCGGAAGCGGCACCCAGTCCTGATCCTGGCGTATGTTGACATCCTCAAGAACCAGGGACAGGCTGGATTCATATCCGGAGCGGGATGCAAAGTCGAAGTCAACCTCAACCCTGGCTCTGGCCCGTATCCACTGGGCATGGATGCTTTGGGCCTGGACAACCAGGGTATACCCCTGGACACCACGTTTTTTGTCCTCAGGAGTCACATCTGGCTGGGAGCGGGCCTGCAGAATCTGACCATGCCCCAGCAACCCACAAAGGCCCAGGAGACATACGAGTATTTGCACCAATCTGGACACGTCATCACCATTTCAACAGAGTTTGGTTCTCTTTATGTCTTGCACATGAGGTCCCAATGGACGTAATGTGCCTGGCCTTTGTGCCCATCGCTCACAACTTTTCAAAAGCCCCATGAGGGAGGAGATATGGCAGCAAGATCAGTTCAAGTAGGAGACATTGTTGAGTCAACCTGCCGCAAGTGCAACGACGTTACCGGGCATACCATTGTGTCTATCCTCGAGGGAGAGATTTCCAAAGTCGAATGCCGCGGTTGCGGCAGCGTTCACAAATACCGCCCGGTATCGAAATCCAAAAATTCCAAGGCTGCAGCCTCTTCTTCATCAGCTTCGCAAAGCAAAAAAGCAGCTTCCAAAGGCAAAAAAGGACCAACAGCCAAAGAAAAAGAAGCACAGCAACTGGCAGAGCAGTGGTATAAACAGTGGCAAAGCAGGATGGAAACCAAGGACCCGGCTGAGTCCAAGACCTACAGCATGCAGGGGCAATTCCAGAACAACGATCTCATCGACCATCCCAGCTTTGGCCTTGGCATTGTACAGCGGACCATCCCCCCGAACAAGATTGATGTCCTGTTCCAGGACGGGGAGAAACGCCTGCGCTGCGCACCGATCTCCAATCCTGACCAGCCTGCTGCCAAGTAATGTGTCTTATTCCCTGGAGGCCAGGATCGCATCCAGAGACTGCAGTTTCTGACTCAATCTGGAATGTATGAGTTCCAGATTCTGCTTCACCTCCTCCAGCCCGGAAGTCCACAATCCGGTCAGCTCGGCAGTCAAAATCCGGCCCTGACCCTGGGCCCAATCCTGTAATTTCCGTCTCCAGGCCTGATAGAAACGGACCCCGGCCCCAAGCATGAGCAGTCCAAAACTGACCAGAGCTGCCACCCCCTGGAGGCTGAAAAGAGTCTCCACAGCGGAAAAAAATACCTCCAGGACCGATCCCGGGCCGGGGTGGATGATCAGTTCTTTCCAGACCTGCCCTCCGCCCAGGCCGATAAACAAAAAAAGAATCAAAAGAGCATAGACCAGGATTTGACCCGCAGCCAGGCCCGGCCATCTTCCGGGCCGGTCCTGGGCCAGGGCATTATTCACCGCCCCTTGCCATTGTGAGGCCACCTGCTCCCAAAGCCTGTTCACATCAGCGGCTTCTTCCAGGGCATGGCCCAAAAACCGGGGATTGTCGTTTCGCAGGACCAGGGTCAGCAGACGATTTTTCAAATGCTTCATCCGGGAGTACAGTCCCAAAAGACCGGGTTCCTCCCCCACATCCGGGACAGAGGCAAGGTCTTTTGCACCTCTCTGTCTCCATTCCCGGACGCCGACCCCCACCAGACGGGCCGGACCGAAAAGCGGGGCCAGGCCAGGACCTTGCTGGATGAGCATTGGTTTTATTCGCTTTTCCACCCAGGAGGCAAGGACGGTCTCGCCATCCTGTGTCCAGGGCCGGCTTTCTGCCTCCACTTCCTCTTGCAACTGCCGGACCACGGCCAGGGACTGTTCCAGACGCTCTTTTTCAATGCCCAGCGGCTGATACAGGGCGGCCATCTCCTGCTCCAGGTTGGCGGCCTTGATGGCCTCCACCTGCTTGGCCGTACGCCGGGCGAAAAGCACATCCCGAAACTGACTGAGCTGGTTCCAGGCTGAATGCGGCCGTTCTTCCAGAGCAGAAACAGCAAACAGTCTGGGAAAGACATTGCCCTTTGCATCCGCACGCCGGGCCAGGGTCTGCGCCAGCAGGCTGCGAAAATGTTCAGTCACCCTTTGCATCTGATCCAGGCTCTGCTCAGCTTTTTTCCGATCCCAGAGTCTGTCCATCTTGTTGAGGACAAAGTAAAAATTGCCCACCGCCTTTGGGGCCTGGCCAAGGGCACTGTGCAGGCTCCGGTCTGCATATTTTTCCGGCGAGGCCACCCAAACCAGGAGGTCCAGGTTGGACATGAACCCCAGCACCGCTTCTTTGTTTTCCGGGCGCAAGCTGTCAAAATCCGGCAGATCACAAAGCAGGATGTCCTTGACTGCCTCTGCCTGATGCGCATGCTCGGCCCAGGCTGCTTGACCCTGATGCACAAAAGAAGGCAGCTCGACCTGCGCATGGTGATAAATGAGGATATGATCAGTATACGGACGTCTGTGGCTGGTCCCGGCCACTTCAGCCTGGGCCAGGGCATTCATCAGGCTGGACTTGCCCACCCCGGTTCCGCCCAGAAATCCGGCACACAACAGCTCATCCCGGGCGGCATCAAGGCGGGTCTGAAACCCGGCTGCGGTCTGTTCCAACTCCTCCCTATCCCTTGAATCCAGACTGATCCAGCCTCCTTCCCGGACAAAGCGGCGTATATGATCCAGATTCTGCTGCAGACTCCTGTGCAATGTGCTCCCCATGTTCACCCCGGACATGCCGTGATCCGCAAATCCACTCCTATCCTTCCAAAACAGCCAGAGCTTTCTTTTCTGGCCATCCGGCCCACTCCTCAATCTCCTGCATTACCTTGGTATCCGGGCCCAGCTCGTGCATAGCCCGCACATACCTGTCTTTTTGCTCCCGGAGGATGTCCACAATGCCCTCTTTGAGCCGGGCGGACAGCTCCCGGGTTATGGTCCGAAGTTCCTGATAGGCAAAGAGCTCCACCGCTCCCTTGGTCACATACGGAGCTATGGCCGAATCGATGAGCACCTCCACCAGGGACAGACCACCGCCGACAACTGTTTCAAAGGATACAATCATCACCCCCCACAAGGCGGAGGTGGAATAGATGCCCCAGGCCTTGCCTTTGGGCGCTTCCCTGGCCATGCGCTCAAAACGGGCATTCAGCCAGGCAGCCATATCGTCCTGGACTGCCTGAAACCTGGCCTGAACCTCTTCAGGCCGCATGGCCAGCTCACTTTGACGCAAGGCCCGGCCGGCCGAAGTGTCCCGGCCCATTGGGACCAGTTGCTCCAGGAACAGGGCATTGAACTCGTCTACAGCCTCCTGCACCGGCCGGGAGGCTGCCTTGCTCTTGGCCCTTTCCAGGTCTTCCTGTCTGGCTTTGCGGGAGGGTCCGGCCACCCCCACGAGTCGCAGGGGTAGGCGCAGACAGCCGCTGATGACCCGCCGCGGGCCAGCCAGAAAATCAAAGCGCCCGAAAACTTTTCTGATCTCTTCCTGCACCGCCCTGCGCTGATTGATCTGAAATCCGGCTTCTTCCCGTTCCAGGAGCCGGGACACGCGCTCCTCATAAACTGACTGCAGGCGCTTCTCCCAAACCGAAACCTCTCCGGCTTCAGCCTGCAAAACAGCATGGGTCCGGCTTAAATCCGCTTTGAGCTCCGACCAGGTCCTTTTCTTCTCCTCCTCCACAATTTCTTGTGCCGCTCCGGAGGTATAGAACTCCGTTACTTTCTGAGCAAAGGCCTGCATATCTGTATTGCACTCGGAAATGTTTCCGGCCGGAACAAAAGGCAGGGCGACACAGCGTTCCGGACTCAGGAAAGCATGTTCCGGGTCCAGGGCCAGAACAACCTCCTCCAGAATATCCTGAATGCTTCTCCCCGGCGGCGGATCTGCTTTGTTCAGGACAAAGAAGAATCTTTGGCCGGAATGCCCAAGGTCAACCAGGCTCTGATACAGGACCTCGTCGGCATATTTTTCCTGGCTGGCCACAAAAAAGACCACATCAGCCATGAGCAGAATGTCCCGGGCCAGTTCCTGATGACCGGTGACCAGACTGTCCAGATCAGGGGTGTCCACAAAAACCAGATTCTGCAACCTGGAGTCCTGGTGAACGACCAGGGTCAGCCCCTGTTCCTGTCCCGGTTGACCCTTGTGTGCAGGGGCGAAATCTATCTGCTGTACGGGTCCCCAAAATGCCGGCAGGCTCTCCTGATCCCCAGTCTGGGCATGGGCATAAGCCACAGCTCCCACTGTCTTGGGCCGTTCAACCCCGGTGCGGCTGACCTCCTGACCGCAAAAGGCATTGAACAGGGTGGACTTTCCGGTCCCGGTCCCGCCCAGGAAGACCATCCACAAGGCCCGGTTGCGGGATTTGGCCCGCAGGACCTGGGCTTTTTTGGGAATGCCCAGGGCCAGATCCCTTAAGTTCCGGCCCTTTTCGGTCAATTCCGGCACTTTCAGACTGAGCCAGAAAGAGCTGTCCAGGATTTGTGCCCTTTTCTTGTCCTCGTCACCCATTTTGATCAGCGTTTACTCGTCTATACGTGTTATTTCCAGAAATTTTCGAAACAAAGAGTGCACTTTTAGGATTCAGAAATGAATCTTTTTGTGAACGCCGGATCTAATATCCCACAGCCTGTCCGTCTTTGCGTGGGTCTGAGGCCGCCGCATACCCTTTGTCCAGGCAGTGGACGATCTGTCCGCCCCCAAAGAGCCAGGGCGGCGGATCCTTGATCAGTTCATGTCCCATGTCAGCCAGCTCGGGACCTATGCGTGCAGCCAGGCCGGGCTCCAGGCCCAGGCTGTAATCCGGGCTGACCTGCCACCGGGGGGCGTCCAACGCGGTTTGTGCGTTTTGTCCCCACTTCAGCATCCGCTGCAGGACCTGAACATGGCCCTGGGGCTGCATGTGTGCCCCCATGACTCCGAAGCTGAGCAGCGGTCTGCCTTCTCTGCTGACAAACCCGGGAATAATGGTGTGAAAAGGCCGCTTGCCCCCGGCCACACAATTGGGGTGCCCGGGATCCAGAACAAAACCGGCTCCCCGGTTTTGCAGGCTGATCCCGGTACCTTCAATCACCACCCCGGAACCAAAGCCCATATAGTTGGACTGGATAAAAGAAACCATGCAACCCTGTTCATCCGCAGCACTCAGATAAACCGTCCCTCCATTGGCAGGCAGACGGGAAACGGGTGCGGAGGCCCTGTCTGTCCGAATACTTCGGGCCAGTTCCCAGAGCAGTCCGGGGTCCAGAAAGCGCTCCACCGGCTGAGACATGGCCCGGGGATCGGCCACATGGGCATGGACTTCGGCAAATGCCGCTTTCATGGCCTCCACCTGAAGATGCACGGCCTGAACCGAATCCACAGGCCATGAATCTTCCTCCAGAATATCCAGGATCCCCAAGGCCATCAGGGCGGCCAGCCCTTGCCCGTTGGGCGGGATTTCATGCACCCGTACATCCTGGACCTGATATCCGATGGGCTCCACCCAGGTGGATGCATGCCCGGCCAGATCCACAAACTGCAAGGCCCCGCCCTGCTCCTTGGCCTGGCGGACCATGGCTTCAGCCAATTGTCCCTGATACAGGGCCTGCCCGTTGGTTTCTGCCAGCAGACGCAAGGATGCTGCCTGTCCCGGGTTTGTAAATCGTTCACCAGCCTGCGGGGCCCGGCCTTGGGGCAAAAATGTAGCTGCAAATTCGGACATCTTCGCATGTGGCTCAGCCACTTCTGCCCATTGTCTGGCAATCAGGGGGGAGACGAGAAAACCATTTTGCGCGTAGCCAATGGCCGGCTCAAACAAATCAGCAAAAGGAAGGCGGCCAAAACGCTGGGAAAGGTCGCTCCAGGCCTGAACTGCACCGGGGACGGTGACCGCATCCCAGCCCTGGACGGGCATGCGCTCCAGACCTTCAAAACGCTTGATATTTAAGGCTTGGGGAGAATGACCGGACCCGTTCAGGCCATGCAGTTTCTTTCCGTCCCAGACCAGGGCAAAGGCATCTGATCCCAGCCCGTTGCTGGTGGGTTCGACCACGGTCAGGGCAATGGCTGCAGCCAGGGCCGCATCAATGGCATTGCCTCCATTCTGCAGCATGGTCAGTCCGGCCTGAGCAGCCAAAGGCTGGGAGGTGGCCACTACATTATCGGCCAGGACCGGCATGCGTTGCGAGGCATAGGGAAAGGTCCACAATGTGTCCATATTGCCTCCAGTTTGAATACCGGCAGGAGAACAGATCTGAGAAAAAACCAGGCACCATTATCTTTTCCCGCCACCAGACTCCAGATCCGCTTGCAGCATGAGTAAACTCATCATGCATGTTGACCACAGGATGTCAACGGCCATGTGCTCCCGGCAGCTTAAGTCCACCAGCAGGGTAGCCCGGGCCTCGAACTCCTCATCCCCGAACCAGAGGATAATATGCACCGGAATGCGGGGGAAGGGATACAGCTCCAGGGAGACATCCCCGTTACCGGAGGCCTTGCCACCCAGAATCTCTCCCCGCCTCAGGAAATCATCCTTTTGTCCATCAAACCTGCGGGCCAGCCGGTTCACAGGCAGGACATGGGATCCGGATGCAAAGAAATCCCCGCCCGGCAGCTGACTGGGTTTGATCAATTCTCCACTCAAAGGCCTGTCCTGGGCATGGGCCAGGTATCGCAAAATGGACAGCTTGGCGTATTCTGGATAGCCATCTAAAAGCATCCGGCCCAATTTTGACGGGCTGTCCAGAGTTTTCGCCGGCACATGAACAGCAATGGTTTGACCCAAGCAGGGAACGTGGTATACGCCTGTTTGGGGATCATACCTGACCTGGGCAGCTGCCCGCACCGCCTGCGGATCTCTGCCAGCCAGAATTTCCCAGGACTCATTGATCCCGGGCGCAGCTATGCTTTCCGGAAATCCCTGCTCCATTTGCCTTGCCCCTTCGTTGTCAGCCTTCAGATTGATCAAACATGAAACTTACGGTTTCCTGCCCCGGCCCGGCACTCACTTGCAGGGTGCAAACTGTGTTTTGAACCACCGATCCACTACTGCAAGTGAGTGCCGGGTAATAACGGGGAAGGATGGCCTAAGTCTCCAGTCTCGATCACTCCATCTCCCGTAAAAATTCCCCGGTCACCGAGTCCGGATTGTGCATGATTTCCTCCGGAGTGCCCTGAGCTATGATCCACCCTCCGTATTCCCCCCCACCCGGCCCCAGGTCGAACACATAGTCCGCAGCCCGGATCACATCCAGATTGTGTTCAATAACCACCACTGAAGCACCTTTATCCACCAGGGCCTGCAAAACATAGATGAGCTTGCCCACTTCGTGCATATGCAGACCGGTGGTTGGTTCATCCAAAACATACAGTGTCCTGGGCAGGCTCTTCTTGCCCAGTTCCCGGGAAATCTTCAGTCGCTGGGCCTCCCCTCCGGACAAGGTGGTGGCCGGCTGCCCCAGGGTGATATACTCCAGACCCACCTCTTCCAGGACCCGTAGCTTGCGTTCCAGAACCGGATAATTGGCAAAAAAGGACCTGGCCTGACGAACACTTAAATCCAGAACCTGGGCGATGTTCAAGCCCTTGTAGGTCACATCCAGGGTCTCCCGGTTATACCTCTGTCCCTGGCACACCTCGCAAGTGACAAAGACGTCGGGCAAAAAATGCATCTCCACCCGGATCTGTCCGTCTCCCTGGCAGGCCTCGCACCGCCCCCCCCGCACATTGAAGCTGAACCGGCCCGGCTTGTATCCCCTCTTTCTGGCCTCGGTGGTGGTGGCAAACACCTTCCTGATCTCATCAAAGACCTTGGTGTAGGTGGCTGGATTGGATCTTGGGGTCCGTCCGATAGGAGACTGGTCAATGGATACGATCTTGTCCACCTGTTCTGCGCCCTGGAAATTGTCCACCTGGCCGGGGTTGTCCACCTTGATTCCCCTGGCCAGGGCCAGGTGCTTGTACATGGTATCCACCACCAGAGAGCTCTTGCCGGATCCTGAGACCCCGGTCACACAGACCAGAGCGCCAAGTGGGATGTCCAGGCTCAGATCCTGCAGATTATTGGTCCGCACATGTTCCAGGCGCAAGCTCTGAGTCCCGTTGCGCCTGGACTCGGGCATAGGAATGACCAGATCCCGCCGCAGATACTTGCCGGTCAGGGAATCTTCAGCCCGCAGCAGATCCTGAACCCGGCCGGCGAAAACCACCTCTCCGCCCAGGGCTCCGGAACCCGGCCCCAGCTCCAGGACATGATCCGCTGCCCGGATGGTCGGCTCATCGTGCTCAACCACCAGCACCGTGTTCCCCCTGCCCTGCAAATCCTTCAACGACCTGATGAGCCGCGCGTTATCCCTGGGGTGCAGACCGATACTCGGCTCGTCCAGTACATAGGTCACCCCTACCAGTCCGGAGCCCAGCTGCCCGGCCAGACGGATGCGTTGAGCTTCGCCTCCGGACAGGGTGGACATGGTTCTCCCCAGGCTCAGATAGTCGAGGCCCACATTGATCAGGAATTCCAGCCGGTGGGTCAGTTCCCGGAGGAGGGGAACGGCTATCTGCTCCTGAAAACCATGAAAATCCAGTTTATTCAGCCAATCCAAGGCCCTGACAATGGACCATTGGCAAAGGTCGTGGATGCTGTGTCCCTGTACTTTGACCGCCAGGGCTTCCGGCCGCAGCCGGGCCCCATTGCACTCCGGGCAGGGTGCGCTGCGCCGGAATCTGGCCAGTTCATCCTGCCAGATGCGCCCCAGCTGCACGCCGGATTGGAGCAGGGAGATCACTCCGGGCCAATTGCACTTTGCATACCCATAAAAGAGTCCCTCCCAGGCCTGCTGGGAATAGTCTTTTAACGAAGTATCCAGACCAAACCCCAGGGCCTGCCCCAGACATCTGAGTTCCTGGTCGTATCTGGACAGGAGATTTCCCTTTTTCCAGGGCACCAGGGCACCCTGACTCAAGGACAACCCCCGGTTCGGGGCCACCAGCAGAGGCTCAAAATACTCTACACTGCCCAGCCCGGAACAGGCCGAACACGCCCCCTGCGGGCTGTTGAAAGAAAAGAGCTGAGGCGAGGGCACAGGCAGTGATATACCGCAGGCTGTACATACCGCTTCTGTGCTGTACAGGGTCTCCGCTCCGCCCACCTCTGAGACCACCACCCGGCCGGAACCCAGCTGCAGAGCCAGCTCCAGAGAATCGGCCAGGCGTTTACGCACATTGTCTTTTAAAATCAGGCGGTCAACAACCACTTCCACTGAATGCCGAATATTCTTTTTCAGTTCCGGGACATTGTCCAGCGGCACCACCTGCCCGTCGACCCGGACCCGAACAAAGCCCTGGCTCTTGAGCTTCTTGAACAGGTCAGCCTGGGTTCCTTTGCGGTTTTCCACCACCGGAGCCAGGAGCATAAACTTTGTTCCCGGCGGCAATTCCAGGATGGAGGCGATGATCTCATCCGAACTCTGGGCCACAATGCCCCGGCCGCACTGGGGACAAAAAGGCCGTCCCAGGCGGGCGAAAAAAACCCGCAGGTAGTCGTAGACCTCAGTCACCGTACCCACTGTGGATCGGGGATTGCGGGTGGTGGCATGCTGTTCCAGGGAAATGGCCGGAGAGAGGCCCTCCACCTTGTCTACCTGGGGCTTATCCAGTTGCGGCAGAAACTGGCGGGCATATGCCGAAAGGGATTCCACATACCGGCGCTGCCCTTCAGCATAGATGATGTCAAAGGCCAGAGTGGACTTGCCCGATCCGCTGGGGCCGCAGATAACCACCAGCTCATTCCTGGGGATTTCCAGATTCAGGTTCTTTAAATTATGATGCCTTGCACCGTGAATGCGAATTGATTCATGCATAGAGTTCACAAAAAGATGCGCCTGCAAACATCTTTTGCAGGCGCCAAAGTTAAAGTTCAGTCCCGCCGGAGGCATGACCTGAGGCAAATCTAAAGTCTTTTTTTCCGCCCCAAAGCGGCCAAAAAAAATTTATCGGGTTAATCACATATAAAACAGCCACATAGGCTTGCAGGGGCGAATGATCATTCGCCATCTTTATCCACTCACGCGTCTCTACAAGGCATACATACCACAGTTTGAGTTGAGATGATAAACAATCTCCAAACCGAGAATCTTACTTATCCGCTTCCAAGGCCCTTTGTCGATACTGGATATAACCGTCCTTAAACGCGGTATACGGATCCAGGGCGCTCTCCTTCATGTCCTCGTATTGGCCCAGGCGTAAGGACATGGCATTAAGCCTTTCTTCAGCCCGCAGCCCAAGGGCCAGTTCCCAGGGAGAAACATAATCCAAAGGATCCAGGTATACATCCCCCACCCTGCCCACGCTGTCCCTCAGGCTCGACGGTCCCAGTACAGGCAGGACCAGATAGAATCCGTGACCCAGCCCCCAGGTTCCCAGGGTCAGCCCGGCATCCGTGTCCGGCGGCTGAGGACGCAGGATCTCTATACTTTTGGCCGGCTCCAGGAGCCCGACGAAACCAAACACCGTATTGATCACACAGGACCCCAACTCCCGGGCCGCATTGACCGGCCGGCCCTGTAACAGATTGTTTACCAGGCGTACCGGTGTGGCTACATTGTAAAAGGCGTGGTCAAAGGACTCACGCCAGGGTTCAGGCACGGCTGCGGCATATCCCCTGGCCACCGGGTCCAGAACCCACACATAGAGCCGGTCGTTTACCTGAAAAATGAGCCTGTTCAAAGGCTCAAGCGGATCGGCAATAGCGTCTGTGCCCTGATCTGCATAATCCGCCCCCAGTTCGGCCATCAGGTCGTTGTCTTCATTTGAACCGGGGTCCTGAGCCTTGGTTTGCTCAGATTCGGCCAGGGCCAAACTGGTTTCCGCAGCCAGGCCAGGCCCGGCCATAAGCATGAGACACAATAAGAGCCCTGCGGACAGAATAGTATACGTACGCATTGTCTTCCTGTTTACTTGATAAAGCATGTGGTTGTTTCTTCACCTTAAAGCACGTTCACTGCAATCCGATCATGAGCTTCCAGCGCAGATCCTCTTGCCTAAAACATTCATGCCTCTCACTCAGCTCACAGTTCAGGATCCTCTTCCTCTCCTGCTTCCAGCTTCTCCACCTTATCCCGCATTTCCTGCATCAATTCAGGGACCGAGACCTTTTGCAGTCTATCATTGAACTGGCTCCGGTAGTTCTGGACCAGACTGACCTCTTCCACCAAAACATCATAGATCTTCCACTCAGAATCCATCTTCACGAAACGATAATGGACCGGAACATCCTTGTTATCATAGACTATCTTGGACTGTACTTCGGCTTTGCGGGATGAGAAGACGATCTCATCGGTTACCTGCATATCGTCATCAGAATACTCCCTGATCTCGGAAAGATGTTCCTCCAGCTTTTGGAAATAGGTATTTTCCAAAAGCCGGGTAAATAAAGTCACAAACTCTTTCTGCTCATCAGGGTTCAGGTCCTGCCAGTTCCGGCCCAGGCTCATTTGAGCCATGACTTGAAAGGTAAATATCTCCCGGGCCATGCTTTGGAGCTCTTCCCGCAGCTGGTCCTTGCTTAAGTCTTTGTCAGTCAGGACATGGAGTACCTGGTCATAATAGGCACTGACAACAGGGGCCGGCCCCTTGTCTTCCTGGGCATTTCCTGCAGTGTTCCAGCCAAACATAATGCAAAGCACTGCACTGATACAAACCAGACCCACAGGACCGAGCCATCTCAATCCGGCATTTTTTATTTCCAACATAACAATGCTCCCCAAAAACGGTCTGTTGTTTCCTTACTCGCCAATTCATGCCCTCTGTTTCAAGGAGTTATTCCGCTTCGGATTTCATTCCCATTGTTTCAAATTTCGAATTAGTTATTTGTAAAAACCCAGCATGAACTACTCATCATCTTGCCCGCCGCCAAAGACATACTTGCCCACCAGTTCTTCAACATCTATCGGGCTTTGAGTATCAATGATCATATCTCCGGGCTCAAGGACCATCCCTGATCCCCCTGGGGATAAGCTGATGTATTTGTCTCCGATAAGTCCGCTGGTCTTGACTGCTGCCATGGAATCGTCGCTTAAAGTCACATCCTTATCAATACTCATGGTCACAATAGCCACAAAGCGGTCCTTTTGCAGATCTATGCTCTCCACCTTGCCCACACTGACTCCGGCAATTTGTACTTCATTGCCCACTTTCAATCCTGATACAGAATTGAATCTGGCCTTGACCGGGTATGTATCAGTCCCCAAAAAATCGAGTTCCCCAAGCTGAATGGTCAGGTATCCCACACAAAGCAGGGTCACAAATACAAAGACCCCGACCGATGTCTCAACAGCGTATCTGGTGTTCATAATTCATCCTTGTGCATTCTCCTTATCGCAGACCAGACTGGCCAGTCCCTTCTTAGCTTCTTCAGCCTCTTCGACCACCTCGTGCAGGGCTTTACCGGAAGTTATCGCCGACCAACCGGCCAAAACTGCAAACGATGTGCATCTGCTGCCCAGGGAGGCAGGATGGAAAAACTTTATGTCCTGTAATGGACGTTCCACAGCTTCTATAATCTCCTGTGCATCCTGCGAATGGTCTCCGGGCACTACATATACAATTCTGTCCTGGCTGTACCGACCGCCCAGGGCCTGTGTGCCCTGCAAGGCTGAACCGGCCAATCTGGCCACCGTGCTCACTACCTGGTGGGCCATGAGTTGACCGATCCTGGCCCGAATTCGCTCCAGACTGTCAATGGAAAACAGAAACACGGTCAAAGTGCCTTGCTCCTGACCCAGTCGGGCATAGGCAGTTTCCAGGTCCAGACGGCTCTTGAGCTCAATGATCTCGTTCTCCAGGCTTTGCACACTGTTAATGTATTCATGTACCACCTGCAAATCACTCTGCTCCAGTTCCAGAGGGCTGCCTTCAAACAGGATCTTGGCTTCTTCCAGGACCGCAATGCGGTTGGAAATATAAAATACGTCCGGAACATCGTGGCTGACCAAAACAGCAGTAAAGCCAAAGTTTTTTTGGTTATGGGTGATCATGCTCAGCACGCTGTTTTTGCGCACCGGGTCCAGACCTGTGGTCGGTTCGTCAAATAAAACCACCTGGGGATCGGTGATCAGAGCCCGGGCCAGGGCCACCCGCTTTTGCATCCCCCCAGAGAGCTGGGCCGGGTAGTTGTCCTCTATGCCATGCAGGTCCAGGGCCTGCATCTTGGACTCTACCCTTTTGCGGATTTCCTGTGGTTTTAAGTTTGTCTTTTCTTTTAAGGGCAAGGCTATGTTGTCGAATACATGTAAAGAGTCGAACAGGGCGTTGTTCTGAAACATGAAGTTGACTTGTTTTTTTATCTTCTTTTTTTCCTGCCGGGATAGAGTCTGAAT
>Ga0182239_1000483_pt1 | contig 14614 bp, 14 predicted proteins | sample hydfrate6_PW_210_FD_132456 | JGI IMG/M metagenome (GOLD analysis project Ga0182239, IMG submission 132456) | Subsurface microbial communities from deep shales in Texas, USA - hydraulic fracturing test 6_PW_210 | ecosystem: Environmental > Aquatic > Deep subsurface > Shale gas/oil reservoir >... | reverse complement strand
GCAGCATCTGCTGCATGTCGCGCACGACCTCCTTGCCGCAGATACCGCAGCTTGTCTGGCTGATAGAGCCTTTGCGTTCAAGGAGTTCGGCAACCTGCTCCCGGCGCCGGTCTGTCAGGGTGAGGGTGGCCACGTTGGTCTCATTTTCCTCGCAGAAGCCGAGTGTCACGATATCGTCAGGATGGTCCACGATTCCTTCGGACAGGCAGAATCCGGCCACATGTGCGGTTTCATCACCAGGGGTACGCATGACAACGGAATAGGCATTGCCCGCCACACGGATGGACAGGGGTTCTTCAACAATTAAGGCCTGGTTGCGCACGCTGCGCCTGCCGCCGAAATATTCGATAAACTGGCGGTGAATGATATCTGTCATGACTGTTTTTTAAAATCCTCCGCAGGTGTAATCGTCGCACTCCTTTTGCGAAAGCACTTCCATGGCAAACAGGATGCGCTTTTCCTTTTCCCGCCGGTGGTCTGCCATGGCTCGAAAATCCATGCCTTCCAGCATTTCAATTGCCTGTGACCTGGAAAATATTCCCTGCAGCCCGCTGCTTATGAGCTTCCCGGTGGATGTCTCCAGGATTTCTGCATCTTCGGCATTTGTAACCGCGGCATACGGAATTATGCGATTCTCGATCAACCGGGCAGCGGCCAGGGCAACCCGCCGCCGCGAGACAAGCGATCCCGGGCGAAACAGTATGATTATCAATGGTTTGCCTGCCGGCTTGAGAAGAAAATCAACAGGCACCGTCCCTTTTTGGCCGTCAAGCGCCAGGGAAAGCTGCAGGCGCGAAAGGATCTCGGATTTCTCAAAGCCTTTTTCCGTGACCAGGAACTTTACGATTTCCTGTCGCGCCCGCTCATCATGCGTGTCTGTCACGCTTTTCCCGGTGAGGTAATCGGTGGTTTTGCCCAGGATCAGGTGATGTGTGCCCATATTTTTGTTATTCCCTGCTGATCAGGTAAATGCCGTAGGTGGCGCGCAGGTTGGGCAGCACCTGGACGATGCGGCCGCTTTTATCCTGCTTGTCCGTGTTGATGGTCACTTCCTTGAGAATCGAGAATCCCACATGCCTGGCAAACGCGCGGAAATCCTTTATGGACAGTATCCGGATGTTGGGCGTGCCGTACCAGCTATAGGGAAGCTGGGGCGTAATCGGGGCATGGCCGGTGAGCAGGACCTGGGCGCGCACTTGCCAGTGTCCGAAGTTGGGAAAACTGACGATGGCCTTTTTTCCGATGCGGAGCATGGATTCAATCAGGGCCAGCGGATCATAGACCTGCTGGAGTGTCTGGCTTAAAACCACGTAGTCAAAGGTGTCATCCGGGTAATCGTGAACTTCCTCGTTAATGTCGCCCTGAATGACCGACAACCCCTTTTCGATGCAGCGCACCACCCGCTGCTCGACAATTTCGATCCCGGTTTCGCGGACCTGCTTTTGCGTCTTCAGGTGTGCCAGCAGCTCGCCTTCGCCGCAGCCCAGCCCGATCACTCTGGATCCGGGCCGGATCCAGGAGGCAATCACCTGCAGGTCAAAACGCAGGGGGGTGTTATTTTGTATCCTGGTAGACACTGTCTATAAATCCCCTGACAACATTTGTTAGGCGTTGGTTGGGCAGAAGGAAGGCATCATGCCCCCATTCCGCCTCTACCTCGCAGAAACTCACATCCAGCAGCCCGCCTTTTTTCATGGCCTGGACCATTTCCCGGGACTGGTAGGTTGGATACAGCCAGTCGGAAGTAAAGGAGATCACCATAAAGCGGGCCATGGCCATGGAAAAGACCCGGACTGCGGAATTGGCGTTCTCAAACCGGGTCAGATCAAAATAGTCCGCGGCCTTGGTGATATAGAGAAACGAGTTGGCGTCAAAGCGCTCCACGAACTTGGCGCCCTGGTGGCGCAGGTAGCTTTCCACCTGAAAATCCACGTCAAACTGGTAGGAAAGATCGGTCTTGTCCTGGAGCTGCCGCCCGAATTTCCGGCGCATGGCTTCGTCTGAAAGGTAGGTGATATGACCGATCATGCGCGCCACCGAAAGGCCCAGATCCGGCTTTTTCCCGCCGTAGTAATTTCCGTTGCGCCAGTTCGGATCGGCGATAATGGCCTGCCGGGCCACCTCGTTAAAGGCAATGGCCAGTGCGGAATGCCGCATGGTCGTAGCCATGGGGATGGCCGAGCGCACCATTTCCGGGTACTGGACGCACCACTGCAGCACCTGCATGCCGCCCATGGAGCCGCCGGTCATGGAAAGGATTTTTTTAATGCCCAGGTGATCCATCAGGGCTTTTTGCGCCCGGACCATGTCGCCGATGGTGACAAACGGAAAATCCATGCCCCATGGGCTGCCGGTCTCCGGGTTCACCGAGGACGGCCCGGTCGATCCCATGCAGCCGCCCAGCACGTTGGCGCAGATCACAAAATACTTGTCCGTATCGATTGCCTTGCCCGGGCCGATCATGTTGTCCCACCAGCCGGGCTTGTCATCTGCGTCTGAATAATAGCCGGCCGCGTGGCTATCGCCGGTCAGGGCATGGCAAACCAGCACCACGTTGCTCTTGTCGCGGTTTAAGGTGCCGTAGGTCTCATAGGCCAGGGTGATCGGCCCGAGCTTGGCCCCGGAATCCAGCATCATCTCGTCGGGCGGCTGGGCAAAGGTGAAAAACTGTTTTTCCACTTTTCCCACCGATTTCCCGGCTTGGTCATGGGTAATGTATTCGCTCATATCTAAAAGAAATTCGAAGCACAAATTTCGAAATCCGCCGCGGAGCATCCCGCTAAGGGATAAACAATGACAGAAATATGAATGTTGATCAGCCTGTAAAAAGTCCTTTTTACAGGCAGTGTTAAGTTTTAAGTGTTAAGTGATTAAGTAAAATCAGAAACTTATCATTTTATTGACTGGCGATTATAAGAGTTTCAATACTTTTTACGGTGCCATCAATGTTGAAATGACAAAAACTGTGCATGGTGGTCAACGCGTTTGCGTGTTCGGTCATTTAGGAATTCGAATTTGTTTCGAATTTCGTTATTTGGATTTCGGATTTTTTGGTTGCCGTAAAAAACCCGTATTGCTCATTTCCCCCGGCCTGTCAAAGGCAAAGGGGGGATCCATGGATCGATCCCCCCCTTTATACAACAGAATCCGTGCGGATTCAAATAAAACGTCTGTTTACGGTTTATGCCAGATCCCTTCGCTCGGCCATGTCCACCAGCTTGCGCTCCCGGGACTTGTCGATACCCAGTGCCTTGCGCTTGGAATCGATATGGGCGATCATTTTCTGTGCCATTTCATAGGGGTCCACGGAAAAACCCCACTTGCCCAGACCCTGCTTTTCGAGTCCGTTGAAAAGCAGATCGTGGAAGCGGGTGTTTTCAGTTACCGGGAAGGTGACCCCGAAGATCGTGTACACGCCGGAAGCCACGAAATACTGACCGATGCAGATGGCCTTTTCGCTCATGTATTCCGGTGCCGCTCCGGCCACGGGCAATTCTGCTATGGATTCACCGAGGCCGCCGACCCGGACCATTTCGCTGGTCGCGATCAGGATCCGGCTGTTGTCCACGCAGGAGCCCATGCCGAGCACCGGCGGCATGCCAACGGTTTCGCATACTTCGCTCAGGCCCGGGCCGGCCAGGTACGCAGCCTCGGGAGAACACAGTCCCGCCTTGGCCAGGGCGATCTGCGAACAACCGGTCTGCAGGACCAGCACGTCGTTTTTGATCAGTTCCTTGACCAGTTCCACGTGTACCCAGTCCTGCTTGACACGCGGGTTGGTGCATCCAACGACTCCGGCAACGCCGCGGATGCGGCCGTTGATGATGTTGTCGTTGAGCGGGGTATAGCTGCCCCGGAAGCTTCCGCCCAGCATGTAGTTGATGTATTCATAGGAGAATCCGTGAACCCCGGTATTGCGAATATTGGGAATCTGTACCGGGTACTTGCGCGACTTAAAGCGCGAAATCGCCTTGATGACAATGTCGTCTGTGCACTGGCTTGGATTATCCTCATGGAATTCGATGTGATCCGCGCCTTCGATATGGCACCTGGGATTCGTGGTGAACAGGTATGTGCCGTAGCAGTCCGCCACCTTGGACAGAGCCTGCTGGATGCACTGCACGTCCACGGCCATGGCGTCCACTGCGCCGGTGACCATGATGGCTTCGGTGGAGGTGAAATTTCCGGCATGGGGAATCCCGTGCCGGGAAAGCATCTCCGCGCCGGAGCAGCACATGCCCACCAGGTTGATTCCCTCGGCACCCGCGTCCTTGGCCGCCTGGATCAGGGTCGGGGAGTTGACCGACTGCATCATGGACTCAAACAGGTTGGGTTCGTGTCCGTGGACGATGATGTTGACCTGGTTTTCCTTGAGTACGCCCATGTTGACCTCGGCAGCCACGGGAACCGGGGTGCCGAACAGGATATCCGAGATTTCGGTGGCCACCATGGAGCCGCCCCAGCCGTCTGACAGCGCGGTCCGGCTGCCCTGTTTCATGATGTTGTTATACTCCTGGTCCACGCCCATGTGCGTGCGGTGCATCATCTCCATGATTTCGCGCATGGCGCCCCGCGGCACGATTCCGAGTTTCCTCCAGGTCTCCAGGGTTTTCGGGGGGACGCGCTGGGCAAACGGGATCTCGCCTTCCACCTGGGTGTAGGTTCTTTCGAGTTCCTCGTAAAGCGCCTGTGCCACTTCTTCTGTGGTTTTTTCCGCCGTTTCGATCCCGATGGATGCTGCCACATCCAAAAGCTTGATCGGGTCTTTTATCGTGTATTCCTTGATGTTTCCGTTTACCACCTCCCGGAACAAATCAAGCATGGCCATGCCGTGATCCGTGTGCGCCGCACCCCCGGCAGCGATCATCCTGCCGAAGTTTCTGGCCTGGATGGTGTCGATGGTGGCGCCGCATACGCCCACTTTGCCGTAGGGATCCTTGGCATTTAACCTGCAGGGTCCCATTGAGCAGTGCTTGCAGCATGCGGAGTTCTCCCCGATGGGGCAGGCCTTCATGGTGGCGGCCCGGTCAAAGCACAGCTCCACGCCTTCATCCCTGGCCTTTTTCAGCATTTGGCCGGTTGCCTCACACGTGGTGATCTCCTTGATCTCCGGCAGGGTTTTTTCTTTGGCTTTTTTCTTTTCCATACGGCCTCCGTATCGGTCAGTTTAACATTTTCCAATCTTTGGCGCCGGTTCGTCCGACGCGTTGGAACTTCACGTTTCCAAATAATAACGATTAAAAATTACCTTTCAAGAAACATGCCGGCGAATTTTGGCAAAAAAAACATCTTCCGGTGCCGGGTCCGGCGGGCAGCAGGAAAAGCCGGGGGCTGGGGAATATTTTTTTAAAGGCATAATTTGTGCAACTTCCGAAACAGAAAAAAGAACCCGCATCACATTCAAAAAATATAAGGAGGCCGGCCATATGCCTATGGATCTGGAACAATTAAAAACAAAAAAGGCAATACTCGATCAGATTGACTGGGAGATGACGCCCGAGGAAGCCGTGCGGCTTTACCTGGAATGGGGAAACAACTGGGCTCATTCCAATTACGTGATCCGCTCGAAATCCGATGTTTCCTGCTATTTCATGGTTTATGCCTGGGAGGGGCAGCCGGTTATTTATTTAATCCGGCGCAATTCCGAGCAAGCCGAGGAACTGGCCCTGATCCGAATGCCCGAATGGCTTGCCGCCCGCTTCCGGGAAGAAACAGCGCATAACAAGGGCGTATACAGCCTGGACGGGGAAGTGCGGCAATGGCTGGAGCAACAGCTTAAGGCGGCCTGAACCTGCAGGGGGTGTTTCATTATTTTAGAACTTGAAACAATTGTGTATCAGAATGCATGATACATATCCGGGTGGATTTGTGGTGGCAGACAACATGAAAGCCGTTATATTCGAATAGAATAACAATGAATTCGGGGGGCATATGAAAGCGACAGAGACGGCCGGATCCAACCGGCTGATTCACGAAAAAAGCCCCTATCTGCGCCAGCACGCCGACAATCCCGTGGACTGGTTTGCATGGGGGGAGGCGGCCTTTGACAAGGCCGCAAAAGAGGACAAGCCGATGCTGGTTTCCATTGGCTATGCCACGTGCCACTGGTGCCATGTCATGGCCGAAGAGTCGTTCTCAGACCCGGAAACCGCCCGGGTCATGAACGAAAAACTGGTCAATGTGAAGATCGACCGGGAGGAACGCCCGGACCTGGACCAGATTTACATCAACGCGGTTTCCGCATTAACCGGATCTGCCGGATGGCCCTTGAACGTGTTTTTGACCCCGGAGGGCAAACCCTTTTACGGCGGGACCTATTTCCCGCCCCGGCAGCGCGGGGGCATGCCTTCGTGGACCGAAGTGGTCCGTGCGATCGGCCGCGCATGGCAGAACCCGGAAGAACGGCAAAAACTCCTGGATTCGGCGGGCAACGTCACCGCGGTGCTCAAGCATCACCTCCACGATGCGCAAGTCGGCACCGCTGAACCGGGTTTGGATGAAACCACGCTGGAAAAGGCGCTGGAAGGGTTTTCCGGCAGTTATGACCCGGTACGCGGCGGAATCGGAAAGGCGCCGAAGTTTCCCATGCCCCCGGTTTTGCGGTTTCTGCTCTTTTATTCCCGATACAGCCGATATCGATCGGGGCAAACGGAAAAAGGGCGCAAAGCCCTGGACATGGCCCTGCACACCCTGCGGGAGATGGCCAAAGGCGGTATTTTCGATCATATCGGCGGGGGCTTTCACCGTTATTCCACGGATGATAACTGGCACGTGCCCCATTTCGAAAAGATGCTTTATGATAATGCCCAATTGATTGAAGTTTACCTGGAAGCCTTCGAGATCACCGGCGAAGAGCGCTTTGCGCGCACTGCCAGACATTGTCTGGAATATGTGCGAAGGGACATGACCCATCCCCGGGGCGGGTTCTACTCGGCCGAGGATGCGGACAGCCGGGTGCTGGATCTGGCCGGCCCGGAAGATGCGGGGCAGGGCGAAAGCAAGGCCGAAGGCGCGTTCTACGTATGGCGCAAGGCCGAGCTCGAGCACGTACTGGATGCCCGGGCCGCGGAGATGATGGCTTACCACTACGGCGTCAAGGCACAGGGCAATGCCGAAACCGATCCCTTTTGCGAGTTTGGGGGCAAAAACATCCTGTTTGAAGCCCGAAGCATTGAAGACACTGCCCGTTACTTCGGGCAGAGCCCTGAAGAAACGGTATCCGCGCTCCAGTCCGCCCGGGAAAGACTGCTTGAAGCCAGAAATCAGCGTCCACGGCCGCATCTTGATGACAAGATTCTTACCGAGTGGAACGCGCTGATGATTTCTGCCCTGGCCCGGGCCAACCGGGTGCTGGAAGATCCGTCATATCTGGCTGAAGCTGAAAAGGGGATTGAATTTATCCGGGAGCACCTGTTTTCCGAAGACGGGCGCCTGTATCGGCGCTGGCGGGATGGCCAGCGGGCCATACCGGCAATGGCCGGGGATTACGCTTTTCTGGTTCAGGCCCTGCTTGATACCTATGACGCCTCCCCGGATCCGGGGTATCTCAAAGAGGCAATAGATCTTGGCGGGCAGATGCTGGATGAGTTCTACGATCCGGATCACGGCGGGTTTTTCATGACCGCCGCGGACCAGGATCGGTTTCTGCTGCTGCGGTCCCGGGATTTTACCGACGGGGTCGTGCCCGCGGCCGGTTCCGTGGCTGCCCTGAACTGTCTTCGCCTGTATCGGCTGACCGGCCGGGACCGGTTTTATGACGCGGCCCGAGGCACGTTTGACGCGGCCGCCGCCCGGATCCGGAAGAATCCGGCAATGGCACCGCAACTGCTGGTTGCCCTGGGAAGCGATTTGCTGGGATCGGTAGAAGTCGTTATTGTTGGCCGCAGGGGGGAACAAGACACACAGTCCCTGCTGCGCCGGGTGCGGAAATATCCCCGGGAATCGATCCAGGCGGTCGTTGTGGAAAACGCGTCAGACCGGCGGCAACTTGCCGAGCTTATGCCGCACGTGGAGGGAATGAAGGGCTTTGATCAGGGTGCGGCGGCATATGTGTGCTTTAACCAGGCCTGCCGGGATGCGGTGGGTGATGCCGACGCGCTGGACAAGCTGATGCGGGAAGCCATGAATACACAATGACACCCGGATATTTGAAAATCGGAGGCAAACAAAGGAGGAATTCATTATGGCAGAACAATATCGTATACAGGCAAGATGTCCCCAATGCGGCTGCAGTGCGGTCATGCACCTAAGCCACGAGGAAATCCAGGAACGTTTCGGAAACGTGCCCAATGCGGAACTGGAATGCTCCGAATGCATGGCCAAATACGAGGTGGCCATGAAAGACGCGTGTCCGGAATGGGACAAGGAATGCCGGCAGATGAAGTAACCGTTAGACATTGTATGAAAGGATCCCGTGATCCCCGGATATCTTGCATCATTTGCATTCAAAGTTATTTTGTTTGATAAATCGCGAAACAACCCGGGGACGAACCGTCAGACAAGGAGAGGGGAAAATGGAGTTCAGGCAAGTTGTGGAAAACCGGCGTGCAGTGAATTTTTTTGATCCGGACCGGGATGTTTCAGATGACCTGCTCCGGCAGATCATCGATACCGCAGCCCTGGCGCCGTCAAGTTTTAACCTGCAGCCCTGGGGTCTTGTGGTACTGCGTAAGCAGGAGGAAAAAATGCGCCTGCAAAAGCATGCATGGGGCCAGGCCAAGGTGAGTGAAGCACCTGTGACGCTGATCGTGCTGGCTGACATGAAGGGCTGGGAGCCGGGAAACCATTTTGTGGAGAAAAACTTTGACTCCATGGTGGAAATCGGTATGTTCCCAGAAGACCGGCGCGAATGGTTCAACGATGCGTGCAGTAATCTTTACGGCGCAAGCCGGGACCGGCAGGTGGCATTTGCCTGCAAAAATGCCGGCTTTTTTGCCATGAACCTGATGCTTGCAGCCAGGGACCTGGACGTGGACACACACCCAATGGACGGTTTTGATATTGCCGGCGTGCAGGAAGAATTTCAGATCCCGGAAAATTACTGGATTCCCATGCTGATCGCCATGGGGCATTTCCGGTCTGATAAGACGCTGCTGCCGCCCAAGTGGCGAAAATCATTTGAGGAAATCGTTGTTCGATTTGATTAGCAAAGCCGGCCTGAATCCGGCACATTTCACGGGTGGAAGCGGGTATCGGGGCGAACCTGTGGGTCCGCCCTTTTCCCGTGCAAGGCCGTTGATGTCTGTTCGGTTTTGCAACTATTGGAATATCCAGTTGTGTAAATTTGAAGGAGGAAAATATGGCGGATGAACCGGATGTGAAAGTATATGCGCTGAGCACTTGCGGCCATTGCAAGAACGCCAAGAAACTGCTTGATGAATGCAACGTTTCCTATGATTCGGTGGAAGTCGACCTGCTCAGCGGGGATCAGCGGCAGGCCATCCTGGAGGAGGTCAAGGAATTAAATCCCAGGTGCTCGTTTCCCACGATCCGGATCGGAGAAAAGGTGATCGTGGGCTATAAGGAAGACGAAATCAAGGAGGCGCTGGGCATCTCATGAATGTCGAAGAACTCTATGAAAAGCTCAGAAGCATCCAGGAGCCCAAGGGCTATTATTTCAACAAGGACAAGGGTTTTGTGTATGAACTGTTAAGGGGCCTGCTGGAAAACAAGGAGCGCTACGGATACATGGCCTGCCCCTGCCGGCTGGCTTCCGGCGACCGGGAAAACGATGCCGACATCGTCTGTCCCTGTGCCTACCGGGAGCCCGATGTTCGGGAATACGGCGCCTGTTTCTGTCACCTGTATGTATCCAAGGACTGGAACGAGGACAAAATTCCCCACGTGGCCGTGCCGGAACGCCGCCCGCCCGAGAAGATCAAGTAGGAGCCGGGCCTGGGACGAACCTGCTGCAGTGTTTGGGACCATGAGTGATATTCAACCTGTTGAGCGACATGTCGATATCGGGGATGCGGTGGTCGGGTACCTGGACTATGAATCCGATGGGCCCCCGCTGTTGATGCTGCATGCAACCGGATTTCAGCCGCGGCTCTGGCATCCGGTGGCAAGGCACCTGAAAGATACCTTCCACGTGGTGGCCCCGTATTTCTGTGATCATCGGGAAGCGGATCCGGAAAACGGCGGTTTCAGTTGGAAGCAGATTGCCGAGGACATGGCGGCCTTCTGCGAAAAACTGAATTTCCACATGCCTTACGTGGTCGGCCATTCCATGGGCGGGGCGGTGCCGGTCATTGCAGCCGGCGCCCTGGGCATGCCGGTGGCCCAAATGGTTTTAATCGAGCCCATATTTTTGCCCGAAGGGCTTTACCAGGTCAAAATCAATGTGGCGGACCATCCCCTGGCCGCCAAGTCGATCAAGCGCAGAAACGCCTGGCGCGATTCCCAAGATGCCCGCCAATATTTGAAATCCAAGCCTCTGTTTCAGCGATGGGACCCGGAGGTCCTTGAGCTTTACATCCGTTACGGCATGGTGGCCGCGGATACGGGCGAGTTGTGCCTGGCCTGCCATCCGCGCCGGGAAGCCGCGCTTTTTATGGGAAGCATGAGTTATAATCCCTGGCCGGTGATCCCGAATATCACCTGTCGCGTGCTGGTGGTTGAAGGCGAGCACACGGAAAACAAGGGTTTTATTGATTATCCAGAGGTTGCAAGACGTTTTCCCCACGGGCGTCATCAGCTGGTGCCGGATGCCGGACACTTGGTGCCCATGGAAAAACCCGAACAAACCGTTTCCATTATCCGGGAGTTTTTCACGACATGAGCAATACAAAAACATGCCGGGATGACGAACTTTCCGGCAAGCGGGTAAAAGACAGCCGAGTCGTTGTTTCCCAGGTCATGCAGCCGGAAGATGCCAACCCGGCCGGAAACGTCCACGGCGGGTCCATCATGAAGCTTATCGACAATGCCGCCGGCGTGGTCGCCATTCGTCATTCGAGATGCAACGCGGTCACCGCGTCAGTGGACCGGCTGGATTTTCATTATCCGGCTTTTGTCGGGGATCTGCTGATTTTGTTTGCCAGCATGAACATGACCGGAACCACATCTATGGAAATCGGGGTGCGCGTGGAGGCCGAAGACCTGATGAGCGGTGAGCGGCGGCATATCGCCTCGGCGTATTTGACCTACGTGGGCCTGGACCCGGAAATGAAACCGCGTAAAATCCCGCCGCTGATACCGGAGACCGCGGAGGAAAAACGCCGTAACCGGGAGGCACGCGCGCGGCGGGAGGCCCGGTTGGCGGAAAAGAAATCCGAAAGCGAATCCGAAAAAGGCGCGACATGATGCGGGATGCGCAAGACCGGAGCTTACCCTTCAGAAACGCTTACTGGGTGGAAGCCGGCCGGCTGATGGCAGGCGAATACCCGCTTGCATACAATTCCGAGGCTTCGGAAACCCGCCTGAAAGCCTTGTTTGACCACGGCATCCGCCGAATTATAGACCTGACCGAGCCGGAGGAAATCCGGCGCCTCGGCCCCCGGCATCCGGGTTACGCGGAGATCGTTGATAAAACCGCGCAGCAGGCCGGCGTGGAGGCCATCTACACCTCCATGCCGATACGCGATTTTGACGCCCCGCACAGAAAGGATCTGATCCATATTCTGGATATCATCGATGCCTCCATTTCCGCCGGCAGCCCGGTGTACGTGCATTGCTGGGCCGGCATCGGCAGAACCGGCACCGTGGTCGGGGCCTACCTGGTTCGGCACGGCCATGACCCGGATATGACCCTTCTCGAAACGATCCGCAAAATGCGCGTCCACACGGATACCGCCCTCATGGACTCTCCACAAAGCTGGGAACAGCGCGATTTGATTCTTTCCTGGGTGGAAGGTGAATAAGGCGCCTTAACAGGCCTTCCATAGACCCGGGAAAATCCCTTGCATCCCGGCGAGGAAGTTTTCTATATTATTCTAAGCTTATGCGCAATTTGGTTTACTTTCGGAATTACTTTCAGGCAGAATAAGGGGGTTTACATGAGTCAACGTGTGGTGGTAATCGGTGCGGTTGCAGCCGGTTCCAAGGCGGCGTGCAGGTTCAAGCGCCTGCGCCAGGATGCAGAGGTGCTGCTGATTGACGAGGATGAATACATTTCCTACGGCGGCTGCGGCATTCCTTATTATATTTCCGGCGATGTCAGCGACGAAAAGGAGCTGCGTTCCACGAGCTTTCACATGGTTCGAGACGAGCAGTTTTTCCGACAGGACAAGGGCGTGGAAGCCATGCCCGGCACCCGGGCTCTTTCCATTGACCGGAAAAACAAGACCGTGCGGATTCAAAAGCGCGATGGCGGTCAAACCGATCTTTCCTATGACAAGCTCATGCTCGCCACCGGGGCCCGGGCAAAGAAACTGCCCATTGCCGGCATGGACCTGGACAATGTATTCAGTGTTGCCAGCCTGCAGCAGGCCATGGCCATCAAGGAGCAGATCACAACCGGACGGATCGAAAAGGCGGTGATCATCGGCGCGGGATTTATCGGTCTGGAGATGGCCGAGGCCCTGTCAGACATGTGGGAGATCGAGACTTCCGTAGTGGAGTACTGCGATCAGATCATGCCCGGCTTTGTCAGCAAAAAACTCTCGCAGATGGCCCAGCATCGGATGGAGGAAAACGGGGTCACCTTCTACCTGGGCGAATCCGTGGAAGCCATCGAGGGGGACGGCGCGGTCTCGGCGGTGAAAACCGGCAAGCGCACGCTGGAGGCCGACCTTGTGATTTCTGCTGTAGGCATTGCACCTAACGGGGATCTGGCCGAGGCCGCGGGCCTGGACGTGGCGCCCGGCGGTTATATCGTGGTCAATGACCGGATGCAGACTTCGGACCCGGACATTTATGCGGGCGGCGACTGCGTCCAGGTGACCAACCTGGTCACCGGCAAGCCGGGATATTATCCGCTGGGCTCACTTGCCAACCGCCAGGGCCGGGTGATCGGCACGAATATGGCCGGCGGGGATGCCCGTTTCAAGGGTGCTGTGGGCAGTTTTGCAGTCAAGCTGTTTGACGGGGCCCTGGCCGGAGCGGGCCTGACTCCGGAGACAGCGGCGCGCCAGGGTTATGATGCGGTGGGCATCCAGGCGGGCCAGTTTGACCGGGCCCATTTCTATCCTGAAAAGGAGATCATTTTCCTGGAGCTTGTGATGGACCGCCAATCCAGAAGGGTCCTGGGCATCCAGGGTTTCGGCGGCGAGGCCAGCGGCATGTACGCCCGGGTCAACGCGGTGGCCACAACGCTTGCCTATCACCCGTCGGTCTCCGATATCAGCAACCTGGAACTGGCCTATTCCCCGCCTTTTGCCTCTGCCATGGATATCGTCAACGCGGTGGCCAATGCAGCGGAAAACTATCTGGAAGGCAGCTACCAACCAGCACACCTGGAGGATTTTCTCGAGTGCTGGAACAATCGCGACTGCGGGGAGTACTTTTTCCTGGACTGCCGTGCCGAAGCAGACGCCAAACCGTTTGAGGAAAAATACCCGGATGTCTGGAAAAGCATTCCCCACGATCAACTTCAGGCCCGGATCAACGAGGTGCCCAGGGACAAAAAGCTGGTCCTGATCTGCAATACCGGAGTGCGGTCTTACGAAGCGCAAGTCAACCTGGCCGCAGAGGGGATTACGGAGACCCACAGCGTGGAATCCGGAGTGGCCGGCCTGAAGGAATGCGGCATGCGGTTTTAAACCGATTTTTTGACATGGCCGGGCAGCGGGATAATTGTTTAAGTTATACGAATCACACGTTTTTTTTGGATTTCGATATTCGGTTTTCCAGTTTTTCAGGACCGTAACCGCAGAAACCGCAAAGGGGAATCATGGATACAGGCTCAAGAGTCGGCGCGTTTGCCGTAGACCACCCCCGGCTGATCGCCGCGGTCATGGTGGGCATTACACTTATCCTGGTCGTTCTGGCCGGACTGCCCAGCATCTGGCCCCACCGGTTTGAATCGCTTCATTCCCTGACCATTGACACGGACCCGGAAAACATGCTGCCCGAAGACGAGCCGGTCCGGGGCTTTCACGACCGCATGAAAGAGGTCATGTCATTAAATGACATGATCGTGGTGGGCATCGTCAATGAAGCCGATAAACAACACGGCGTGTTTAACCCGGATTCCCTGGAAAAGATCTATACCCTGACCCGGTTTGCCCGGGGCCTTCGCTGGCGGGACCCGGACAATCCGGCCCGGCGGCAGGGGGTGGTGGAAGCCGACATGATCGCCCCGTCCATGATGGACAACGTGGAATCCGGCGGCGCCGGAACGGTGCGTTTTGAGTGGCTGATGCCGCAGCCGCCGGAAACTCTGGAGCAGGCGCTTGAAGTCCGGCGCAAGGCCATGGACCTGCCGTTTTTAAACGGCACCCTGGTTTCCGGGGACGGCAAGGCCATTGCCCTGTATCTGCCGATTACGACCAAGGACGTCAGCCACCGCATTTATACCGCCATTGAGCAGAAGATTGAAAATCCTTCCAGGTTATTTGCCTCTGAAATCGGAAATTTCAATGACACCTTGAACCTGCTGGCAGCGGCATCAAACGGGCAGGGCGACCGGCTGGTGCGCATGCTGTGGACAGAGCTGTCACCAAAAACGCAAAAG
>Ga0182239_1000482_pt1 | contig 14638 bp, 11 predicted proteins | sample hydfrate6_PW_210_FD_132456 | JGI IMG/M metagenome (GOLD analysis project Ga0182239, IMG submission 132456) | Subsurface microbial communities from deep shales in Texas, USA - hydraulic fracturing test 6_PW_210 | ecosystem: Environmental > Aquatic > Deep subsurface > Shale gas/oil reservoir >... | reverse complement strand
TCCCAGTTGAAAAGCTGATACTTTACTGACGAGCTGCCGCAGTTTAAAGCCAGAATATCCATAGCCGGTACTCCTCCTTGGAAAAGAAAAAACAGATAGGCAGAAAAATAGTGTTTTAAAATCCGTACTATTTCTGCTCAAATCGTTAACTATTTGTTTTAAAGAAGAAAAAACAGAATTGCAGTCACCAAGAATAGCCAAAGTAGGCCTGATGTGCAAGTTTTTTGTTTGCTTTTAGTATGGCTAAACAATCAGTGTGTTATTTTGTTTCAGGGTTAATGAAGGTAAAAAACGATGCTTTGAAAGGGAAAGGTTATGCCGGATTGTGCCGTGAGCAGAGGTGAAAGAAACGGAAAAAAGAGGCACAGCCGGGCGTCAGACTGTGCCTATGAATTATTTGTTTACGCTGGTAGCAGAGGCTTCAGCTTCACTGATGCTGAATTCGGCGAAATTGTCAGGCAGGTCATGGAATACTGCGCAGAAGGGGATCGACTCACCGGGTTGGACGGAAACGTTGGAAAGCCCGGCGCCGAGTTTGTTGGACATCCGTTCCTGCAGGCTCTCCCATGGTTCGGAACGAAGTTCTTCTCTGCTGATAGGATTGCCGCAAAAGGTTGTAACACTCCTGAGAGGCGTTCCGTCGGAGGCGTACAGTGTAGCCTTTACGGCAATTTCTCCCTGTGGTTGATTGCTGATATTGGTTACACTCCCCTTTATCACAAACAGCGAACCGACGTGGTCGTTGCTGATGTAAAAGTTATCCCCACTGCGTAGGCTGATGGAAGGCCCTGCCGGCTCAGGCTGAGGATTGAGAAGCTGGCTGATCTGCTGTTCGGCCTTGTCTATAAGCTGCGGTACGCCTGTGATGCCATGGGTGACAAAATAGTACGCATAAACCCCCGCCCCGATCAGGACAATGAGAAGCACAACCAGAAGCAGTTTTGAGCCTTTTTTCTTTGGCTTCTGTTTTGTTTTTTTGGGTGTTCCGGCGGGTAGCTCGGATTCCGCCTCCTGAGCAGGAAGATCCTGTGCCTGTTCAGGTGCTGCTGCACTCTTTTTGTCTTCTTCCAGCGGTTCGAAGATAAACTCGTTGGGGTCGCTATCCGGTGTTAGTTCAGATTCTGCTTCAGAAGCTACCGGCTTTTGTGTAGCATCTGCCTCAGCCTCGGGTGTGCCAAGGCTGAACTCTGCAGGACTGGTCCAGAAATCTTCCTCTTCCTGATTCTGGCCCTCAGCGCTATCCATAGAAAAATCTGGTTGCGAAGCAGGGGCCTCAGGAGGTTGATCCTGTGTCTCCTCTGTGGAAGTTTCTGCTGTTGCCGAAGCGGAACTGCCCATCTGGTCGAAGCTGCTCTGGGTTTTTGGTGGCTCTTCAGTGTTTAAAAAAGCCTCCCCGAGATCAGACAGGGAGTCAAGCGTAAATACGTTGCCGCAGCGGATACAGCGCACTTGCGCTTCCCCGTTTTTAAGTTGAGCAGAATCAAATCGATACGTGGTTTCGCATTGCTCGCACTGGATAATCATATGTGGTAACAGCCTCCAACTGGGGGTCAGGGTTTATCTGTTTTGGATCTATGCGCATGTCTTGATGGGCCAGAGCTCAAGCAGCGTATTCAACCGTTCCGATTCAGGTGCCGGGTTTAGATGGTGTATATCTGTCCGAGATGGCGATATTTACCCGCAAGATCGAGACCGTAGCCTACAACAAACTTGTCTTCGGTTTCCATCCCTACGTAGTCTGCCTCGATACTGGCTTCACGCCGTTCTTTTTTATCCAGCAGGGCGCACATGCGCAACGAAGCCGGATTGTGTTCGCTCAAAAGGGAGCGCAGGGCTGTAAGGGTGTGCCCAGAGTCGAGAATATCCTCAACGATAATAACATGTTTACCTGTAATGTCGCTACGGAGATCCCGGACAATTTCGACATTACGATTTGAACTCGTGTCATTGTGGTAACTTGCAGCCTGGATGAACTCAAGGGTTACCGGAATGCTGATATTGCGGAGCAGATCAGCGGCAAACATGAAGGCTCCCTTCAGTACCACTACAGCAATGATATCGTGCCCGGCGTAGTCATGGCTGATCTCAGCCCCAAGCCGCGCCACTTCTGTGGCAATATGCTCTTTGGAATAGAGTAGTTTCATGTTAATTATGTACTTTTAGCATGAGAAAACAAGGTGCATGTAGAATGGTGGAAATATCCTGCAACTCTATAGCAAGCAGGGGTACTTTTGTCAATTTATCTGCGGATGAGTTGACCTTTCTGTCGGCAGCGCGTTCTCATTGGAAGATTGTGTTCAGGCAAGGGATAAAAAAGGAGAGATGAAATGAAAATTCATTTGAAACGAAGAAATTGTTCTAATGCGGGTCTTTATGTGGGGGTGTTGGCAGTTGTGCTATGCATTGTCTCGGTATTTCCCCTTTCAGCTCAAGCAGGACCGACCTTGCAGGTGGATGATACAAGATATTCTGCCGGCGAAGTATATGCTGGCGAAGTGGTGGAGCATCGTTTCAGTATCTCCAATGTCGGGGACGAATCTCTTGAGGTGCAACGTGTCCGTAGTTCCTGAGGATGTACTGCCGCACTGGTCAGTGCGGAAACCCTCCAGCCCGGAGAAGAGACAGAATTGCTGGTCCGTTTCAATACCAGGGGCATGCGCGGAAAAGTGCAGCGCAAAATTGTAGTTTATTCTAACGATATGGAGCACAACGCCGTAGCTTTGAGTATTGTAGCGCACATACAGCCGGAGTTGCGGGTGGAACCTGCGCGTTTCGAGATTGTGCTTCCTTCTGAGGAGGAAGAGCAGCACGTGGAGCTTGAGGTGGCGAATCTCTCGGACCGCGAGCTCAAGCAGTTTTCTGTACGTACAACCGTGGACATTTTGGAACCCGAGAAGGTTGTGCCACAGGCTCTTGCGCCCGGAGAGCGGCTCAGACTGAGATACAGGATTAAATACCCCCCACATGGAGATGAAGAGATATCTCTCCGTAGTGGTTATATTATCGTGGAAGCGCACGGGTATGGACGCACCCGTGAGAGGATTCCCGTACTCCTCCAGAGCCCACCCGAGAAAGATTAGCGAATGCTATCCGTCTGTTTGACATAAAGAGACGATTCTGTTTATATGGTTAGCCTCCAAATTATTTGACGTGAAATTTTTTTAGGCGTAACAACATGCGGTGAATTTTAGAGCATGCAGACGTTGTTTGAATTTGTAAAACAATCCGGAACTGCCCGGATGCCATTTCGGTGATTTTTTTCGTCAATTGGCACAGATGTAGGCATGAAGAACTCCTTTTTTTGTCTGTCTGGGGTTCAGCGTGCTCTCTTTTATTTTAGATTTTTTTATGCGAAGGTTGTCCTGGAAAGATAACGACGGCAACAGTATATGCATCAACATACTATGTACATCAATTCAACAGGAGAACTAATCTATGGAATGGCGTGACCAGCTGAAATCGTTTGTAAATAGCATTGAACGTTTGGAGAAGTATGTAAATCTTACTGATGGAGAGCGAGAAATTCTCGAAAGCAACAAAACGGTGTGGGGTACTACTCCTTACTTTGCTTCCCTCATGGACCCCGATGATCCCGAGTGTCCAATCCGCAAGCAGGTCATCCCCTCCAAGCTTGAGATGCAGAACAAGTTCGGCATGGAAGACTACCTGGTGTGGAAAGAGAACCGCGCTACAGAAGAGGTGCGACCCGACAGTATTGCGCGCCAGTACAAGGATCGCGTGGCTTTTACCGTTACCCAGGGATGCGGTATTTACTGTCGCCATTGCTTCCGCAAAGAGCTTGTAGTAGATCGCAGCATGAAACTCGACTTCAATGTGGATGACGGCCTGAAGTGGATTTCAGAACACCCGGAAGTGCGCGATATCCTCATCACCGGCGGCGATCCGTTTCTCCTTGAGGATGATAAGATCGAGTACCTGATCCGCAAACTGCGCGAGATGCCCCATATCGAGATGATCCGCTTCGGATCCCGCACTCCTATTGTGCTGCCCCAGCGTATCGATGAGGGGCTGAAGAAGGTTCTGGGTGGTTATCACAAGGTGCCGATCTGGCTTAATACCCAGTGCAACCATCCCAAGGAGATCACCGAAGAGACCGCCAGAGCGGTGTACGATCTGATGCAGTGTGGAGTTAATGTGGGCAATCAGGCGGTGCTCCTGAAGGGGATCAACGACACTGTGCCGGTGTTCCGTGAACTTCACCAGAAATTGCTTCGTATCCGGATTCGCCCCTACTATGTATTCTACTGCGAACCGGCTCCGGGAATAGACCATTTCCGCACTCCGATTGAGAAAGGTGCTGAATTGATTCGCGATGCCATACGCGGTCATACCACCGGTTTAGCTCAGCCCATGTATGTTCTTGCCACCAATATCGGCAAAATCCCTCTAATGCCCGATTATTATATTGTCGAACGCGGCGAAGAAGAGTATACCCTGCGCAATCATAAGGGTGAGACCACGAAGATTCCGGTAATTCCGGAATAATAGCTTTAAATATAAATAACCACCCGGCTTCGCATGGATTGAATTGCTTTTTTGCATATCTTGATGGCAGCTTCGCCGAGGATGAAAACACGCAAGTCCGTGTTATGTGCATTCGGCTACAGGCACGTAACACGGACTTTTTTCTTTTTACTCCCTGCGAATCATTGCTTCGAGCGCGACTGCACCAGCTTTTACAATAGCGATACCTAACCTCAGGGGATGTCTTTTTATGGAAAAGGCTACACGGACTACGCTTGTCAGCGATACAAGACAGGGCCTGATATGTCTGGGATGGCGCGAATGGATAAGCCTGCCAGAACTTGGGATCAAGCGCATTAAGGCGAAAGTTGATACCGGGGCGCGAACCTCGGCACTGCACGCGTTTTTTATTGAACCCTTTACTTCTGATGCCGGGGTGAAGATGGTGCGCTTTGGCATTCACCCGCGTCAGCGGGATACCGATGCCGAGGTTATATGTGTTCTGCCGGTAAAGGATGAGCGTCCGGTTACCGATTCCGGCGGACATCGTGAAATGCGCTATGTCGTTGAAACCGAAATATGTCTGGGGGAAAGAACATGGCGTGCGGAGATGACCCTTACCAATCGGGATAATATGAAATTTCGCATGTTGCTCGGACGTACGGCGATGCGCGGAATGGCAGTGGTGCCGCAGCGCTCATATCTGCAGGGAAAAAATCGCGCTCAGGCGCAGAAGTTCTATCTGCGTTAAGTGATTCCAACTACAAAGAAATGTTGTATATAGGTAACTATTCATCATCACTACTACCGGTAGGAACTTGTAGTACCCAGAGAAAGGACGTCAGTCGAACGACCATGGACGGCACAAAATGTCCTTTGGAATGGGTATAACAAGGCTTTACTGAACAGATACGTATATATTAGCTGTCTGCTCATGGTGGATGTTGAAACTCTAAATCAGGAAGGGGTATTCCCATGAAAATAGGAATTTTATCGCGCAATTCAAGTCTGTACTCGACCCGGCGTCTGGTAGAGGCAGGCGAAGAACTCGGGCATGAAATGCATGTAATTGATCCCCTGCGTTGTTACATGACCATCGCAACCCAGCGCCCTACGATTCATTATCGCGGGCGAGAACTCGAAGGCTTTGACGCCATCATTCCGCGTATCGGGGCATCCATAACCTTTTATGGCACCGCAGTTGCGCGCCAGTTTGAGATGATGGGGGTTTACAGCATTAATGAATCGGTTGCCATCAGCCGCTCACGCGATAAACTCCGTAGTTTACAATTGCTCGCACGCAAGGGGATAGGTCTGCCGGTTACCGGTTTTGCCCACTCCACCCAACACACTAAGGATCTTATCGAACTTGTCGGAGGCGCACCTCTGGTGGTAAAGCTTCTCGAGGGAACCCAGGGGATCGGGGTAGTGCTGGCCGAAACCGGACAAGCGGCGGAGAGTGTTATCGAGGCATTCCGTGGCTTGAAAGAACAGATCCTGGTGCAGGAGTTTATCCGCGAGGCCAAAGGTGCTGATCTGCGCTGTTTCGTCCTCGGAGATAAGGTTGTAGCCGCAATGAAACGTCAGGGCAAAGAGGGAGAGTTTCGCTCCAACCTCCATCGTGGCGGAAGTGCAAGCCTGGTAAAATTGACCCCGGAAGAGCGCTTAACTGCTACACGCGCAGCCAAGATTATGGGCCTTAATGTAGCCGGGGTTGATCTGCTGCGCTCCAACCATGGCCCCGTAGTTATGGAGGTCAATTCATCACCCGGACTTGAGGGTATTGAAAACGCCACCCAGAAAGATCTGGCCAGTTCTATTATCAATTATGTGAGCCGGCAGGCACGCCCCGGCAGAACCAGAACGCGGGGAAAAGGGTAGATGCAGAAAAACAAACCCTTTGAATTCGGCGGCGTCAGGGTTAATCCCGGTGAGAGGGCAAGTGTGGATCTGGATATTGCGCGCCTCTACACCCACAACGACATGACCCTGCCGGTGCAGATAGTCAACGGGCGCCGCGCTGGACCGGTTATGTTTGTGAGCGCCGCAGTCCATGGGGACGAGATTAACGGAGTGGAAATAATCCGTCGCTTGCTGGCGCATAAGAATCTCCATGAAATGCGCGGTACCCTGCTGGCAATCCCCATAATGAATCCATATGGATTTATCCACCGTTCGCGCTATCTGCCGGATCGACGCGATCTCAATCGGGCGTTCCCCGGCTCCCTGAAAGGCTCTCTGGCCGGGCGCCTGGCGTACCATTTCATGCAGGATGTGGCGAGCAGGTGCGATTTTGGAATCGATCTGCATACCGGATCCAATTACCGCACCAACCTGGCCCAGGTACGCGCGAACCTGGAGCATGAACGCACACGGGAATTGGCCATGGCCTTTGGTGCACCTCTCATTATCGATTCCCCCCTGCGCGAAGGTTCTCTGCGCGAAGCAGTCTCCTCGCTGGGGAAACCTGTGCTGGTGTTTGAAGGTGGCGAGTCGCTGTACTTTAACGAATCTGCGATCCGTACCGGATTGCGTGGGTTGCGGCGCCTGATGCGTCATGCCGGCATGCTGCCTCCACGCCGTCAGAGTGCGCGCTTTGAGCCCATTGTCGCGCACAAGAGCAGTTGGGTACGTGCTCCCATGAGCGGAATATTTTCCAGCACCGTTGGTTTGGGGGCCATTGTGGAAAAAGGCGATAGCATGGGAACCATGAGTGCGCCATTAGGAGAGGAGTCCGCCCAGGTTCTTGCGCCCTTCAGCGGTGTTGTAATCGGGCGTCTCAACCTCCCGCTGGCATACGAAGGTGATGCGTTGCTCCATCTGGCGTATATCTCTAAAGAGGGTGAGGCGGAAGAAACCATAGATGAATACACTTCATATTTGCGCGATGATGAAGTGGAGATAGATGTGTTGGGACGTTAAAGACGTTAGTGATCCTGCAAAAAATAAAGCGAGGGAAGGAATGTATACCATGATCAGGCGTGGGATGTTGCAGGTGTTAATGCTAGCTGTTTGCGCCATGTTTATGTTGCCTCCGGCCAGTATTAGGGCTGAAGAGCAGAGAGCTACACAACCCGCCACCCAGTCAGGCTCAAAAGAGAACCCTGACTTCCCGGGGGCTGCAGATGTTGTCCCCCGGGCCATAAAGGCGCGCCAGGAGATGGGCGCGGCACAGGAAACCCTGAAGAGTGTTGCCGATCTTGGAGGGTGGCAGGGTATCCTGAATGAAAGAAAGACTAAACAGAAGGAACTAAGCGCCAGGATGCAGGAGATAGGCGATCTGCAGAACCAGAGTTTTGAACGCCTGCTGCGTATCGCCAACTTGTTGCAGACGCATAAAAAGAACCTCCAGGCGGATATGGAGCGGATCTCTGCCCAGACCTCTGAACTGGAAAACATGCGCAAACGCTGGCGAGAGCGCTATGACTACTGGGAAAACTGGCGCGAAGAGCTGAAGAAGCAGGAGTCTGAATTTCCAGAGGAGGAGTTTAAGCAGGTTCTTAAAGAAAATAAGCTCCTGCGGGAAAAAATAGTTTCTCTCAACAACGACTATATAGGGCTGCAAAAACAATTCCATGATCTGCTTGAAGCCAACAATATCTACGAAAAACAGGTGGAAACCGAACTGCAGAAGCTGCGATCCACCACATTCAATAAAACCGCGCCATCGTTCTTTAGCCCTGCTTTTTACCAGCAGTTTAATCCGGAACTGGCAGACAGGATCATCTCTGAAATAGCTCATATTGACTGGCTTGCATCTCAAGAGATTGCTGCCGGATGGTGGGTGGTCGTCCTGCAACTGCTGGTAGTGCTACTGGCGGCGTACACTATCAAGCACTACGCCAAGACCCACCATGAAGATAAGCAGTGGGGCTTTCTCATGGCTCATCCGTGGGCAAGCGGTATCTTCATTGCCGTTGTCACCCTCGGTTCCCTGTATCCGGCCCCGAGTCTGGTGCTGCGTTTTTATCTCGCACTGCTGGTGGTTTTAAGTGCATGTGTGCTGGTTACGGGTATCATTAAGAAAAAGCGCCATCGCAACATGGTGTGGCTGATCGGGGGTGCATATCTGGCCTCCCTGTTCATGCAGGTTGTTAATCTCCCTTTACCCCTGATGCGCGTGTTTATTGCCGCCCTCTCCGTGGCATTGCTTTTCCTCTTGATCCCCTACTGTGCCATGGGGCGCAAGGATAATGAACACTGGAGTATTCTTGCCGCCATGCGGGTAGGGATTGCGGTCTCCCTTATTACGTTTCTTGCCCAGGTCGGAGGGTATAGCAATCTGGCCGCGCGTCTGGCAGATGCGAGTTTTAAGACCGTATTTCTCGCGCTGGTGGTCACGATGGTGATCAAGCTCGCCCAAGGCGGAGTTGACTTTGCAGTAAGCCACCGCAGGGTGCAAAGCCTGTATTTTTTCCGCACTTTCGGGGTGGCGTTCAAAAATCAGGTGAACGCGATTGTAAAAATAGTCCTGATTGTCAACGCCATCCTCGCGCTGGGAAAGATCTGGAGCGGTAGTAGCAGTATTACTACAATCTGGGACAAGGTTGCCTACGTTGGCATTGAAATAAGCGGTCTGCACCTTGACATCGCAACGTTGGTTACTATCGGCGTTATTATGTACTGCGCTGTTGTGCTCTCATGGTTTATACGCTCCATGTTCGATGCCGGGAAGATCGGTCCCCGCTATATCGACTCCGGGGTGCGCGATTCCATAAAAACCCTCATACACTATTTCATCATCTTTTGCGGGGTGGTTTTTTGCTTTAGCGCCGCCGGTATCGGACTCCAGAACTTTGCGGTTATTGCCGGTGCCCTGAGTATTGGTATCGGTTTTGGTCTGCAGAACATCGTCAACAACTTTATCAGTGGCATTATACTCCTGTTTGAGCGCCCCATTCGCAAAGGGGATACCATTGTCCTGGATGGCGAGTGGGCCATAGTGCGCAATATCGGTCTGCGTTCCACCGTGGTGGAGACCTTTAACAAGGCAGAGCTTATTGTGCCCAACAGCGATCTTATTTCACAGAAAGTCACCAACATGACCCATTCCAATTCCCAGTATCGCGTAGTGATGGATGTGGGGACAGCGTATGGCTCGGATATGGAGCAGGTGCTTAAAATTCTGGAAGAGGAGGCAGCCAAACATCCGCATGCAGCGAAAAGTCCACCTCCGTCGGCGTTGTTTGTGGGTTTTGGCAACAGCTCACTCGATTTCAAGTTGCGCGTGTGGCTCAATAATCTCGACTACTGCCTCACCATCTTCAGCGAGATTGGGATTGCGGTGTACAAGCGCTTTGCCGAGGAAGGGGTGGAGATCCCTTTCCCGCAGCAGGATTTACATGTGCGTTCCATGGATGAAAAGGTGATTGAATCCTGGCGGGGTAAGGTTGAGGTGCATGACAGCGACACCGGCGAGACCCATGTGATCAGTGAGTAAATAATACCGCCCATTTTACTTCCATTGCAACTGTTCAGCAGGGGCTTGTGGCACCCATTCCAAGGGACACGACTGTTTGCAACCGGGGCCATCCATGGCCGTTCGACTGGCGCCGTCCATGGCGACAGACGCCCTTTCCATGGGAACCACAAGCCCCGGCCAGCAATGGGGACTGAACTTTCTACTCCAATAAAATAAAAGCCCCTCCGGCGCTCAAATCTGCGCGCTGGAGGGGCTTTTTACGTGCCTGAAAATCAGGCTCCTAGATCCGCTTTATCTCCAGTTGCGGCAGGGTCTCCACACTGTTGCGCAGTTTTTCTTCACTGGAGATGATGGAAATGGCCTCGGGGCTCTGGGTCTTGCTCAGATATGTATGCGCCACCCGGATCAGATCCTCACGTGTGACCTTGAGGAGATTTTCGCGGAACTGTTGACGCATGGGGTATGTCAGCCCCTGTAGTTGGCTCGCAAATTCTGTCGCAGCGCGCCCAGAAGGAGCTTTGGGGCGATCGTGGCTGCTGAATACGGACAATACCGCTTCCTTGATCTCCTGCGCGCCGAAGGTCCCACCCTCGACCCACTGGAGTGCCCGCGTGTACACATCCAGGGTGCGCTCCAAATGGGGGTCGCGATAGGAGAGCATGCAGAAAATCCCTCCGTCGCTACTGTTCGATGCCAGCCCACCATAAGCTCCCCCCCTTTCGCGGATCTCCCGATGGAGAAAGTTGGCGCGCAGTAAGGTAGCGAGGACATTCAGGGCTGCGGCATCTTTATGGGAGTAGGGGATAGTGCGGAAGCACCTTGTTACATAAGAAACCGGTATAGAGGTAGCCCAACCCAGTTGTGCGGCCTGCGGGGTTAACCCCTCCAGCGGGGCGTTGCCCCCAACCTTGCCTGCCGGCAGTGCCTGTATGAGAGATTTAAGTGCGCTGGACGCATTATCCAGTTGTCCCTCTTCAGCTGCAATTGCAGCACGCATGTTGCTGCGCTCAAACAGTTGTTGTTGCAGACGCGTCAGCATTTCAGCAGTGTGTGTGAGTTCTTCCTGAGGGATTTCTGCCAGGTGTTTGATGTGCTGAAGTTGCGCCAGCCCCCCCCATAGCTCTCGGCGTTGCGCTGCCGGGGTCAGGTAAGCGGCTCCGGCCTGGGCGGCAAAACTGTGCCCCGAAGCGGGAATGGAATTTTCCATCGAGCTTTTTATCTGCCCGATCACCGTGGCCAGGCGTTCGGTATCGCTGAACTCAGCTTTAGTGCACAGCTCAGCCATAATTTCGCACAGCGATGCGGCATTTCTATCCAACGCCTTCCCGTTCAGGCGTACCCAGACATGAGCGCGATCGAGGGTTTGGATATCGTTCATTACACTAGCAGAGCACGAAATTCCCCCGGTTTTGGCTTCCATGCGCTGCGCCATCTCTACGTAGTTGTACTTGTCCGTCCCCACCTGGGTAAGCATACTGCAGAACAAAGGCACATAGGGGATCAGTTCGTCCTCGATATGCGCGCATGGGAAATAGACATTCATATAGCTCAGACCATTGGTGGGCTGAGCAAAGCGCTGTACCTCCAACCCGGCTATATTGCTACTTTCAGCCTCTACACGGGGCTCCACCGGATCGATGTCCTCCATCTCCAGGTCAGGCAGACACGAGAGATCTTCAGCCTGTTCCTGGTTCTGCTGCAATAGCTGTGCCTGCTCAACCAGATCCTGCTTCTGTGCGGAGGTGAGCGAGGTTTTAATTTTATCCAGGCGTTCAAGTTCATGCTCCTGCTCGCGCGCGCCCTGTTCCTGATCCGGGCGCAGACACAGGGTGACCCGATGCTTGTTGTCGAGAAGCCAGGTCCGGATCAGGCCTTCAAAAAATCCCCCTTTGGCGACATCGGCCCGCAGACGTTCAAAGTGGGTGTCGAACTTCAGTGTCGAGGTGGGATCGTCGCAGTGGAGCCAGGGGCCGAGAATGCGCAGCAACAGGGTAATAGGGTAGGGGTATGAGCCTCCGGTGACTTCACGATTTGCGAGTTCCATCCGGTGGATAGCTGCATCGATCCGATCCAGACTGAAGCCGGTTGCGGCAATGGATTGCAGATTTTCGAGGATGCATGCTTCAATCGTTTTCGCCTGATCCGGTTCGGTGCCCTGGAGCCCGACAGCAAAAGAGGTGGTACGGTAATCATCGTGGTAGCCGCATCCGGGAGTGAGGTTTTTACCCAGGCCGGAATCGAGCAGCGCCTTGTATAACGGTGCTCCAGGATTGCCCAACAACAGCTGCGATAGCAACGTCATACATAGACGGGTGTAACTGTCGGAGATGTCGTTGGTGAGCCACGCCATGTGGAGCATGGTTTTTGCGCTGAGATCTTCACCCGGATCGAGAGGGAAGGTTTCCTCCGAAAATACGGGTTGATCGCGGTGAGGTTCCGGCGGTACTTCGCTTTTTATCCCAATGGCATCAAAGTGTTGCAGCACCTGAGAGTCGATGCGCTCCAGATGTTCCGTCACAGGGAAATTACCGTAGGTGAAAAAACATGCATTGCTCGGATGGTAATAACGTGCGTGAAATGCTTTCAGGTCCTCCCATGTGAGGTCAGGAATATTCTGGGGTTCCCCACCTGAATTGTGGTGATAACAGGTGGTCGGGTACAGGTGTCTGGTAGTGCGCCGTTCCAGAAGACTGGAGGGATCCGCCATGGCGCCTTTCATTTCGTTGTATACTACCCCTTTGAATTCGAGTGCGCTGTCCGGATTATCCATCTCGCTGAATTCGAGGCGATGCCCTTCCTGCGAGAAATCCTGCTCTCGCAGCAGAGGGAAAAAAGCCGCATCCAGGTAGATCCCCAGAAGATTGGAGAAATCCTTGTGATTCTGGCTCGAAAAAGGATAACAGGTCCAGTCACTTGAAGTAAACGCATTCATGAAGCTGTTGAGACTGCGTTTCAGCATGCTGAAAAACGGGTCACGCACCGGGTAGTTCCTGGAGCCGCACAGCACGGTATGCTCCAGAATATGCGCGATGCCGCTCGAATCTTCCGGCGGGGTTTTGAACGCCACGGCAAACAGATTGTTGCTGTCATCACATGCGAGATGGACAAAGCGCGCGCCGGTACGGGTATGTTCAAATTGCAGCAGTTTTGCGTTGATTTCTTCGAGGATGCAGGTCTGAACCAGAGTGAATCCTGTCGGAGTGTTGATGTTTTCAGGCATATGTTTGAAATCCTGTAGTAAGTTTTGGGGTTGGTAAAACAGAGAAGAGCACTCAAAATACACGAATAAGTACTGTTTTTCCACCATCGAGACCCTCATCTCTGTTATCTTCATTCCAATCGGGTTATACTGCGACACATTGTGGACGAAGATTCGCTCTTTCTGCGTGGGAAAAGGCGTTTTGGTATAAGATTATTCAACTACAGTCGCTGATTTTGTTTCAGGAGGGACGACATGCATATTGAAAATCAGACTGCAATGCAAATGAAACCGGCACCTGGCCTCGTAGCTGGACCTGGATCTGTGCTTCATGCGCTCCTGCTTCTGTGTTTTCTGGGGCTGACACTGCCTGGAGCGGTTCTGGCTTTCGGCGAATCAGGTTGTGGTGCGGGCGAATGCCGGGACTGCCATTCGCTCAGTGCTGAGGAGGCGATAAAACTCCTTCCTCCCGGGGCGGATAAAATTAATGCTGTTGAATTTTCCGAAGTGGGCGGATTGTGGCGCGTTGAAGGGGAAGCCCAGGGGAAAACGTTCAATGTATATATTGATTTTTCCAAACAGTATCTGCTAGCCGGAAACATCATCCGTATCAAAGATGGAGCGGATGTAAGCCGGAAGGTGAATGTGGGAGAAATTCCGGAAGCGGGGGGGATAACCCTGGGAAGCCCTGAGGCGCCGGTGCGTCTGCACGTCTTCAGCGATGTGCGCTGTTCCCATTGCAAAACACTGCACCAGAACCTTGAAATCCTGGTGGAACATAATCCTAAGGTTCAGGTGGTGGTGCATCTGCTTCCGGTGATGATGGATAAAGAACTCGCGGCAGCGCTCGGTTGCAGCAATTCAGCGGATATGCTACGCGCGGCATTTGATTCGCATGGCGAAGGTCGCTCGTTGGATAAGTTGGAGCCCTGTGCGTATGTGGACGTGGAACAGGTAATAAATTTTGCGCGCAAATGGCAATTGAACTCCACTCCAACCATGATTCTGCCCGACGGGCAGGTGGTGCGCGGCTCGCGCCCACTAAAGAAATTAGAGCAGATGTTGGAACCTTTTTTGGATTGAAGCTGTGGGGGAATTTGTTGTATCTGCGGACTTGATTTTCCCCCTTTAATCTGCTAGATAACCATCTTTCAATTTTTAAAACCAGTCTATAAATCAGTACGGAGAATGTAAAATCTATGGGATTGATGAGCGGCAAGCGTGGCATAGTTTTCGGCGTAGCAAATGAGATGAGCATCGCCTGGGGGATTGCTCAGCAGTTGAAAGAGCAGGGCGCCGAGATGGCGTTTACCTACTTGAACGGTTCACTGGAAAAGCGGGTGCGCCCATTGGCGGAAAAACTTGGATCAACGGTTATCCTTCCTTGTGATGTAAGCAAGGATGATGAGATCGAAGCAGTATTCGAAGAGCTGCGCAAGGAGTGGGGCAGCATCGATTTTGTCGTACATGCGGTTGCATTTGCCGATCGTGAAGATTTGAAGCGCCCTTTCAGCCAGACCAGCCGTGATGGC
>Ga0182239_1000481_pt1 | contig 14642 bp, 8 predicted proteins | sample hydfrate6_PW_210_FD_132456 | JGI IMG/M metagenome (GOLD analysis project Ga0182239, IMG submission 132456) | Subsurface microbial communities from deep shales in Texas, USA - hydraulic fracturing test 6_PW_210 | ecosystem: Environmental > Aquatic > Deep subsurface > Shale gas/oil reservoir >... | reverse complement strand
GCGGGAAGGCCCTGCCGGATGCGGAAATCACGGCCCGGCTGCAGGGCCGGGAGATTCGGGCGCAAGTCCTGGCACCGGCTGCCGCAGACCTGGCCTATGACCTGGGCAGCAATGATTTTTCCGTAAAAGCGCAGATGTCTAAAACCGAACTGGCGCCATTTTTTGCGTTTGCCGGGTATCCGGAACTCAGCGGGAAAATCACCGGCACGCTGCGGGCCGGGGGCAATGCATTGCAGCCGGAAAACGTGCAGGCACACCTGGAATTGACCCGCCTGCTGGTGCTGCACGAAGACATGGAGATTGTCGCGGCCCGGAATTTTTCCGCAGCCCTGGAAAACGGAAAAATCGACGTTCCGCAAACCCGGATCAGCCTGCTGGAGCAGAGTTTCCTGGAAATCCGGGGCAAGGGCAGCCTGGACCGGGAGATTGACGTCACCGCCAGCGGAATTTTTCCCGCCGGAATTGCGAAAAAACTGGTTCCGGGCATAGACTCGCCCCAAGGGCGGGTTCTGCTGAGCGTGCGGGTCGGCGGCGCACTGCCGCACCCGGATGTTACCGCGGAGGCCACACTTGAAGACCTGGGGCTGGGTATACCCCGGACCATGCAGCAGCTGCACGCAGTAAACGGGAAAATCCGGCTCAAAGACCAGCGCCTGGAGATCTCCGATGTTTCGGGCCGCGTCGACAGCGGCGAGTTTTCCCTGGACGGGGAGATCCGGCTTGAAAACTACCAGCCGATCGCAGCGGACATGGCAATCAAAGCACAGAACCTGCCGGTGCAGGTGCCGGATACCATGGAGGCACAAATCAGCGCAGACCTGAAGCTGGCGGGGACGCGGGAAAAAGCCGCCCTGTCCGGCGAGGTTGTCTTACTGGAAGGGTATTATTTCAAGGATGTCAACCTGAGCCTGCTTGACAGGGCGTCTCAATTCGGGCAGCGCCGCCGGCAGACAGCCCCTGTCCCGCAAATGCCGGCCGCGGATCTGCCGTTTTTCGAAAACCTGGAACTCGATATCTCCGTGGGACACCGCCGGCCGTTCATGGTTGACAACAACCTGGCGCTTTTAAACATCCGCCCCCAGCTTGAAATCGGCGGAACTGCAGCAGATCCCATGGTCACCGGCCGCGCTGAGATCAGCAAGGGCACCATTTCCTACCGCAACACCGAGTTTACCGTGCAAAAGGGGGTCATCGATTTTGTCAATCCCTACCGGATCGAGGCCACGGTGGACATCCTGGCCGTGGCAACGGTGCGAAAATGGATCATCACGCTCGAGGTGACCGGAACACCGGACAACCTGGATTTCAAGCTTTCCTCTATCCCGCCGGAAAAGGACGCCGACATCCTGTCCCTGCTGGCCGTTGGCAAAACCACACGGGAACTGGGTGATTCATCAGGGGCCTCGCCGGAGCAGATGCTGGCCAACGTGCTTGCCGGCCGGCTTGAAAAACAGGTCAAGGCGGGCACGGGCCTGGACATCGTGGAACTGGAATACCGCAAAGCGGGAACCGGGGGCGGGGAAACCGAGGATGTCCGGGTTACGGTCGGGAAGAAGCTGTCCCGGCGCCTGACCCTCAAGTACGGAGCAGAGCAAAAGGGCGGGGAAATGGTCCGGCAGACCACCGCGATCTACAAGCTCACCGAGGGGTTGTCTGCAAACGCCTTCCAGGAAAGCGAAGGCGCGTTCGGCGGTGAAATGCGATACCGGCTGGAGTTCAGATGAGACCGGGTTCGACCTTCGCACATCAGGAACGGGACCGCGGCTTTGTGTACGCCCTTATCGGATGGCTCCTGATAACGGCGGCATCCGGCATATTCGCGGCCCCGGGCACCTGCCGGGCCGAAAACGGCAATCCGGTAATCGAGACCATCGACATCCGGATTGTTGGCGACCCGGAAAACGCAGAGAAAATCGCGCAAATCGCGCACCGATTGATTTCCCTCCGTCAGGGCGAGCGGTTTTCAGACGAGCGGTTTTCACGGTCGGTGGCTGCGCTCCGGGACTCCGGGCTGTTTGCCGAAATCGACATCCCGGACCCGGACTGGTCAAAAGACCGCATTCACCTTGTTTTTCGCCTCAAAGCTTATGCCCGGATCAAAAGCATCCGGATCCACGGGGGGTTTCCCCTGCTGGAAAGGGAAATCCGCAACGCCATGTCCATCGAGGCCGGAGATGCCTGCATGCCGGAAAAAATTTCCGCGCAAAAGCAGAACATTGAATCCCTGTTTTCCGAAGAGGGCTACATCCGCCCCCGGGTTTCGGTTTCCGTGCAAAGGGACTCGAAAGACGGTCACTGCATCGTGGATGTGAAAATTGACCGGGGGCCGTTTTACAGAGTCGAGGCGGCCCGTTTTCAGGGCAATCGGCAATTTTCCAGTGCCCGCCTGAAAATGCGGCTTGACACCTGGCAGTCTTCCCTGCTTTTCGGGGGCGCCTCCCGGTTTGTCGAGCGGAATCTCGAGCAGGATGTGAAAACGCTGCGGCAGTTTTACCGCGGCAAGGGGTACGCGGAGGTCGAAATCGAAACGGATGTGGGAAAAGACCCGGACACCGGTGCGGTCCGGATCCGCTTTAACATCTCCGAGGGCCCGCGCTACCGGGTTTCCTTTAAGGGCAATGAGGCATTCTGGGACTTTACCCTGAAAAAGGACCTGGTGCTGTTTACCGAAGGCAATCAAAACGATTTCGGGCTCCGTAAAAGCATCCGGAACATCAAACGCAGATACCGCGAGGCCGGGTATCTGGATGCACAGGTCCGGGCCGGAGAAACCGGGCCGGAAAAAACGGACAAGCCGGTAAAAAAAGTTCGCATCGAGATTCGGGAAGGACCGCAATACCTCGTGGATTCGGTCTCCATATCCGGCAACCGCGCCTTTGACGAGGAAACCATCCGCGCGCAGATGCTCACCGCGCCGCCCGGGGTCTTTCACAAAGGGGCATTTGTACCCGAGATTCTGGAAGAAGACATGCGGGCCATAAAGGCGCTATACCTGCAGTCCGGATACAGGAATGCATCTGCGGAAAAAACCGTAAACAAGCAGCAGGCAGATGGCAAGCCGGAAGTAATCCCGGTTTCCGTGCAAGTGCGAATCCATGAAGGCGCACAAACAAAAGTCCGCGACATATCCATAAAGGGGGAACTCCCGATTTCAAAAAAACGGGCAACTGCAAAGCTTGAAATGCAGGCCGGTGATCCGTTTGTGCAAAAACAGGTGAAAAACGATCAAAACGCCCTGGCCGCGGCCATATCCGAACAGGGTTACCCCCACGTTTCAGTGGATCCCCGGGTCTCGATTTCCGGGGATCAAACCGCGGCCCGCATCACATACCGGGTCGATCCCGGACCGAAGGTGGAGACGGGGGAGGTGTTTTTCGCAGGCAACTTTCACACCCGGGACCGGATCCTGGAGCGGGCGGTAAAGACCACGCCCGGAGAACCCTTTTCTCTTGCCCGGATGCTGGAGACCCAGCGCAGCATTCGAAGCATTGAGGCCGTGGACACGGCCCGATTTGAAACATTCGGCCTGGAGGAAAAAGCCGGCCGGGTGGACATGCTGGCAGAGCTGCGCGAAATCCGGCCATATTATCTGGAGCTTGCCTCAGGCTATGACACGCGCCGCCTTTTTTACATCCAAACCGCCGCGGGCAACCGCAATCTGCTGGGACTCAACAAGGAGCTGCGCTTCAGCCTGGAATGGAGCCAGATCGGCTATCGCGCGGACCTGGATTTCCGGGAGCCCAGATTTCTGGGCACGCAAATTTCGGCAACAACCAACCTGTACACGGAAAAGCGCGAGGAAATCAACCAGAACTTCGGCACCCGCAGCTACGGCGTATCCCAGGGCTTTTCGAGACAGCTTACATCCCGGCTGAACAGCAGCCTCAATTTCCGCTACGAATCCCGGGACCAGTTCCGCACCGACAACGATCCGGTGCCGGCCGAAGAAGTAGACGAATATCGGACGCGGACCATAGTGGCGGTCACGCCGGGTCTGGATTACAACAGCACGGATTCTTTTGTCCGGCCGACCCGGGGTATTCGCGCATCTGCAACCGTGGATGCCTCCAGGGGACTGGACAATGCACTGGACGATTTTCTCAAGTACCGGCTGGATGCCCGCTATTATTATTCCCCGCTCAAACGGCTCACGCTTGCCTTTCGCGGCAGGCTCGGATATATCGACCCCTATGGCGGAAATGAGCGTGTGCCCGAGGATCAGCTTTTCTTTCTCGGCGGAACGGCTGATGTCCGCGGCTTTTCAGAAAACAAGCTCCGGTTTGACGAAAACGGCGACCCGGTCGGCGGACGCACGTCCATACTGGCAAGCGCTGAGGCGCGGTATGACATCGGCATGAACTTCGAGCTGGCGGCTTTCTACGACACCGGCGCGATCCGGGAGGCGCTCACGGATGCGGGTTCCGACGACCTGCGGGCCGCGGCCGGCCTGGCCCTTCGCTACATCACCCCCATCGGCCCCATCGGCGGCATGTACGGCTGGAAACTCGACCGCAGACCCGGCGAAAGCTCCGGCGCCTTCCACTTCTCCATCGGCTACACTTTTTAACACCATAACACCGAAAACGCCGGGATTAACAAGTTTCTGCCTGAAAACACGGCAAATTTTATTCATCGGATTGCGGTATGGCCATCAGATCAAGCAGCTCGTCGCGGGTAAAGGCCTTGAGTGCGCCCGGATCGTCCTCTGCGATCACCTGGGCCAGGAGATTTTTCTTGCGGTCCACGATAGCTGAAATCTTTTCTTCCAGGGTGCCTTCGGTCACCAGCTTGAACACCTGCACCCCCCGGGTCTGGCCGATCCGGTGGGCCCGGTCAGTGGCCTGGTCCTCCTTGGCCGCATTCCACCATCGATCATAATGAATTACCACCGACCCCCCGGTAAGGTCGATTCCACTGCCCCCCGCCTTCAGGCTGCCCACAAATACCCTGCACTTCGGGTCATTGTTGAACCGTTCAATTTCCTTTCCCCGGTCGCGGGTATGACCGGTGATGCTGGCTGCCTGTACGCCCTGATCCTCCAGGTATTTTAATATCAGGTTCACCATGGAGACAAACTGGGAAAACACCACAACCTTCTGCCCGTTTTCCAGGCAGGCGCCGAGCAGTTCCACGAAGAGCTCCCATTTCCCGGAATCCATTGTAGAAAGAGCATCAGCGTTCAATGCGGTTTCCGAACCTCCGGAAACGGTGGCCGGATGATTGCAGATCTGCTTTAGCAGCGTCAGCAGTGCAAATATATGAATGTAAGGGATATTTTTATCCGCATGCGATAGCTGTTCGCGCAACCCTTTGCCCCGCTCTGCCACGGCCTCCCGGTAAAGCCGCACCTGGGCCTCGGTAAGGCGGCAGTAGCGCACATCCTCGATTTTCTCCGGCAGCTCTTCGAGCACCGCAGTCTTGACCCGGCGCAGGGTAAAGGGCCGAACCATCCGCTGCAGCTCCGCACGGCTGTGCTTGTCCCCGGTTTCGTAGCGCCGGCTGAACTCCTCGTCCGGTCCGAGGTACCCCGGAAGAACAAGATCCATCAAAGCCTTGAGGTCTCCGAGCCGGTTTTCCACCGGCGTGCCGGTCACCGCGACTTTCAACTCCGCGTTTATCCCGGCTGCTGCAGCATAGGACTTGGTCGCCGGGTTCTTGATATAATGGGCCTCATCAAAGGCGGCTGCGCTGAATCGATACCTTTTTAACACCTGTAAGTCCCGCAGCAGGATGCCGTAAGAGGTGATCAACACCGTGCCCGGCGCAGAAACATCCGCCCTTTCCCGGCCAGCGCCGTGATACACTACACCCCGCAGCATCGGGGCATGATCCCGGATTTTCCGCTCCCAGTGAGAAATCACCGTGGTTGGACAAACCACCAGAAACGGACCTGCTTTCTGATTGTTTTCCGCCAGCCAGCCCATTAAGGCCATGACCTGGTGGGTTTTGCCCAGTCCCATCTCATCGCAGAGCAGACCGCCTAACCGGTTTTCATGCAGAAACCCCAGCCATCGGGCTCCGTGTTGCTGATATTGGCGAAGGGGGCTTGACATGCCCGCGCCCGGTTCCGGCATGGAGCGGGGGCGCATTTCCAGGATAGATTGTATTTCCTGAAAATCGCTCTCTTGTGATGCATTTATCTGAAACGGCTTGTCGAATGCGGCCTGGAGTCGCAGCAGATCCATCCTGGACAGCCTGAGACGATCCCGGCCTTCGGCCAGCTGCCCGCCGAGAGTGCTGCCCGGCTGCCCGGTCAGCTTTCCGATATCCATGGCCCGGGTGTCCACCCATCCGTCATCCACCGGGAGGTAACGCTGTCCGGACATGCGGGCCGAGTAAATATCTGAAAGGCTGACCGAAATGTTTTCACCAAATCCATAGCGCAGCGACAGCCAGCACCAGTCCCGCTCCAGGGCCTTCGGGTCAATCTCGATCCTGCTGTATTCGCGGTGTATTTTCAGCCTGTTTGCGCTGGGATCGATGATATTGGGCGGCGCAAAAATGTCGCCGAGCTTTTCAATCACTTCCGGAAGCCGTTCCTGCTTGATCTTCCGGGTATATTGGCGGCCGAAGGACGGCCCGTAGCGATCCGGTTTTTTCCAGGTGGCAAGCACACGCCTTTCCGGCATATATACGGTATCCTTGTACCAGTACTTCTTCAGCAGGCTGCGCTCAAATGCTTCGCTGGAACCGTCGGGCAGGTGGAGCAGCAGGTAAAGGGTCAGTCTCAAATTATTGGATTCATCCGCAGACACCCGTACAATGGATTCCAGGGATTCCGGCCATAAAGAAATACCCGTGCCATGCCGGAAATCCTGTTCCAGTTCCCGCTGAACCTGCATGGCCGCATTTGCCGGAACCGCAATATCGAGCCGGCGGCAATGCCCGTCTGCGCACCGGATCATAAATCTGCCCGTGGCCTCCTCGATATACGCATCCATGGACACGCCGCGGTTTGCTGACATGTTTCTGAAATGATAGGCCAGCCGGTACCAGAAACTTTCCTCCAGCGCCTGGCGCCGGTTTTTGATCCCTTGCGCCTGCATGGCATGCTCGGTCTCCGTAAGGGTCATTTTCGAAAGCATCCGCAGAACAGATCCCCGATGAAAGGGATTTCCGTCAGCTGCGCCTATGCACGTGCGCTCCAGGAGAAGCTCGGCTTCATCTGCAACGGTATCGGCATCCGTGCTATTTACGCGGCAGGCAGCCAGCAGATCCGCGTCACCACGAATAATCCGGATATCCCGTTCATCTCCGGATTCGGCTACCCCGTATTCCACGGCAAGCTGCTCCGGCTCAACCGGACAGGCACGATGAAGGGCAGCTGCCATCCGGTACCAGGGGCTGTTGCGAAAAGCGTTATCCAACCACTGCGCCCCGGCAGGATCCGAACACGGCTTCACCGCCTCTGAGAGCTGCGCCACATGAGGACATTTCCGTTTGCCGTCCGAAGCGCCGCAATTGCACTGAATCCTGTGCATCCCGGTTTTGGCATCCACGGTCAGCATCGCCACGCCGGGGTCCGGATCGTTTTTCTCCGGCACCAGGGCCGCCGCATTCCGATGATATTCCAGCCGATCTGCCGGCAAACCGGAAAATAAAAAATCCAAAACCGTTGTCAAAATACCGCCTTCTATCCCTGATCCTGGTGTTGTTCCGTCATATTCGCCGCCCGTATTTTATTGGCTTTTCAGATTTTCAATGTCAGCAAGATCCTGCAGTCGTCCGGTCGCCTGTTTATTTTTTATCAGATGCGGCAAGTCGATAAACCTCACATTCAGGTCATCTATGCGGATCTTGACACTTGATTGGTAGCAATCTTCAAATTTCAGCCCTTTCATGCTTGTCAGTAAATCTATCCGGTTTGGCGGGTAGCCGAGCTGGATAACCATTCCCTCTTCCATGAAATCCTCTGCCTGCAGACCAAGAGAACCAAAGCCGAACGCCACCAGGGCCTTTACAATTTTTTCTGCATTTTCCTGAGATAACTGAATCCAGAGATCCAGATCCTTTGTGTAGCGGGGATATCCGTGAACAGCAACAGCATATCCACCTACGACCAGATACCGCACTTCATTTCTGTTTAATAATTCTATAAACTCTTTGAAGTCCCGGCTCAGCATGATATCTCCATTGATGGTACTCCCTGCGGATTTGCGCCAATGCAGCAAGCCTCTCCTGTGGGGTTTTTGTACGCCAGTATGCGGCATCCCCCGGTTGGTTGCCGATTTTATATTTTTTCACGGTTTTTTGAATCTCCCGGGTCTTCATTTGCAGCCCCGCCATTTCATTTGCGATTTTCTTTTTCGAATTTTGATGGCACCGTAAAAAGTCCTAAAACTTGTATAATCGCCAAACAATAAAAAATAACTTCTTGATTTTACTTAACACTTAAAACTTTACACTTAAAACTTTACACTACCCGTCAAAAGTCTTTTTACAGGCTTATCAAAAAGAGTCAAGGGCAGACTTGATCCCTTATCAGACACTATTTTCGGGCGACCAGGACGACATTGGCGATGAAAATCAGGAGGGCGCCCATCCAGCCGGCAGCGGAAAGGGCCGGGTCTGCTGCCACCACCGGCCCGAGCAGGGCTGCCAGCAGGATCCGGGTAGAGGAGATGACCCCGCCTTCCACGGCCGTGACAAACCGGAATCCCAGGGTCAGCAGGTACTGTCCGGCCACGCCCAGGGCGGCGCACAGGGCCAGGTAATATAATTCCTGCGCGTTGGGCACAAAAATCTCCCGAGAAAACATGACGTAAATGATCACCGTGCCCAGGCCGAACATGTAAAACAGGATGGTTTCGGAATCATGATACAGCCGGGCCATGTTCAGGTAAATAATGGCAACAGCGGCGCTGAGCCCCGAGGCCAGGCCCCACAGGCTTTCGATTTGCAGGGAGACCCGGCCCGGCGACAGAATCAGCCATATGCCCACAAATGCAACCACCACCATGGCCGCGGCAAGCGGGTCCCGCTGATCCCTGAGCAGGATCCAGGAAAAAACCGCCAGAAACACCGGGTAGGTCATGTTCAAAATATTGCCTTCCGCCAGCGAAGTCTGCGCCACGGCCTGGAAAAAGCAATAAACCGCCAGGCAGTTAAACACGGTGCGCCCGATCAGCAGATCCAGCCGCCGCAGCCTGGGTCCTTTGCGCTGCACCGCAAGTACGGCGCAAATCACAAAAAATCCCACCAGAAAACGGGCAAACACGAAATACGAAGGGTCGATCACCGTTTCCGCTTGAGCCCAGCGAATCACGGCCGTGGCCAGGTAAAAGCAGAAGGCAGAGGCAAACACGCTCAGACTGCCCAGAAGCTGGACCGCCCTGGAGGCCTGGCGCCGGTCATATGGAGTATTCGGGTTCATGCGTTTTCCTGAAAAGACAATTCTGAAATGCCAGGCACTGACAATCTTATTCCCGCAGGAGCGGACCTGTGTATCTGTCTATTCGTAGGGGCGGACCTGTGTGTACGCCTATTCAGTGCCGCGGGACCGATCAAAAGAGTCAAGGGCAGACTTGACCCCTTATTATTATAATCGCCAGACCATAAAATGATAAGTTTCTGATTTTACTTAAACACCTAAAACTTAACACTTAACACTGCCTGTAAAAAGGACTTTTTACAGGCACTATTATAAATTATTGACATAGGCGGCGGGAAAAGTAAATATTCGACCATCAGTTCAATGAAAGCAGATCAGAACCGGAATACGGAAAAGATGAGGCGGAAAATGAAGATCGCAGTGCTCAGCGATACCCACGACAACATCTGGAATGTGCGCAAGGCACTGGAAGGCATTCGCCGGCAGGGGGCGGAGACAATCATCCATTGCGGGGATATTATCGCGCCGTTTGTCTTCAAGGAGTTCCAGGAGGCGGCCATTCCCCTGCACGCCGTGTTCGGCAACAACGACGGCGACACCTACCTTCTGACCCGGGCCGCGGCCAACAGCAGCGGCCGGATCACCCTGTACGGCATGATCGGCGAGATCGACGCACAGGAAATGTCCATTGCCTTTACCCACGGACCCCGGGTCGGGGAGGGACTTGCGGCCACCGGGAAGTACGACCTGGTCTGCTGCGGCCACACCCACGTGCCCGCACAGGAGAAAATCGGGAACACCACCCTGATCAATCCAGGAGATGTCATGGGCAAGGAGGGCAATGCGGGGTTCTGCATCCTGGATACCGGCGACCGCAGCGTCACCCGACTGGCGCTGGACTGATCGTCTGCCGATGAAAACCCGAATCTGCATATTATACCTTGTGACAAGCGTGCTCCTTTTGCCCGGGGTTTGCGCATGGGCCGGCAGCGGCGGCGCTTATTCCTACTGGTCGGCCACCATGGGCCCGGGAGCGGTTCCGGTCATGAACGTTATCGGCTTTACGCAGGATCACGAAATTCAGAAAAAGGAAACCCTGCTTGACATTGCCCGTAACTACGGCCTGGGGTTTAATGAAATCTCGCTGCGTCACCCGGAGATGGACCCCTGGACCCCGCCGGCGGGCAAAACCATCGAAATCCCGACCACGTGGGTGCTGCCGTATACCCGCCATGAAGCCGTGGTTGTCAATATCCCGGAAATGCGCCTGTACCGGTTTTACCCGGAGCATCAAATGGTTAAGACCTACCCGCTGGGAATCGGCAGGCAGGGGTTTAAAACCCCCATTACAGACACAAAGGTCGTCACCCGGATTGAAAAACCCGCGTGGACGGTCCCGGAAAACACCCGGGAGAAAGTGGGTCGGGCCATTGTCCCGCCCGGGCCCGCCAACCCGCTCGGCGAATACTGGGTCGGATTGGCGGACGGACATATCGGCATCCACGGCACCAATTTCCCATGGGGCATCGGAAGACAGGTCAGCCAGGGCTGTCTCCGGATGTACCCGGAGCATATCGAAATGTTTTTCCATGAGGTCTCTGTGGACACATTGGTTGAAATTGTGTATAAACCTGTTAAAGTTGGAATAAGGGACCGACAGATTTTCCTGGAGGTCCATCCGGATATTCATGACAAAATATCGGACATGTACCGGCATACGGAATCACTGCTCAAATCACGGGCGCTACTTGCCGGGGCGGACCCGGAGAGGGTTCGTGCGGCAGTTGCCGCAAAACGCGGTATACCCACATACGTGGGGCAAGTAACAAACCATAACATACACGAAAAAGGAGGCGAGCAATGAGAACCGGAATTCAAAGAAAGACCTTATGGACCCTGATGGCCGTGCTTGTGGCTGTAGCAGCGCTCATGATATCGGGCTGTGCCACCACCACACAGGTAAACGATCTCCAGGAGCAGGTAAACGCTGCCATGGAAAAGGCCGAGCAGGCCCAGGCAACGGCCCAGGACGCACAGGCCACTGCTGAACAGGACATCGGGGATGTGGAGCAATACGCCACCCAGGCCGAAGATTCGGCAGACCGTGCGGAAGCTGCCGCGGACCGCGCCGAAGCCGCCGCGGACAAATGCGAAGCGGCATTCGAAAAACAGATGCAGAAGTAAGCTGCAACAAAAGCTTTCCCCCCTGCCGTCGTCCATGGATGCGTGCACGCATGCCATGGACGGCGGCAGGAGCCCTACAGCCCGAGGTGCCTGCGCAGATACGGCGCGGTGTTCGATTTCCCGGATGCCGCCACCGACTCCGGGCTTCCGCGGGCCACCACGCGCCCTCCGTCCCGGCCGCCGCCCGGCCCCATGTCAATAACACAGTCCGCAGCCGCAATCAAATCCATGTCATGCTCGATCACCACCACGGTATCGCCCCGTTGCACCATGCGCTGGAGCACGTCTGTCAGCCTGGCCACATCTGCCATGTGCAGGCCCGTGCTAGGCTCGTCCAACACGTAAAATCCGCCCGCGGTGGACCGGGCAGTGAGCTCGGCGGCCAGCTTCATACGCTGGGCCTCGCCGCCGGAAAGCGTCGGGCTCGGCTGTCCGAGCTGCAGGTATCCCAGGCCGATATCGGATAAAAACCGCAGCGGCCGGACCATCCGGGGAAATGCGCTGAAAAAATCCAGCGCCTCGTCCACCGTCATTTCCAGCACCCCGGCAATGGATCGATCCTTGTAGCGCACCGCCAGCGTATCCGGGTTATACCTGCGCCCGCCGCAAACATCGCACGGGATGTGCACCACGGGCAAAAGCGGCATTTCCACCCGGTGCCGTCCCTGGCCGCCGCAGGCCTCGCACCTGCCGCCGGCCGCGTTAAAGGAAAACCTGCCCGCTGTATATCCACGCGCCCTGGCCTCCGGGGTCATGGCAAAAATCCTTCGGATCTCGTCCATCACCCCCACGTAGGTGGCGGGCACGGACCGGGGCGTGCGGCCGATGGGCGATTCGTCCACCTCCTTGACGCTTTTGATCCGCTCGGCGCCCGAAAGCTGTTTGACCGCTGACGGCAGGGGCTGCCCGGAAAGGGCGGCCTTTAATGCGCGAAAAGTCACGTCGCGCACCAGCGTGGACTTGCCCGACCCGCTCACCCCGGTCACGCACACCAGCCGGCCCAGCGGAAATTCCACGCTGACATCATCCAGGTTGTGGCAGCTCGCCCCGGAGACCTTCAACACCGGGCAATCCGAAAGCGATCTCCGGGACTGCGCCTGCCGGGATTCAGCCCCCCGGAGCCATCGGCCGGTAATTGATTCTTCCGCCTTTTCCAGGGCCTTCGGCGTGCCTTCCGCAACCACCCGGCCGCCGTACACGCCCGCCCCGGGCCCCAGGTCGATTACGTGGTCCGAGGCCCGGATCACCGGCTCCTCGTGCTCAACCACCACCACGGTGTTGCCCCGGTCGCGCAGATCGCACAGGGCCGCCACCAGGGCTTCCGCATTTTTCGGGTGCAGCCCGACGGTGGGCTCGTCAAGCACGTAGCAGACCCCGCGCAGGTTGGACGAGATCTCCGCGGCAATGCGCACCCGCTGGGCCTCGCCCGTGGCCAGGGTGTGTGTGCCCCGGTCCAGGGTAAGATAGCCCACGCCTAGGTTTTCCAGGATCTGCAGCCGGGTGTGCAGCTCGGGCAGAACCTGCTGGCTGATCTCCCCGCGGGCCGCGCCCAGGTCCGCCAGCCATTTGCGCGCGCCGGATACCGACATGGCCGCCACATCGCCGATATTTTTATCCCCGATCCTCACGGCCAGGGCTTCGGGCCGCAGGCGGGTGCCGCCGCATGCCGGGCACGGGGGCGGCTCCGCGCCGTCGGCCCCGGCCTTGCCCGCGGCGACCCCGGTGCCTTCGCACTTCCGGCAGGCACCGAACTTCTGGCTCCAGGTAAAAAGCCGCGGGTCCGCCTGGGGCAGCCCGGCCCCGCACTCCGGGCAGGCCCGGCGGGTGGAATAAAAATGATCCCCGGGCTCGGAATCTCCTTCCGCAGCCGCGATAATGGTGCCCCCGCCCGCGGCCAGGCCGGTTTCCACCGCCGCGCGGACCGTTTCCCGGTTTTTATCCGACACGCCGATATCCGCGGCCACGGCCTCCACGTCGTGGAGCGTGTACCGGTCCAGGCGGGGCACGGCATCGGCCTTATAAAACCGGCCGTCAACGCGCACCTGTTCAAACCCCTGGCCGGCGGCCCGCTCGATCACGTCCGCGTGATAGCCTTTTCTTTTCCGCACCAGCGGGGCCAGGATCCGGACCCGCCGGCCCGCAAACCGCTGAACCAGCCGCCGGGTGATTTCCGCCGCGTCCGCGGTCTGGCCGGCAACCCCGCAGTTGGGACAAAACGGCGCACCCATGGCCGAAAACAGCAGGCGCAGGTAATGATACACCTCTGATACCGTTCCTGCCGTGGACATGGCCCCGGCCCGCGAAACCTTCTGCTCCAGGGCCACGGTGGGCGGCAGGGAAGTGACCCGGTCCACGTCCGGCCGGGCCAGGGGCTGCATGTACTGCCTGGCATAGGCCGGCAGGCAGTCCAGAAACCGCTCCCGCCCCTCTGAATACAAAACGTCAAACGCCAGGGTGGACTTGCCGGACCCGCTCACCCCGGTCACGCACACCAGCTTGTTTTTCGGGATGCGCACCGAGACTTCCGCCAGGTTGTGCTCCCTGGCCCCGAAAATCCGGATGTCCCGGTCCGCACCGCCCGGCCGGGCGCCCTTTGCCGGGGGGCGCGCCTTTTGCGCGACTGCCGGCGCCTCCCGCAGGGCATTGCCCGTGAGCGTATCCAGCTTTGCGATCTCCGCGGGCGGACCCTGCCCGACAATCCGTCCGCCGCGCTCGCCGCCTTCCGGCCCCATGTCCACGATCCAGTCCGCGGACCGGGCCAGGTCCATGTCATGCTCGATCACCACAACGGAGTGGCCCGCGCCTATGAGCTTCTGCAGGGCCCGGACCAGGTCTGCCACGTTGTCCGGGTGCAAACCGGTGGTGGGCTCGTCGAGCAGAAACAGCATATTTTCCGCCTGGCCGGCTTCTGCCAGGCGCCGGGCCAGCTTGAGGCGCTGGGCCTCGCCCCCGGAAAGCGTGGGCGCGGACTGGGACAGGGAGAGATACCCCAGCCCGATATCGATCAGGGGCTGAAGGGCCCGGACCACCTTCGGCCGATCCGAAAAAAGGTCTGCCACCTCCCGGGCGGGCATGGCAAGCACTTCCGCAATGTTGTATCCGCGGCACCGCACATCCAGCACGTAAG
>Ga0182239_1000480_pt1 | contig 14646 bp, 17 predicted proteins | sample hydfrate6_PW_210_FD_132456 | JGI IMG/M metagenome (GOLD analysis project Ga0182239, IMG submission 132456) | Subsurface microbial communities from deep shales in Texas, USA - hydraulic fracturing test 6_PW_210 | ecosystem: Environmental > Aquatic > Deep subsurface > Shale gas/oil reservoir >... | reverse complement strand
GGATTGTTGATCTCGTGGGCGATGCCCGAGGAAAGCTGGCCGATGGAGGCCAGCCGGTCGGCATGAGCCATCTGCTTTTCATGCTGTACCAGGGCATCGGTGCGTTCCTGGACCCGTTTTTCCAGGCTCTGATTTAATTCAAGCAGTTCGTTGTGGGCGGTTTCCAGGGCCTGCTTATCCGTGGTGATCTGCTGGTAGACGTGCCGCACCCGGTTGAAAAACAGGGTTACGGCTGCCACGATGATCAGCAAAAAGGTGTTGATGCTTCCGGCTGCCGCTCCGGTATCCGCCCAGAGCCGCTCTTGCCCGGCCATGAACAAAAACTGCTTTAAAATGTGGGCGCCGGAACGGGAAATGGCAAATCCGGCCAAACAGCAGCACATCCACACCAGGTATGTCCAGACCAGGTTGTCCGGATCGCTTCTGCGCAGACGGATGACCCGCTGCATGCAAAAAAAGGCCAGCAGGATCATCAGGGCCGATCCGCCCATATCAACGATCCGGATCGGCATTGCCGGGACAATCATAATCCGTCTCCCTCAGCCGGCCTTTGCGCCTCTGACCGGCGGGACAGGCGGCGCAGGCCCAGCAGCAGAAACACCATGGCCGGGACGCAAAGCAAATGATCCAGCTTGATCAGATAATACACCGGGGCCAGCCACATGGCCGAATCCGGTGCATGAATCCGGAGCTGCCAGGAATTTACCCGGTCCACGACAATCCACCGGAACTGTTCATCAAGCAGGTGCACGCAAAATGCATCCAAAGACCAGAGCAGAAAAAACAACCCCGCATACTGCAGATACCGCCAGCCCGGCTCCCGGACCAGGCCGCGGGAGCGCAGCCAGTAAATCAGAATGCCCATGGCAAATATGAAAAACAAGTGTGAAAACTGGTGCGTGTACAGCCCTTCCGGTGCGCCGTGCGCCTGGGTGGCAAGCACCGGTTGGGCTGCGGTGATATAAAGGATGATGCTGATATGCAAAAAAAAGCGGATTGATTTCATTGTGCGTAAACTTTGCAATTCATGTGCCAGCAGTTCTCCCTGCTCCCGGCCGACGCCGGGCCCTGAAAAGCCCGGATCTCAAGGTTCAACCCAGTTGGAAATCACCGGTGAACCGCCCACAAGGGTGCATCTTTTTTATTGCATCTGCCTGAATTCTACTATATAAAGTCAAAAGCAAGATTGCACAGATTTTATATCTGTGCAATAAAAATCTTGCGATCAGCCAGCCTTGCAACACCGGGAAAACGATTGTGCCCTCCGCGCCGCATCTTATAAATATCAATAATTTTCAAATACTAACAACACACCCCAGTTTCGTGCCCGGATAAAAACACCCGGATTCGCACATGGTATGATTATTGCTATATCTATCCGGAAATACCGTCCGGACAAGGATACACGACGGAAGGGCGGATCCGGCATGTTGCGGGAAAAAATCAGCCGCTAATTTTGTTGGATTGGCACGATGTATTCGGTTTTTTTCATGCAGACCCAAAATATTAACCCGATGATTTCAGAGGAGGTGTACATGTCATTATCCAGAAACAAATTCCGATTTCCGGGGTTTGCACTCCTGGCTGCCCTATTGTTGTGCATTCAGGTCGTACCGGCAGCCGCACAGCAGCCCCAGGCCCAGATTTCTCAGCAGGAATATCTTGCAGGCGATCAGGTAACGATTTCCGGTCAGATCGAGCCCGGAGAGGATCTTTACATCGCCATTGCATCCAAGAGGGAATTTGCCCCCCAGGAGGCAAAAGGCGTCAATGAGATCAAAAATTTAAAAGACGTGGCAGCCCAGAGGCCCTTTAATGTGGACACTGCCGTACCCGTGCTCTATTACATGCTGACCAACAAGCCGGACGCATTCGGCAGTGTGGTCAAAAAACGCTTTGGCGGACCGTCTTTTGCCAAGGGCATCTACAGTACCACGATGTTCCAGCTGGCTGACTGGCAGAACCTGGACTCGACCGTCAAAAACATGCTCGGTCCGCTGGAGACCCCCGAAGAATGGTCCTTTTTCAGTTACACGCATGAATCCAGCTACGGCATTAACACCATCACCAAAGAGCGCACCCAGGTCGGCAAGGTGACCATTTTCGCCAGAAGCGTGATTACGGATTATGAAAAAAGCGGCAACTACTGGGACGAAGGCACCAGCATCAACCTGGACAAGGAAACCGGCGAATTTACCGCCACGTTTGATTCCTTCCGCCACACCCCGCCGGATACCGAGTTCAACGTATTTGTCAACGGCGATAAAATCGGCGACTACTCGCTGGCGGGCAACGGATTCTGGCTCTCGCTGGGCGGACGCTACATGAACCCCCTCTGGATTATTCTCGGCGCGATCCTGGTCGGGGCGTTTTTCTCCCTGATCGGCGCGGCCGGCGGCATGCTCATGGCCGCCTACCAGGTCATGGTGGTCAATACAATGGGCCCGGTAGGAATTAATGCGGCAAACGTCCTGCGGCCCTCAAACGTGGCCCTGACGCTGTTTTCCCCACTTGGCTCATTTTACCGGTACGCGGTTAAGGAACGCCGCGTGGCCTGGCCCGTGGGGCTTTCCTTCGGCGTGGGCATACTGATCGGCTCCATCTGGCTGGGCAAGTACGTGACCGAGGTGCTGCCGCTTGCCACCTACAAGGAATGGCTGGCCGTGCTAGTGGTGCTCATGGGCATCCGCACCGTGTATGAACTCACTCCGCGGGTGATGGAAAAGCGCAAGAACATCAAGGCCATGACCCAGAAATTCAACGAAGAGGTCAGAAAAGCCAAGGAAGAAGGCCGGGCCGCCCAGATGGGCCGCATTGAACCCATGTCCACGGGCGCAAGCAAGCTGACCAACTACCAGTTCAAGTTCTGGGGTGAAAAATTCAAGATCAACCCGCTGCTCTTCGGCATCATCGGCCTGGGTATCGGTATCGTGGCCCGGGCGTTCGGCATCGGCGGCGGATTCCTGCTCACCCCGATCATGACCATGGTCGGCGCCCTGCCCATGTACGTGGCCGTACCCGTTTCCCTGGTCGGGACCTGTTTTTCCAGTATCGGCTCGTTTATCGGTTACCTGTTAAACGGTTACCTGCCCGACCTGTGGATCGCCGTCGCCATCATTATCGGCGGTTTTGCGGGCGGCTACATCGGCAGCCGGATGCAGAAGTTTTTCAGCGAGGTGCAGCTCAAGGTGATCCTGGCCGTGGTGCTGTTCTTCCTGTTCTTCCGGTTCTTCAAGATCGAAATCTGGATATAGGTAATAAACCCGGATGATGGATACACTCTGGAACATCATTTTAGTTGTACTGCAGCATGTACAGGGGGCGCTGGACTTCGTGTTCAGCCCCCTGCATGCGCTGGGTCCGTTGGTATCCATCACGGTCATTGCCGTGGTTACGGCCGCGGCGGCCAGGGTGTTTTCGAAAAATTTAAAAACCCGGCGCTACCGGGAACTGGAAAAAGAATTTTACTACTGGTACGATATCAAGCAGGAGGCCCTGAAACTCCGGGACACAGACCCGGAAAAGGCAAAGGACCTGGGCAGAAACATTGACCAGGGAAAACTCAACAAGGTTTATTACGATTATTTTTTCGAAGGCCTGCTCAATAACCTGCTGACCATGTATATCCCGATTTTTTCCATGCTCGGCTACGTCAATGCCACCTACCGGCCGCAGGCGATGGCTGACATGTTTGAAAAACCGTACCTGTTCATCCTGCCCTGGTTCAACGGAAAACAGTATGAAATAGGGGCGGTTTTCTGGTTTGTCTTTTGCGTGTTGATGTTTTACGTAATCAGTTTTATTGTCGGACTCACGCGCCGCAATCAAGGCGCGGACGGCAGCACGGAAGAATCTTTGTCCGTGCCCGATGCCAGTGGACAGAATTAAGAGACCCGAATGCTTTCAACCCGCATGTTTACAGAATGGCTCGATGCGCAGTTCCCGGACTGGTTCGCCCTGGCTGCGGCCATCCTGCTCGGGGCATTCGGCGTGCTGGCACTCGGATTTCTGGTGATCTGCTTTGCCCCGGGTGCACTGGGCTACTGGATGCCGCCCATTGCAGGCTTCTGTGCAATGAGCGCTGGATACAAGTACTGGGAAAAACGGCAGTCCGAAAGCCCGACAGCCCGCAAGGCGTTATGCCTGGCCTCCGGGCTGGGCCCGGCTGCAGCCGCGGCGGTCATGCAGACCGCAGTCAACCGCCGCATATTTGGTACAGACCCCACGGTCCAGATGATAGCCGTCATAGTGGCCCTGGGTATTGCCGGGGCAGCCGCCGGCGGCCTGCTGCGCAACCGTTATGAAAAAATCACTCAGGAGTCCTTCAAATCATGAGCCAATATTACCTGTTCCAGGACCAGAAAAAATGCATCGGCTGCATGGCCTGCGTGGTGGCCTGCAAAAGCCGGCAGAAACTGCCCCGCGGCCCGCTTCCCAGCCTGATCGTCACGGTGGGCCCCAAGTGGGTCGGGCACCTGCCGCGCACGGCTTTTACATTCATGCCCTGCTTTCACTGCGAAAACCCGTGGTGCGTGGCTGCCTGCCCCACAGGGGCCATGTTCCAGCGGGGCGAGGACGGGATCGTCACCGTGAATCCGGACCTGTGCGTGGGATGCAAAACCTGCATTTCCGCATGTCCCTGGGGGGCGCCCCAGTGGAACCCGGAAACCGGCAAGGCGGTCAAGTGCGACTACTGCTACGACCGGGTCAAAGCCGGGCTGGAACCGGCCTGCGTGACGGTTTGCCCCACGAGGTGCCTGTATTTTAACACTCCGGAGCAGATCCCCGAGATCCGGCGCGAACGCTATGCCAGGGCGCGGGCCCAGGACTTTTAAAGATCCCGAACCAAGAGGCATGACAACATGAGTCCGCATACCTGCAGCGTCAAATCCCTGCACGAGGAACTCCGGGAAACATTGAGCACCGGGGACCCGGTTCATCCCTGGTGCCGCCAGAAAGCCTCGGAGATATTCGACCTGGTCCACGACGTCTCCCAGGGCCAGGCCGGAGAAGACCACCTGGACAGCATTCTCGAACTGGCCGGCCATCTCACGGACCAGGGGCCCAATACAAAATGCCGGGAACTGGGCCAGTATGTCACAGGTTTTGTCAACCGGAACCACGAGGAATTTCTCAGCCACATCCGCACCCATACCTGCCCGACCGGCCACTGCCCCATGCTCACCCCGGCGCCCTGCCAGATGGCCTGTCCCGCGGGAATCGACGTGCCGTCCTATGTCACCCTGGTGGGCCAGGGGAAATACGCGGAAGCCATATCCGTCATTCGCAGGGACAACCCGTTTCCATGGGTCTGCGGCCTGATCTGCACACACCCGTGCGAGTTCATGTGCGTGCGGGGCAGAATGGATTCGCCCATTGCCATTATGGATTTAAAAGGCTTTGCCGCTGAAAAATCCATGTCCGCCCGCCAGTACGTCAACCCGGAGCCCCTGCCGGAAAACGGTCGCAAGGTCTGCGTTGTCGGCGCAGGCCCGGGCGGCCTGACCGCCGCGTATTACCTTGCCCTGCGGGGCTACCGGGTCACGGTGATCGAGGCCCTTCCGGTTCCCGGCGGGATGATGATGGTTGGTATTCCCAGGTACCGGCTGCCCCGGGAGGTCATTGACCGGGAGGTCAGCATGATCGAATCGCTCGGCGTCGATCTCCGGCTCAATACACGCTTTGGAGCTGATGTTACCCTGGATTCGCTTCGTTCCGAGGGACATGAAGCCTTTCTCCTGGCCATCGGCGCCCATGGTTCCTACAAGCTGATGATCCCCGGCGAAGAAGAGTTCAAAGGTGTGCTGCCGGCGGTCCCGTTTCTGCGGCGCGTCAGCCTGGGCGATCATCGCATGCCCGGCAGGCGCGTGGCAGTTGTCGGCGGCGGAAACGTGGCCATGGATGCGGCCCGCACGTCGCTGCGCCTGGGATGCGAGGAAGTCCACATCCTGTACCGCCGGAGCCACGACCAGATGCCGGCCCACCACGAGGAAGTGGTGGAAGCCGAGGAAGAAGGCGTGCAGTTTTCCTACCTGACCATTCCCAAGGAAATCCAGGGGGAAAACGGAAAAGTCACCGGAATCGTGTGCGTGCGCGCCGAACTCAGCGAACCCGACGACTCCGGCCGCCGGCGCCCGGTGCCCGTGGCGGGCAGCGAGCACGTCATCCCGGTGGACGCGGTTATCCCGGCCATCGGCCAGGAAGTGCAAAGCCACGGCCTTGAAGCCTTTGAACAAGTGGACTGGACCCGCAGAAACACCATCCGGGTCCATACCGTGACCATGCAGACCCGCCAGGAAGGCGTATTTGCCGTGGGCGATGCGGTCACAGGCCCGGCCACGGTGGTGGAGGCCATATCCGGCGGGAAAAAGGCGGCTTCCGCTATACACCGTTATTTTGAAGGCATTGCCCAGCCGACACTGCCTCCCGTGCCGGTACGGCGTCGTCGCCTGGCGCATTTCGAGGCGCCGGCCGCGCTGAAAACCGATCTGCAGCGCCCCCAGATGGCCTTACTGGGAAACGAACGCAGACGCATCACATTTCAGCAGGTACGCCTGGGCCTTAAAGACACGCAGGCCCACAACGAATCCAAACGCTGCCTGCGCTGCGACATATGCATCCGGTGCGGCAGGTGCGTGGAAATCTGCCGGGACAAAATGGGAATTGAGGCGCTTTGCCTCGGATACATCGACTTTGATAATCCCGGCCCCACGGATCTGCGCATCACGGCCGAGCGCTGCATCGCCTGCGGGGCATGCGCTACCAACTGCCCCACCGGTGCCATGCAGATGACCGATCAAAACGGCTACCGGGTCCTGTCGCTGTGCGGCACGGTGTTAAACCGCCTGCAGCTCGAATACTGCGAAATCTGCGGGGCCGTGCTCGGACCGGCCCGGTATCACGATTATATCATGAAGCGGGTCCGCGATATCAGCCCGGAAATGAGCAACCGGCGTGTATGCCTGGACTGCGCAAGAACGGCAAGCGGCGGCCGGCACGCGGAAATCAGACCGCCACGGGAGGAAAAGAAGAGTTGACGGTTGACGGTTTACGGTTGACAGTTGATAAAAACCGTAAACCGTAAACTGATAAAATCCAAATGACCAAAACAAGGAGCAGGAGCAGGACCATGACATTCCGCCAGGGCCAGAAAGTCGAAATCTACAGGCGCTCGGATGATGAAAGCTGGGAGGACTACATGGAGGAGTTCATGGGTATGCACGGCATCATCACCGACCCGGACACGAGCAAAAACGATCCGGACGCATTAATCGAGGTCAGCCTGGATGAAAAAGGCACGCACCGGTTGCCCCAGGACTGCCTGCGGGTAATCGGCCAATAAGCGGCGCGGAGGGCCTCTATGCCGGAAATCACTGTTAATGGTCACCGGATCGATGCCGGCGGGGACAAGCATGTAATCGATATCCTCAGGGAGCAGGGAATCGATGTCCCGGCACTCTGCTACCACCCGGCGCTTTCGCCGGCAGGGGAATGCAAATTGTGCGCAGTGGATGCCACCTATCCGGACAAGCCGGCACAGATCAAGCTTGCCTGCGTACTCAAGCCCGCAGAAGGCATGGAAATCCACACGGATACCGAGCAAGTCACCAGGGCCCGGACCAATGCATTTCGCAACCTGGCCAAGTTCGCCCCTGAATCAGACGTGATTCGCAGGCTGGCTGAAAAACACGGCATCGACATCGGCCCGCCGCCGGATGAATGCATTCGGTGCCGGCTCTGCATCCGTGCATGCAAGGAACTGGTGGGCGCAAACGCCTTGAAAATCGAGAAAAGAAACACGGTCCGCTACATTGTTCCCAGGTCCGGCAACCGGTGCATCGGCTGCGGCACCTGCGCCAGCATATGCCCCACCGGCGCGATTCGCCAGAAAGACAGCAACGGACTGCGCGTCATATATATCCGGGACGAAATTATCGGGCAGAATCCGCTGCTTCAGTGCGAGAGCTGCGGCAGGTATTTTGCCACCCCGAAGTTTCTTTCCCGGATCGAGGAAAGAACCGAGGATCATCCGCACGTAAAGGAGCACCACCGCTACTGCCCCACGTGCGCAAAGCTGCTCTCGGATCGCATCAAGAGTGCTTCGCGGATGAAGAAAATCTAAGATCGGAGGAAACCATGACAGCCGTAAGTTGCCGTTCCATGCAGGACGTGGTCGAATTTGCCATTGATCGGGAGGAAAAAGCCCGGGATTTTTACAAGAACTGTGCAGAAAACACCCAAAACAAGGGAATCCGGGAATTTTTCCGGGAGATGCAGATCGAGGAGGAAAAACACCGGGAGCTGCTGGCAGACCTGGATCTGAGCAATGAGAAACCGTTCTACGAGTATCTCGAGCCCGGAACCGTGCAGGACCTGAAACTGAGCGACTTTATGGTGGATGTGAAATTCTCCCCGGAAATCAACTATCAGGACGCACTGGCAATGGCCATGAAAAAAGAGGAAAAAGCCCACATCTTCTACGAAGCCTGGAAAGGCCGGTGTGCCAGCGAGAAATCCGAAAAGCTCTTTTCCTTTCTGGCAGACGAGGAACTCAAGCACAAGCGCCGGCTCGAGGAAATTTACGACAGCGAGATACTGCAACAGGATTAGCGTGATAAATCCGAAATCGGAAGGGGACAGATTTCAAATCTGTCCCCGGTCTTTGGTATCACTTGTTTCTGTTTTGAAAATTTGAAAATTCGGATTTCGAATTTGTTTCGGATTTCGATATTCGGATTTCGAATTTATACTTACGGTTAAACGGAAATTCGTTTAAAGAAGGAGACAATATATGTCCACCCAAAAAATCCCTACCATCTGCGGAATGTGCACGGTCCGGTGCCCCATGGTGGCGGAGGTCGAAGACGGCAGCATTAAGTTTCTCCACGGCAATCCGCATGCCGACGGCATGAAGTCTTCCCTTTGCCCCCGCGGCGTTGCCGGCAAGGCATTGATCAATGACAATGAACGGCTCAAGCAGCCGCTGATCCGCGAGGGCGCCAGGGGCGAGGGGAAATGGCGAAAGGCGAGCTGGGAAGAAGCCCTGGACTATGTCGCCGAAAAACTCCGGGGGGTCATTGACCAGTACGGCGCCCGCGGCGTTGCCCTGTCTGATCGGGGCGGGCCGTTTCGGGACTTTCACCGGGCGTTTCTGCGCGGCCTTGGCTCTCCCAACTACGTCAATCATGATTCCTCGTGCGCCAGAAACGTGCAGCACTCGGCCCAATCCGTGATGGGCATGGGCCGCAAGGGCGTGATGTATGATCTGCGCAACGCCAAGCACGTGGTGCTGCAGTTGAGAAACATATTCGAGTCCATCAGCGTGGCCGAGGTCAACGATCTCACGGACGCCATGGAGGAGGGCTGCCAGCTGACAGTCATCGACATCCGGGCCAATGTCTCGGCCACCAAGGCGGACCGGTTTTTCATGATCCGCCCCGGCACGGACTATGCCTTCAACCTGGCCGTTATCAACGAACTGCTCACCAATGACCTCTATGACAAGGAATATGCCCGCCAACACATCCAGGACCTGGATGCGCTGAAAGAATTTGTCCGGGATTACACGCCCCAGTGGGCAGAGGCGGAAACCGGCGTGCCCGCAGACCAGATATCCCGGTTTGCCGCCCGCCTTGCCAAGGACGCGCCCAACGTGGTCTGGCACCCGGGCTGGATGATGGCCCGCTACCAGACCTCGTTCTACCTGTGCCGCTCCATTTACATCATCAACGCCCTGCTGGGCTCCATCGGCGCCAAGGGTGGGCTGGCCTTTGCGAGCAAGCCCAAGGACGCGGGTTATTCGGGCTTAAAATCCTTCCAGGACCTGTTTGGAAAACCCGAGGAAAAACGCGCCGACGGCGTGGGGTGGAAATATCCCCAGTTCGAGTCCGGCCCCGGCCTGGCCCATTTGCTCTACGAGGCCATGGGGACCGAAGACCCTTACCCGGTCAAGGCCTATATCGCGTTCCGCCACGATCCCCTGATGGGATATCCGGAGCCGGACCGGATGAAGCAGATCTTTGACAACCTGGATCTTCTGGTATCTGTCACCTTTACCTGGTGTGATACGGCATGGTATGCGGACGTGGTGCTGCCCATGTCGCCCTACCTGGAACGCGAAAACGTTATTGCGGCCAAAAATCACCTGAAACCCTACTTTTTCATGCGGCGCCGGGCGGTGGAGCCCCGGTTTGACACAAAGGCGGACTGGGAGATCTTTGCCGGGCTGGCACGCCGCATGGGGATCAAAGAACTCGACTACGACAACATCGAGGACGTCTGGAACTTCCAGCTTCAGGGCACGGGCGTTTCCATCTCGGATTTCAATGAAACCGGCATGGTCCAGTTAACCGACAAGCCGATATACCCGGACCGTGACAAGCTCAAGTTCGGCACGCAAAGCGGCAAGCTCGAAATCATTTCCAAAAAGCTCGAAGACCAGGGCCTGCCGTCTTTAAAGCCATACGAGGCCCCGGAAAGGCCGCCCGAAGGCCAGTACCGCATCACCTTCGGCCGCTGCGCCCTGCACACCCAGGGCCACACGGTGAACAACCCGGCCTTAAACGAGCTCATGGCCGAAAACGTGCTCTGGATCAACACGCAGGAAGCCGAAAAGCTGGGCATCGCGGACAAGGATTGGGTCAACGTGACGCAGGACGCCTACACAGAGCAGATACAGGCAAAAGTCACAGACTTTATCCATCCGGAGGCGATCTTCGTGATCCACGGCTTCGGCCACCAGCTGCCCGTGGAAAGCCGCGCCTACGGCAAGGGACTGGCCGACCACCATTTCATGAAAGGCACTCTCAAAAAGTGGGACCCGGCCGGCGGCGCCCTTGCCTACCAGGAAAACTTCGTGACCGTGAGCAAGGCCCATTAAAAGCCGGGGAAAAACGTATTCTAAAAAAGTTATAACTTTTTTAGAATATACTCTCGAAAAGTTATAAAACGGGGACGAACACTCCGGGGACAGAATTCAATTCTGTCCCCTACCCTGTTCAAGCCCCCGCATACCCACAAATCTCATCCACCTTATCAGTCAGCCGGTCAAGTTCCGCCGCGATATCGGCGCAGATGCGGTCGAATTCCTCCTCTGATGCGTCCTGCGGAATATTTACCGGCTCGCCGAAATCAATGACCACCTTGCTGAAGGGCTTGGGGATGATGGTCTGATCCCAGGCCCGGGAAAACGTGATCACCCGGGTACAGGTTGACCGCGAAAAAAGCCGTCAACTCAATCTTTAAACGTTCTTTCCAGGAAAATCTCATCTGCCCCCGCTTCTTGTGTTTGCACTTCCCCCAGTCATAGCCGCAGGACCTTTATCTTTCAAGAGCAATCCGCCTTTTATGCTTTTCTTTATCCAGTAACACAAAGGATCAAACACCGGCATCGTTGGCCGATATTTTTCTTGCGTGACGCCATAATGTGGATTATTATATCCATAACGATCCACATTTTGGAGGTTTGATATGAGAACAATTCAGATGACCCTTGACGACGATCTTGTCAAAGCCGTCGACCATATTTCGAAACAACTCCACACAAACCGTTCTGCTTTCACGCGAAGGGCACTTCGGGAGGCGATATCCCGCTACAACCTCGAACAACTGGAGCGCAAACACCGTGAAGGCTATGAGCGGTTTCCAACTGGTGCTGACGAATTTTCGGTCTGGGAACAAGAACAAGCATGGGGGGATGATTGAAACACGGGGAAGTAAGATGGTATAAATTTGTTAAGCCGGATAAAAAAAGACCGGTTCTCATTCTTACACGCAACTCCGTGCTGGAATATCTGCGTGAAGTAACAATCGCCCCGATTACGAGTACAATCCGAAATATCCCGTCAGAAGTACCGCTTTCAAAAACCGATGGGATGCCCAGAGATTGCGCTGTAAACTGTGATCATTTGCAGACAGTTACGAAAGGGAAAATTGGACCGCTGATTACATCCCTGCCTTCATCAAAAATGGCAGATGTCGGCCACGCCATTCGCTTTGCGCTTGATATTTAATGCCAATCCGGGGAAAATCCATGACCGACAATTATGAAAAAATCGCCCAACAGAACCTGCAGCGCCTGTATGCGGACCTGCCCACAGACCTGGCAGACAACCTGCCCGCACAACAGGACGGCAACCGGTTTACATTCACCGCTTTCGGCGAGACCTGCATAATTTCGCCCGAAGGCATCACCCTGGGCAACGGCAATCACCCCTCGGCAATGGGCATCCTGATTTCGCTCTATGCCCTGCACGCCCGGTCAGATCCCTGCATTGCAGAACCCTTTAAGGCGTTCAAGGAGTGCCCCAACAGCATGCCCTATGTGGGCGCCTTTACCACGCACACCGAGCAGATTTTGGCCCCGCACACCGAGGCGGTGCAAAACGCCCTGCCGCAGATCAAGCAGACCCTTTCCGGCAGCGACGACCCCGCGCAAATCAACGGGGATTTCGCCTTTGTGGTATACCCGCTTCCCAAGATCGCCCTGTGCTACATCTTCTACGAAGCGGACGAGGATTTCCCCGCATCCGTGACATGCCTGTATTCGAAAAACGCGGATGTTTTTTTGCCGGTAGACGCTCTGGCAGACACCGGCGAGTACACCTCCCGCAAAATCCTGGAAATCATCGGCAAGTAAGGCAACCCGGTATATGAACGAATACCAGCTCGAGCAAATCAACGCCCTGCAAATGGTCCGGCAGCACATCAACGCCGGGTACGGCACCTCCTCTCCCGAGCCGGGGCAGATTTCAAATCTGTCCCCCGAAACCGAAATAAAACACGAACTCCGCCGCTACCATGATTTCCGCACCCGCACCGCCGAATTCCACCAGGCCCATTTCGAACAGACCTGCACGGAAAAATGCTATTTCAACAACCTGAGCGCCTGCTGCTCTAAAGACGGCATTATCGTGTTTTTCGCAGACGTGGTCATCAACTCCCTGGCCGCTTCTGCCGCCGAGCTCGACCTGCTGGAACACGCCATCGCCCATCCGGTTTCCCACGGCAAGTGTATTTTCCTGACCCATAAAGGCTGCCTGTGGCGGATCAAGCCCATTGTCTGCGAGATGTTTGTCTGCCAGACAGCCAAAAACGCCGCCTTTGAAAATGACCCGCAGGCGGCCGAACAATGGGAAGCGTTTGAAAAGGAGCGCAAAACATTTACCTGGCCCGACCAGCCCGTGCTCTTTGAATACCTGGAACGCCTTTTCCTGGACCTGGGCGCAGAATCCTCCCTCATGCACATCCACAAAAGCCCGGGCCTGCTTCGCATCAAGAAAAACCGGGAGGCTGCATCACGGCCGGCTTGACAGAACAGCATCATGATGTTGTTCTGCTTCAAAATTAACGAGGTGGGAAATAACCAGATTAACGAAACGTTTAACCATATACTTGGACCCGGAGCTTCATCAGGCACTGCGGATCAAATCCACGGAAACTTCCCGATCCATGTCAGAGATAATCAATGAAGCTGTAAAAGAAGCGTTTTGCGAGGATGCAGCGGATCTGGCCGCATTTGATGAAAGACGGGACGAGCCCCTGATCAGCTATGACCAGATGGTCAAGCGGCTTAAAAAACAAGGCCGGACATAAAATATTTTTAAACGCACGTTCGAGATCGTCGTTGTGACAGCCTCTTTTTCATACAGTATTCTGAAAATCCACGGGACAAATTTCAACTCCGTCCCCTATCACCAACCGAATCCCTATTAAAACCCATTACTTTTATGAAAAAGGTTGACTTACCAAGAGATAAGGCGTATATTTATTTACAAAGTATACGTCATCAAAACAGGAGATCGGGTATGAATACAAAACTCACACTGCGGCTGGATGAGGAGTTAATTGCCGCTGCAAAAAAATATGCTGAAAAAACCGGGAAATCAGTCTCCCGGATTGTCGCGGATCTTTTCCAAATCATTCAAAATGAAAATCATGACAGGAATGATTTTCCCACCCCGGCGGTTCGTTCCTTAAAAGGAGCTATGAAGGGAGCGCAGGTCAGTGAAACGGATTACAAAGGATATTTAGAAAATAAATATTTATGAAACTTCTGTTCGACACCAATGTCATCCTCGATGTGCTTCTGGACAGAGAACCATTTTCAGGGGATGCCGAATTCTTGCTGTCAATGGTTGAACGCTCAGAGATTATTGGGTATATCTGTGCAACAACAGTTACCACGATTCATTATCTTACAACAAAGGCGCTCGGCCGCCAGGCTGCAATCCGGCACATCCGAACGCTCCTGTCGCTTTTCACCATAGCGCCTGTCAACCGCATAGTGCTTGAAGGCGCCGCAGCATCGGATTTCAATGATTTTGAAGACGCGGTCTTACACGAAGCAGGAATCCATGCAGGGGCCAAGTATATTATCACCAGGAACAGCCTTGATTTTAAAAAGTCGAAACTGCCGGTTTTCACACCACAGGAACTTATCAATATGATTGAATCATTTAAAAAATGATTGCAGGCAATTCATATTTTCCCAATGGCATAGTGCCGGCTGAGAACCAGGATTTTTTGTTAAGATCAAGGACGACGAAAATTTGAACCGGAGGAATACGAAAGGTATTTCGAGGATTCAAATTTGAGCCGGACGCAGATATTGACGAAAAGGACGGTTCTCAGCCGGCACTATTACAG
>Ga0182239_1000479_pt1 | contig 14685 bp, 11 predicted proteins | sample hydfrate6_PW_210_FD_132456 | JGI IMG/M metagenome (GOLD analysis project Ga0182239, IMG submission 132456) | Subsurface microbial communities from deep shales in Texas, USA - hydraulic fracturing test 6_PW_210 | ecosystem: Environmental > Aquatic > Deep subsurface > Shale gas/oil reservoir >... | reverse complement strand
TGAACATTGAACCTTGAACATTGAACCTTGAACATTGAACCTTGAACATTGAACCTTGAACATTGAACCTTGAACATTGAACCTTGAACATTGAACCTTGAACCTTGAACATTGAACATTGAACCTTGAACTTTCCATCTTGAACTTCCCACCCCGAACCGTGTATGGTATGGTCAAATAGCGTTTGCAAATTTTTTTTGCCGGGATGCCATTTTAAAGGAGGGATTCAATGAACCAGCAGAAAACCGGGGATCGCCCGGATGAGCGCATCGTGCGCACCACGTCGGCTTATGACTGCGGCGGCCGCTGCCCCTGCGGCTGCATGTCAGCGGCAATCAGATCCTGCGTGTGGAGGGCGACGACGCCCCTGAACCCAACCAGCTCAGGACCTGCCTGCGCTGCCGGGCATACAAGCAGTACGTGCATCACCCGGATCGGTTTTTATATCCCCAAAAGCGGGTTGGAAAGCGCGGGGAGGGAAAATTTGAGCGCATTTCCTGGCATGAGGCCTATGACACATTTATCCGCCAGCTGGACCGGATCAAGGCCACTTACGGAAACAGCGCTGTTTTGCTGGCCACGGGCGGCGGATACCTGGCAAGCCTGCATCAGGGCGGGCTTGCCGCCTCCCGGCTCCTTAACCAGTACGGCGGGTATGTCACCCATTACGGCAACATCTCTTCTGAAGGCGCGGTCTGGGCCTCTCTGACCCAGTACGGCTCGGTGATGGTGGGCCACAGCCGGGAGGATATGATGAATTCCAAACTCATCATCCTCTGGGGCTGGGACCCGGCGCGCATGATATCCGGCACCAACACCATGTATCACCTGATCCGGGCAAAGGAAAACGGTGCAAAAATCATCGCCATTGACCCGCGCTATCACGACACCGCAGCCACCCTGGCCCATCAGTGGATCCCGGTATATCCGGGTACGGACACGGCCGTGATGGCGGCCATGGCTTACGTGATGATCACGGAGAATCTCCATGACCGGCAATTTCTGGATACCTACACCGTGGGCTTTGACGCGTTTGCCGACTACGTGCTGGGAAGGCAGGACGGGGTGGAAAAAACCCCGGCCTGGGCCGCACAAATTTCCGGGGTGGATGCGGGTACAATCCAAGCCCTTGCCCGGGAGTATGCCACCACCAGGCCCTCGGCCCTCATGGACTGCCAGGGGCCGGCCAGAAGCGCCATGGGCGAGCAGTACAACCGGTGCGCATCCACCCTGTGCGCCATGACCGGCAACGTGGGCCGGCCCGGGGGAAGCGCCGGGGGCGGGCTTATGGGCATTCCCGTGGGTCACATGTTCCGCCAGTCCGCCATTCCGCCGGGCAAAAACCCGTTTGAGGCAGACGGGCCCAATGTCAAGGGCACCCTGGACATCCGCATGCGGGTAAAAAAGCGCATCCATATCAACACCCTCTGGGATGCGATCCTGGAAGGCACCGCAGGGGGATACCCTTCGGATATCAAGATGATGTGGTCCATGTGCAACAACTACGTCAACCAGATCGGAAACAGCAACAAAGCGGACAGGGCCTTAAAAGAGCTTGAATTCATCGCGGTCAGCGAACTGTTTCCCACGGCCACGGCCCGGTATGCGGATATCATCTTTCCGGTGACCTCGGCGGCGGAACGAAACGATTTCACCCGGCCCTGGCCCTCGGGCCCCTATTTCACGGTGATCAACCAGGCCATCCAACCCCTCGGGGAGTGCAAGTCGGATCTGCAGATCGCCGCAGAGCTTGCCCAACGCCTGGGCATTGAAGGCTTCAATCCCCACAGCGAGGAAGAATGGCTCAAAATTCTTTTTGACAACAACCCGGAATACACCACCCATATTGACGACTACGAGGCCTTCCGCCGGAAAGGTATCCACAGAATCGAGCTGCCAGAGCCCATCGTGGCCTTTCGCGACCAGATCAAAGACCCGGAAAACAATCCGTTTCCCACCCCGTCGGGCAAAATCGAGATCTTTTCGCAGCGCGCCGCAGACCTGGACAACCCGGCCTGCCCGCCCATTCCCAAGTATCTGCCCACGGAGGAAGACCGGTTTGATCCCCTGACTGAAAAATACCCATTGCAGCTGCTCACCCCTCATCCCAGAAACCGGGTTCACTCGGAGCTTTACCTGGTGCCCTGGCTGCGGGAGGTCGAAAAGCACCGGGTGTGGATCAACTCCAAAGACGCGGATTCCCGGGGCATTTCAGACGGAGATCCGGTGCAGGTCTTCAACGGCCGGGGCACGGTGGCCCTTCCCGCCTTTGTCACCGAGCGGATCATTCCCGGGGTGGTGGCCATATTCGAGGGAAGCTGGTACGACCCGGATGAAAACGGTGTGGACCGGGGCGCATGCGCCAACACCCTGACCCGGGACGCTTATTCCGGCGGCGGCGCCTGCGTGATGAACACCAGCCTGGTGGAGATAGAAAAGGTTCAAGGTTCAGGGTTCAAGGTTCAAGGTTGATGACATTGAACCCCGAACATTGAACCCCAACATTGAACATTGAACCTTGAACGTTGAACCTTGAACCGGGAGAGTTACGATGCAGATGGGATTTTATTTCGACCAGAGCCGGTGCACGGGCTGCTGCGCCTGCCAGGTGGCGTGCAAGGACTGGCACGACGTGCCCGCAGGAGACGAGAAATGGATGCGGGTGTTGTACTCGGAAAAAGGCCGGTTTCCAAACGTGTTTGTGGCCTATCTGGCTTCTGCCTGCTGGCATTGCGCCGCCCCGGTATGCGCGGATGCCTGCCCGGCTGATGCCATATCCAAAAGGGAAAATGACGGCATTGTGCTCGTGGATCCGGAAAAATGCCTGGGAAAAGACGATTGCGGGGCCAAGTGCCTGAAAGCCTGCCCCTATGATGCCCCCCAGTTCGGCCCGGAAGAAAACGCGCGCATGCACAAGTGCAACTTCTGCCAAGACCGGCTGGCCGCCGGCAAGGTGCCCAACTGCGTGGAGGCCTGCCCGGTAAGGGCCTTAGACGCCGGTCCCTTGGAAGAGATGGAGAAAAAATACGGAACCGGCCGGGCAGCCGAAGGTTTCACCTGGTCGAAACGCACCCGGCCGTCTGTGATCCTGAAACCCAAATCCGCGGAATAAGAACAATTGTATTTATTGTTGAACGGGTTATGACCTCCCGGATACGGAATCCGGGGTTATCCCCACAGGAAAGGAAAAAAATGTCTGATTTAAACGCTTTGTTTTCACCCGTTGTCATCAACAACACCGAAATTCCCAACCGTGCGGTGCTGCCGCCCATGGGCACCGGGCTTTGCGAAAAAGGCGGCCGGGTCAATGACGCCCTGCTGGCCTATATCAGGCGCCAGGCCCGGGGCGGGGCCGGTCTTTTGATCTCCGAGATCACGGCCGTGCACCCCACGGGAATGGTCAGCCCCAAACAGGTGGCGGCCTGGGATGATGAATTTATCCCGGGGCTTTCGCAGATGGCCGAAGCCATGAAAGCCCACGGCGGCAAAGCCGCCATGCAGCTTCATCACGCAGGCCGGGAAAGCCTGTACATGATCAAAAAACAAACCGCCATTGGCCCGTCTGCGGTGCCCAGCCTCGTCTACGGCCAGGCCCCCAGGGAAATGACCCATGAAGACATTGCAGAAATTGTCTCCGCGTTCGGCGCTGCCGCAGCCCGGGCGAAAAAAGCCGGATTTGACGCCGTGGAAATCCACGGGGCCCACGGATACCTGCTCACCCAGTTTTTGTCCGCCATTTCCAACCAGCGCACGGACGAATACGGCGGCGCTTTTGCCAACCGGGCCCGGTTTGTCACAGAGGTGGTCCGGGCGGTAAGAAATGCAGTGGGAAAGGATTTTCCCGTGATTCTGCGCATTTCCGCAGAGGAATACATCAAGGGCGGCTATACAGTGGAAGATGTGCTCGGGATTCTGCCGGATTTAAAGCAGGCCGGTGTTGACGTCATCCATGCCTCCATCGGCACCCATGGCAGCCCCGCCGGGGTCACCAGCGCACCGCCGGCCTTTGACGTGGGATTCAACGTGGGCCGGGCCCGGCAGATCAAGGACGCGGCCGGTCTTCCCGTGATTGCCGTGGGCCGGTTTAACGACCCCCGGCCCGCAGACAAGGTGATTGCCGACGGGGATGCGGATTTGGTGGCATTCGGCCGCCAGCAGCTCTGTGATCCGGATTTTCTGGAAAAAGCCCGGCAGAACCGGTATGCCGATATCCGCAAGTGCATTGCCTGCAACCAGGGCTGCATTGAACGGGAAATGTTTGAGGGCAAATCCGTGCGCTGCGCCATCAACCCGGAAACCGGCCAGGAGCTTGTCTGCCCGCAGCAGCCCGCAGCAGATCCCAAAACCGTCTGGATCGTGGGTTCCGGCCCGGCCGGACTGATTGCCGCATCAGAGGCCAGACGCCTGGGCCATGACGTGCGCATATTTGAAAAAGAGCCCATGGCGGGCGGCAACATCCTGTATGCCTGCAAGGCCCCGCACAAGGAAATCTATCTGGACTGGATCCAATGGCAGGCCGGTCAGGTGGAAAAAGCAGGGGTAAAAATTGAGACCAATACCTGTGTCACCGCGGACATGATCGCAGAGGCCAAACCCGACCAGGTGATCCTGGCCCTGGGCGGCGAGAAAATCATCCCGAAAATTTCAGGAATTGACCTGCCCCACGTGTATGACGCCTGGCAGATCCTTGGCGAAACCACAGCCCCGGGCAAAAACGCCCTGGTCATCGGCGGGGGGTTAATCGGAATGGAAACCGCCTGTTTTCTGGCATCAAAGGGCGCTTCCGTGACCCTGGCCGAGCAGATGGAATCCTCGCCCGTGCCCAGGTTCACCTCCCACGGCTACAGCCTGCACAAATACCTGAAGGAAAAACAGTGTGTGCTGCGCTTTGGCGCCGCAGTGGAGAAAATCACGGAAAACAAGGTGGTGCTCAAAACAAAGGACCAGTCCGAGCAAGTCCCCGGCTTTGACCAGGTTGTGCTGGCAGTGGGCATGAAACCCAGAAACGGCCTTGCCCCGGCCCTTGAAAAAGCCGGCATTGCCCACACGGTGGTGGGCGATGCCCTGGAGGTGCGCCGCATCATGGAAGCCGTGGAAGAAGGCGCAGCTGCCGTGTGGCAGCTTTAAGAAGCCGCCACAGCGGCATTGACACGCTGTCGCCCAAAGTCAGAAGGCCGCCCTGCGGGCCGGGAATTTGCGGGCTTTTACCGGGATTTGTAAAAGCCCGTTCCCGGCCTGCGGGTTTGCTTTTGGGGCTTTGAAGGGGTTTTCGCGCCCGGTGCGGAAACAGCGTAGTCAAAATCCGCAAATGTGCGGCGCTCGATCAGCGATCCCACAACCCGGTCAATGGATTTGAGGACCTGGCGGTCTTCGTTTGTGACCAGGTTAAAGGCGCTTCCCGTGTGCTCTGCCCGGCCGGTTCGGCCGATGCGATGGATATAGGCCTCTGCAGTGGCCGGCACATCATAATTGACCACATGGGATACCCCGGAGACATCGATTCCGCGGGAGGCGATATCGGTTGCCACCAGGATCTGGTACTTGCCGGACTTAAAACCGTTTAAGGCCGCCTGGCGGCGATTTTGGGACAAATTGCCCTGCAGGGAGGCCGCTCCGTAGCCGGCACGCTCAAGGGCCTCGCTCAGGCGCTTGGCCCGGTGCTTGGTCCGGGTAAAAATCAAAACCGATGCAATCCGGGTGTCCTTTAGAATCTTTAACAGCAAAGATGTCTTTTGGTTCTGGGATACCGGAAAATGGGTGTGACTGACCGTATCTGCGGCCGCGGGCTCGCCCACCTGCACAAATGCAGGCTTGTGGAGCACCTCGTCTGCCAGAAGCCGGATCTCCTTTCGCATGGTGGCCGAAAACATCAGCGACTGCCGGTTTCGGGGAATCTTTTTCAAAATTCTCCGGATATCCGGGATAAAGCCCATGTCCAGCATCTGGTCGGCTTCGTCAAGAACCAGGGTCTCAAGGCCGGAAAAATCCATGTTGCCGCGGTTAATATGATCAATGAGCCGTCCCGGGCAGGCCACCACAATGTCCACGCCCTTTTTCAGGGCCTGGATCTGGGGGCCGATGGCCGCACCACCATATAAGGTGAGGCTTTTCAAACCGGTCCGGCTGCCCAGGGTTTTGATATCCTGGTGGATCTGTTCGGCCAGCTCACGGGTGGGCGCAAGGACAAGGGCCCGGTTTTTTCTGTTTTTGCTTTGAAGCAGTCGATGCAGAAGCGGCAGCACGTATGCGGCGGTCTTGCCGGTTCCGGTCTGGGCCAGGCCGATTAAGTCCTGTCCCTGCATGACCCGGCCGACGGTCTGGACCTGCACGGGCGTGGGTGCGGTGAATCCGGCTGTGCGGATTGCCGCCTCTATTCTGGAGTCGAGTTGAAATTCTTTAAAATCCAATAGTTGATGTTCCTTATGATTCAATAAATGATTATTTCTGATTCTGGCAGGAAAAGGCTGCTCGACTGTTTTCGATTCAACAACAGTGAATTTTCAGATGGCGCTGTAAAAAGTTGAAGATCAAGGCCTGCGCGATTGCCGAAAAATGCAGCGTACTTAATAGTACGTGAAATTTTGAGGCAATCGCGTATAATGCAGATATTCGACTTTTTACGGCGCCATCAACTATTGAAGGGAAAAATTTGCAAAATCGGGGGCCGGTGGCCACATGAAAAAGGGCAGGATGCGCCGGTGGCCGGTTTCCGTAAAGAATGGTGAAGTTAAAAAGGGCATCCCCTTTACAGGAGATGCCCTTTGTCAGGCAATTATTCCTCGGTTACATTGACTGCAGCCGGGCCTTTTTGTCCCTGCTCAATATCAAAGGTAACGTTGCTGCCTTCTTTGAGACTTTTAAAGCCGGTTGAGTTGATCCCGGTGTGATGGACGAAGACGTCCGGACCGTTTTCCTGCTCAATGAAACCAAAACCTTTTTGGTCGTTAAACCACTTTACTGTTCCGTTGGCCATAATGATATCCTCCTTTCTGTGAGATGCTCAAAATTTTACACTGGAGGATGTAGCCGTAGAACGGAACCTGTTCCTTCAGGGAAAAATCGCTTTGCCAATTGTGCAAAGCCGTGTTGAATTATCTTAAAGTAACACACCCTGGCAGAAAAGCAAGCGTTTTTTTCAAGAGACCAACAAATAAACTCAATTGTCCGAAACAGAAAGCACATTGCAAACGGTTTCGGCCAACTGCTGCATCTGGACGGGTTTTTCAAGATAGCGGTCAATGCCGAGGGATGCGGCTGTTTTGTCCGAAACCTGGCTGCTGTAACCGGTACACAGAATAATTCTCATCTCCGGCCGGATTTCCAGAATTTTTTCGGCAAGGCGGTCGCCGGTGATGTGGGGCATGGTCATATCCGTGATCACCAGGTCAAACCGGTACGGATCTGATGAAAACATCTCAAGGGCGGCTTTGGGGTTGGTATGGCCGCTGACCTGATATCCGAGCTTTTCCAGGCGCTGTTGGTTTAAGCTGACGATCATGGGCTCGTCATCAATCAAAAGGATGTGCCCCTGGCCCCTGGGCGCATTACCGGTTTGAGCCAAAACAGCCTCCGCGTTTTTTTCTGCAGCCGGCAGCAGGATCTCAAATTCACATCCCTGCCCCGGCTGACTGCGGACCCGGATGCTTCCGCCGTGGCTTTTGACAATTCCGTGCACCACAGAAAGACCCAGGCCCGTGCCCTTGTCCACATCCTTGGTGGTAAAATAGGGATCAAAAATCCGCTCCAGGCTTTTGGCGGCAATCCCGTGGCCGGTGTCTTTGACCGCAAGCCGGAAAAAGCGGCCTGCCCCCATGTCCGGATCCAGGGCCGTATTTTCGTCGTTAATCTGCGCCGCCGCCAGGCTCACTGTCAAAATCCCGCCGGATACAGCCATGGCGTCTGCCGCATTTCCGCACAAATTGATCAGCACCTGGTGAATCTGGGTGGGATCTGCCAAAACAACCGCCGGCTGCTTTGGCAGGCAGGTGCGGATTTCAATGTTTGCGGCAATCACCGGACGAAGCAGTTTCAGGGCTTCGTCCACAAGCATGCAGAGATCAACCGCCTGTTTTTCCTCGCGGGTCTTGCGGCTGAAAGTCAGCAACTGGCGCACAACGTCTTTGGCCCGTACCCCGGCGGTCTGGATCTCATTGACATACGGCCGGGCCCGGTGGTTTTCTGCAAGTTCGCCTGCGGCCAGTTCGGCATTTCCGATGATAATACTCAGCACATTGTTGAAATCATGGGCAACACCGCCGGCCAGGGTTCCGATGGACTCCATTTTCTGGGCCTGGCGGATCTGGCCCTCAAGGCGTCTTTTTTCCCTCTGCGCAAGGACCCGGCCGGTGACATCCCGGCCAATGCCGCTGATAAACGGGGCGTCGTTTTCCGGGCGCACCAGTTCGCTGCGGTATTCGATATAAATCGTGCTGCCGTCTTTGGCCAAATAGGGGGTAATGCCTTCGTAACTGCCCTTTTCCAAAAGGGCGCCAAGGTATTCGTTTTCAAATCGATCCCGGTGCTCAGGAAGCATAAAATCAGATATCGGCCGGCCCAGCAGTTCCTCGGGCCGGTAGCCGAACAACCGGTGCAGGGCGGGGTTGGCGGAAAGCAGCCGGCCTTCAAGGTCCTGGGTGTAGACCAGGTCGCTGATGGAGTTAAACAGGTCACGAAACCGCTGCTCTGAACGGGCAAGCTCTTGGGTGCGCTCTTGTACCTTTTTTTCCAGATCAGACTTGTGCTGCAAAAGCATCTGCTGCTGGCTGTGGTTTTCGAGCACAAGGGCGGCAAGATTCAAGGTGTTTTCAATATAGGGCGCATAGGAAAAAAACATTTCTTCGTCTGCAGGCGCACAAAAAAAATGCCGTAAACCGCAAGGGCGGTTTCAATGGGCAGGCATTGCACGCCGTGGGTGTGTTGAAAGCCGTTCAGCAGGGCTTTGCGGCCCGATCCTTTCCCGGTTGCGCCTTTGAGCTCATCAAACAGCCGCCGGCAGTGCCGCGGCTTTGGACCGGGCGAGCCGTTTTCCCAGTGAAGGCGGCCGTCTATAAAAATGCCCGATATTTCCATGCCCGGCACACGGCAAAACCCCCGGCACAGAAAACGCGCCATCCCAGCACCCCGCCCCATCAGGTGCAGGGTGCTCTGGATCAGAATGATCCGGCCGAGAATTTCCGGGTCCGGACTAGGCATGGCCCTTGTTGTCTTGGCTGCGGTATTTTTCAAGAAAGGGTTCCGGCTCCATGAAGCCGGGGTTTTTCACAAGCTGTCCGCGGACGATCATCAACGGATGGATGGTGAGCATGTCCATGATCACTCCCGGGTCAAATCTTTTCGCGTCATACTGGCAGATCGTTGTCAGGGGATGGTTATCCAGCACCCGGTTAAGCCTTGCCTCATAGACCAGAAGATCCTCCAGGCGGGCCCGGTTTTCCGCCAGGGCCCATGACATTTCCCCGATTCCCCGGGCCCCGGCATATCCCTGATCCAGGGCGCTTTGATAATACCGGGCAACCATGCCGAGCATAAACTCGGCGGAAAAGTACGACTCCGGACAGCATGCGTAATGGCCCGGGTAAAGGTCGAAATCGTCTAACCGGGCATCGGTGTCCACGCCCAGTTCCTGCAATTCCTTTACCATTTCCGCTGAAGAAATATCATCGACCATGTAAAGCAGCCTGTCGTTTTCCACCAGCCCCTGCCGGAAAAAACGGGCCATGGTTTTTCTGCGTTCCGCGTCATCGCTGTACACGTAGATAATGTGCCGGCCCTCGTCCAAGGGCTCATCTGCAACCCCAAGCGATACCTTCCGCGTTTTTTCCGCCATGGCCCCTCCCTTTTTGCCGGTTTGGCCCGGTAACCCCGGAAAATTCACAAAACTTCCGGATCTCTACATCCTTTGACATTGATTGGCACGGAAGTCAAGAAAGGGTGAAAGCAAATTTTTAATGACTCCCTGTTGCATTCTCCGCTTGACGGCACCATCCAAAAAAAATATTTTTAGAAAAGGCACATCCTTTTATCAGGAGAATAGCCGCAATGACCAGAAACGAGATTAAAGCGCGCCGCAAAGCCCGAACCGCTCTTTCCTCTGTACGGAAAAAAGCTGCAGCAACAGGCCTGGATCAACTCTCAGTATCCGAAATTGACAAAGAGATCAAAGCCGCCCGCAAAAAACGCCGCACATCTTTTTTTGCCAAAATCTGCAGCTTTTTCTTGCCATAAAGATTTTGGCAGTGTATACGGGGTTTGACAAAAAATGCCTGCTTTTACCACCCCCTGTCCTTTGATCCTGTCGGTTTGCCCCGGAAAATCAAGAGCCCGGGCTGTTTAAAAAAGCCAGGTTTGACTGTTTCGTAAAAAATAAGGTTTTAGATGGTTGCGTGTTGCTGCGAATGCTGAGTTCTATAATTTTCCAGAATTTTCGCATGATGCCGCCCCGGTGGCGATTTGCTCCCTGCTGACCGCTTGCGCGCTCAATGCGACTCGCAAACCGCCCCCGGGCCGGCATCATGGCCGGCGGTGTGGAAAGCTTCCCGCCCGGGATGCGGTCCGGAAAAACGCTTCCAGATAATAAAACAGGTGTTTTTCATGCCTGGTCCTGTGGATTGGCCGGGGAGGAACACCTATTGATTTTACTTAACACTTAATCACTTAACACTTAAAACTTTCTGCAAAAAAGAGAACACGTCATGTCAAAAAACAATGAAACCGCCAATCCGGCGGATTTTGCCGCGCTCAACCTGCCCGAACCCCTGCTCCGGGCGGTAACCGATGCCGGCTATGAAGTGCCCACCCCCATCCAGGCATCCACCATACCGCCCATGATGGCGCAAAAAGACGTCATCGGCCAGGCCCAGACCGGCACCGGCAAGACCGCCGCCTTTGCCCTGCCGATTTTATCCGGCATTGATCTTGCCAGTCCCCGGGTTCAGGTGCTGGTGCTCACCCCCACCCGGGAGCTGGCCATCCAGGTATCTGAATCCTTTCACCAGTATGCCGCCCGTTTAAAGGATTTCCGGGTGCTTCCCATTTACGGCGGCCAGGATTACGGGGGCCAGCTCCGGCGGCTCAAGCAGGGGGTCCACGTGGTGGTGGGCACCCCGGGCCGGGTCATGGATCACATGCGCAGAAAATCCTTGAAACTCGATGCCATCACCACCCTGGTCCTGGATGAGGCGGATGAAATGCTGCGCATGGGATTTATCGATGATGTGGAATGGATTCTGGAGCAGACGCCTCCGAAGCGTCAGATCGCGTTGTTTTCCGCCACCATGCCGGCTGCCATCCGAAAAATCGCCCAAAAGCACATGCACAGCCCCGAGCAGATCACCATCAAGTCCCGGACCATGACAGTCTCGGCCACCCGCCAGCGCTACTGGATCGTTGGGGAAAAAAACAAGCTCGACGCCCTGACCCGGATCCTGGAGGCCGAAGCCCTGGACGGAGTGATCCTTTTCGTGCGCACCCGTACCGCCACCCTGGAGCTGGCCCGGCGTCTGGAAGCCCGGGGGTATTTGTGCGCGGCCTTAAACGGCGAAATCTCCCAGAACATGCGCGAGCAGACCATCAACCGGCTCAAGGCCGGAAAATTGGACATTCTGGTGGCCACGGATGTGGCTGCCCGGGGTCTGGACGTGGAACGCATCAGTCACGTGATCAACTATGATGTTCCCTATGATCCGGAAGCTTACGTGCACCGCATCGGCCGCACGGGCCGGGCGGGCAGAAGCGGTGAGGCCATCGTGTTTGTCACCCCCAGGGAGCGGCGCATGCTGCGGGCCATTGAAAACGTCACCCGCCAGGAAATCGAGCTCCTGGAGCTGCCCACAACGGAAATGATCAATGACCAGCGCATTGCCAAGTTCAAGCAGTCCATCACCGACACCCTGGGCGCAAATGATCTTTCCTTTTTCAGGGATCTTGTGGACCAGTACCGCCAGGAGCACGACGTGCCGGCCGCAGACATTGCCGCAGCCCTGGCCAAAATGGTGCAGGGCCAGACCCCCCTGCTTTTGCCCAAAGCCCCGGAGCCGCCCAAAAAGCCGGGTTTTGAAAAACCCGCGGCCAGGACCCGGGCTGTTGGGCCGGACAAAAAACCGCGCGCGGCGGCCGAAAAGGATGAAAAATCCGAGCGCTACCGCATTGAGGTGGGCCTGCGCCACAGGGTCAAGCCGGGCAACATCGTGGGCGCCATTGCCAATGAAACCGGCCTGGATGCCAAATCCATCGGCAAGATCGATATCCGCGACGAATTTTCTCTTTTGGACCTGCCCGCGCAGATGCCCGGTGATGTGTTCCGGCATTTGCAGACCGTGTATGTGGCCGGCCGGCCCCTGAAACTCTCCCGGGACACGGGAAAGCCCGAACAAGCCCGACCAAGGGGCGAATACAAAACCACCCCGACCAGCCCGGGGGTAAGAAGAATCCCCGGAGGCGGAAAACCCAAAGGCAGATGGGCAGACCGCGAAAAACCCGGAGCTGCCAAACCCTTTGGGAAAAAAGACGGCCGGAAAAAGGACCGGGCAAAGGACGGGAAAAAGAAAAGTTATTTCGGGAAATAATCGGGGAAATCCCGGAAAGCGCTGACTGCCGCCATATAAAAAATAAAAGGCTTTTTACAGCGTCCGGCCTTTTTCAGGAAGGAAGTCCAGGAGCCGGGTCGGTTTTTTCGCTCCTGACCGTTTACGGATTCAGCCAATGCCTCCGCTGAAATTCCAAAAACTCGGCCTGTCGGCCTCAAACAGTTTGAAATTTCATTGCTCCGGCATTTGCTGAATTTTTCCGTAAACGCTCAATGTCGCTTACAAACCGACCCCGCCTCCGGACTTCCTTGCAACCACATTGGATCTGAAGACAAAATCAATAAAAAAAGCCGGGGCAAACGCCCCGGCTTTTTTTAAGCTGTCCTGCTATGCTGGCATGGGATTCTTAGAATTCCACCCGGAAGCAGACATTGCCATAGGTCATTTTGCCCAGATCGCTCTTCTGGGTTCCTGCGGGAAGTCCAAGGGCCTGAGCTTCCTGGGTAAATTCATATTCTGCATCATTTCTGTCAATCATACCGATTTCCGGGATGATGTGGACGTTCTTGGACAGGGAGATCCAGGCTTGCAGATAATAAATGTATGCTTCCTGCTCGCTATCTTGCGTGCCGACATAAGTAACAGTCGGTAAACCGAGGGCCTCTGCAACATCCACGGTGCTATTATCTAACTGAGCATTCTGATAACCAATTCCGGCTTCGATATTGAGCATCTTGTTGACCTTCATGCCGGCAACCAGGGTTCCCTGATAAAGATCAGAATCTTCGAAATCTCCATCCTGATCAAGAGCAGCACCAGTGTAGGTAACAGTACCCAGAGTACCCTTGCCGTAGTTGGCGGCATTCTGCATATAAGAAGCGGTTGCCTTGACATAAAAGGGATTCAGGTCAAAGCTTGCGCCTATGCCCACCAGATAGCTGTCAATGTCTTCGCTTCCGACACCATCAGCCTCAAGTTCATAAGTCTGGAAACCCACAACTGGCCGGATATTGACCAGGTCAGTACGGAACACGTAAGCTGCCTCAATGCGCGGCAGGCTGAAATCCGTATCTGTGGCTGCGCCCAAACGGGTCGAGAAATCATCAGCATCCTTGTGCTGCTCGATAAAGGCAATATCCAGATCCCCGAACATCAGCTTGATCTGCGGCTGCCGGCCGATATAGGGAAGACCGGCCAGAAGCATGTTGCCACTTCCCATATCGCCAATATCTGCAGACATCTTGGAATAACCCAGATAGGTGCCCGGGGTGTAGTCCTTACCCATGAGCAGTTTGCCGGCACCAAAATCCCAGACGCCATAGGCCAGGCGGAGGTAATCATCATCGTTGTTCCCATCTTCACGGGTGGCATCCCTAAGCCCTAATTGGAACACTCCGTAAAATTTTTCCGAAACCACTGCCTTGGCGGTAAAGGTGCTGTTGCCGTCCAGGCCCATGAGAAACCCGGAGTCATCATCCCAGTCATTGCCAATGGAACCATCCATGTAAGGACCGCCGACATACTCCTCATCCACATCAAAATAACCCGCATGGGTGCGGATGCTGGCGCCGAAATCCCATTGAACGGCCATTGCCGGGGCGGCTGAAAAGCCTAACACCAGTAATACCAGTGAGTCTCCACCCGCATAGCGGGTGGCCTCAGGTAGCCCCCTAAAAGGGGGCTTGAATTGGGGAAGCCCTTTGAGTTTATTGGTTACTCAAAATCAAGCTCCAACTGATGTTTCTCTTGTTTGTCCTGGTCTCGGATGTATTTGCGAATTGTATCCTCATCCAAACCAACTGTACTTACGCAATAACCTCGGGACCAAAAATGTAGGCCGGTGACCTTCTTGGCTTTTAACACCTCACGGTGAATACGGATGGCACTTTTGCCCTTTAAAAATCCAAGAAAAAAAGCAACGCTGAACTTCGGGGGAATCCGCAAACACATATGGATGTGGTCGGGCATCAAATGCCCTTCCAATAATTCAACGCCCTTTTGTTCGCACAGCTCCTTTAATATATTGCCTACTCTTCTTCGAAATTTTCCGTATAACCGCTTTTGTCGGTATTTGGGAACAATCACCACATGGTATTTGCAATCCCATCGAACATGCGATAAGCTCGTCCAATCATGCATAGGTTCTTCCTCCAGTTCCGCC
>Ga0182239_1000477_pt1 | contig 14697 bp, 22 predicted proteins | sample hydfrate6_PW_210_FD_132456 | JGI IMG/M metagenome (GOLD analysis project Ga0182239, IMG submission 132456) | Subsurface microbial communities from deep shales in Texas, USA - hydraulic fracturing test 6_PW_210 | ecosystem: Environmental > Aquatic > Deep subsurface > Shale gas/oil reservoir >... | reverse complement strand
CCCAAAAAGGGCAAAAGACAAAAAAACCGGATGACCTAGTCTTTCATAGGTCTCCGGTTTTATTCAACTTTTTTTGGTCGGGACGGCAGGATTTGAACCTGCGACCCCCTGAACCCCATTCAGTTCTCGAACCATCTTACCAAGTAACACCCCGCCCCACCACCCTTCTATAACTCCCCAAATTAAAAACGGAAAAGTTTCATCTTGTCTTGATCTGTTTTTTTGAATACCGTGCCAAAAAGCTGCCAAAGTTTACCCCAAATGCACCCCGGGGTAACACCCATTTCTTGCACGGGCGGCCCTTTGACAAAAGAACAGTAGAGGTACGGCATGGCTTTAACGGTGAAGCAGATCGAGGCTCTAAGGCCTGGGAAAAAGCGCTACGATGTAAGCGAACAAGGCGGGCTCATTGTGCGCGTTTCTCCGACCGGGAAAAAAACCTTTTGCTACCTCTATCGGGAACAAGGGCGGGTGAAGCGCTTGACCCTAGGGGTGTATCCAGAAATGTCACTAGCCAAGGCCCGGGAAGAGGCTGGAAAAGCCAAGAGCGCCCGGGACATGGGGCAAGATCCGATTGAGGCCAAAAAGTGGGCACAGGCCTCCTGGAAATCCACGCCCACCGTTTCCGAATTCATTGACGAGTACATGGAGCGCTGGGCCAAGCCCAACAAGAAATCTTGGAAGGAGGATCAGCGCCTGCTTGACAAGGACGTGAGGCCGGTTCTTGGAGAAAAGAAGATAACCGAGGTGCGCAGGCGCGACGTTATCCACACCCTGGACCGGATCAAAGACCGTGGATCCTTGGTCGCAGCCAATAGAACGTTCGCTGTCATTTCCCGCATGTTCAACTTCGCCCTGGAGCGTGGCGTACTGGAAGCCTCCCCGGCCACGCGGATCAAGATGGAAAGGGAGGAGGCGCGGGAGCAGGTACTGAAACGAAAGCACATCAAAGCTTTTTTCGATCTGATAAATGATCAACCCCTGTGGGTCAGCACCCGCATGGCCTTGGAGCTTATTTTGAGAACGGCGCAACGGCCCGGTGAGGTGCGGATGATGTCCAAAGATGAAATCGACCTCCAGGAAGGACTGTGGACCATCCCCAAAGACAAGACCAAGAACGGGATTGAACAGCGTGTGCCCCTGCCGGAAAACGCGGCTTCACTGATCAAGGTGGCCGCTTCCTTCTCCAATAGTCAGTGGATTTTCCCTTCTCCCCGGACCAACGGCCCCATTTCAGGCTACGGCCTGGCCCAGGGGCTGCGCAGAGCCCTGAAGGACTCCGGCTTGCCTCCCACCACTCCCCACGATCTGAGGCGCACGGCGGCCACCCTTATTTCCGAGCTTGGTTTCAATCGTCTGGTGGTGGAGAAGATCCTGAACCACAAGGACCGCACCGTGGGCGGAATCTATGACCGGCACACCTATGACGCGGAGAAGCGCCAGGCCCTGGAGGCATGGGAAGCGGAGTTGGAAGCGATCTTGGCCGGGAAGCGGGACAAGGACGGCAAAGTGATTGACATCAAGCAAGCCCAAGGATGAATGAGCATGGATGCGTTTACTGTGCTAATGGGCATTTTGGCCCTGATCGGATGCGGCGGTGCCATTGCCACTTGGATAAGCAACAGGCGGCGAGACAGGAAACATAAAGCTCACTGAGGGCGGTTCCATATCTTCCCTGGCCTAGGCTGATCACCGAAAAGCCCGGTTCCCTTGCCGGGCCTGGCCAGGGATTCTTTCAAGGGTAAGCTGAAGGGGGCTTGACGTGAACGATCTTCGGATATTGATGAAGAAAAGAATCGCTGACTATTGGATTGACAACGAAGAAGCTTCCGAGGAAGAAAAACAGGAACATATATCTTCTCTGTGCCCAGAGATTGTTTCTTTATGCGAAGAAAGGTTTAAGTCCACAAAAAATACAATTTATGTTTGGATAGCATTGGGCTACATAGATAAAAATGACCCCCTACCTGAATGGATATACAGCTACGTCACAAGCTCAGCAAGAAGACTTTCAAGAATAAACACACCCAAAAACTTTAATACTGAATTGAAAAGCATTTTAGACGTTGACGGAAACAGTTTTCGAAGGCTCTGGGCCAATATAGATAGCAACATGATTCGCAACAGCGTGGAGCGGCTGAAATTTGCCGGACGAGCGAAATCCACAGAAGAGGCCTTGGAACTTTTACACCAAGCAAGAGAGCAGGACCCAAGACTACAAAAAGCCAGTAATTTTGAGACATTGAGAAAGAAATACTTTTCCATAGAATAGGTGTGGAAAAAAGTCGTCAACTTCTTTCCACAGACAACAAGGCAGGAACCGCCTTACCGTGTCCAAAGACATGGTGAGGCGGTTTTTTTATTTCAAGGAGGTCAAGATATGAGCCAAGCCAACTATTTGCGGATCCCCAACCTGAAAGAGCAGTTCGGCGTGAGCCGGGCGACAATCTACCGCTGGATCAAAGAATACGGCTTCCCGCGTCCGGTCAAGCTGGGGCCGGGCACGGCAGCGTGGCGCAGGTCCGAGGTGGAAGAATGGGTCCAGCAGCGCCCCAGGGGCTAAGGCGTGGAATCCTCGCCTTCTTCAGTGAACAGGTCCTTCACCCGGCAGTCCAGGGCCTGGGCGATCTTCCCGAGTGTCCGGAGGGTACAGGTCTCAATTTTTTCATGGGACCTGGCATTGAGCACAGTCTTATTTGCAAAGCCGGTCACTGCCATAAGCCCCCGGACTGTAAAGCCCTTTTCCTCCATTAACTGCTTGACATGACTGATCATCAAAACCCCCTCCTTTTTTGGTTTATTTTTTTACATCAAAACCATTGACAGGTCAGTATCACTTTATTACATCTAGTCCTAACAAAGTGATACACATTAACCCACAAAGGAGGCGGAACCATGAAGGCAATCATCGACGGCAAGCGGTACAACACGGACACGCCCCAGCTCATCGGCGAGGCGGACAACGTTGGCAAGGGCGCGGATTCAGCGTCGGACTTCAGTTTTTGGTCGGCTAGCCTGTACCGGACCCAGCGGGGCAACTACTTCCTGGCCGGACGAGGCGGCCCGGCGTCCATGTTCGGCGAACCGGTAGGCCGGAGCGGGGCCTGGACCGGCGGCAGCGGGATCATCCCATTCTTGAGCCCAGAAGAGGCCCAGAAATGGGCAGAACGGCACTTGGACACGGAGGCCGTGGAGCAATTTTTTGGCGAGGAAATCGAAGACGCGTGAAGCGGGAGGTAGCAGCAATGAAACGCTTGAAGTTCCGTATAGGCGGGCGGCTGTACTCTGCAACAGGCGCGGAATTGAGGGATGTTTTGGCCCAGGCGGTGGCTGAGCTTGGCGGCGACACCACCACCCAGGCCTGCGAGAGATAAAACAGTACCCGGCCTCGGGGCGGCGGTCAACTTCGCTCCGGGGCCGGGCGGGGAGAGGCGAGAATGACAGACAACACGAAGAGCATATCCAGGGCAATCATGCAGGCCCATGCCGGGCGCTTCCCGGACGGTCTTGTGCCACCGGAGCAGGCAGCGGAAATCCTGCGCCTGAGCCCGGCAACATTGGCCACCATGCGTTCCAGGCAATCAGGGCCACCGTGGCTGAAGAGCGGCAGCCGCGTCTACTATCGCATAGAAGACCTGGCCGCCTGGTTTGCCGGGCGCTCGATCAAGCGGGGGTGAAGTATGGAAAGCGAACGTCCTGACAGTCTCGACATCGCACGGCTGCAAGACATCGTTGCCGGTCTGGCCCTGTTGGAAGGCCTGGACCCGCGCTTGGAGGAAATCGCCCGTGCCTTGCGCTTTATTGTGGGCGACTGGATCCACCGCAGCGAATAAAAAAAAGCCCTCCCGGGCGCGAACCGGGAGGGCGAAACCGAGGCCACGACAACCGGCCAAAAGTTGAGAGATAGTATGCACCAAGCTCTCCCGAATGTCAACCAAGCCGACACCCAGCATTTTGAGGCCTCACTTGCGGCCCTGGCCATGCTGATCCGCCCGGGCAACCTTGAGCGGACACGAGAGGCTTTAAGCTTGGAAATCGCCCACCCCAGGCACAAGAGCCTCTACCGTGCGCTGCTCGAGCTGCCCAGCGACACCCGAGCCCCGCTTGAGGCCTTGGATCCCAATACAGCTATCCGGCTCACTGAGGCCACCGCTGCCCAAACCGAGCTGCCGGTCACAGTATCCACCGCTATCGATTGGCTCCGGGAGGCCTGGGCCAATGCCGAGGGGGCCAAGGCCCTGCAAAGCGGCGACCTGGCCCGGGCGGCTGAAGCCTACCAAAAGATCCAGGCGGCAACAGTGCCCGGGGAGAGGTCCAACCCCTGGGATCAGGCCCGTGAGCTTTTCCCAAGGCAAAACGTCCCCTGGGAGCACCTCCCGCCCCGTCTGACAGAATCTTTGCAGCAATTAGCTCGGAGCTGCGCCACCTCTGCGTCTCCCTTGCCGGGCGCTGTGTTTTGCTGCCTTTCCTCCGTCGTAGGGCGCTACGCCAGTGTCTCCCCGAAGATGAGCTGGACCGAGCCCCTGATATTCTGGGTGGCGGACATCCGGCGCAGTGGCCAGGGTAAAACCCCTGCGGCACGAAAACTCGCCGAGCTGATCACAAAGCGATGGCAGACCGAGGAAACCGAGCGCTACCAGCAGGAGATGGCGCACCACAACAGCCTCCCCAAAAAGGAGCGGCAGGGCCTGCCTGAGCCTGAACCGCCCCACTCTTACTATTTGACCCAGCTCACCATCGAAGGTGTTCGGGATCAGCTTGTGGGCCACCCCACTGGCGGTATTGTGGCGATCCAAGACGAAATTTCCGCCATGATTACCGGGCAAAACGAGTACAAGACCAAAGGCGGATCCGACCGCGAAGCGTGGCTTTCCCTGTTCGACGGACACCCCGCCCGGGTGGCCCGAGCTGGCCAAGTACCCATCACCATCACCGGCGGGCGGGTGCAAGTGTATGGCGGGATCCAGCCAGAAATTTTCCGCAAGTCATTCGGCGGCAATGCCGGCACCTACATCCATGACGGAACGCTGTACCGCTTTCTGCTCACTTTTGACCGGGACGAGTTTCACGAACTCACGGCGGAGGCCTGGGCGGAAGAGCATCAAGCCGCCTGGGAGCGGATCCTGACACGGGCCAGGGATTGGGTCATGCAACGCGAAGAGCCGCTGGCAATGCTCCTGAACGAACAGGCGCAGGGGCGCTTTTTGGAATGGGCCAACGGGATCAAGGCAGCCATGCCCGATCTGCCGGAAGCCCTGCGCGGATACATCCCCAAAGCCGTGGCCTATTCCCTGCGCCTGGCCGGTGCATTGCACCTGCTACGGCGTTTCTCGGAAGGCCAAGAGCCGATGGGGGTGCTGAGCCTTGAGGACATCGAGGCCGGGATTGCGTTTTCCGAATTCTACCTGGGCCAGTCAGTGGACGCCATGCGCCTTATCACCTCCGACAGCAACCACACTCCCCGCCGCGACTATACCGAGACCGACATCCTGCTGGGTCAGGTCTTGGAATCGCTGCGCCCCGAAGTGGACAGTGGCCGGCTGGCCATCGGGCACATCCATCAACGGTTCAATGAAGCCTGCGGACCCCAGCAGCGCGTCAAATCCCCACACGCGATGGGGGGATGGCTGCGGTCATTGGGGCTGACCATCCCTCACGGCCTCCATGATGCCAACGGCAAACGCCGGGTCCGGTGCGTTGTTTGGGATTCTGCCCTGGAAAAAATTGTCTCCGATGTCTCCAAAGTCTCCAAAAGCACGAATGGCGAGGGTTCCGAGATGGAGACATTATCAAACCAAAGTCTCCATTGTCTCCATAACGAGCAGAGGATGGAGACAATGGAGACATTGGAGACACAAAGTCTCCAGCCGGCAGGCCCCGTCAATCAAGGGCTCGGAGACAATGGAGACAATGCAGACAACTTTTCGGGGGTGGAGATATGAACGCACCCGAATTTGCCCTGGAACGGATCCAGTCTGCTGGCGTTCGCCCCACCGTGCTGCCCAACGGGAATCTGTACCTCGACCGTCCCGAGGGAATTGCCCCGGAAACCTGGGGCCAGGTGGTGGAGCTGGCCAAGCAATTCAAGGCGGAGATCCTCGAGCTGCTTTCTCGGCTGGATTGGCCGGAGGACATGACCCATGAGGCAGACACCCCGGCCAACCGGCCCAACCACATCACCCCGACCATGCTCCGGGCCTGGAAAACCGCCCGCCCTTGGATCCTGGCCCGGCTCCCGGAACTCGAGGCCAAAGGCTGGACACGGCGGCGGCTCTTCCGGGCTGGGCGGCTCCGCTACCCACACGGCCCCTGGGGGCCAGCGTGGTCACGGAATTGGCTACGGCCCGGGGTGCAAATCGAGATCGAGGACAACGGCACCATCCGGTGGACCTGGACAGAGGCCACCGGGCGGATCACCACGCAAGCGGCCAGCATAGAGGAGTGAAACTCATGAGCACACTGCAAGACCTATTCAAGGCCAATCCAGTCCGGGCCTACCTCAGAAAACGCCGGAGCACGGGCAAGCTTCAATGGATTGTCCCGGACTGCCCCTTTTGCCGGGGCGTCCACATCCACGGGGCCGGGAATTCGGAAGAGGAAGCCAAGCGCTACCTGGGCAGCCGGGTCCCTCATTGCGCTACCAAGGACCGCCCGGACATGTATTTCCTACTTCCCGCAGGTCTTGTGCCCCAGGAGGCGATCCCCAACCGGATCCACACCCTGCGGGTGGGGTGGTTGGGGGTCCTGGAAGAGCTGGAAGCCGTGCTTTTCGACCTCATTGGCCGGGACACGGCCAACAGGGCGGGATACGAAGGCCGGCTCAAAAAGACCAAGGCGCAAATCAAAGAACTGCGGGAAGTCACCGCCCCCAGATGCACGGCAATAGGCCGCAATGGGCTCCCCTGCCGACGTTGGGCAGTGAACGAGGAAGAAGGCCTTTGCCTGCAACACCTGTACGCCAGGCAGCGCGGGAAAGAAATCAAAACCTACGCATGAGGACGAAGACGATGGAAGATCAACACGCATACCCCACGACCCTCGCCTTTCAGTCCGAATCCATCGGGGAGCTGGCCAAGGCCCTGGCGGCGGCCCAGGGCGAGATGCAGCCGGCGAAAAAGGACCAAGCCAATCCCTTTTTCAAGAGCCGCTATGCGGACCTGGCCAGTTGCTGGGATGCGGCCCGGCAACCACTGACCAAAAACAACCTTTCCGTGGTCCAGACCACCCAGCCGGGAACAGGCGGCGCCGTGATCATTGAATCCATTCTGCTGCACGGATCCGGGGAATGGATCAAGGGATGGCTCGAAGTGACCCCGGCCAAGACTGATCCGCAAAGCCTGGGCTCAGCGATCACCTACGGGCGGCGCTATGGCTTTATGGCCCTGGTGGGCATTGCCCCGGACGATGATGACGGGGAAAGCGCTATGGGCAGGAAGCAGGGCCACGGCCACCAGGGGCAGCAGGCCACCCCGCCGAGCCCACCGCAACAAGCTCAAGCTGGACAAGCCGCTATGGCTTCCGAGGCCCAGGTCAAGAAGATCAACATCCTGATTCGAGAGCTGGGAATTGAGGACCGGGCGGCCAAGATCGAGCGACTGAACAAGTGGCTGGCCTCCACCAACTCCGGGCGCAGCGTTAACAGCACGTCCGAGCTGACCCAGCGGGAAGCCAGCGCCCTGATCGAACAACTCTCACAACGCCAGGAGCAAGCCAATGTATGACGGAATTTTCCTGAAGAAGTACGAGATTAAGGATCAAAACGGCCAGGCCCTGGAAGTCAGCGAGACAGACACCCCCGATGCGGTCTTGCTGCGGATCCACGGAGCCGAAGGGGCGGCAAGCATCATCCTTTCAGAAGAGCAATGGAAAGGCTTGAGCAATCTTCGCTACCGGCTTGACTTCCGCCACGCCAACCAGATGGAGGCTTAATCATGCCCGCTTTGTATCTGGACATCGAAACCCTACCCGGCCCCAATCGGCCTGATCCGTCCACCATCCCGGCCCCGAAGAACTACAAGGACCCGGCCAAGATCGAGGCCTACCAGCATGAGAAAGTAGAAGATGCCTACAGGGCGCAGGCCCTGAACTCCATGCAAGGCAGAATTCTGGCTATCGGCTACGCCTTCGAGGACGAAGAGCCCCAGGTGCTGATCCAGGGGCGAGACGGGATCCAATCCGAGGCCCATCTCCTGGAAGCCTTTCAAGGCTGGCTGATGAGTAAAGAAAAATATTTGGGCTACATGCATTGGGTAGGCCATAACCTTCGCACCTTTGACCTCTCCTGGATCTGGCGCAAGGCATTGCAGTGGCGTGTGAGCCCCTTGGCCAACCTGATTCCCCGCAAGCGCTTTGACGAGCGGATCCAAGACACAATGGAGATGTGGGCGGCAGACTTCAAGGACCGGGTAAGCTTGGCGGAGCTGGCAGAGTTCTTGGGCGTGGGGGGCAAGACGCCGGGCCTCGATGGCTCGAAGGTCTTTGATTACTTCCAGGCCGGACAACTCGAGGACATTGCTGAATACTGCCGGCAGGACGTGAATCTTGTGCGTGATGTGTATCTTACCATAAATGGCGAAAACATTGAGAGAAAGGAGGCTGTATGAGCAAGGATCCAATGGACGGATTGATGGCGGGCATGAATATGCTGATTTGCCTTTCTGAAAGCGCACAGAATGGCGGATTCCAGGATTTGAGCGAAGAAGGGGGCATCGGTTTGGGAATTGCCTTGCATAGGGTTCAAGAACTCCTGCAAGAGCCGGCGGACATTATTTCCGATGCCCAGATGCGAGGGGAAACGCTACCAAAGCCCAAAATGGCCGGGCAGTCTGAGTAAGCTGGCAGGCAAAGCAGACTGATTGCATACGGGCCGGGACCCCGGCCAAATCCCGGCCCGCCTTCTCAAATACCCAAGGACAGCACGATGAACAAGCCGAAAGCATACGTTGGCATAGACCCAGGCAAGGGCGGAGCTGCGGCCCTGCTTGCCGAGGACAGCCTCCCCCGGGTGGAAGATTGGCCCGGCGACCCCACCGCAGCAGCCACCATCCTCAAGGATTGGGCGCTGGAATACGACATTCAGCTTGTGGCCCTGGAAAGCGTCCATGCCATGCCCAAGCAAGGCGTGGCCTCCACCTTCCGCTTTGGTCAGAACCTTGGCCAATGGGAAGGAGTGCTTGCCGGCCTGGGTCTTCCATGCGTCATGCCCCGCCCCAAGGAATGGCAGCGGGGGCTTGTGCGCCCCTCCGATGGCAAGGACCCCAAGGAGAGATCCTTAAAGGTGGCCAGGCGACTCTTTCCGGATGCCGAACTGCACCGGAAGAAGGATCACGGCAGGGCGGATGCATTGCTTATGGCCTGGTGGGCAAAGCAGCAATGACCCTGCCTCTCAGTCAAACGCTGCTGGCCGAGCCCTACCCTTTTCGACTTAAGGGCCAGGGCGAAGAGGCAAAGGCAGCACAAGGCGAGTGTGAAGCTTTTACGGGTCCTTCTGGGGCTTAAAAGTACAGGGGTCGTCATCAGCCCGAAAGTTCGCCGATTTTCAGATCCAAAAACTTCAATCCACCGGACAAGAATCATGCCAACAAGCCAATGGCTTCCCAAAAAAGACTTCCTGGAAGCTCTCCACCTGACTGACGCCAGGTTGAAAAAGCTCCGAAAAAAGGGCGGCCCAGCTCCTGAGAGGGAAGGCAAGGCCTTCTTGTGGCCCTTGGAGGCGTGGGCGGAATTCCTTTTGGTCCAGCCCCTGCACGGCCACCAGGACCAGGAGACCTTGAAGCGGGCCAGGGATGTGCTCAAGGCCCAGCGGGAAGAAGATCCTTCCACAATCCAGCCTACCGACTCCCCTGCCCCTGACACCTCCCTCGATGACCTCCCCGCAGACGATGATTCCAAGCTTGGACTGGAAGCGGCCCTTGGCCGACTCCGGGACGCTGAGCGCCGGACTTATCGCCTGTGGTGCCAAGCCGTGGACGAGGGGGATCCGTCACAGGCGCAGGCCTTCAAGTCCTGGCAGTTGGCCCTGGATCAGCTCCGCAAGGCCGAGGGCTCATTGCTAGACGTACTGGAGCGCCGGCGGGAGCTGTTGCCTTCCGGGGAGGTCAAGCTGTGGATGTCCCGGCAGATCGAGGCGGCCAAGGCCACCCTTTTGGACATACCCGGGAAGCTGGCCCCGGCCCTGGAAAGCCTCCCCTGGCCAGAGATCCAAAAAACGCTGGACGCTGAGGTACGCCATGCCCTTGCAAAGCTCTCCGAAGATCCTGAGTAACTGGTGGGCGCAAGCCTGGGCACCACCCTCGGAGCTGAACCCCTGGCAGTGGGCAGAACAGGAGCTTGAGTTCAGCGCCCGCTCCACCCCGTTCCCGGGCCTCTTCCGCAGCGCCCTGACCCCGTATATCCGCAGCCCCCTCGAAGCCTTCCAGGACCCAGCCGTGCGGCGTGTGACCCTGTGTTGGTCGGCGCAAAGCTCCAAGACCACCGCCTTGCTGGTGGCCCTAGCCTATTGCATTGCCCAGGATCCCGGCCCGGCCCTGGTGGTGCAATCCTCGGAAAGCGCTGCCCGATCCTTTTCCAAGAACCGGCTCCAGCCCCTGATCCAGGATTGTGAGGCCCTTGCCCGGCACATGACCGCCAAGAAGCACGATTTTTCTGCCCTGGAGATGCTTTTGGACCGGATGACGGTCTATCTGCAGGGGGCGCAAAGCCCGGCGCAACTGGCCAGCCGCCCCATCAAGTTCCTGTTCGCCGATGAGGTGGACAAGTGGGAGGACCAATCAGCCAAGGAGGCGGACGCCTTGTCGTTGGCCCTGGAGCGGACCAAGAGCTACCGCAACCACAAGCAGGTCCTGGCCAGCACCCCGACCCTGGAGGCCGGCCCCATCTGGCAAAGCTTCCTGGCCGGGAGCCAAGAGCAATTCCACCTTCCTTGTCCTTCGTGCGGTGCCCTTTTTGTGCTGGAGTGGGGGCAACTGCAATGGCCCGAGACCGCCGACAAGGACCGGATCAAATACGAGAGCTTTGTGGAGTGCCCGAGCTGCACGGCCCGGATCGAGGAAAAGGACAAGCCGGGGATGCTGGCCCAAGGGCAATGGATAGCGGCCAACCCCAGCGCCCAAGAATCCCACAGAAGCTTCAGCCTCAGCGAGCTTTACAGCCCGCTGACTCGCTGGGGGGATCTGGCCTTGAAGTTCCTGCAAGCTCAAGCGGAAGCCAAGACCGGGAACCTGGGGCCGCTGCACAACTTCATCAACTCCAGCCTGGCCGAACCCTGGCAAGAGGACGAGCACCAAGAGCGCCGGAAGCCGGACACGATTTTGAATCTGGTGGACGGACGCCAGCCGGGCGAAGTGCCCGCCTCTGGAGTGCTGGCCCTCACGGCCGGGATCGACACGCAGGACCACGGCTTCTGGTTTGTGGTTCGGGCCTGGGGGGAAAACCTGACCAGTTGGCTGGTGCGGGAGGGCTTCGCCCCGGACCTGGAGACGGTGGCGGCCATTTTGTGGGGCAGCTCCTACAGGGACGAAAAGGGCCAGGAGTATATCGTGGGCTCCGCCCTGGTGGACGCGATGGGGCACCGCACAGAGGAAGTGTATAACTTCTGCCGGTCCAACCCGAAGGCCACCCCGGTCAAGGGGGAGCAACGGCTTCACGGGCAACCCTGGAAGGTTTCTGTGCTCGACAAGATCCCCAGGCGAGACGGCAAGCAATACCCCATCCCCGGAGGGCTGAAGCTCTTCCGGGTGGACACCAACCACTACAAGGATCTTCTGGCCGGCAAGCTGCAAGTCTCCGCCCAGGAGCCGGGAGCCTTCCACGTCCACCAGGACGTGAGCGGGGACTACCTGTCGCACTTGACTGCGGAGTTTCGGGACGAAAAGGGAATCTGGCGGCAGCCCAAGCACAAGCGCTGTGACCTTTGGGACTGTGAAGTGTACGCCCTGGCCGCTGCGGACATCATGGGGGTGCGGTTCTTGCGGCCCTCTGGTGGTGCTTCCTCCAGGTCAGGATCTGGACAGAACGGCAAGAAAGGGCCTGATGGTGGCAATTCCGGACTGAGAAAAAAGCCGAGTTGGTTCAACAACAGATAGGAGACTGAGCGATGCAGCAAGAAAAGTTGCTCACAGTGAGGATGGTAGCCAAGAGGCTAGGACTGAGCATTTCCACTATCTACAGGCTTGTCGAGGCCGGCGAGCTGGAAGTGATCCGCACAGGCCTGAAGAAGGGCTACAAGGTGCCGGAAACCTCCCTTAATGAATTTGTCGAGAACAGGCGGCAGGAAGTTTTTTAATTTTCTCAATTTTACTGGCTGATATTGTTTTTGTTGTTGTATTCTTGCCCCAGAAAAGGAGGCAAGACCATGCAGCTCAACATCCCGGACCCGCACCCCTTGAAGGAAATCTTGCGGAGCAAAAAGGTCCATCAAGTTCAGGTGGCGGCAAAGCTGGGGATCAGTCTTTCCAGCCTGAACCATTACCTTAATGGATATCGCCAGGCCCCTCCTGAAATTCAACGGCAGCTTGAAACCCTTGCTGCAGAACTCAAGGAGCACGACATTGCCGGCTGAACAAAACAACTTGCGATGCAACCACCTTTTGCAGAAGAACCTTGAAGGCCAAAACTGGTCAATGGCTGATCCTGGGCTGGACGTGGTTCAAGCCGCAGCCGAAAATGCAGACCGGATCCAGGCGCTGCTCTCCAAAGAAGGGACCACTCGCCCGGATGCGCCCACTCTCCAGGTCCGGGACAGCGTTGGCATTGTCCAGATCACTGGCCCAATCTTCCGGTATGACAACATCCTCTCCCAGATTTTTGGCTTCCCTTCCGTGGATTCCATTATGGCGGATCTTCATCGAGCTGCCGAGGATCCAGAGGTCAAATCCATTGTGCTGCAGCTTGACTCCCCTGGTGGCCAGGTCGGCGGCATCAATGAGCTGACCAAGCACATCAAGGAGCTGGACAAGAAGACCGTGGCCTATGTCGGCGGCACGGCCACCAGCGCCGCCTATTGGATTGCATCCGCTACGGACGAAATCGTTGCCGATGAGACAGCCTTTTTGGGCAGTATCGGCGTGGTTTTCACGGCCCGGAAGAAGTCTGAAGACATGATCGAGATCGTGTCCACTTCCAGCGCCAAGAAGCGCCCCAACCCCGAGACCAACGAAGGCCGGAAGCAGCTCCTGGAGCAAGTGGACGCTGTGGCGGAGGTCTTCATCCAGGCCGTGGCCAGCAACAGGAGCTTGACCCGGCAAAAGGTTGTGGAGCTGCAAGGCGATATTGTGATTGCCCACAGGGCCATTAAGGCCGGCCTGGCCGACAGGACCGGATCCCTTGAAGGCCTCATTGCCGAACTCAATTCAGGAGAAATCCCGATGCAGAAACAACACACCACCCCTTCCCATCCCTCCGGGGCAGCAGCTACTACAGGCCCCAAAAAGGGAAAGGGCTTTGAAGAGCTGGTGGCGGATTATCAGGCCAAGCACGAAGTATCCAAGGGCGAGGCCATTTCAGCCATTGCGAGGCTGAACCCGGAGGCCCACCAAGCCTATATCCAGGCCCAAAACTCACCCCAAAGCCAAGAAAGCCGCCCGCACGCTGAAAAGCACGAATTTTGGCAGCAGGCCAAGGCCCTGAGCCAAAAGGAAAACATTTCCCTTTCGGCGGCAATCAAAGAAACGGCCAACAACAACCCCAGCCTCCACGAACGCTTTGTTCGTGAGATGGGCGCAAATTAACCGAACAGGAGCACGACATGGCCAAAAAGAAAGACAATCTTGCCCAGCAGCTCATTGTTGCAATAGAAGAGGCAGGAGGCGATACCCTGCAAAAAATCCAGGAAATGGAACAGCAGGCCCAAAGGAAGGAGCAAAAGGCGGAGTTTCTCAAGCACCAGCTTGCTGAGAAACGAGCAGAATTCCGGAAGGTCAAAGAAGAGGCCGGGAAGGCCCTGGCCAATGGTGAGGATCCAACGCCTTGGCTGGACCAGGCAAGCAAGATTGATTCCCACCTCACCTACCTGAACGAGTTCTTGCCCAGCTCTTCAAATGCGGATCCTGCCGCCGAAGAAAGACAGGAGATCAAGCATCTCAAAGAAGAGTTGGCCCAAAAGGTCCGGCCCGCCTTGAATCAGTCTCAGGCCCTGGCCGATGCGACTGCCGAATTCAATGCCCTTGCGACCAAGCTCAAAGCTATCCATGATGATTGGGTGGCCGCCCTCGAGGAAGCAGAAGACTTTTTCCAGCTCCCTGGAGAAGCCAAAGCCGAGCGGCAAGTAACGCTGACCCCGAAGCTCAATGATCGGGACGTGGCCCGGTGGATCACATTCACTTTGGCCAAACAAAACGATCCTGCTTACATCCGCCCGGCGACCAAGTCGAGCGCTTAACACTAGGGGCAATCCCCATAGGGTAAAGCAAGGGCCACCTTGGATTTTCCAGGGTGGCCTTTGCGATTCTGGGCAATCAACAGCGTCCCTTTTGGGCGCTGTTACCCCATCTTGGCTTGTCTCGTTGCAGCTCATGCCAAAGTTTACCCCAAAGTTTACCCGAAGGCGATTTGGGGTAAAAAAAGAGGGGTTACCCGAGTGGATAACCCCTTGATTTTACTTGGTCGGGACGGCAGGATTTGAACCTGCGACCCCCTGAACCCCATTCAGGTGCGCTTCCAGACTGCGCCACGTCCCGATGTCTTGAGAAGCAAGTCTCT
>Ga0182239_1000476_pt1 | contig 14701 bp, 10 predicted proteins | sample hydfrate6_PW_210_FD_132456 | JGI IMG/M metagenome (GOLD analysis project Ga0182239, IMG submission 132456) | Subsurface microbial communities from deep shales in Texas, USA - hydraulic fracturing test 6_PW_210 | ecosystem: Environmental > Aquatic > Deep subsurface > Shale gas/oil reservoir >... | reverse complement strand
TTCCGGATCACTCAGCACTGCGTATGCTTCTGAGATCTCCTTGAAACGATCTTCCGCCTGGGTGTCTCCGGGGTTTTTATCCGGATGATATTTGACCGCAAGCTTGCGGTACGCTTTTTTTATTTCCTCCTCTGAGGCATCTTTGGATACCCCAAGGCTTGCATAGTAGTCTTTTGCCATATTCGGCTCCTGTTTTACATCAAAATAGAAATTTATTCCCTGTGCATGTTACTATAGTTACACTATTGTTCAGCGTCAAGGTTGGTGTAAAATCAGATAGTTGAAAGTTCGACAGATGTTCTGCATTTCTGCGCGCGCATCAAGCACAAGGAAAAAATATGGTAACTGTTTATCGCCCATTGCCGGCTGGGGCTGGTGGCACCCATGGAAAGGGCGTCTGTCGCCACGGACGGCGCAAAGTGTCCCTTGGAATGGGTGCCACAAGCGCTTGCTGAACAGTTTACAAAATCTGTACCTTATGCCGTTGCATCACATAACAAGAGGGGGTCTATGAAAAAAGTGGTTATAGCCGGGGCTGGAATCTCCGGCCTGTGTACAGCGTTTGCATTGGAACAACTCGCAGCAAAGGAAAACCTGGAGCTCGAGATAACCATTGTGGAAAAGGAGCTGCGCTGTGGAGGAAAAATCTGGAGTATCCAGGATCACGGCTATCTGTGTGAATGGGGACCTAACGGTTTTCTGGATAACAAGCCCGCTACACTGGAACTATGTGAAGAGTTGGGCATAACGCAGGAGCTGCAGCGTTCCAACGACAATGCGCGCAAGCGCTTTGTGTACGCGGATAAACAGCTGCATCAACTGCCGGAAAACGGTCTTATGTTTCTGCGCTCGCAGCTTTTGAGCTGGTTCGGCAAGATGCGCCTTGTGGGTGAAATTGCGGTGCCGGCGAAAAAATCTGCTGAAGATGAAAGCCTGGCTGATTTCGGGCGGCGGCGTCTGGGAGCGGAAGCCCTCAACAAACTTATTGCCCCCATGGCGGGAGGGATCTTTGCGGGTGATCCGGAAACCATGAGTGTGCAGAGTTGCTTCCCGCGTATTGTCGATCTCGAGCGCACCTACGGTGGCCTGCTCCGTGCCATGCTCAAGATGGCACGCCAGAAACGCCGCGAGAAAAAGGCGGGCAAGCAGGTGGCGAGCGCTGCGGGACCCGGGGGCGTACTTACCTCATTTGACGCCGGCATCCAGGTACTGGTAGACCGTTTGCACCGGCAAGTGAAGGGCAAGAGTATCACCGGCAGTGCCGTTACCCGGGTGGAGCCTTCAGCCGACGGGGGTTACACGGTTGAGCTCGACAACGGCAAGATCCTGGAGGCTGATGCGGTGGTGAGTGCAGCCCCGGCGTATGCTGCTGCAGCGATGCTGGCCGAAATGGTCCCCGCCGCGTCGCGTTTACTTGCTGAGATCCCGTATGCACCCATGAATGTGGTCTGTTTCGGCTATGATGAGGCGGATATCTCCTGCGATCTAAATGGCTTCGGCTATCTTATCCCGCGGGAAGAACACTGTTCCGTATTGGGAACCCTGTGGGATTCGAGTATCTTTACCTGCCGCGCTGTTGAGGGGAAAGTGTTGTTACGCTCCATGATGGGTGGAGCGACAAACCCCGATGCGGTGCAGCTTACGGATGAGCAGGTGCAGGTTCTGGTACAGGCCGATCTGAAGCGCATCATGGGAATCACCTGCGCCCCCGAGTTTGTGCGCATCTTTCGGCATAAGCGCGCCATCCCGCAATATGTGGTGGGGCATGCGCAGCGTCTCAAGTCTATCGAAGAAGCTCTGGCGCAGCACCCGAATATTATTCTCACGGGTAATGCCTATAAAGGTATCGGGCTCAATGACTGCGTGACCAATGCGCGCAAAGCGGCACAACAGGTGATGGATGTGCTGGAATAGCCAGTATCTGCTGTTTTTCAATAAAAAGTCCCCGCCCTTTGATTCAAGGTGCGGGGACTTTTTATTGGCTAAGTTGGAACCTCAGACTTAAAACTTCATGGAGTTGTCGTCGAGGGCGATGTGCGCAGGGCCCTCTGCAGAACGACTGCCCCAGGTGTCCGGTGCCTCCTCCTCGCTGGAGCTGTCCCAAGCTGTATGCTCCTCCAGGCGTGGCTGTGGGTTGTCTCCACCGAAGTCGGACTGTTCAAAGGAGTCAAACCCCTGTTGTTTTAATACAAAACGACTCAGCATCTGATGCAGGTTTTCCGCCTGGCTGCTGAGCTGTGTCGCTGCAGCTGCGGTTTGTTCCACATTGGCGGTATTCTGCTGGGTTACATCGTCAATCTGGGAAACTCCGATACTGATCTGATTGATTGCTTCCGCCTGCTCGGTGCTCGCGGTGGAGATCTCCGCAACCAGGGTTGAAGCCTTGGTCACCCCGGAGACAATCTTATCCAGCGATTGCTTGGTTTTTTCCGCTACTGCGGCGCCGTAATCCGCTTTGTTCACAGAACCCTGGATGAGCTCTGTGGTTTCGCGCGCGGCCTTGGCGCTACGGGCGGCGAGGTTGCGTACCTCTTCGGCTACTACGGCAAAGCCTTTACCGTGCTGACCGGCGCGCGCTGCTTCAACGGCAGCATTCAACGCGAGCAGGTTGGTCTGAAACGCAATCTCGTCAATTGCTTTGATGATGTTGGAGATATCGCGACTCGCTTTGGTTATATCCCCCATCGCTTCATTGAGCTGTTGCATATGCTGGGTGCCGGTGGTGGCATCGTTGCGTACCTGATCTGTGAGGCTGCTGGCTTCCTTGGACGATTCTGCGTTGTGTTTGGTCTGATCCGATACTTCGTGCAGAGAACTGCTGATCTCTTCCAGCGAACTTGCCTGCTCTGTAGCCCCCTGAGACAGCGACTGGCTCGAATCTGCCACCTGGCTGGACCCCTCGCTGATCTGGGTGCCGGAAACCTGAATATCGAGCATGATGTTATTCAGGTCGTTCCCGAGTTTTTGCAGCGCCATGCGCAGGCGGTCGTTGCTGTCATATGGAGTAACACTGAAAGTGAGATCTCCGTGGGCGAGTTGATTGAGTGGCTCCACCACCTCCCGCTCCAGACTGTCGGCGAAAGAATCCATGGTCGCAGCCAGGGTGCCGATTTCGTCTCCACGCTCGAGGTTGAGACGTTGATCCAGATGACCGTGAGCCAGATCGTTTAGCATGGTTACGGTTTTCCCCAGCGGGATCGCTATTCCGCGTGAGATGGTGATGGCAAACGCGATGCCGATAAGTATCGCAGCAAGGGTTATCCCCAACAGCATTGTCTGTGACAGGTCAATACTGGCATTGTTACTCATCTCTATAGTGGCCACGGCGCTCGCACATGCATCCTTGGCGCCCCTGGCTTTTTCCTCCATGGTTGAACTCAACTGTTGCTGGTCCGTCATAAGGCCGGCATGATGTTCAAAATTCTTGCTGTATGCCTCCAGATTCACCTGTGCTTCTTCAGCGCGTTCGATGAGAGCTTCACTTTCGAGTTCAAACATCAGGTCGGAGATCAGAGTCCCCATTCCCTCAATGCATTGGCGGGCGCGCTGCAGATACAATTCGTCACTGGAGATGATGTGTTCCTTTTCGAATTTGCGCGCATTCAGAAATAGCAGGTTGATAGTCTGGGTCTTGTCTGCCTGAGCCATAATCGTGGCAAGGGCATCTTCGTAATCAAATGCATCCGCAAAAGAATCGCGTGATTCTATGGTCTCCAGGAGCTGGGTTTTAAGGGCATCCTGCAGAAGTTTTACCTGTTTGAAGGCGCCATTGGACGCTGTTTTCATCTGCTCCATCGCCTCTTCGCGCGCCTGGCTCTTGGCAGCATAAGTATCGAACGCCTCCAGGTACTCGGTTGCGTAGCGTTGGACGCGTTTGTTCGCCGCGCGCGCATCTTCCTCCTTGAGTTCTTGGGCAAGGTTGCCTGACCTGGCCTTAAGATCCTGGATCGTGGTGCGCAGCGTCGTTGCAGTGGCTGGATCCGGGTTGGTGGAGAAGTTTTTTTCTGCCACACGCGCCTGGGTGAATAGCTCTTCAATCGAGATAACTGTCTGGAGGTTGGCAGAACTCTGTACACTATTGTCCATGCCTAATTTACCCACCACGCTTACGCCAAGAATAAGCAGGAGCAGACAGATGAATGATAGAAGAAGTTTGGTGCGGATCCGCAGTGATTTCAGCATAATCTTTTCCTTTTCAGATATTGGATATTTGATCTGCAGATTGCGTGTGATTGCGTGGATATGGGGCACAAAAAACGCTTTGTGGTTGACCCGTTGCAGTGCTTGGGCTATTTTCCACCTTTGGTGCACAGCCACGAACCTCTCTGGTTGTGCAAGGGCTTGCTCTTTTTATGCTTGAGTGCCAACACGTTAGGCCCCCTCTGTCTCAATGTACAACAGATATATTAATAGTTCCAGCAAAACCAATGTGTAAAGGTGTAATGAATGTCTACGACTTCGCAGCATAACATATCCACCCCTGTTGATCAAACCTCAGAGGCAGAAGGCGGAACCTTAGACGCGCAAGCAGCTGAGGGAAAAAGCTCGCAAAAAACATACCAGAAAGAGGTAGAGCGGCGGCGCACCTTCGGCATTATCAGTCACCCCGATGCGGGTAAAACCACCCTTACGGAAAAACTTCTCCTCTATGGTGGCGCGATTCAGATGGCCGGTGCCATTAAGGCGCGCAAGGCTTCACGCCATGCCACGAGTGACTGGATGGCGATGGAACAGGATCGCGGCATATCCGTTACCTCCTCGGTGATGAAGTTCAACTATCGCGACTACGAGATCAATCTGCTCGATACTCCGGGACATCAGGATTTTTCTGAGGATACCTATCGCGTTCTTACCGCAGTGGATAGTGCCCTGATGGTTATTGACAGTGCCAAAGGGGTGGAAACCCAGACGCGCAAACTGATGGAGGTATGTAGGATGCGTAATACCCCCATCATTACCTTTATCAACAAGCTTGACCGTGAAGGCCTGGCACCGTTGGATCTGCTTGCGGATATCGAAGAGACCCTCCAGATAGAATGTGCCCCCTTGTCCTGGCCTGTCGGCATGGGGAAGCGCTTTAAAGGTACCTACAATCTGTACAAAAAATCCCTCCATCTGTTCTCCGGCCATGCCAAGGACCGCCTAAGTGAGGGGATCACCATCGATGATCTGACCGATCCGCGTCTGGACGAACTGTTGGGGGATCAGGCCGATGAACTGCGCGCTGATGTCGAACTCCTTGAAGGTGCGGCGACCCCGTTTGATCTGGATGACTATCTCAACGGCACCCAGACTCCGGTATTTTTCGGGAGTGCGGTGAATAATTTCGGTGTGCAGGAGATGCTGGATGCGTTTGTGGAACTCGCTCCCGCTCCGGTGCCGCGCGCGACCACGACCCGTATGGTTGATCCCCTTGAAAAGGACTTCAGTGGTTTCGTATTCAAGATTCAGGCGAACATGGATCCGGCGCATCGGGATCGCATCGCCTTTTTACGCATCTGCTCGGGTAAATTCGAGCGGGGCATGAAAGTACGCCATCACCGCATTGGCAAGGATATTAATGTCGCCAATGCTACCATCTTTATGGCGCAGGACCGCAGCCATGTGGAAGAGGCGTATGCCGGGGATATTATCGGGATTCATAACCACGGGACCATTAAGATCGGTGATACCTTCACCCTCAAGGAACCGCTTAAATTTATCGGTATCCCCAGTTTTGCGCCGGAGCACTTCCGCCGTGTGCGTCTCAAGAATCCGCTCAAAACCAAACAGTTGGATAAAGGGCTCACGCAACTTGCGGAAGAGGGGGCGGTGCAGTTGTTTCGCCCCCTGCGCGGGAGTGAATACATCCTGGGTGCGGTGGGGGTGCTGCAGTTCGATGTGATTATGGAGCGTCTGCGCGCTGAGTATAAAGTGGACGCTGTTTACGAAGCGGTGGAGTACGCCACGGCACGTTGGATCGAGTGTGAGGACAAGCGCAAGCCCGCGGAGTTTGAAAAGAAATGTTACTCCAATCTGGCGTATGATGCGGAAGGCAATCTAACCTTTCTTGCTTCAAGTGAATGGCGGCTGCAGCATACTATAGAGCAGTGGCCCGAGGTCGAATTCAGCAAGACGCGTGAGCACCACTGATTCGTGAATTATTCGCATCATGTCTTAGCGTCAGGTGCGTGGCAGTTCCACGAAAAAGGTGCTTCCCTGATCCTCCTTGCTTTCTACCCACACCCTGCCGTTGTGCGCTTCCACGATCTCCTTCACCAGGGCGAGGCCGAGGCCTAAACCGCCGGCGATGCGCCGATCCCCATCGTTGACGCGGTAGAAGCGGTTGAAGATCTTGCTCTGACTCTGGGGTGGAATGCCGATCCCCTCATCCTGGACCCAGATGAAAATACTGCGCTTGGTGCTGCGCGCCCCAATGGTAAGGGTCCCCCCCTCGGGGGAGTATTTGATTGCATTGGAGATCAGGTTCGAAAATACTCGCACCATGCGTCCGGCATCCACGCGGATAAGGGGGAGATGCTCCGGAACCTGCAAATTCAGGGTGTGTTTGTTTAACACCATCTTATATACGCCGACGCTTTCGCGCACCAGCTCTGCCACATCCGCCTCGGTAAAGGTGTATTCCTGCATGGACGACTGCAGGCGCTGCAGGTCGAGAAAGTCGTTCATCAATTCGCTCATGCGGCTCATTTCCCGATGGATAATCTGCAGATATTCCTGCCGTTGTTCTTGCGTAACATCATTGTTCTGCATAAATTCCACAAATCCGGTTATCGCGGTAACCGGGGTGCGAATCTCATGGCTTACCGCGGCAAGCATTTCACTCTTCATCTTTTCGCCCCGGGTTTCCTCCGTTATATCCCGTACCAGATGAACCGCGCCGATAATACGTTGGTTGATCGTAATCGGGGTTAAAGTGATACGGAATGTGGAGCCGGACGGATCTTCATAGGTCTGTTTAATGCTCTTGTTCTGCGCCAGCATCTTTTTGAAAGACGCTGATGGCTCCCCATCTTTGGGGAGAAAGTGGCTGGTGCCACTTGCCGTGCTGTACGCCGAGCACAGTCTACGCGCGGCACTGTTCTGTTTGCTTATATGCCCTTGCGCGTCGAGAACAAAGATTGCATCTTCGATGGAGGCAAAGGTATTGGCCCATTGCTCCTCGCTCAGACGCAGATCCGCCTCCATCTGGCGACGTTCACTTACTTCCTCCTTGAGACTCGCATTGGTGCGTTCCAGACGTGCGGTCAGGTTGACAAATCCGCGCGTGAGTGGGCGCAGAGCCTGATAACACAGAGCTCCCCCGGCACATCCCCGCCCGAATATTACGCCAAGGACCGAACTGTGTCGCCGCAGGATGTTGCCAAATGCGATTTTTTCTTCAATATAGCTGCCGATGTACCATTCGCTTCCGGGAATGCGCGCATAGATAAATTGGAATTGTTCGCCGTTGGATGTTTGCGGCCACTTCTGTACGCTATTGGTGTCTGAATGTGGCTTTAATACGCGGATAATCTGTTTGACTCTGGCGTGGACTTCGGGCAGGTTTTTATTCGCATTGCCGCTGTAGGTGTCGTCTGCCCATACTATGGCGGTCTCTCTGTCTTGAGGGAACAGCGCCGTGGCTTCCACCGAAGGGTCCTGCAGGATTTCGAGAAAATGTACTGGAGAAAAAAACAGAATATCGTAACCTAAAATATCCCCATCTATTACAATGGGGCTGACCGCGATGAGACGCAGCGTGCCAAGGTCTGAAATAAGCTTGGAAAACACCACTTTTTGCGGGCGGTCCCCGGTCGCAGTGTTCTTTCCAGGAATGTAGGGCCAGGATGCACGTGGCGACACGGAGCCCACGCTGGAGATAATATTGCCATTAAGATCGGTACGGATGATCCCTTCAATCATCTGCGACTGCTCTAATGCCTGGCTCAGGTTTTGCGTGTTATCCTGTTCCAGATCTTCGAGGCTCAGAAGATTGTTGCTGTACTCTTCGAGCATGTTGCAGCACAGGCTGCAACTGTGGATCTGGGTGGTCTGTTCACGCAGGTGTTCCAGGCAGTTGCCCATGGCTTTTTGTTTGCTCTTAAGGTGCTCCTTATGCTGCTCTGCGCTTGTTTTCATATACGTGCGCAACAACATCCCGAAGGCCACCGCAGAAACAATCAGGCCGATGGCTATAATAGTTAGAATAAATACCAGGGTTACCCGGGTACGCAACTGGGAGGCGTTTAAGACCGTCATTCAGTTCTCCGAAGAGTCTCTGGATATTATTGTAGATGGCGTCGCAAAAACTCACCAACTGCGGCGTTGCTGTAATTGGTGTTTTTGGCTTAGCCATCCAAATCAAAACTTTCTGCGAAAGTATTATTGTTACAATACAAGTCAAGAATATCAGGTTGAAAAGCTATTGCAATTATTTTGCCCTGCAAAGACCAAGGCACAAAATCAATACACAAACGGAAAGGAGACGAGCATATGTTGCCTGAAATAGGTTTTATCTATCCACATCAAAAGATGGCAGACCATGGTCCAAGGGTTGTTGCTCTGGAGCAGAAAACATGGGAGCGTGGGGATAGTTTCCCCCCCGATATGGCGGATCAGCTTGGGCTTGCGCGGAGTAACCGGGTGTTCAGCGCTAAAGCGGATGAGGTGCTCTTTCTTCCTCCACGGGTTGTCGGTGAGGCAGGCCTTCTTCTTGCGGGTCTGGGGGAAGCACCTGATGCGGCACAGTGGCGCAGAGCCGGGGCATGCATCGGGGCGCAGATCAAGCAGAAGAAGATCGAGGAAATAGAGGTGGATACCGCGCTCATGCCGGAGGCCGGCACAGGCAGAGAGGTGGAGTGGCTCCTGGAGGGATGCGTACTCGAGCTCTATACCTTTGACAAGTACAAAAGTGACCCGGATCAGACTCCTGCGCGGATAGAGATTGCCATCCATGCCGCCACCGAAGCACAGAGTGTGAAACTTAAACAGACATTGCAAGAGCGGATGACGATACTTCAGGGAACCGCGCTCGCGCGCGATCTGGTAAATGAGCCGTCTAATGTGAAAACCCCGGAGTTCCTTGCTTATGCGGCATGGGAGCAGAGTCAGAACAGCGGCATTAAGACTACGATTCTGGGGCAGAATGCTCTGGAGCAGGCGGGTCTGGATGCGCTCCTGGCGGTGGCGCAGGGGAGCAACGCCGAACCACGCCTGATTGTGATGGAATATCAGGGAGCTGCGCCGGATGAAGCGCCCGTAGCTCTGGTGGGGAAGGCGGTTACATTTGACAGCGGGGGTATCTCGCTCAAACCCGGGGACGGGATGGAGCAGATGAAGATGGATATGGCCGGTGGTGCCGCAGTTATCGCAACCCTGGTAAGCGCCGCGCGTCTGCAACTGCCCGTGAACGTTGTGGGGGTGATCCCGGCGGTGGAGAATATGCCCTCCGGTACTGCGCAGCGCCCGGGTGATATTGTGCGTTCCGCTGCAGGCAAAAGTATAGAGGTGATTAATACCGATGCCGAAGGGCGCCTGATCCTTGCCGATGCACTGCACTGGGCGGGGGGCAAAAATCCGCGCGCGGTGATCGATATCGCAACCCTGACCGGGGCATGTGTCATTGCCCTCGGGCACCATACGGCTGCAGTCCTGGGGAGTGATGCCGAGCTGGTACAGGAGCTTATCTGTGCCGGAAAGGAGAGCGGCGAATACCTGTGGGAGCTGCCACTGCGAAAAGAATACGCCAAGCAGCTTGAGAGCAGTGTAGCGGATCTCAAGAATGTAGGCGGGCGCCCGGCGGGAACCATTACCGCAGCGGCATTTCTGCAGCATTTTGCCCCCGAATGTCCCTGGGCACATGTAGACATCGCGGGAACCGCATGGAATGAAAAGGCGAGCCCCGGACACCCTGCCGGGGGGACCGGTTTCGGGGTACGTATGCTGTTGGAATATCTGCAGCGTCAGGCGTGATGCACGACAGGCATATCCCGAAAGTACAACAACCGGGGTATGCCTGCTGCGGGGTGCAGACGTCAGTGTTTGATTCTCTCGCACAAAGAATCAAAAAACTATCGCAACGCCATCAGTGTTTACGTCGGAAGAGTTCCGTGCCGGGATTGGAGATGCGGTCAAGGAACAGCTTCCCGTCGAGATGGTCGAGCTCATGCTGGATCGCTACCGCCTCAAACCCCTTGCAGCGGATGATGCAGTCATTCAACTGCTGGTCAAAAAACTGCACCACGATCTCCTTGGCACGTTCCACATTGCCGGTATAGTCGGGTACACTCATGCATCCCTCGCGCATGGTTTTTTGCCCGCTGCGTTCAATAATCTCAGGGTTTATCATCACCACCAGGCCGTGGTTGTGCTTGCGTCCCAGTTTGCTCTCTGATACATCCACCACTGCAACCCGCAGGGCTGCGCCGATCTGGGGAGCGGCGATACCCACGGAATGGCCGGAGGCATACATGGTGTCGATCAGGTCTTGTGCTAATGCGCTTGTCTCGGCAGCCTGAGGGTCTGCAACGCTGCAAACCTGCTTCAGGATGGGGGCGGGGTATAGGAGTACTTCACGTACAGCCATGGGTCACAGCTCCACCGGGGTTACATTGCGTACCGAGATATCAACCTGTAGCTCCTCGCGCAGATTCTCCAGCATATCGCGGATATCCTCCACACTTAAAGTCGCGGGAAGCACGGCCTCGCACATCATGACGTACACCGGGCGTTCTGCCGTGCCAATCAGCTTGGTGGCAAGGTCGACGATGTTGACATTGTTCTGGCTCAGAAGGCGGGTTACCTGATATACAATCCCGGGTTTGTCCGAACCGTAGACCGAGATCATGCACAACTCGCCGGGAAGGTCAGGACGCTTTTCACCTCCGGGTTTCAAGGTGCGCACAAATACCGAAAGCCCGGAGCTTTCAAGCTCGGCGTACGCTTGTTGCAGCGGTTCACTGCTCTCAAAATCGGGGTGGGAGACGATCAGAATCATGGCGAATTGACCGCCGAGGATGGTGCTGCTTGAATCGGCAACATTGCACCCGAGTTCGTAGAGAATCCGCGCCGTATCAGATACAATGCCGGGGCGGTCTCGGCCAATGATGGTGACGGCAAAGTGTTTCATGGCAACTCCGTAAGTGCTGAGAATATGGAAAGAGTACGCTGCAGGATAGAACGCCGCAGCACCGCGCATCCGTATTGAATCTTCAATTCTAGCACGGATGCACCCATTGTTCCATGTGCAAGGAGGCCGTACTACGTATGTTGAATGTTTGTGACTGTTCAGCACCTATTATCGGTGGGGGCTTGTGCACCCATGGAAAGGGCGTCTGTCGCCATGGACGGCCCCGGTTGAAAACAGTCGTGTCCCTTGGAATGGGGGTCACAAGCCCTTATTGAACAGTTACGCATATTCTATCCTTTAGAGAGGAGGTCGGTGTTCGTGGAAAAATGGCAGGAGCACAGCAAAAACGCATATAGCACGGCGGCGCATTTGGGTGCACACTTGGGGATGGATAGTGACATGCTGGAACGGGTCGCCGAGGAATATCCCCTGCGCATTACACCCCACCTGCTGGATTTGCTCAACACTAGGAGTGGGGCGATTGCGCGCCAGTTTGTTCCCGCAGTGGCAGAGCTGGATGACGGCGGAGAGGTTGACCCCCTCAATGAAGAGGAGTTGTCCCCGGTTCCCCATGTGGTGCACCGCTATCCGGGACGGGTGCTGCTGTTGTGTGCTTCGAGCTGTTTTGCCTATTGCCGTTTTTGCACGCGCAAACGTCAGGTGGGCAGAACGCTCCACGGCATATCCTTCAGTGACCTTCTGGGCGCGGTGGAATATATCCGCAGCACACCGCAGATCAACGAAGTGATTCTGTCCGGCGGGGATCCTCTGACCATGTCGGATCGTCTGGTGCAGGAGCTGTTGGAGCGTATTCGGCAGATTCCGCACGTGAAGATGCTCAGGCTCGGGAGCCGTGCTCCGGTGGTGCTGCCGGAGCGCATAACAGACAGACTGTGCCAGCTCTTGCAGCAGGCGCAACCCCTGTATTTCATGACCCACATCAACCATCCGGATGAACTGTGCCCCGCAACCATAGCGGCGTGTCGCAGGCTGGTGGATGCGGGAATACCGCTGGTGAATCAGACCGTACTCCTGCGCGGGGTGAATGACAATGCTGCGCTCTTGCAGGGACTGTTTGAGTGCCTCCTGGAACTGCGCATCCGCCCGTATTACCTGCATCAGATGGATCTCACCCGTGGCACCGCGCATTTCCGTACCCGCCTGGAGGATGGGATCGCAATCATGGCCCAGCTGCGTGGGACACTCTCAGGACTTGCGATGCCGCATTTTGTAGTGGATCTGCCGGGGGGCCACGGCAAAATCCCTCTGGTACCGGAGTATGTGGAATGTCTGGGTGAGCACGCCCGCCTGCGCGCCGCCGACGGCACTCTGGTGGAGTATCCGAACGGTATAATATCCTGCCCCCTACCTACAACTCTTCCGGCGTGAATGCCACCACTGCATCAATCTCCGCAGTATCGGTAAGGAGCATTACAAGGCGATCCACCCCCAGGGCGATTCCGGCACTTGGCGGCATGTGTTCGAGTTCGGCCAGAAACGCCTCCGGCATCAGGTGTTGCGGATTGGGCGCCTGCATGGTTTCGAGTGCTGCGTTGAAGCGCTCACGCTGTTCGTGCGCATCGGTGAGCTCGGTGAAGGCGTTCGCGAGCTCCATTCCGCCGATGTAGAGTTCAAAGCGCTCCGCCAGGTGCGGGGCGTCGGCTCGGGTACGTGCGAGCGCCGCCATGGATGAAGGGTAGTCGTAGATAAATACCGGCGCCGCCGTTCCCAGGCCGGGTTCCACGTGCTCGGTGTAGATCTCCTCAAAACAATCCGCTGCGAGCGCCGCTTCGAGTGACGTGGGGGCAAAGCGCGAGAACGCCTGTGCGAGGGTGATGCGCTCAAACGGTGGCTGGATGGAGATGGTGCATCCCTGCCATGTCAGTGTCCCTGTTGGAACCAGATGGCACAGCAGTTCTTCGCAGGTGTGCATGAGGTCGAGATAGTTGTTGGAGCGGGCGTACCATTCGAGCAGAGTGAACTCCGGCAGGTGACGCGTGCCGCGCTCGGCGTTACGCCAGCAGCGGCAGAGCTGGAACAGCTTGGGGTATCCTGCAGCGAGGAGGCGTTTCATGCACAACTCGGGAGAGGTTTGCAGAAAGGCGTCCGCGCTCGGAATCTGTTCGATGTATTCTTCGGGGGCATTGCACGGAATGCGGTGCGGGGTTTCCACTTCCAGATAGGCGCGAACAATAAAAAAAGCCCGGATCTGTTGAATAATCCGGGCTCTTGCATACAGATTGTCGCGCCGCGCTGCCCGGGTTGCATCAGGGGCGGTCGCCATGGATTACTCCTTGACGCGCGTTACGTATTCGCCGGTGCGGGTGTCGATCTGGATCAGGGTTCCTTCTTCCACAAATGAGGGAACCTGCAGATTGTAGCCGCTCTCGACGGTGGCGGGTTTGTTGTTCCCGGCGGCAGTATCTCCTTTAACCCAGGGATCCGCGTGGGTTACGGTGAGGTTGACAAAGTTGGGCAGGGTGATGCCGATTCCCTGGTCCCCGAACATCAGTACCTTCACCTCCATGTTGTCGGTGAGAAAGTAGTAATCGTTGCCCAGGGTTTGCTCCGGCAGGATTACCTGCTCGAAGGTCTTAGCGTCCATGAACACATAGCCCGCTTCATCCTTGTAAAGGTATTGCATGTCGCGCTCTTCCAGGGGCGCGGGTTCGAAATTCTCGCCGCTGCGGTAGGTACGGTCGAAAAGGGAACCGGTGATCATGTTGCGCAGTTTGCATTTGTACAGGGCCTGACCTTTGCCGGGCTTGGTAAAATCAAACCCCTCAATTACATGTGGTTCTCCGTCAATCATGATCTTCAGGCCTTTTTTCAGGTCAGAACTGCTGTACATACCTTGATGCTCCTTTGCTTTGCTTGAGTTGTACTTGTGCGAAATTGTATTTGCGCGGTGTTATTTACCCTCTGGCGCATAGGCAAAATGTTGCACAGTGAAATGTAGAAATACCGCTTCCGGGGTGCGAGCCGTGGAACAGGTGTCAATGGCGCCGCACGCTAAGATATGGTGCAGATACAAACACAACTTGGGGGAAATGTCATGGGAAAAAAGCGAAGAGCCGCCCGGGCAGGCGGCTCTTCAGGGTTGGCGTTACGGTTTTGGTTGGTATGGGTATGGGATATAACGCCTAGTTAAATCTTTAATTATGTGTCTACTTCATAGCGCCCAGGGGTGCAACTTCGCGCTCAAATACCTCGTTGATCACCTGCGCAAGGCCGGTGTAGATAGCAGTGAAGCCGCAGAAGATCCCTTCGTAGCCGGCAATCACTTTAAGCGCCGCATTGCCGGTGAAATCCGCAGCTGCAAGGAGGAAAAACAGCACTACCAGAGAGCCGAACACCACCTGCAGGGCACGGCTGAGGCGGAACGTGCCGAGGAACAGTACGGCAGAGAACAATCCCCAGCAGGTGAGGTAGAAGCCCATTGCAATGGGGGATGAGGCCGGTACCACGCCGGTTTTCGGCAGCAGAATCAGCGCCACCAGAGTGAGCCAGAAGAGGCCGTAAGAGGTAAATGCGGTGGCACCGAAGGTGTTGTTTTTCTTCCACTCCATGATTCCGACAATGATCTGCCCC
>Ga0182239_1000473_pt1 | contig 14730 bp, 5 predicted proteins | sample hydfrate6_PW_210_FD_132456 | JGI IMG/M metagenome (GOLD analysis project Ga0182239, IMG submission 132456) | Subsurface microbial communities from deep shales in Texas, USA - hydraulic fracturing test 6_PW_210 | ecosystem: Environmental > Aquatic > Deep subsurface > Shale gas/oil reservoir >... | reverse complement strand
TTTTTCGGAGACCGTAGGAGATAAGCTGTCTCTTCAAGGGCCTCAAAGTCCTCAAGAGACATAATAACAACCGATTCCGATGATTTGCGTGTTACAATCACCGGGGAGCGGTCTCTGCAAACATTTTCCATTGTTTTCGCAAGGTTTTGTCTTGCTGCAGTATAGGTTATAGCTTTCATATTATCACCTCCTGTACAGCATATTGTACGGATCAAAGGTAAAATGTCAAGACGTAACCCGTGCCCCGACATTGAAATTGCGGGGACAGGACATTGCGGGGACAAATTGCGGGGACAGTATTTGAATGGAAAAGACAACCGAAAATTGACCAGGTGTGATAACGCAAATTTGACCACCCCCTGGTTATGGTTTGGGAGATCCGGTGAAGCACTGGCGGCCTGGTTATTCTGCCCGAACCCTGGCTTATTGCTGGGAGGCTTCAGAGGGGTTTCCGCCTGAGGTTGCAGCGCCATTCACACAGCACAGCTTCCCGGCACAATCCGTTATCAGTTATTGCATCGGTCTGCGTCAGCCGTTATAATAAGTGAACAGTATCACGCTGCAGCAGCGGCACTTTTGATTCACTCTTTCAGCCGGGAATTTGCCGGCTGGGAAAACTATCAGGACTTTACACGGCTGTTTGAAGTTGAGGCGGAGCCCGGGATCATACAGCGCCTGAATGCTGATTCCGGCATTCCGCTGTTTACTGTTTGGGTCTCCGGCAATTCTGCTTAAACCGCAGAGCAATCTCATATGAATCATGAACATCTATTGGCCCCGGGGGCCCGCGTGGTAATCCGGGATGCGGAGTGGCTGGTCAGACGTGTTGACCGGACGTCAACAAACGGCAAGGCGCTTACGTGCGTGGGGTTATCGGACCTGGTAAAAGACAAGGAAGCGGTTTTTCTCACGGAAATCGAAAAGCTGAGAAATCCGGTGCAGATTCTTGACCCGGCGGAAACCAGGCTGGTGCATGACCGATCCCCGGAGTATGAAGAGTCCCTTCTTTACATGGAAAGCCTGCTCCGGCAGACCCCGCCCACGGATAACAACCTGTATATCGGACATCAGGCGGCCATGGACCTGGTGCCCTATCAGCTGGATCCTGCCATCCAGGCGCTGCAGCAGCCGCGCCAGCGAATCCTGATTGCAGACGCCGTGGGCCTGGGCAAAACTTTGGAGGCAGGCGTCCTGATAAGCGAGTTAATCCGGCGGGGCCGCGGCAAGCGCATCCTGGTGGTGGCGCTTAAAAGCCTGCTGACCCAGTTTCAAAAGGAGATGTGGACCCGGTTTGCCATTCCGCTTACCCGGCTGGATTCCATCGGGCTTCAGCGGGTGCGCACCCGGATCCCGACAAACCACAACCCGTTTTACTATTTTGACAAGTCCATTATTTCCATTGATACCCTGAAACAGGACAATGAGTTTAAAATTCACCTGGAAAACGCCCACTGGGACATCATTGTCATTGACGAGGCCCAGAACGTTGCAGAACGCGGCCACGGCCGCACCCAGCGAGCGCGGCTGGCAAAACTGCTTTCAAAACAGTCAGACACCCTGATCATGCTGTCTGCAACACCGCATGACGGCAGACCCAGAAGCTTTGCAAGCCTTATGAACATGCTCGATCCCACGGCCATTGCAGATCCGGACAATTACGGGCCGGAAGACATCAAGGGCCTGTTTATCCGCAGGTTTAAAAAAGACATTCAGCACCAGGTGGCCCAATCCTTCCAGGAAAGACAGATCCGAAGGGCCTATGCCCAGGCTTCGCACAAGGAAGAAAGTTCGTATAACCAGCTTGCGGACCTGAAATTTTCGCAAATTGACCGCTCAAAAAAAGGCGGGCACCTGTTTGAAACCACCCTGGAAAAAGCCCTTTTTTCAAGCCCTGCGGCCTGCCTGGAAACAATAGAGCACCGCCTGAATCAGCTGCATAAAACCGGCAACCCGGAAAACGACAAGGACATCTCCGTGCTGGAGGATCTCAAAAAAAGCATTTCCGCCATTGCCCCCGGGGATTTCAGCAAATACCAAAAGCTCATTGACCTGTTAAAAAACAAAAACAGCCGGCTTTACTGGACAGGCAAAGACAAAACCGACCGGCTGGTGATTTTTACAGAGCGGATCGCCTCGCTGAATTTTTTATACGCGCATCTGCCAAAGGACCTGGGCATTGACAGAAAGGCGGTCACTATCCTGCACGGCGGCATGGCGGATACGGACCAGCAGAAAGTAGTGGAGGACTTCGGCCGCGAAGAAGCGCCCATAAGACTGCTTCTGGCCTCTGACGTGGCATCCGAGGGCATCAACCTCCATTACCTGTGCCATCGCATGATCCACTTTGACATCCCTTGGTCCCTGATGGTCTTTCAGCAGAGAAACGGCCGCATCGACAGATACGGCCAGGAGCGCACGCCTCTGATCACATACCTTCTCAGCCAAAGCGGCAATTCCAAGATTCGCGGAGATATGCGCATCCTTGAGCTTCTCATTGAAAAAGACGAGGAGGCGGTAAAAAACATCGGGGATCCGTCTGCGCTTATGGGGGTTTATGACGTGGATATAGAGGTGGAAAAAACCGCCTCCGCCCTGGAGACCGGCAAAACCCCGGAGGCCTTTGAATCCGAGGATCTGTCAGCCGCCAGGCAGGACGGTTTTGACCTGCTTGATTTCCTCCAGAAAGGGGCCGCGGAACAAGCCCGGCCGGATAGCACGGAGGCGACCCGCGCCATGCCCGCACTGTTTTCAGATGACTTTGAATATGCGGCAAAGGCGCTTTACCGGCTGAATCAGACATCAAACCTGGACCTGGAAGTTGAGCCGGGCAGCCGGATGATCCGGTTTGCCATCCCCAGTGACCTGAAACTCCGGTTTCGCTACCTGCCCGGGGAAATCTGGCCCGATGATGAAAAAATTCTTTTCACGGATGACAAAGCCCAAATGCAGCAAGAGGTCAAGCGCTGCCGCAAAGACGAGCAGGCCTGGCCCAAGCTCCATTATTTGTGGCCGCTGCATCCCGGGGTCTCGTGGATAAACGACAAGGTCCTGGCAAGTTTTCGCAGGCACGAAGCCCCGGTTTTGACACTGGCAAGCCTGCCGGCCGATGAAACCGTTTATGTACTAACCGGCATCATCCCGAATCTCAAGGGCCAGCCCCTGATCCAGAGATGGGTTGGCGCGACAGTAAAAAACGGCCAATACCAGGGCATTGAATCATTTGCGCCTCTTCTTGAACGTACCGGCCTGGGCAGGCGGAAGTTTTCCAATCCCGCATATGACAAGGTTTCCCCGGAGCTTGAAAAGCGCCTGCCCGAAATCATTGACCAGGCCCAACAATGGATGGAACAGGAAAGGAAGACGTTTGAAGAAGCAATCAATGAACAGCTAAACAGTCACCTGAAAAAGCTCGAAGCTTTGCGCAAGCGGCATATGGACACCGTGCAGCAGCAAATCCAGGCAATGGATGTTGCGCGCGGGGCCAAAGAGCGAAGGGCCCGGGAAAAAGAACGGGAAATTGACGCGCTTTTTGACGAGTACATACAATGGATTGAACAAACCATGACCACGGAAAAACAGGCATACATGAAAGTCGCGGCAGTTTTGCAGGGCAGCCCGGCAAAATCTCCGCCCCCTGCGTGATGCGCTTTTTATACCGCAAAAACCGGATTGACTGATAAAACCATGGCACTTGATCTGACCGGCATCACCAACGAAAACGAATTCTACACCCAGCACTACCTGTCGGCCATCCTGGAAAAGGACTTAAAAGACCTGTTTAAAACCTGGACCCGCCGGCAAAAACAGGAGGGCATTCCCGCGCCAAATGCCCAAATCGCGGGCCTTTCAAAACAATATTTCCGGCTCAGGCATTTTCTGGAGACCGAAAAAGATCCGGAACAGCGCATAAAAGCCCAGCAAACCTTTCTGGAAAAACTGCTGGATGCGCTCGGCTATCCCAACAAGCCGAACATCTGGGAAGGCCGGGACGGAACCCCCATTGCCGTGACCGGAGAGATTGCAAAACCCAACGGCGCACCGGAACTATGGATCATTCATGTGCCCAACCTGTCCGGGGAAGATACAGACCCGCTGGTGCAAACGCCTGAGGCCTTAAAACATCTGCTCTCTGAAACCGAAAACCTGCCGGATCTCACATGGGAAGAAGTGCTGACAAGAGAGGTTTTTTCCCGCGCCGAGCCGCCCAGGTGGGTAATCCTGGCCAATACAACCCAGATTCTGCTCATTGACCGCAGCAAATGGGCACAAAAGCGGATGCTCAGGTTTGACTTAAGGGAAATCCTGGACCGCAAATCAGAGTCCACGCTTAAAACCATGGCCGCATTGCTGCACCGGCAAAGCGTGTGCCCGGAAGACGGCATTCCCCTTGTCGATACCCTGGAGGAAAATTCGCACAAGCATGCCTATGCCGTATCAGAGGACCTGAAATACGCGCTTCGCGAAAGCATAGAGCTTTTAGGCCAGGAAGCTGTCTGGTTTCTGGAAAACAAGGCGAAAAAAGACAAGAAAAGCATTTACAGCGGTGCGGAAAAAATCGATGCTGCGGATCTTTCCCGGCAATGCCTGCGGTACATGTACCGCCTGCTGTTTTTGTTTTATATCGAAGCCCGGCCCGAGCTGGGCTATGTGCCCATGCAGTCTGATGCCTTTCGCACCGGCTACAGCCTGGAATCCCTGCGCGACCTGGAGATGATCCAGCTCACAACCCCGGAATCCCAGGACGGCTACTTCATCCACGAATCCCTGGAATTGCTTTTTGATTTAATCTACAACGGCTTTCCCAGGCAAAAGGGCCTTGTCCAGCGCACATTTGATGAAACAGGCCCGTGCCGGCACGACACGTTTCAAATTGACAGGCTGCGCTCCCACCTGTTTGACCCGCGCCAGACACCGATTCTGCGGCAGGTCCGGTTCAGAAACAAGGTGCTGCAGAAAATCATCCAGTTGATGTCCTTGTCCCGCCCCTCAAAAAACAGGCAAAAGCGGCGCGGCAGGATCTCGTATGCCCAGCTCGGCATCAACCAGCTCGGAGCGGTATACGAGGGCCTGCTTTCCTACCAGGGTTTTTTCGTGGAAAACCAGGGCGGGCTCTATGAGGTCAAAAAAGCCGGCGAAACCTGGGATCCCCTTGGAATCGCCTATTTCGTCGCCCCTGAAGCGCTGCCGGATTACAATGAAGACGAAAAGGTCTACAACACAGACGGCACCCTGGTGCATTATCCCAGGGGCACGTTTGTCTATCGCATGTCCGGCCGGGACCGGCAGAAATCCGCGTCTTATTACACGCCGGAACCGCTTACCCGCTGCCTGGTCCATTACGCGCTAAAAGACCTGCTGCACGGCCGCTCGGCAGACCAGATCCTGGAACTGACCATCTGCGAGCCGGCCATGGGGTCTGCCGCGTTTTTAAACGAGGCTGTAAACCAGATGGCAGAGGCCTACCTGGAGGCCAGGCAAAAAGAGCTCGGCCAGACCCTGTCTGTTGACCAATACGGCCATGAAAAACAAAAGGTAAAAACCTTTATCGCAGACAACAACGTATTCGGCATCGACTTAAACCCGGTAGCAGTAGAGCTGGCGGAAGTATCGCTGTGGTTAAACACCATCCATGCCGGCGGTTTCGTGCCCTGGTTTGGAAACCAGCTTGTATGCGGAAACTCATTGATCGGTGCGCGCTGTGATGTGTATCATGAAAACCTGTTAAAACGCCGCAGCAAACAAGACCCCCTGTGGACAGACCAGACACCTGAACGGATCATGCCCGGGCAGAAGCGGCCGGAAAACACGGTGTATCATTTTCTTCTGCCGGATCGGCAAATGGCCGGGTACGCGGACAAAAACGTAAAAAACCTGGTGCCCGAGGCCTTTAAAACAATCAGGGAATGGAAAAAGGAAATTTTAAAGCCGTTTGACAAGTCTGAAATAAAACAGCTCCAAAAGCTTTCTTCGGCCATTGACGCCCTGTGGGACAGGCATACCCGCAAACAGCGCGACATCCGCAAAAAAACCCACGACCCCCTCTCCTTTTTCGGGCACAAAGAATCCGGCAGCCAGCAGAGCACAACCGAGCTTAAAGACAAAATCTATCGCCAGGCCCTGTATGCCGAAGGATACCAGCATTCCACCCCTTACAAGCGCTTAAAACTTGCCATGGACTACTGGTGCGCCCTGTGGTTCTGGCCGCTTGAAAAGGTGGATATGCTGCCGTCCCGCGAGGAATACCTGTTTGAGCTCTCGCTTATCATCCAGGGCGAGGTCTTTGAAACAGAATCCGGCAGATTCGAAGACCGGAGCCTGCCCGGAATGGGCGGTCAGCCCAAACAGCAGAAAATCAGTTTTGATCGCCAACTGGGCCGGGTCAACGTGGACCAGCTCTGCGAAAAACTGGAGCGGCTGCAGATGGCCCGGCAGCTTGCCGAAAGATACCGGTTTCTGCACTGGGACCTGGAGTTTGCAGATATTTTTGCAGACCTTGGCGGGTTTGATTTGATTTTGGGAAATCCGCCGTGGATACAAGTTTCATGGGATGAAGGAGGCGTACTGGGGGATCACGAACCGCTTTTTGTTTTGAAAAAATTTAATGCTGCCAAACTTGCCACCCTTCGGCATGAAACCCTTGATCGGCTTGCACTGAAATCAAAATATCTCGGCGCTTATGAAGAGGCAGAAGGCACGCAACTCTTTCTCAATGCCAAACAAAACTATCCGGTTCTTCAGGGCATGAAGGCAAATTTATATAAATGCTTTCTGCCGCAGGCATGGCGCTACGGGAGAAAAGATGGGATATCCGGTTTTCTTCACCCTGAAGGGGTATATGATGATCCAAGTGGAGGGATGCTGAGAGAATCGGTTTATCCCAGGCTAAGCGCGCATTTTCAGTTTCACAATGAACTGAAACTTTTTTCAGATATTGACCATCACACAAAATTCAGCATCAACCTCTATTCGTCAGCATCAAATCAGCCCGATTTTTCACATATCGCCAACCTGTACAGCCCCAAAACCGTTTACGCCTGCTTTGATCACGACGGCCATGGCGATGTCCCGGGAATCAAGGATGACGAAGGAAACTGGAACGTCCATGGCCATGCCTCAAGGATTATCAAAGTAACCGAATCAGAATTGGCTCTTTTTGCAAATCTTTATGACGCAGCCGGAACCCCGCCGCTTCAGGCTAGACTTCCCGCCCTGCATTCCAGGGAACTGGTGTCGGTTTTAGAAAAATTTGCCGCCCAGCCCAGGAAGCTGGGGGATATAGAGGGTGAATATTTCTCCACCCAGCATTGGAATGAAACAAACTCTCAGCAGGATGGCACCATCAAGCGCGAAACGCGCTTTCCCGAGATGGCAGAAGAGTGGATCATGTCCGGCCCTCACTTTTTCGTGGGCAACCCTTTTTACAAAACCCCGCGCCGGGAATGCACCAAAAACTCGGATTATGATATCCTGGACCTCACAGATCTGCCGGACCGCTATCTGCCACGCACCAATTATGTCCCGGCCTGCTCCAGGGAGAAATACCAGCGGCGCACGCCAAAGGTGCCGTGGAGCGGGGAGCCAGTAACTGAGTATTATAGGTTTGTAAACAGAGAAATGATAGGCCCTTCAGCAGAACGTACTTTTATTCCTGTTATTATTCCCAAAAATATTGGCCATATTAATACTTGCCTGGCAACTTGTTTCAAAAATCGACAAAATTTGCTTAATTATTATTCGATAAGTATCTCCATACCGGTTGACTACCGGGTCAAAAGTACAGGTATGGGGCATGCCAATACAAGTCTTATTGCTCAGTTACCGATTTTAGCGGAGAGTGAATATAAAAACTTTCTTCACGTTCGATCTTTAAATCTTATTTGCTTAACGAATTCTTATGCTGACCTATGGACCACCTGCTGGCAAGAAGAGTTCAAAAACGATGCCTGGGCCAAAACCGACCCCCGGCTTCCCAACACCTTTTTCCGCAACCTCACCCCCGAATGGCACCGGGACTGCGCCTTGCGCACCGGTTACGCCCGCCGCCAGGCCCTGGTGGAAATCGACGTGCTCACAGCCATGGCCCTGGGAATGTCACGTGAGGAGCTCAAAACCATCTATCAGGTCCAGTTCCCGGTCATGCGCCAGTATGAATCCGACACCTGGTATGACCAAAACGGCCGCATCGTGTTCACCAATTCCAAGGGCCTTTCCGGCATCGGCTTTCCCCGGTCTGAATGGAACGAACTCACAGAAGAAACCCGGGACATAGACGGCAATCTCATCCGGATTTCCAAAACCGGAGAACCGCTCACCCGAACAATCACCGACGACACCCTGCCAGGCGGGCCAAAGGAAAAAACCATCACCTACACCCCGCCATTTGACAAGTGCAACCGGGAAGAAGACTATGATATCGCATGGAAAGCTTTTGAAATCCGCTTCAACTCTTAACCTTAATGATTTCGGTTTCAGAAACTGTATATCTTTAATTGACATACCGGACAGGATAATGTATATGTCCTAAGGACATATACATTATCCTGTCCACCTATTCTTTTAACTAAATTTCGGGGTTAATTCAAATTCAAAAAAGCCTTGACAAATTGCATATACTGGTATATATACGTCCTAAGGACGTATATATACCAGTAATAAGGAAATTCTTTTGAAAACCCCCCTTTCCCTTATCAAAGCATTATCCCTTTCCATCGGCGAATTAAACCAGCCGGTCATTACAAAATACGAGCTGGGGGTGATCTTTTTCCGTCTCTGTCATGCCGGCAAATACGAAGGCCGGGAAGTAAAAAGACCCAAAAATGGACCGGACCGCCAAGCTTTCAGCAACAAGCTGTCAGACCTGCGCGAAGCCGGGGTATTAAATCCATTCCAGGATTTTGACAAGGTATTCCGCATAATCGGCAAAAATATCTACATGGAAGAAGAGGTCGCCTGCACGATTGACCCTTTTTCCTTTATCTCCCACTTAAGCGCCATGGACTACCACGGGCTGACAGACCGCATGCCCAAAATCATTGTTCTTTCCTCACCCGCACAAAAGGACTGGAAACAATTTGCAGCCCGGAAAATGGAAAAAGATCTCGGAGAAGATCTGGATCTTTATAAACAAAACAGGCTTCCCGAACTGACCCGGATTCGTTTTGAAAAGATCAGAAAAAAATCCGTGCACAATTATTCCAGCATTCATCTGGGAGCATACAAATCGGTTAAAGACAAAAATCTCAGGGTTTCCACAATCGGCCGCACTTTTCTGGATATGCTCAGAAGGCCGGATTTGTGCGGCGGCATATATCATGTTATCGATGTATACCGCAAAAATGCCAAAACCTATCTTAACCTGATCATTGATGAATTCAACCAGCACGGAAAACCCATAGACAAGGTTCGTGCCGGGTATATTTTAGAAGAACTCTGCGGCATTTCTGATTCAGCTATCAATGAATGGCAAAGACATGTTACGAGGGGCGGATCAAGAAAACTTGACCCTGCTGAAGAATACAGTCCCACCTATTCCGAGCGGTGGTGCCTGTCCATAAATGTGGAAATAGATTAAAATGCAGCAATGTGATCTTTCAAAATGGGTGGATCTAGAAGAAAATCCCCTTGATCATCAATTCAGAGAAGCAGTTCATACCGTATTAATTGCTGTTTCTTATTGCCGGGATTTTTCGGTCAGAATGATAATGAAAGGCGCTATCCTGCTTGCCATCCGTTACAATTGCATTCGGCACACCACTGATATTGACTTTTCAACGAGCATGAAAGTTGCGGAATTTGATAAAGACAAATTTTTATCAAACCTGGAGGAATGCCTGATAAGTGCAACCGAGACTCTTGACTACGGACTTGACTGCAGAGTTCAATCCTGTAAATTTCAGCCTCCATCAGCTGATGCTTCTTTTCCGACACTGAAAATCAAAATCGGTTATGCATACAAACACGATAAAAGGAGCCATAAAAAGCTCTTAAAAAGAAACAGTTCAAAAGTGGTTGAAATTGATTACAGTTTTAACGAAGAAAGCTATAACGTCGAGAACATCTCACTTAAAAACGGAGGGACTCTTTTTGCATACGGGTTTGCGGATTTAATTGCTGAAAAGTATCGGGCCATTTTACAGCAGCGTGAGAGGAAGCGAGCACGCCGCCAGGATGTTTACGACCTTTATTACCTGTTTAATCACTGTAGTCCTCAAGAAATACCCGATAAGAGACAAATCCTTGACAGCCTCGTTAAAAAGGCAACCGCCCGCAATATAACTGTTGACAGGTATTCAATGCGCGATCCAGAAATAATAAGCCGCTCCCGGTATGAATATGATAATCTGGCGGATGAAATTGTCGGTGATTTACCGGAATTCGAAAAAGCATATCATTGCATCCAGTCCTTTTATGAAAATTTACCCTGGGATGATTCAATTTCAGATGGAACACAAAGGAAAAAATAAATATGTGCCCGATACTGTATTTCCGCCGGGGCGCACCCTGGAAGAAACCCTTGAAACGACTGGCATGAGCCGGTCTGAATTTGCAGAACGGATGGGCATAACAACCAAGCATGTCAACAGCATTATCAAGGGCGAAGTTCCCATTACAGAAGACACGGCACTTGGCATGGAGCGTGTGCTTGGCGTGCCGGCAAGCTTCTGGCAAAATCTGGAACAGCAGTACAGGAGATTTTCGGCCTGAGAACGGGAAGAAGAAGGCTTTACAAAAAAAGAGGGATATCCGTTAAAAGTTGAGCAGAACGCCCCGACATCTTGGACTCAAGCGGGATACTTGGCTGAAGCCTTATATTGTTTCCTCTAAAAGCGATAAACTCCGGTATTCACCGAAGCTTATCGCCGACCGGGCATTCCCAGTCCATTTCTTTTGTATGATATAAAGCACTTGCCGTTTTGTCAGTAAATGATGTCCGGCGGGGCGAAACCCTATCGAGCCGACAAGCAGCACCGGACGAATTCTTTTTGTTTATAAAATAATTAAAGCAATGTAGAGTGTCAACAAATATTTGACACCGAAATTATGATAGCTGGTTTATGATCCCATCCGTACTTGCCAAACAAATCGAGCAGGGCATCAAGGACTTTCTGTCCACCACGTTTCATATTACCACGCCCTTTTTCCACGGCATGCTGGAAAATTTTTTGAATGCCCCGGGAAATGTTTTTAAGGGGCCGTATGTGTCCATAAACCTGCCGTTTCGGCAGGCAGAGCAATCCGCCAGGCATTTTTTCCCTGAAATCCCCATCCCGTTTACGCCGTACCGGCACCAGGAAAAGGCTTTTGATCGGCTGGCCGCGCCTAATCCGAAGCCGACAATAATTGCCACGGGAACCGGTTCAGGCAAAACCGAATGCTTTACCTACCCGATACTGGAGCACTGCCGCAGGCAAAAGCAACTCGGACAATACGGCATAAAAGCCATTCTCATCTATCCCATGAATGCCCTGGCCTATGACCAGGCATCCCGGCTGGCGGGAATCATCTGGAACACGCCGGGCCTGAAAGGAAAAATCACCGCAGGGATGTATGTGGGCCAGGGAGAAAAACATCCGCACCCGACAATGGGGCAGGATTATGTAATTACGGACAAGGACATCCTGCGCGGCAGCCCGCCAGACATCCTGATGACCAATTACAAGATGCTCGATTACCTGATGATTCGTCCCAGGGACGCAAAGCTGTGGGAACAAAACGGGCCTGAGACCCTGCGCTATATCGTGGTGGATGAACTGCATACGTTTGACGGTGCCCAGGGAACAGACATTGCCTGCCTGATACGGCGATTGAAGGCAAAACTCAAGGCGCCCGAGCACTTTATCTGCCCGGCAGGCACGTCTGCGACCCTGGGAGGAAAGGAGTCCCTGGAACGGCTTTGCGATTATGCCGGCAGGATTTTTGGCGAGCCGTTTGCCCGGGATGCGGTTATCACGGAATCCAAAAAAGACGCAGGGGAGTTTTTAGGCGAACAGGCAATCGAAAACAGTCATATTCCGGGAGAAGCGGATTTCCGGGCCCTGCTTCCGGAAAACTACCCGGATTATCCCGCTTACATGAGAAGCCAGGTAAAGCTTTGGTTTAATGCGAAAATTTCAGAGGATGACTGGCCTGAGGAAAAGTGGCGGGTGGAACTGGGGGATAAATTAAAAAACCACCTGTTTTTCCAGAACCTGCTCAAGGTGCTAAACGGCGAGGTGCGGCATTATGACCCGGTTATTTCCGAATTGGCCAAAACAGCCGGTGAGTTGAAAAGCGCAGATCAAGCCTACAGGTTCCATGCCTTAAACAGCATGCTTGCGCTGGTCTCGGAAGCCGTATTTACAGACAGGAAACTGCAGGTACGCATCCAGCACTGGTGCCGGGAGCTCAAGCGGCTGGTGGTATCTGCTGACCCAAACCCGGTTCTCAGGTTTGCAGATGATCTTACGGATGAAGAACGCCACTGGCACCTGCCCGTGGTTCACTGCAGGGAATGCGGTCTCATGGGCTGGGTTGGCAAAAGCCGGCTTCACGGCAGCGGAATTGATACGGACCTGCGCTCCATTTACCTGGAATTTTTCAAAAACAAAACACACAAGCAATTATATTTTCTTTTCCCGGTCAAGGGATCAGACGCCACGGATACATATGCAGGAAAACGGCGAAAACTGTGTTCAGGCTGTATGCATATAAACCGGGAGCTTTCCGGGAGCTGTTCATCCTGTGATTCAAAAAAACAAATCCTGGTGGATATTCCTGAATCCACGTCACATCATTGTCCCACCTGCGGGGCAAGAAACAGCCTCACGCTCATGGGCTCCCAGGCGGCAAGCCTGACCAGCGTAATGATCGGCCAGCTCTTTGCCTCGAACTTCAATGACGACAAAAAACTGCTGACCTTCTCGGACAATGTCCAGGATGCGGCTCACAGGGCCGCATTTTTCGGGGCCCGGACATACCGGTTTACGTTTCGAACCGCGCTGCAGCAGTTTGTGGACAACCACGGGGAGGGATCGGGTCTTGAAACGCTTGCCGATCAATTCGTGGATCATTGGCGAAAAAAACTGGATCCCGAGCATTTCGTAGCCCTGTTTATTGCACCCAACATGACATGGCTGCGGGATTTTGAACATTTAAAAACCCATGAAAAGCTTCCCCAGAACTCGCAACTGCCGGAACTGGTTTCCAGGAGACTGCGCTGGGAAATATTTTCGGAATACGGGTTCAGCGCCCGGATCGGGCGCAGTCTTGAAAAATCCGGCGGTTCGGTGGCGGCCGCGGATACGGAGAATTTAAACGCTGCAGCAGAGCATATTTGCGAAATTCTCAGCAATGAATTTGAACCATTAAGACGGATTCAATCCTCCGGGGTTGCGGCTTTCATACTGGGCCTGATGACCAGTATCCGCCAGCAGGGGGGTATATTTCACCCGGATCTTGAAAACTATATCAAACATTGGGGCAATACCTATCAAATTTCCCAGAGATGGAAGCGATGGCTGCCCAACTTCGGGCCGGCAACCCGCGCCCCGGGATTTGTCACCACAAGACCGGACATAGACCGCTTTCCCAGGCTGTTATCGCGAAACAAGGGCCTCACGTGGTACGAATGGTGGGCCTCAAGGATTTTTCCGGACCTGGCCATGCCCCATGTCAATCTTGTGGACAATTTTTTTGATATCGTATTCAAGCAGCTCGAACAGGCCGGCTTTATCGAACACCGCTGGCAAAACCAGCACTATGTCTGGGGGCTCAATCCAGGGGCGTTAAAAATAAAAACCGATGTAATCCAGTACCGCTGCACCCAATGCGGGCATATTATTTCCGGGGCTGCCAGGGATTTGCAGATTTGGACGCAGGTGCCGTGTCTGCGCCGCAATTGTTACGGGTCTTATCAGACCTGGCACCGAGGGCTTGATTATTACGGGCATCTATACAGCAAAGGAGATATCAGGCGCTTATATACGGAAGAACACACCGGCCTGCTTGAACGCGATGAGCGCCAGAAGCTGGAAGAAAGCTTTAAAGCCCCGCCCGAAGAACGCAAGCCCTGGTATCCGAACCTGCTTTCAAGCACGCCGACCCTGGAAATGGGCATTGATATCGGCGATCTTTCCACAACGATTCAATGCTCCGTGCCTCCGGGGCAGGCCAATTACCTGCAGCGTATCGGCAGATCCGGCAGAAAAGACGGAAACGGTCTGAACCTGACAGTTGCCACAGGCAAGGCCCATGATCTGTATTTCTATGATGACCCGCTTGAAATGATTGCAGGTGACATTCAGCCGCCGGGAGTGTTTCTGGATGCATCTGCAGTGCTGGAAAGGCAGTTTACCGCTTATTGCTTTGACTGCTGGGTCTCCCAGGGGCTGCCGGACGGGGCGATACCCCCGAAGCTTGGCACGGTCTTAAATCTTTTGCCGCAGAATCATTCAGATCAGTTTCCGAATAATCTTGCCCGGTTTATTACGGCTCAACAGACCCGGTTGTTTGACGGGTTTGTGGAGCTGTTTAAAAACGACATCAGCCGAGAGTCCATAGATCACCTGGAACAGTTCGTATACGGCGCCGGCGGGCAGGAGCCGGGCCTGACCTATCGGATCATTCAGCGGCTAAATGAGCTGTTTAAGGAGCGCAAGTCTTTAAAGGCCAAGGTTGACCAGTTGTATCGGAAAATCAATAAGCTGCAGGCAAATCCGGCCCGGGACCAGAATTATCATGACGATCTCGGCC
>Ga0182239_1000471_pt1 | contig 14752 bp, 10 predicted proteins | sample hydfrate6_PW_210_FD_132456 | JGI IMG/M metagenome (GOLD analysis project Ga0182239, IMG submission 132456) | Subsurface microbial communities from deep shales in Texas, USA - hydraulic fracturing test 6_PW_210 | ecosystem: Environmental > Aquatic > Deep subsurface > Shale gas/oil reservoir >... | reverse complement strand
GGGTATCCTCTATCAGGCTGTGGGTCAGTCCCATGAGGGTGACCGCGGAAAATACATCCTGATTTCCAACAGTTCCGGATTTGGACTCCTGGATGATCAGCCCGCCCCCATAGGTCAGGCCCATGACCATGCCAATGATGGTCAAGGTAGCCGCCTCCCGGCCAATGCCTAAAAAGCGCAACACAGGGCGCAGGGCCCAGATGAGGCCATCTACTATACGCACTTTATGCATAATACGCATCAAGATGAGCAGGGCCAGGATAATACAAAAGATGAGAACCAGATTTTTGATCTGACCCACAGCCCAAACGGGCAGCGAAGGCTGCACCGGGACATCGCCCTGCCAGAATATGGTATTGGCCTGCTGCAGGGTTCCGGTCACAGAGTAGCCCAGATGCAGACCCCAGCCCAATAAAAATGCGCCTCCGATCCGGATCAGGGCCTGAAACAGAAAACGGGTGCCGGCGGCATGTGCGATCTTGACTTCAATAGGGAGGGCATGAGCCACAAGCATGACCGTGGACAAAACAGTGACCTGGGCCACGCTCAATTGCAGAGAATCGGCCAGGGACAGAAAGACAATAATCCCGCTGTACAAATTATTGATCATGGCCGTGGCCCAGATCAGACCGGTCTCTCCGGGCAACCCCATGATCTGCATCACCGGGTTCAAGGGTTTGGCCAGGTAGACGATCAACCCGGCTTCCTGCAGGATCTTGACCCCGATGAGGATGGGAATCATGATCCGGAACAGTCGAAAGCTGACCTGAACGGATTCCTTGAAGGCCTGTTGAAAAAAAGCCCACACAGGCTGAAGCGTGATGTGCATGAAAGTGACGAAATTACAAAATTGTCGCTGTCGCGCTAAAATTTACTCATGAACGCTTAGAACAAGGACTTGAGCTTATCGTCTTCGTCTCCGCCCCGTCTTTGAGAACCCTGAGATTTTGAAGATCCGGACGAGGCGGACTTTCGCTGGGAAACCCGGGTTGGCTGCGTCCCGGACTTAAAGGGGAGGAGGTAACTCTTTTCCGTGCCCGGTCCGGCCAAAAGTCCGTTGGCGGCATCTATCCTGGCCATAACGATACCCCGTGGCTGGGGAAATTCTACAGGAGGATAATCCTCTTCGACTTCCTGGCGGTATTGCAGCCATATGGGCGAAGCGGCCCGCGATCCGGTCTCATACTTGCCCATGGGTTGAACCTGATCAAAGCCTACAAAAACACCAGTCAGCAAATAGGGTGCATATCCCATAAACCAGGCATCCTTCTGATCATCCGTGGTCCCCGTCTTCCCGGCCACCGGACGGCCAAGCTCTCGAATCCTCCAGCCAGTTCCGCTTTTGACCACATCCTGGAGCAAGGAAGTAATGATATATGCTGTTTGGGCGCTTATAGAGTCCTGGCTTTCCGGTTCAGATGCATACAGCTCCTCCCCCCAGGGCCCTTCCACCTCGTCCACCAGCCTGGGCTTAATCGTACTTCCGTCCCGGGCAAATGCAGAGTAGGCCTGACAGAGATCCATCAAGGTCACAGAAGCCGATCCCAGGCTCACTGACAGATCCCGGGGGTACTCGGATTTCAGGCCCAGGGTTTTGGCCCGCTGGATAACCGTATCGATACCGATCTGACGCGCCAATCGAATAGTGACCAGGTTTCTGGATTTGACCAGCCCGGTCCGCAGCAGGGTGGGGCCAAAGATTGTCTGCTCGTAGTTCTCAGGTTTCCAGGTCGAGTTTGTGGCCCGATCAGTAAATGCAATAGGGGCATCCAGGAGAACAGAGGCCGGAGTAAAACCGTGATCCAGTGCCGCGGAATAGACAATGGGCTTAAATGCCGAACCCGGCTGGCGTTCTGCCTGAATGGCCCGGTTGAACTGGCTGGCCTGGAAGGAAAAGCCGCCGACCATGGCCAGAACCTTCCCGCTCTGAGGATCCATTGAGAACAAACCACCCTGGACCTCTGGGAGTTGCTGCAGCTCCAGTCGGACCGGGACCTCTTCTTCCGTTTCGTCCTGATCAGGGGAGGCCCAGACAATATCCCCCCCGCTTAAGACCTTCCGGGCGTCCTTGATCCTGGCTACTTCTTCAGGGGCCTTTTCCGGATCCGGTTCGCGGCACCAGCCCATGCTGGAGACATCAATCCATCCAGTCTGGTTGCCAAAGCTCACCCTGGCCCCGGCTGGTTCCACTTCCTTTACCTGGACCAGCAGCCAATCCTTGGGGGCCCATTGGACCGAGTCCACACCGGACATGAGTGTTGCATTTTCATCTCCAACAACGGTTTGAGCCACTGGACCCCGCCATCCCCGTCTTTTACTGGAGTTGACAAGCCCCTGGCGCAAAGCATCTTCTGCTGCTTTTTGGTGCTCGAGGTCTATGTGGGTTTTGACTTCAAGTCCACCGTTGTAGGTCTGTTCCTCGCCAAATTCGTCAACCAGCCATTGACGCACTTCTTCCAGATAATATCCGCCAACTGTCCATGATGGATCGGGCATTGACTCCAGAGTGATATCCTCATCCAGGGCCTCTCTGTACTCTTCAGGACCAATCCATTCCAGGTCCAGCAGGCGGTCTAGAACATATTTCTGTCTGCTTTGTGCCAGCTCAATATTCTTGTACGGATCATACAGGGAAGGGGCCTTGGGCAATCCGGCCAACAGGGAGGCCTCGGCCAGAGACAACTGATCCACGTGTTTTCCAAAATAGATCCTGGCTGCAGCCTCCACCCCATAGGCACCGTGCCCCAGATAGATCTCGTTCAGATAAATGGTCAGGATCTCATCCTTGTCCAGATTCTTTTCCAGCCGATAGGCCAGAATGGCCTCTTTGAGCTTGCGCTCATAGCTGCGTTCCGGGGTCAAAAGCAGGGCCTTGATCACCTGCTGGGTAATGGTACTCCCGCCCTGGACTATGGAACCGGCCTTGATATTTTTTACCGCAGCCCGGAGTATGCCCGCCAGATCGATTCCTTCATGTTCGTAAAAACTGTGGTCTTCAGCAGCCAGAAAACATCTGGGCACTACATCGTTCATTTGATCCAAAGAACGCAGGAAACGCTTTTCCCGGGCCAGATATCCCAGGACTTCATCATTCCGGGTATAGACCGTTGTGGTCAAGGAAGGCCTGTAATCAGATATTTGCTCCACCTGAGGCAGGTCCTTGACCACCCACAGGTATACTCCCAGACCAGCCCCAAGGCCAAGGACAAGAAGAGTTCCCAATAATATGGATATGCTCAGAAAGAATTTACGCATCAGATAACCCGTTAAATTTCAGCCGGCCCTTGCCCAACAGATCATGCATATGAACAATTCCCTGCAAAACCATGTCGTCATCCACCACCGGCAGGACCATAATCGCCCCTTTTTCCATCATATCCAGGACCTGTCCTCCCCTCTGCCCCGTGCTGACATACTTGGGCTCGCAGGTCATATAGTCCTGGATGGGCTTCGCCAGGCTGTACTCTGTCCGGCATATCATTCTCCGCACATCTCCGTCAGTCAGGATGCCCTTGAGCCGCCGGGCCTGATCCACGACCACCACAGATCCCAGTCCGCCCTGATCCAGTACTCGCAAAGCCTGTCCCATTGGGGTCTGTGTATCAACAACTGGAACATTTGTGGTGTGCATAAGTGAACTGATATCCATGCTCAGCTGCCGTCCCAGATCTCCACCAGGGTGATAGCGCTGAAAATCCTCCCGGCCAAAGGACTTCCATTCGATCAGGGCCACTGCCAGGGCATCCCCCAGGGCCAATGTGGCCGTTGTGCTGGCTGTAGGGGCCAGTCCCAGAGTGCAGGCCTCTCTGGGAACCTGCGTGCATAAAGCCACATGGCACAACCGGCCCATGCTCGAATCGCAATTCCCGGTCAAACCGATGACCTGAGCCCCAAGACTGAGCAAGGCCGGGATGATTGCGTTCAATTCATCGGTTTCCCCGCTGTTGGAAATGGCCAGGACCACATCACCGGGGCGGATCATACCCAGGTCGCCATGGGCTCCTTCCACCGGATGCAGGAAAGTGGCCGGAGTTCCGGTACTGCTTAAGGTAGCGGCAATTTTGCGCCCGACCAGACCGGATTTTCCCAGCCCGGTGACTACAACCCGGCCCTGGCAGGCGGCCAGGATATTCAAGGCCTGTTCAAATTCCGGTCCCAGATTGTCCCGGACGTGCTCCAGTCCGAGAATTTCAGTATTCAGAACTTCCCTGGCCAGTTCCAGCCAATCCCGGGGACAGGGCTTTGCGTGAAGATCTTCAGGTAAAGAATCAGTCATATCTTTGCGCACCTTAGCGCTTTATCCGTGAAAATTTGTCGGAAAAAACAAGAAAAATGGAACCACAAAGGCACTAAGGACACAAGGGGAAGAACAAAGAAGAATGGTTTTTCTTCTGCTGGGTCAGACCCCGATTAAATAAAAACAAATTTAATGGGGCAAGCAGCAGAAGAAAAGGCTTCCAGCCTGACGGCTATGTTATATCCCGAAGGGATGGCAAGTTTTCTCTTTGCGGATCACACCGCAAAGAGAAATTTCTTCCTGTGTGCCCTTTGTGCCTTCGTGGTTAAGTTCTTTAACTTATGAATCAAAGCACATCTTGCCATAATTCGCTCCCGGAAGGACCGGGTAATCTCCCTCAAAGCAGGCCATGCAATAATCCTGCTCACCGCCGACAGCCTGGCGCAGCCCGTCTGCACTTAAAAAGTGCAGGGAATCCAGGCCAATGTACTTGGCAATGTCTGATACGCTGTGGTTGGCGGCAATGAGTTCACCCTTGGAAGAAAAATCGATCCCATAATAGCAGGGATGGCAGATGGGCGGACAGCTGACCCGCAGGTGCAGTTCCTTGGCCCCCATCTCCCGGAGTTTCTTCACCCGGGTGCGGATAGTGGTTCCCCGGACGATGGAATCTTCGATAATCACGATCCGTTTGCCCTTGATCATTTCCTTGACTGGATTGAGCTTGACCCGGACCCCGAAATCGCGCATATCCTGGGAAGGTTGTATAAATGTCCGCCCTACATAGTGATTGCGGATCATGGCATTTTCAAAGGGCAGACCTGATGCCTGGGCGTATCCCACTGCCGCGTAGACGCCGGAGTCGGGGAAAGGCATACAGAAGTCAGCATCCACCGGGGCTTCCTCAGCCAGGGCCCGGCCCATATTCTTGCGACACATATACACTGTTTGTCCAAAGACTATGGAATCCGGGCGGGCAAAATAGATGAGTTCAAAGATGCAGGGGGTTTTCCGGGTCGATTCCGCGACCTGCATGCTGGACAGCCGGCCTCCTTCGATGACCACCATCTCCCCGGGCCGCACCTCCCGCAAATATTCAGCTTCCAAAAGATCCAGGGCACAGGTCTCTGAGGCCAAAACCGTGGTCCCCCCGGCCCGGCCCAGAACCAGGGGACGAAATCCCCAGGGATCCCGTACGGCGATGAGCTTGGAGTTGGCCTGGATAAGCAGACAGTATGCGCCCTGCACTCGGCGGCAAGCGCAGGCTATGGCCTCTTCCAGGCTGTTCCCGTTCAAGTTCTTGGCCACCAGATGCATAAATACTTCACTGTCCATGCTGGTCTGAAACAGTGAACCCTGATCCTCCAGTTCCTTGCGCAATTGAAAAGTGTTTACCAGGTTTCCGTTATGACCTATGGCCATATGCAGGTCCCGAAAACGGACCAGGAAAGGCTGGGCGTTGCGCAAAAGAGAAGCTCCGGTAGTTGAATACCGGATATGGCCCATGGCCACCTGCCCTTTGAGTTCATGACCCAAATGCCGTTCGCTGAACACATCGGCCACCAACCCCATCCCTCTTTGTTCCCGCAGTTTCTGACCGTCCCAGGTCACAATCCCGGCGCTCTCCTGCCCTCTGTGCTGCAGGGCGTACAATCCGAAATAGGCCATTCTGGCCGCTTCAGGATGGCCGTAGATACCCATGAGACCGCAAAATTCTTTACGCATATCCGTAATACTCCTGCAGGCTGCGTACATCCATGCCCTTGCCCTGCAGCTCGCGCATGGCCTGGGCCATGGCTTTGGCCCCTGCCAAGGTCGTGGTATAGGGCAGGTTATAGAGAATCGTGGCCTGACGCAGCGACGATGAATCCTGAATGGTCAACTTTCCGGAGGAAGTATTGATGACCAGATCGATGTCCTTATTTTTAATCAAGTCAATGACATTCGGCCGACCTTCATAGACCTTATTCACCTTTTCAGCCATAATCCCGTAGTCAGCCAGGAAGTCAGCAGTGCCCTTGGTGGCCACCAGACGAAATCCCAGTTGCCTGAATATGCGGGCCGGCTCCACCATGTGGGCCTTGTCCCGGTCATTGACCGAGATGAAAACTGTCCCCTGGACAGGCAATTTTTGGCCGGCTGCCAGCTGACTCTTGATATAGGCCAGCCCAAAGGAGCTATCTATGCCCATCACCTCCCCGGTGGACCGCATTTCCGGACCCAGGATGGTATCGACCCCGGGAAAACGGCTGAAGGGGAGCACCGCTTCCTTGACTGCAAGATATCCTCGCTTGCGCATGGACCAGGGATCAAGATCCCGCAGCCTCTCTCCCATCATCACCCGGGTGGCCAGCTTGGCCAAAGGAACACCGGTGGCCTTGCTGACAAAAGGGACTGTGCGCGAGGCCCGGGGATTGACCTCCAGGATATAGATCTCCTTGTCCTTGATCGCAAACTGGATATTCATCAGCCCCTTGACCTGCAGTTCCCTGGCCAGGGCCCTGGTCTGTCGTTTGAGCTCTTCGGTCATATCCGGACCAATTGTGTGCGGGGGCAAGACACAGGCCGAATCCCCGGAATGCACACCAGCTTCTTCGATATGCTCCATGATCCCACCAACATATGTATCTTCTCCATCGGAAACAGCATCCACATCGATTTCAATGGCATTTTCCATGAATTTATCCAAAAGGATGGGATGGTCCGGAGAGATGATCACCGCTTCCCGGAAATAATTGATGAGATCCTGTTCATCATACACGATTTCCATGGCCCTTCCGCCCAGGACATAGGAGGGCCGGACCACCAGGGGATATCCGATTCTGGCGGCAATGGCCAGGGCCCCGTCCTCGGAAACTGCGGTCCCGTTTTCCGGCTGTTTGAGATCCAGAACATGCAGCAGGTCCTGAAAGCGTTCCCTGTCCTCGGCTCGATCGATGCTGTCCGGAGAGGTACCCAGGATGGGGACATTATTTTCCAGCAAGGAGACAGCCAGGTTCAGCGGAGTCTGGCCGCCGAATTGAACGATCACGCCTTCCGGGTCTTCCTGGTTGATGATGTTTAAGGTATCTTCCAGGGTCAAGGGTTCAAAATAGAGACGATCCGAGGTATCATAGTCAGTACTCACCGTCTCTGGATTGGAATTGACCATGACCGATTCCACACCCATATCCCGGAGGGCAAATGAGGCGTGTACGCAGCAATAATCGAACTCGATTCCCTGCCCGATTCGGTTGGGCCCTCCGCCTAAGATGACAACCTTGCGGGCCTTTGTGCTCCTGGCTTCGTTTTCCTGTTCATAGGTGGAGTAAAAATAGGGAGTATAGGCCTCAAACTCGGCGGCACAGGTGTCCACCAGCTTATAGGTGGGCAGGATACCCATGGATTTGCGCGTGTCCCGTATCTCGCCCTCGCTTACGGAGAAAATCGTCCCTAACTGCTGGTCAGAAAATCCCAACTCCTTGGCTTGCCGAAAGAGTTCGGCCAGTGGCCCCAGGGCACTGAAATCCGGGTTGGCCGCGGCTGATTCCAACAGCCTGTCCTCAAACTCCACCAATTGCCTGATCTGGGTCAAGAACCAGGGGTCAATCCGGGTCAGATCATGGATCTCAGCATCTGAAAACCCGTCCAGCATGGCCTGACGAAGCTGCAGGATGCGCATGGAGTTCGGAGTCCGCAATTTGCTGCGCAGAAGCTCCGGATCCAGGGTGGGGGGCTGAAAATCTCTGGCCAGCCCGGGCATGCCGATCTCCAGCGAACGCAGCCCTTTTTGCAGGGCCTCCTTGAATGTCCGACCGATGGCCATAGTCTCGCCCACGCTTTTCATGGACGTGGTCAGCATGTCTTCGGCCCGGGAAAATTTCTCAAAGGTAAAGCGGGGAATCTTGACCACGCAGTAATCAATGGAAGGTTCAAAGCAGGCTACGGTTTCCCGGGTGATGTCATTTGGCAGTTCATCCAGACTGTAGCCTACTGCCAGTTTGGCCGCAATCTTGGCTATGGGAAAACCTGTGGCCTTGGAGGCCAGGGCGGAGGAACGGGAGACTCGGGGGTTCATTTCAATGACCATCATCTCACCGTTTTGGGGATTAACTGCAAACTGGACATTCGAGCCACCGGTTTCCACCCCGATCTCACGCATAATGGCCAAAGAGGCGTCTCGCATGGCCTGATATTCCCGGTCCGTCAAGGTCTGGGCCGGGGCTACGGTGATGGAATCTCCGGTATGCACCCCCATGGGGTCCAGGTTTTCAATGGAACAAATGATCACGCAGTTGTCATTTGCCGTCCCGCATGACTTCCAGTTCAAACTCCTTCCAGCCCAGCAGGGACTCTTCCAGCATGACTTCCGAAGTCATGCTGGCCGCCATGCCCTGTTTGGCGATGGCCTCCAGCTCTTCCTTGTTGTAGGCCACTCCGCCACCGGTTCCACCCAGGGTATAGGCCGGGCGGATAATTATGGGAAAATCCAAGGATTGCCCAAAAGATCGCACCTGCTCCAGATTCTGGGCAATACCGCTTTTGGGAACCTGAAGCCCGATATTCTCCATAGCCTGGCGAAACTGCATCCTGCTCTCCGCCTTTTGAATAACCGGTAGAGAGGTTCCAATCAATTCCACACCGTATTTGTCCAATACCCCCTGCTCAGCCACAGCCACTGCGGTATTGAGCCCGGTCTGCCCGCCCAGGGTGGGCAGTAATGCATCCGGACGTTCCTTGGCAATGATCTGGGCCACTACTTCCGGAGTAATGGGTTCAAGATAGGTCCGATCAGCCAATTCCGGATCGGTCATGATCGTAGCAGGATTGGAGTTGACCAGAACCACCTCATAGCCCTCTTCTTTCAAGGCCTTGAGTGCCTGGGTTCCCGAATAATCAAACTCGCAGGCCTGACCAATAATGATCGGCCCGGAACCAATGAGCATAATTCTCTTCAGATCAGTCCTTTTGGGCATAACACTCACAGTACTTTGGCTGGTTGCTCATGGACTCTCACTCTATATCACTTTCCGGTCCGGCTGACGGTGTACTCCATTCCGAACCAGGTCGCAAGATTTATAATGCCGGAGTGACAAACTCTCCCTTGACAGAAGGAAGTGATCTCCTTATAAGAATTAGGACTTCCAAACTTGATAAATCTTCCTTTTATGAGGGCTGTGTTTATGAGTGCTTTTCCTTTAAATCATTTTCCGTCAGGCAGCAAGGTAACCATCGCCTCATTAAATGCCGGAGGGGGAGCGCGTTCCAAGCTTTATGCAATGGGTCTGACTCCGGGAACAAGCATTGAAATCACTTCCTGTGGCGGAGGGCCCTGCCGCATGAAGGTTCGAAACTCGGAACTGGTCCTGGGCCAAGGATTGGCCTCCAAGATCCTGGCCTTTACCTCGGAATGAATACTTCCGTAGCCTTTTTCTGGCCCAAGGCAGACCGAATCGGTCTGCCTTTCTTTATTATGGATGAAGAACACATTACCTCTCGGCTGGCCAAAGATAGCCTGAAACCTTCACGCAGGACAGAACTTTTATGAACCAGGAAGTGGTCGGACTACGTCACTTGGATCTCAATCAAAGGGCCCGAATTATCTCTTTGAAAGCCCGGGGAGAACTCGGACGTCGAATCAGGGACATGGGCCTGGTTCCCGGAGTTGAAATCACAGTCATCGGCCGGGCACCGCTGAAGGATCCAGTGGCTCTGAAAATTCAAGACTTCACTTTATCCTTGCGGAATAATGAGGCAGATTATATTCTTGTAGAACCGTTGTCATCTGAATAGAAATTTTATCTCGCAAAAGGCACCGGCCATGAAAAGCACCGACCTGGTGGCCACAGGTGAATGCCGCTTCGAACTCCCGCCTCAGGGGGCGATGCGGGTTCCGGCTGTGTTTTTTGCTTCTCCCGGACTTGTACAGCAACTGGAAGACAAGGTCCTGGAGCAGGCAGCCAATGTGGCCTGTCTCCCGGGTATTGTCAGGGCTTCTCTGGCCATGCCTGACGCGCATTGGGGGTATGGTTTTCCCATTGGCGGAGTAGCGGCTTTTGATCCGGAACGGGGCGGCATCATTTCCGTGGGCGGGATTGGATATGATATTTCCTGCGGGGTGCGCAGCATGCACACCTCTTTGCACCGTTCCCAGATCGAGCCTCACCTGGAGCAGCTGACCGAGCTTCTTTTTCAGCGTATACCAGCCGGAGTTGGGTCCAAGGGAGCCATTACCTTAAACAACAAGCAGTTGGACCAGCTCTTGACCCAGGGGGCCTCATGGGCTGTGGGTCAGGGATACGGCTGGCCGGATGACCTGGCCAACATCGAAGATAACGGACGGGTTTGTGGTGCAAATCCAGACAAGGTCAGCTCTCAGGCCAAGGAGCGGCAGTACAGGCAGATGGGTACTCTGGGCAGTGGAAATCACTACCTGGAGATTCAGGTGGTGGATACAGTTTACGATCAAACCGCGGCCAAAGCCTTTGGACTGACTGTTGACGATGTCCTGGTCTCCATCCATTGCGGCTCAAGGGCTCTTGGCCACCAGATCGGAACTGATTATCTCCAGATCCTGGGCCGGGCTGCTGCGAGGTACGGGCTGATCCTGCCGGAACGGGAACTTGTCTGCGCCCCTATCCGCTCTCCTGAAGGACAGGACTTTTATCAGGCCATGGCCTGCGGAATCAATTGTGCCCTGGCCAACCGTCAGATCCTGACCCATCTGGTCCGGGAAGCTTTTGCCTTCCTTTTGCCTGAAGCCTTCCTGCCCTTGATCTATGACGTCAGCCACAACACCTGTAAGATCGAGGAACATGCGGTTCAGGGCCGGCGCGTGCCCTTATATGTCCACCGCAAAGGGGCTACCCGGGCCTTTGGCCCCGGCCACCCTGAAATTCCGGCTCATTACCGGGAGGTAGGACAACCTGTGCTCATTGGGGGGACTATGGGCTCTCATTCCTATATCCTGGCCGGAAACAAGGCTGGGGAAGATCTGGCCTGGAGCTCGGCCTGCCACGGAGCCGGACGGAGCATGAGCAGGAAAAAGGCCTTGAAAAGGTGGAAGGGCCAAAGCGTGATCAACGATTTGGCCCGGCAAGGAATTATTCTCAGGGCGGCCAGCAAGCGGGGAGTAGCTGAAGAGGCTCCCCTGGCCTACAAAAATGTGGACGAGGTGGTGGAGAGCACTCACCGGGCCGGTCTGGCCCGGAAAGTGGCCAGGGTCTCACCCCTGGCCTGTATAAAGGGATAAAAAGCAGGTTTCAGCTCACCCTGCTCCCGGCCTGGACTTCAGTTTCCGGTTCCAAAAGTCGCAATCCCTTGGCATCATGCACCGCCAGGACCATGCCCTGGGAGATAACCCCGCGCATTTTGCGGGCCTTAAGATTTTTGACCACCACCACCTGCCGGCCGGACAAATCCGAGGGTGAAAACTCCTGAGCCAGCCCGGCCACAATCTGCCGGGGTTCGTCCTCTCCAATATCGACCATGAGTTTGAGGAGCTTATCCGCCTTGGGCACTGCCTCAACCTGAACTATCGTCCCCACCCGCAGGTCCATTTTCTGAAAATCGGAAAAGTCGATTTCGCCCACTTCCGCAGGAGTCTCCGCATTCTTCCGGCTCGTTGCATCCTTGGTGTGGTCCATGTTTTTCGAGGGCTGATCCGCACCTGTCCTGGGACCTTTGATATCCAGCTCCTGGCGGGGAAACAGATTGGAGGTCCTGTCTACCAGGGTCTCTGGTGCGAGCATGGTCCACTCCTGCTTCTCAGCCTCCAGGTCTGCCCGCCTGGGATCGATCTTTTCCCCCAGCTGGCTGAGCATCTTTTCCCCGGCATCCGGCATGACCGGCCACACAGCAAGGGCAATGCGCCGCAGGGAGGCCAGGACCAGGGACATGACCGTCTGCAGCCGGTCCAGATGACCCTCTTTATTCAAGCTCCAGGGGGCCATGCTGTCAATGTATCTGTTCACTCCGCGCACGAACTCCCAAAAAGATTCCAGGGCCTGGGCCACCTGAAAGGACTGAAAATGCTTAATGTATTGCCCCATGGCCTTTTGACCCAGCTCGATTAATTCCCGGTCATCAGCGCTGAGCTCCCCACATTGCGGGACACGGCCCCCAAAGTACTTATGGGTCATGGCCAGGGTGCGGTTGAAAAGATTGCCCAGATCATTGGCCAGGTCGGCGTTGAACCGGTTGACCAGCGCCGGCTCGGTAAAGCTCCCGTCATGGCCGAAATGCATCTCCCGCATCAAGAAGTATCGGAATCCATCCAGGCCGTATTTCTTGCGCATGCTCAAAGGCTCAACCACATTGCCCAGGCTCTTGGACATCTTGGCCTCATCCACTTTCCAGTATCCGTGGACCCTGAGTCCTTTATAGGGCGTAATTCCTGCCGACTTGAGCATGGTGGGCCAAAAGATGGCGTGGGGTTTTAAGATGTCTTTAGCCACCACATGGTGGGCCGCCGGCCAGAAGACCTGAAACTTCTCTCCTTCAGGCCAATTCAGAGCGGATATGTAGTTCAGCAGGGCATCAAACCACACATAGGTTACATACCTATGGTCAAAAGGAAGATCAATGCCCCAGGTCAGCCGGGTTTTCGGCCGGGAGATGCACAGATCGTCCAAGGGGTCCCGAAGCATGGCCAGGACTTCGTTTCGATACTGTTTGGGCTGAATAAAGTCAGGGTTTTCCTGGATATGCTCCCGGAGCCAGTCCTGGTATTTGGACATGCGAAAAAAATAGTTGGCCTCCTGGATGTATTCCGGTTTTTTCAGATGATCCGGACAGAGTCCATCCACCAATTCTTTTTCAGTGTAAAACCGCTCGCATCCAAAGCAGTAATGGCCGCCGTACTCACCGAAGTAGATATCCCCATTGTCATAGACACGTTGCAGAAACTTCTGCACTACCTGTTTGTGCTCATCCCAGGTGGTCCGGATAAACTGATCGTAGGCAATCCCCAGTTCAGGCCACAAGGATTGAAACATGCTGCTTATGCTGTCCACATAGGTCTGCGGATCCTGGCCGCTGGCCTCAGCGGCCTGCATAATTTTATCCCCGTGCTCATCTGTGCCGGTTAAAAAAAATGTTTGCTCTTGAAACAAACCATGAAAACGATTGACCGTATCGGCCAGAATGGTGGTGTAGGCATGACCCAAATGAGGCTTGGCATTTACATAATAGATCGGGGTGGTAATATAAAAACTGTTCACTGCTGAATTATCCTTATTTGTCCTGCTTTTTCTTTTTTCCCTTGGCCTTAAACGGACGCGGTCCGGCCTTGGCCTTGACTTTGCCTTTTCGGGCCGGACCTGTCTGAGCAGACGATTTCTTTTTTGACCTCTGACCTTCCTTCTCCGGTTGAGCTGGTCCCGGATTCTCTTTTGGCCCAGGATTGGATGGAATTTGGTATTCAGTGGGAAGCGGTCTGGATTCTTTTGTCTTTTCGGGCTTGGACTCGGGCTGTTTTGCCCGGGAATTGCGCTGATTGCCTGATTTGTTTGCAAAGACATGTTCCAGCTGATCCAGAGAAGTACCCTGCAAAAGGTCATTCCACTCGGCGAGAGTAACTTCCCTTTCTCCTTCACCGGCGTCAACAATAAGCGAATCCCGAAACATATTGGCCCGCAGCACTTTCACTTCCCCTTTGGGCGTTTGGTACCATTTGCCGATCTTGGGGCAGCGGCGCTGAAAATCAATGTACTGCTCACGTTCAAAGTTCAAGCAGCAAAGCAGCCTACCACAGGCTCCGGAGATTTTGGACGGATTCAAAAAAAGTTGCTGTTCTTTGGCCATCTTAATGGTCACCGGCTCAAATTTGCGCATAAAGAGATGGCAGCAGCAAATGCGGCCGCAATTGCCTATCCCGCCGAGAATCTGGGCTTCATGCCTGACCCCGATCTGCCGGAGCTCAATCCTGGTTCGATGCTTGGAAACCAGTATCTTGACCAGTTCACGAAAATCAATCCGGGCCGGAGCTGTGAAGTAGAAGATGATCTTGCTTTGATCAAATCTGACCTCTACATCCACCAGTTTCATGTCCAATCCCAGCTCGCGGATCTTCCCCCGGCAATAGGCCAGGGCCTCCTTGCGCAGGTCTTCATTCTGGATATGGATCTGAAAATCCTCGGCACTGGCCAGGCGCTCAACAGCTTTGATTTCTTCCACAGGCAGCCCCGGGGGTGGTTCCTGCTGAACAACAGCAACATGAGCCAATCCGGGGCCTTCGTCCGTGGTGACCAATACCCAGTCCTTGACCCTGGCTTGTGCCGCCTCGTCCTGGGCTGAAAAATAATAGATCTGTCCCTGGAGTCGAAATTTGACTCCCAAATAACACTGCATATATCTTTACTCGTGTGATTGCATTGGTTATCTAGTACCGCGTCTTATAAGTTTTATACTCATCTTTGGCATTTTCTTGGTGCAATGCGACTGTCACTCTCTCAATTTGCCACCATCAAAGACAGAATTTTTGGTCCAGAGTACTAGAGTCTCATAGACAGAACTCGTATGAAACAAGATTTTATC
>Ga0182239_1000470_pt1 | contig 14777 bp, 10 predicted proteins | sample hydfrate6_PW_210_FD_132456 | JGI IMG/M metagenome (GOLD analysis project Ga0182239, IMG submission 132456) | Subsurface microbial communities from deep shales in Texas, USA - hydraulic fracturing test 6_PW_210 | ecosystem: Environmental > Aquatic > Deep subsurface > Shale gas/oil reservoir >... | reverse complement strand
TTTCAGTTCTGTACTCTCTGTGGCCTCTGTGGTAAAATATTTGATACATCACCTAATCACAGAGAACAAGGATGCCGGTTAGAGGTCATTTAGGAAGAACAAATAGATGTCAGAAGCTTAAGAGGAAGGCTTATCAGATGGGTATGCCCAATATCAAACCTCATTGGAGCAAAAGCGTGTTTCGGCGCAACGGGGTCAAGCAAAAGGATTTGGCCCAAAGCATTGGGGCCAATCAAAGCAGCTTGAGCCAGTGGCTGAACGGACGGGTCAGAATGCCGAAGGAGGTGGAAGAAGCCTTGAACCGCTGGGCCAAAAAGCTGACCTATCTGGAAGGGAAAAAGTGAGGCAGGGATATCTACAGGAGCATATATGTTCCACACCCATAATGGGTGTAGGCCCCAATGTGCAGGATGGAAGCCAACTGGAGATAGTCTATGATCTGAGGCGGAATGTGCTCAAAGTCTTGAGTACCAGTCCATCCCCCGCCTATGGTCCTCCATATCTGGGGGCAGGGGGTACTGTGCATGCTGATGGAGGAGAGATTATCCATGAGCTGGAGTAATGATGATCTGGGCTCTGGATCAATGTGGGCCAAGAGCTGGTCAAAGGTCTGTCCACGCCGCAGGTTCAAGTGGCCGATTCTCCAGACCAGAGCCCCCAGAAGGTCGCTCAGAGAGGGGGGTGGCTCTTCTGCTGTGTTTTCGTCATAGGGGATGAGTGCAGAACAATAACAGGGGACAAGCCATCGCAATTGGAAGAATTGTGGCCTCTCCTCCAGGGTATTACTCAGACCTTTGGCCCATTGACTGGTGGACGGTTGATACCGTAGATCCACTTCCCCATTGCTGACGATGGGGTGCCAGGTATCCCCGTCGGCGATTTTCACCGTATGCAAATCGAAACAGCCCCACAGGTTGTGCCCAAATCGCAGGGACTCATCTGCCGTAAATCCGGCTTCTTCCATGGCAGGCAAAAGCTGGGTCAGAAAAAAGACATGGTCTGCAGCCTGGGAGAAGAGCTTCAGCTCCCACACAATGTATTCCCCGAAACCATAGCTCCTCTTGCTGGTGTATGGAAGGATAACCGCATCCAGGGGCCAATAGCTTCGAGGAAGGATGCATTCCCGGCCAAGAATATGGGCACATGGACCGCTGGATTCAACCCGGCCCAAGCTCTTTTTCCATTTTTTGGCCTCTTGACCTGACAGTCTTTTGGCCATCAGGGAGGCCAGGACAAAGGAGAGTTCAGCTGAAAATGCCTCTGGAAGGCGGACCATTGAGCTGTTTACTTGCCAGACAATCAGATATCTGAGGAGATTAATTTGTGGTGTTGTAGGAAACATAGGGGAGGATTTCGAAAAAATATGTCCTTTGCTCGGATAACCAGTTAACCATATTGATGGTGCTTAAGAATTCCTGAACCGAAGTATCTTGAAGGCCCACAAAGCGGTGCCAGTGAAACATTTTCTCTTGAAAAGAGGAGGAGTTGAGGATGTTCAGAATATGATCCTGGTCCTGTGGCCCAAAGATATGTTTGAAGGTTTGGGCTGTATCCAAAAGAGCGATAAACTCCTGAATCGGGGCGCTGTTGTCATATCCTTTCCACATTTTTCGAGAATTCACACTCCAATACATGTTGGGCATAAAGGTGATTGTCAGCTGATCAGGTATTATAGGCAGGCGCTGGCGCATAGCCGTGATCAGCACATCATTCATGGTCATCTTAGGGTTGGTGCCAACTGTGGGAAAGATGAGAAAGTGGCCGCTGAGGTCGTATCCATGGGCAAAGACGATCTCCCGAAGGAAGGTTATAAGCTTGAAGGACTTAATACCTAGTAAGAAGGCATTGTCTTTGAAGAATGCCGGGCCATAAATAAACTTAGCTATTTTCTGATGTGGATGCCGGAGGGGGCGGGGAATGCCGCCGCCGGTCTGACCCCACAAAAGGAGAGAGTCCTTGGAAGCTTGGATATAATTCGGGGTCTTGCTCAGAATGAAGGAACAGGTCGAACAATATGTTTTCCTGGGCCTTCGAGAATACACACCGCAGCGTATACAGGGACCGCTTAGAGCAGAGTGAGGCCCTGCCACGGGATGGTCCTTTGTATCCAGGGCCTCATTTTGGATGAATCGCAAGGTGGTCATCAGTTCAGCACCACCCCTGGCCAGACGGACCCAATCAAAGGGCTCCAACATCCAGGCCCTCGTTCAGTTCCCGAAAATAAACGACGACCTCTGGATTGAGCCATTCCTCCAGGACCAAGGGCTCCTTCCAGGTCTCTTCCGGCTCACCGGAATACCGGGAAGGGAAGTTTATAAGATAACTTGATTTTGACAGGCTGAGGCGAAGGCTGCCAAAGCCGAGATACTTGGTTTTGCCCATCTTATGGGCCATGGACTCGGAGAGAACCAGGCACCACAGCAAGCGCTGCAATTCCTCCTGCTCCAGGTTCCAAAAGCGCAGAGTTACAGAGCAGGTGGATCCGGGCAAAGCCGCCCTCAGGTAGGAGCTTTCGCTGTCATCAGGGGTAAACTCTGGCAATTGCTGGACACATGGGGCCAGGGGACGATGAGGGAAAATCCGCCATTGATCATGGATGCGCAGAACCTGAGCCTTTTCCTTGACATCTCGACGTACCCAGGACCCATTTACAAAGTGCCAGTGACCGTAAAAACATGGCACTTTGTACCAAGCCAACTGGACGTGATCAAAGAAACCAAAGCCAAAGGCCAGGCGGGCGGAAATCGCCTGGTTTGGGCCCTGTCCAACCCAACCGAAGAGGCTGTCCACCTTGTTCAGCTTGGATATGTGCGGGCTGAATGTAGTGCTCTTGGAGGCGATGGTGTACACATGCCGGATGGCCCCTCTGAGCGTCTTGCTGGGAATGGCGTAGCTTTGGCCTTGCTGTTTATCCTCTTGGGCTGGAGGAGCCATTTTGAAGAAATCCCAGCCATTGACATCAAGGTCGTTGATCTGGGTTCGATAAGAGGGCTCGCCGCTTTCACAGATGTGCAAAGGCGTGAGCACCTCTCCTGTGAGTACGAGCTTTCCACAGTAGCCGCCAAAGGATCTGTGGGAGATAAAACCTTTCTTACTGTGCGGAATTGTGGGCGCTTGGGCGGTGCGTGCCTTGGGAGTTAGAGGTGTTTTCGGAATGATAGCCTGATGAGCATCATATCCGTCTATATGCACATGCCGCCATATCCCGTCGGGCTGTTCGTAATCTGCGGTATCAAGGTTCATGAGCTGGCCTACAACATCCGGACATTGTTCGGTCCGACGCCAATCAATGCTTTGCACCGTTCCGCGACACCAGCCGAAGCTGGAGGTCTTTTCCCCCCCAAAGGGGATATCGCCCTGGTGCAGGTCGTACAGGAGGTGTATGAGGACCTGAAGGGCCTTGCTGTCCCTATCGGCGATATCCTGGAGCTCGAGCTGGAAATGAAATCCCAGCGTGTCTCCACAGGCATAGAGGAGATCGTTCTTGGCCTGTTCCACGGGTTGACCCGTCCGGGGGTCCATTCGGGTGCTATCCAACGAGCACATCTTGGGGTCAGGGATGGAAAACAGGGCATCGGAAAAATTGATAATGCCTTTCTTGCCTTGGACTCCGAAGAGGCGATTGAGCACTGTACTGGTCTCAGCCGACTCGCCCCAAAGGGTCCTTAAGATCTGGGCTGCCCGCTTTCGAAATCCCCCTTTAATCGTACTTCCCGGGATGTGCGGTTCCCAGACTGCACCATTGGGGGTCCATACCAGCATGCGGGTGAAGACCTTATCGTAGGGTTTTCCATATTTCCTGGACACGTGTCTGTTGTTTGCCCCTCCAGAGCGAAAGTCGGTGTGTTTGGGTTGTGCCAGTTCAGTCTGAGCTCTCTGTCGGTAGGATTTGAGAAGCTGGATGTGATTTTTGTCGTTGGCTATGCTCTTGTGCAGGTTGCGGGGATTGGTCAGATGATGAAACTTAACATTGGCATGGCTTTCCTGGAACTCATTCCAGACCGACTGGCTGATCCCTTCCGGAGCTTGGTGCGGGTTGTCCCAGTCCTCTTCGCGGATAGCCCCCTGCAGAATCATCTCTTTGATTTTTAAATGAGCCTGACGGGTTTCGATTTCCTGGTCCACCCAGGCATCGCTTTGCAGGAGATGGATTTGACGCTCCAATTGGTTCTTAAGTGATGTCCGGCAAGGAGCCAGGGCCTGATCGATCACCTCCTCCAGTTCTGTGTCTTTGGACAAGGCGGCCTGTACTTGGTCTGGGATATCCATGAGTCCCAAAGAGTTGACCAGTTCCTGCCACAGGTCCATATCCAGCCTCATTGTCTTGGTGGAATGCTGTTCAAAAGCCTTGAAAATTCGTTTGACCATGTTGGCCTTGGGGACTCGTTCCTGCAGGGCGGCATAGGCCGCATCCTGGGAGGGGAAGGGAGTTTCTATTACATCCTGGATCTGTTCCACAACCTTTTTGGAGAGTGGATGTTTTCCCTTACCCATCTTGACCACAGCATCCCGGGGTAAAACCCACTGCTTGGTTTCCACATCGGATTGAGCCTGAATCCAATGGGCAATGGCTGTGGAGAGATTCTGCTCAAATCTTTGAATCCAGGTTTGAACATCTGTTGTCGGTCCGCTCAGCCCCATCTCCAGGCGCTCCTTCAAAGGCTGGGGAAGGATGTACAGGGACTGAATCAAGCTTTTTCCTTCAATGACTTTTGGGTCTTCAGCGCTTTCTTCAATTTTGCCCCAGGGCCATTGCAAGCAGATGGGATTTTGGGCCGAAAGCCTCACATTGAGCTGTAAGTGGTTGGCCTCTGAGGCAGTTTCAGGGACCTGCACAGCAGAAAAAGGGAGGTCTATATCCAAAATGCACTGCCCCAATCCCTTGGTTTTCCCTGCTCCAAACCTGAATCTGCCCTGCCTGAGCTCTTCCAGGAGGTACACAAGCCGCTCCTGCACCCCCTCTTGGTTCAGCTTGCGCTCATCAATGGACAGAACAAAATCAAAGGAGGAGTTTTTGTATAAGGTTTCCATTTTGTAATTGGCATTGGACTCGATGGACCAGCGGTCTTCGTCCAATTTGATGCCCATACGAATATCGAAGAGTCGATCCTGGGTGTAGAACTCTTGGTCTAAGGCACATTGCAGGGATGATATTAATCCTTGGGGCATCCTTTCTCCGTAAAGGCGCTGCCACAGTTGATTGAGCAACCCCGTATTTTTACCGCGCCGGTCAGATCCAAGAAAGGCGTCCATAAGGGATTGAGCCGTGCCTTGAATCTCTCCAGGCAAAGAGACCAGGCGCTGTTTGCCGTCGCCGTCCCGGGTGAAAAGGGTCTTTCTGGCGTTACCCCGATAGAGCGGGCCTTGGGTTTTAAGTTTTCCGTGCAATTCCATGACGTTCGCTCCTGAGCAAGAACATTAATGAAGGACAAATGAAGAGCGTGACACCCTTACGGCCGTCGATTATCCAGTTTGGCCCCCTAGCACATTGAGGGAGTAAGGTCAACTCAAGTTTCCCGAAAAATCAGGGCTACTTTGTTCTCCTCCATAACTGATTCAGGTATGGGTTTTTGCTTGTGAGTTCCCAATCATTTTGAGATAATCTAGAACTGCCCGTATGTTTTTATTCAGCTGCCACAATTTTTGGGGCCACACTCTGATTTCGTTGGTGCGTTTCATTTCCTCCCCATCCTCAGTGGGGAGGTCACCTACTCTTTTTGGGTGGAGCACTGCTTGGTCTGATGGCCCACAGCGCTCATGATATGGGCTTGTCTGCCTTGCCATCAAAGGCGTTACGCATTATCTTGCCGTCGATAATCAGGCTTTGATCCTCTTTCCCATAGGTCTGATTCCAGTTTTGCAGGGCCCGGTCGGTAGCTGCAGGATCAACACGGATCAAAACATTGCGAATGACATACTCACTGGGGACAACGTAGCGACCATTCTCCAAGCGACAGCCAAATCGCTGTCGCGCTGTTTGACTCAGGCTTTGGGCCCAGTGAGCAATAGCCCGATATCCATTCATGCCGCACAAGATAGCCGCGGTAGCAAGGGCCAGGATATTGGGAAGTCTGTGACGCCGTCCGTGGGTGCGGCGGGGATCTGGAACATCAAGAAAAAAACTGGGCAAAGAGCGAATCTGTTCAGCACTGAGCATCATTTTCGAGCCTCCTGTCCGATAGGGTGGTGGGACATGAGCCCGGGACAACAACGTCTGAGCATTGGCCTGCAATGGCTTTAGAAAAACCATCTTTGGATACTGAGCCTTGGCAGAGTACCCCTGCCTTGTTCTTTGATACCCCTTGGTATCGCCTGTATAGAGCCAGTTTGCTGCCTTATACAGCGTTCCTTGAAAGTAGCGAGGATCTACAAAGGTCTCCAGCAACAGGAGAGAGTGACCAAACATCCTCTGCCAATCATAGGGCAGTCTCTTCTGGCATAAAGAGAGAATACGCGAAGCCAGATTGGGTACATGCGATTTGGGCAGAATGAGAAATCGGCTGTTGTTGGTGAGTAGCTTGAGTCGAGCAAACTGGAGGCGAGAACTCCAACCGATCCAACGATCCCGAGCCGTGCATTTCCATGCCGGGGCTGAAAAACTCACCAATGCGATCCATTGCTGGTTCAACGTGGCGACATACCAGAGAGTTTCCCCAATCTTGCCAAGAGCCCCCAAATAATGATGGGCTTGCATCAACTCCTGGTAACGTTGCTCTTCGGACGAGCAAACGGGTCTGACAAGAACTTCTTTGAGATTCAACGTTGTTGCCTCCGGGATAAACTGAGAAACAGACCCGTTTGTACTTGTTTTTAGGGTTTTTGTCCAAAGTTGCCAGGAACTATCTGACAAGATAGATTTAGTACATGAGAACAAAGTAGTCCTGCCGACCTCAAGCCGGCCGCCCCCTTACTGGGTTGCTCAGTCGCCCGATGCCCTCAATCTCCACACAGACCTCATTTCCGGGCTGCACAGGACCGACTCCGGGAGGGGTTCCGGTCAATATAACATCTCCCGGGTGCAGGGTCATGATCTTTGAGATAAAACTGACCAAGTCCATAGGGGACGCGATCATATCCGATGTTCGACCGGATTGGACCACCTCCTCGTCGACAGTGGTTTTTATCCCCACATCCTGAAGGGCTTCAATCCCGGTCTGAATCACCGGTCCCAAGGGGCAGAATGTATCAAACCCCTTGGCCCGGGCATACAGCCCGTCTTTGGTCTGCAGGTCTCTGGCTGTGACGTCGTTGGCACAGGTATAACCCAGAACAAAACCCTTTGCCCCGGACTCGGATGCATCCCGACACAGCCGGCCCATGACCACAGCCAATTCTCCCTCATAGTGGACCTGCGAAGATTGGGCAGGCAGATAGATGGGCTGACCGGGACCAATAACCGCAGAACCGGGCTTGAGGAACAAGAGGGGTTCGTCTGGAACCTCCTTATTCATCTCCCGGGCATGGGCATAGTAGTTGAGTCCCACACAGACGATCTTTCCCGGATTCAGCAGGGGTAGGGGTTGCACCTCTTGGGCCGTGACCTGGGCCACCTTTCGCAATTCCCAATCCAACAGCAATATCCGCTCACCATCTCCATCGGCCCAATAGGACCGGCCTTGATATCCTACTCGAGTAATTCGCATAGTCTCCCCTCGTCATGCAGATGCATTATGCTTTGTTTCGACCAAAACCTCTTGACCATTCCAGCACAAACGGAACTTCAGGCAACCGGCCGCATAATGGAACGGCCCAAGAAATTAAGGCGCTCCTCTCAATTGCCTGGCGGATCACATTGCCATGTATTTATATTTTGATAATTACCGGGACAATAACCGGATCCCGGCCCAAAGACTTGCGGAAATAGCGGCGCAAGGCGGACTTGATCCGGTCCCGCAGTTTTTTCCAGGCCCCGGTCGGAATCTTTTCATACACATCCATGATAATGGATTCTGCTTCAGTCAGAATATGCGCATACTGCTGTTCAAAGATAAATCCCTTGGACTCCAGACGCGGCCCCATGATGATTGAACCGCTTTCAGTATCCAGGACCATGACCACAACGACCATTCCCTCGTCAGCCAGGAGTTGACGCTCTTTTAAAATCGTGCTGCCCACATCGCCCACTCCCTTGCCGTCCACAAGCACTGAACGGGCCAAGAATTCCTCCTCATAGCGAATTCCCTGTTCCAAAAGGGTGACCGGCTGTCCGTCCTCCAGGACCAGGGCTCGTTCCGGCGCAACCCCGCATTCCTGAGCCAGATCGGCATGCTTGACCAAATGCCGGTATTCTCCGTGAATGGGGACGAAAAATTTAGGCTTGACGGTACGTAACATCAGCCTGAGCTCTTCGCGGTGGGCGTGACCGGACGCATGGACTGCCTGCACCTTCTCGTACAGGACTTCCGCCCCCAACTTGTACAGGCGATTGATCACCTTGTTGATGGCTTTGGTGTTGCCGGGAATGAATCTGGAGGACATGATCACCGTGTCTCCGGAATGAATACGCAATTGCCGGTGCGACCCTTCAGCCAGCCTGGTCATGGCCGACATGGGTTCGCCTTGGGAGCCGGTGACCAGGAGCACGACTTTTTCATCCGGCAAATCGCCGATGCTCTCTGGATCCACATAGCTCTGATCTGAAAAATTCAGGTAATCCAAGTCCCGGGCGATCTCAATGTTTGTGCTCAGACTCTTCCCGCTGACTGCCATAGTCCTTCCGAACTGTCTGGCCAGATCGTAGATCTCCTGAATGCGCTGAATATGACTGGAAAAGAGGGTGACCAGGATCCGGCCCGTGGCCTTCTGAAATATATCCTGGAGGCTGGCCTTTACTTCTTTTTCGGTCAGGGCAAAACCTTCCCGCTCCACATTGGTTGAGTCGGAAAACAGGAGTTGAACCCCGGAGCGGGAAAATTCAACCAAGCCCTCCAGGTCGGTGAAATGCCCACCCAGGGGATTGCGATCGATTTTAAAGTCCCCGGAATGGACGATCCGGCCCACCGGGGTATCAATTCCCAAGGCATAGCCCTGGATTATGGAGTGACAGACCGGAAAGAACTGCAGGGAAAGATCGTTTATCAAAACGGTCTCTCTGGGTTGCACCGGCTGCAGGGTTACTTGATCATTCAGGGAAAATTCACGTAACTTGTTATTCACCAAGCCCAGAGTAAAGTCTGAGCCATAGACCGGCACATCAACATCAGGGATGATCCAGGGCAGGGCCCCGATATGATCTTCATGTCCATGGGTCAAAATAATGGCCTGAAGCTTGTCTTTTTTCTCCAGGATAAAATCCAGCCGGGGGATGACCACATCCACCCCATAGTGAAAATCATCCGGAAACATGAGCCCGCAATCGATGAGCACGGCGGATTCAGCTGTTTCCAGGAGCAGACAGTTCAGGCCGATCTCCCCTAGCCCGCCGATGGGATATAGGGTCAGCCGCTTTTCATTGTCCATTGTTCCATCTCCATAAGTGTTGTATCCATCTCCGCCCACAAGGCGGTTTTCAGTCCGTTTCTGTCTTTGAGTGTGGCATCATCTGGAATGTCCCGGGGCGGCAAGGCCTTGACCCGCACAGCTCCGGGATGCAGGATGCAGGATCCCTTGGGCATAACCCGGCCTGATCCCTTGATCAGGACAGGAACAATAGGCACCTTGGCCTTAAGCGCAATCACAAAAGCCCCTATGTGAAAATCCTGCAATGTATTCCCATCTTCGGTCCGAGTCCCCTCAGGAAAAATGACCAGAGACTGTCCCTGCTGCAGGCGGTGGACAGCCTCCTGCATATCCCGCATGCCTTGTCTGCTGTTCTCCCGATCCACACCCAAATGGCCTGTCCGGCCCATACCCGGGCCGAACAAGGGAATGGCAAACAAGGACTTTTTGGCCACAAACCTTGGGTACCAAGTATGCAACAGATAAAGAAGGATGGGAATATCCAGCAGGCTTTGATGATTGGCGATAAATAGATAGGTGGAGTCTTCGTCCAGTTGGGCCAGATCGGCCTGTATATCCAGACCTGCGATTCGAAAAACAACCCTGGCCCACAGTTTTTCCAGCCGTTGCAGAAAATTGGTTGTCCCTGAAATCCTGGCCAAAATAACTATAGCCCCGGCAATACATCCTGTGGTCAAAAGAGCCGCAGGCAGAAAAAAAATATTTTTCAAAAAATACACCCAGGACTGCATACATCCACCCCGATAAAAATGAATAAGCCGCCCGCAGGCGGCTTCACATATACACCAATCACTACGTCCGAAAAACATCCCCTGTGTTCTGATCCGCCTTCGGAATCATCCCAGGAACAAAAGCACACAGAATCTAATCACAATGGAGGGCACAATTCTGGCCTTTTTTTGATCAGGCCTCTGCCTGTGCTTGCTTCTCTTCCAGGATCTTTTCCTGTATATTCGGCGGACACTCGGCATAGTGATCAAATTCCATTGTAAACACCCCTTGACCGCCGGTCATGGCCCGAAGATCCGGAGCATAGCGCAATATTTCAGCCATGGGCACCTGGGCGTTGATCTCAGTGATCCCCTGGTCCGACTCATAACCCAAAACCTTTCCCCGCCTGCTGGAAAGATCGCCGATAATATCACCCATATACTCGTCGGGCACTGAAATCGTCATCCGCATGATCGGTTCCAAAAGGGTTACTCCGGTCTTTTCCGCCGCCTTTTTAAAGGCCATGGAACCGGCAATCTTAAAGGCCATTTCCGAAGAGTCCACGCTGTGATAAGATCCATCGTACAGGGAAACCTTGAAATCCACCAAAGGATATCCAGCCAGAACCCCTTTTTGAGCAGCTTCCTGGATCCCCTGGTCAACGGCCGGAATAAAGGTCTTGGGAATCACGCCGCCGACGATCTGATTCACAAATTCATAGCCCTGCCCTCGTTCCTGTGGCTCCAGTTTGATCCAACAGTCGCCGAACTGTCCCCGGCCTCCGGTCTGCTTTTTATATCTGCCCTGGACTTCTGCCGATCCCTTAATGGTTTCCCGGTACGGTATCTTTGGGGCATGCAATTGAACATCGACTTTGTTCCTTCGGCGGATTTTCTCCACCGCAATCTCTATGTGCAGCTGTCCCATTCCAGAAAGCAGGATATCCCGGGTTTCTTCATTGTGCTCCAACTTCAGGCTGGTATCCTCCTCTAAAAGCTTTTGGATTGCGGCCACCATCTTGTCCTCGTCTTCCTTGCTTGTCCCGGTCAGGGCAAAAGACAGTAATTGGGGGGGGAGGGCCGGCTTGTCCAGGACAAAGGAATCTTTTTCTCCGCAGATAGTGTCACCGGTTCCCGTGCTTTTCAGCTTGGCCACGGCCACAATAGCTCCTGGCCCCACTTCTTCTTTGCATGGATCCTGTTTTTTGCCCACAACGAATTGAAGGGCTCCAAGCTTTTCCTTGGCGTCTTTGACTGGGTTGTAGACCTGAATGTCGGAACTGACTTTTCCGGACAAAACCCGAAGCATACTCAACTGTCCCCCAAAAGGGGTGGTGATGGTCTTGAACACAAAGCAGGCCAGGGGGACGTCGGGCGATGACTCCCGTTTGGTGCCGTCAACTGCCTTCCAGGGATCCCGGTCTAAAGGACTTGGCAGAAGCTCCTGAATCTGTTCCAAGACCTGTAGTCCCCCTTTATTTGCCGCAGCAGCAGTTACACATACCGGAATCAATTCACCCTGAACCACGCCTTTGCGCAGTCCGGTTTTGATTTCTTCAGCCGAAAGTTCTCCTTCATCGAGATATTTTTCCATCAGCGCTTCGTCGCTCTCGGCAATATTTTCAACTGCCGATTCATACAGCGCAGCCACGCGATCGGCCAAATCATCCGGAACTACCTGACTCTTGACATTGCCTTCGGCATCAAACATGAGGGCCTTATTGTTCAAGATATCGACCACACCTTGAAAATCGGCTTCAGCCCCAATGGGCAGGTAGAGAAGGACGGACTTGGCTCCCAGAACATCAGATACACCGGCAAAGGCCTGATCAAAGTCGGCCCGTTCCCGGTCCATTTTGTTGATAACTATCATAGACGGCAGTCCGAGTTTACGCACGTCTTTCCACAGCTTCTTGTCCTGGGCCTTGACACCGTCAACAGCGTCAATAACATACACAGCTGCATCCGCAGCCATCAACTGGTAAGGAAATTCGCCCAAAAAGTTGGTATCCCCGGGATTGTCGATCATGAAGTGCCGATTTTTGTTCCAGGTATACATTGCATAGGCCGGCTGCACACTGCCGCCTTTTTTGGTCTCCTCTGGCTCGTAATCCAAAACAGTGTTTCCGGCATCAATGCTTCCCAAGCGGGTGGTCACTTTGGCATTGTACAAAAACATTTCGGCCAAGGAGGTTTTGCCGCTTCCGCTGCTTCCGGCCAGGGCAAAGGTTCGCTGTTTTTTGAGTCTCTCCTCCATTTGCGTTCTCCCTTCCTCCGAATTTGGGGTTCACATCAGACCGCCGTGTCTGCCTACCTTCAAAAAATATATAAAATAAAACAAGATACTGTCGGTCCTATCCCTGAGACAACCAGCCTCAAACCAATATCCTGACAGGAAAATGATAAAACTATACGAAAAGAAAAGGACATGCAACATTTCTTGTCCCCCAGTTCAAGCATTGCGCTTCGAACGATGGTTGGATATCATTTTTGTTTGCTCTCTGAGCAATTGTGATTCAGGCAGAAATTGCCATGAGTTTTCTGCAAGCAATAAGGAGATTGAGGATACACCATGCCGATCATCATGGGCACAGCAGGACATATTGATCACGGCAAAACCACGCTGATCAAGGCCTTGAGCGGGATTGACTGTGATCGTCTCAAAGATGAAAAGAAGCGGGGCATTACCATTGAACTCGGTTTTGCCTTTCTCGACCTTCCAGATGGACAACGGATAGGAATTATTGATGTTCCTGGACATGAAAAATTTGTCAAAAACATGGTGGCTGGAGCAGCAGGTATTGATTTTGTACTTCTGACTGTGGCCGCAGATGAAGGGATCATGCCCCAAACCAAAGAACATCTGGAAATCTGCTCCCTGCTGGGCATCACTGAAGGACTGGTGGCCTTGACCAAAATGGACACTGTGGATCCAGAACTCCTGGAACTGGCCCAGGAGGAAGTCCAGGGCTACCTGTCGGCCTCTTTTTTGTCTCAGGCCCCGATCATACCGGTTTCCGCTCATACCGGCCAGGGCATTCCGGAGCTGACCAAGGCCCTGCAGGAGCTGTCGGCCAAAAGCCGGGAGAATACATCCTCAGAGATTTTCCGTCTGCCTATTGACCGGGTCTTTACCATGCGCGGCCACGGAACAGTCATCACCGGTACCCTGATCGACGGCCGTATTTCTGTGGGTGAAAATATTGCGGTTTATCCCCGGGAAAGAAAAACCAAGGTCCGGGGCCTGCAAGTCCACGGTCAGACAGTGGAGACAGCCCATGCCGGACAACGCACAGCCATGAACGTCGCCGGACTGGAAGTGGAAAACCTGCAACGCGGAGAATGCCTGGCCAAGCCCGGAACACTGTTCCCCTCCACTCTCTGGGATGTGGAGATCTCCCTTTTATCCACGGCTCCCAAACCACTCAAGCACAGGCGGGAGATCCACTTCCACCACGGAACCCAGGAGACTTTGGCCCGAGTGTACCTTTTGGACCGGGATCAGCTTGAGCCGGGTGAGACCTGTTTGGCCCAGGTCCGATTTCCTGAGCCTATGGCCGGCATCTTTGGAGACCGATATGTCATCCGGGCCTTTTCCCCCTTGCGGACCATTGCCGGAGGCATGATTTTAAGCCCTATGGGCATCAAGGTTCGACGCCGTTCCCAGGATCTGGACAGCCTGCAGGCCTTGAGGACTGCTGATCACGTTCAGCGTGTGCTCACCCATCTTCACAGGGCGGGCAAAACCGGCCTGACCGGACCTGAACTCCATGTCCTGACCGCCATGCCAGAGAAACATCTTGACCGGACTCTGCAAGACCTGGCCTCCAAACAGCAGATCTTCCTTTTTGACCGCGAAGAACAACGCTATGTATCCCGGCAAATCATAGAGGATTTGACTGGAGATCTTTTGGAACATGTGCGCACATTTCACCGCACCAATCCTATGAAGGCGGGGATCTCCAGAGGCATGCTCAGCACTGGGTGGGGACGCGGCCTCTCTTTTAAACTCCTGCATTTCGTGATTGAGCGGTGTCTGAAAAAAAAGGGCCTGGTCACGGAAAAGGAAGTCCTTCGCCTGCCGGAGCACAGCATTTCCCTGGCCTCAGATCAATCCCAGCTCAAAAAGGAACTCTTGCGTACCTATGACCAGGCCGCAATGCAGCCTCCGAACTTCAACACGGTCCTTGAAACCCTGAACGTATCGAAAAAAGAGGCTTTAGGGGTCATTGACCTCCTCATCGGGGAGGGAAAACTGGTTAAGATAAATGACAGCCTGTACTTCAGCACACAGGCCGTCGACCAGGTCCGGGACCTGATCCTTGAGCACTTTGCCGCCCATGTTGAGCTCAGCCCCACGGACTTCAAGGAACTCACCGGCCTATCCCGCAAATACAGTATTCCCCTTTTGGAGTACCTGGACAAGCAGAAGATCACCATGCGGGTGGGGGATGTGCGCAAGCTGCGGAAGGGGCAGTGATCAGTGGTCAGCTTTGCCTCCGGCAAATCTGACATATTTTTTGCCCCAAAGCGGGCAAAAAAAGAAGTAATTTGCCGGATTGATCAGGTATGAAACGCACGGATGTCCGGTTTCGGTCCCTCCGTCAT
>Ga0182239_1000468_pt1 | contig 14798 bp, 10 predicted proteins | sample hydfrate6_PW_210_FD_132456 | JGI IMG/M metagenome (GOLD analysis project Ga0182239, IMG submission 132456) | Subsurface microbial communities from deep shales in Texas, USA - hydraulic fracturing test 6_PW_210 | ecosystem: Environmental > Aquatic > Deep subsurface > Shale gas/oil reservoir >... | reverse complement strand
GGGTAAGTATATCCCGGCCGATGAGATGATGCTCAATATTTATAGTCCTGAAGAGGGTTATCTCCGGGTACTGGCTCAGGCCACGACCCAAAAGGGACAGCAGATGAACAAGCTCATCCCCTTGTCCTACGAGGTCCGTAAACTGGTTCAGCTCAACTGTTCGAAAGAGAAGATCCCAAATGATAGAATACTGATAACAAACAGGCCAAACACACATACTGTGGCTCATTTTTTATGCTCGTCCATGTCCCTGGTCCGGGCATCGATCATGACCATGTTTATTTTTGTCGATAAGCGGCACCTTGGTGTTGTGGACATGATAGCCAAGGACAACAACATATTCAGTTACGACCATGCGCGCATATTCAGCCTGCTCCAAAATCATTTCCGGGTTGCTGTTGCAAATGCCTTAACCTACCAAAGACTCATTGAGCCCAAAAACCAGGACAATAAACGTCCGGCCGAGAGAGACCAAAAACCTGATATTCCAAGTGTCCCCAATATAATTGGGGCCAGGTCAGGGCTTAAGGATGTCATGAACAGTGTTTCTCAAGTGGCATCCAAGGACAGCACGGTACTTATCTCCGGACAAACCGGAGTGGGCAAGGAGGTCATAGCCCGGGCCATCCACCAGTTGTCACCCCGGAAAAAAGGTCCGTTTGTCAAGGTCAATTGCGGGGCGATACCTGAAAACCTCGTGGACAGCGAGCTTTTCGGACATGAAAAAGGGGCTTTCACCGGGGCTGTCGCCCTTAAAAGGGGACGTTTTGAGCTGGCCCACACCGGAACTGTGTTGTTGGATGAGATTGGTGAACTCCCCCTTCAGGCCCAGGTCCGGCTCCTGCATATCCTTCAACACAAGGAGGTTGAACGCGTGGGGGGCACAAAGTTCATTCCCGTAGATATCCGGATAATTGCCGCCACCCACAGGGATCTGAAGACCATGGTCTATTCCGGCCAGTTTCGCCAGGACCTGTGGTATCGGTTAAACATTTTTCCCATTCACATCCCTGCCCTGAAGGAAAGGAAAGAGGACATATCAGCTCTGGTCAGACACATTGTAGACACAAAGTGCCAAAAGCTGGGCTTCAAAGAGTCACCCCGGGTATCAAAACAATGCCTGGAGAGTCTCACTGCCTATGACTGGCCAGGGAATATACGAGAGCTGGAAAACATGATCGAGAGGGAATTAATAAAGAACGATGGGCACATTTACTCCTTGATTGACGGCAATGAGAATCAAACGTACAACCCGGAGGAATCAAGCATTAACAAATTAGAATCCCTGGACCAGGCCATGTTCAGTCATATCCAAAAAGCCCTCAAATATACTCAGGGCAAGATTCACGGCCCGAATGGAGCAGCCGAATTACTGGAGATCCATCCCAACACTCTCAGGCACAGAATGAAAAAGCTCGGCATTTCATTTAAAAACTCCTGACACATCAAGTACTCTTGCAAGCCCTCAGCTCTTGGGTGTGCATAATCGCATATAACCGGCCATCACATGAGGAAACTGCCATGGACCTTGAACAACATTGTCCCCAAAAATTGATGAGCGCCGAAGAAGCGATTTTAAACATAACCAACGGCAACCGGGTGTTTATCGGAACAGGATGTGGAGAGCCTCAAAGTCTGATCCGGGCCATGGCGGAGAATGAGCTCTTGCAGGACATTGTCATTTACCAGATGTTTTCCTTTACCCTGGCCGATTATGTCCACGATCAGTCATTTTTGGACCGCTTCTCTATCAAACTTTTTTTTATCAGTTATCAGATGCGGGAAGCGGCTTTTGAAGGCAAGATCGACTACCTCCCTGCCTACCTGTCCCAGATTCCAGATCTTTTCGATTCCCAGCGTATTGGTCTGGATATCGCCCTGGTCCAGGTCAGCCAGCCGGATGAATTCGGGTTTTGCAGTCTGGGCATCTCCGTAGACATAACCCTCTCCGGGGTCAATAACGCCAAAACAGTTATCGCCCAGGTCAATCCCCGCATGCCGCGTACTCTTGGGGATAACTTTATACACATTGATGAGATCGATTATCTCGTCTTTAAGGAAGAACCCCTGGTCCAAATGATCCCTACAGAGAAGAATCAGGAGGTTGTCCAACGCATAGCCATGTATGTTGACCAACTGGTGGATGACGGATCGACCCTGCAGATTGGTTTTGGTCACCTTCCGGATGCTCTCCTTCCTTATCTTAAGCACAAAAAAGACCTGGGCATACATACCCAGGTCATTACAGAGGGTTTTCTTTCCTTATTTAAAGAAAAAGTCATCACCAACAAAAAAAAGAATTACTTACCCCGGAGGTCTGTTGCCTCGCTATGCATGGGATCTCATGAGTTGTATGAGTATGTAAACAATAATCCCCTGTTCTATTTCCGGTCTTCAGAATTTGTAAATGATCCCAATGTCATTGCTTTGAACGAGAATCTGATCTCCATCAGTTCGGCCCTGGAGGTTGATTTAACAGGACAGATCTGTACCGATTCCAAAGGGTATTTATTCTACAGCGGTATCGGAGATCAGGTGGACTTCATCCGGGGCAGCAAGATGTCCAAGGGAGGATTCTCGATCATAGTATTGCCCTCTACGGCCCAAAACGGACAGACGTCCCGCATTGTCCCCCACTTGAGCGAGGGAGCGGGAGTGGCCACTACCAGGGGGGACATTGACATTGTAATTACCGAGTACGGGATCGCCGAGCTGCATGGGAAAGGTATTTACCAGAGAGTCATGGAACTCTCCCAGATAGCCCACCCCAGGTTTCGAGAAGAATTGATCAATGAGGCCAAGAAAAGGCGCTATATCTTCCGGGATCAATTGCCGCCCTCCAAAGAGGATCTCATTTTTCTGGAAAATTACAAATTCTACAAAGAGCTGCCCAGCAAGAAGACCGTTGAATTCCGTCCCCTGCTTCCATCCGATGAATTCGCCTCCAGAAATTTCTTTTATTCACTCAAAGAAACCACAGTTTACTATCGTTTTTTCCATAAGAGAAATGTCTTTTCCAGGGATATGCTTCAGAAACAATGGGCTGCTGTTGATTACCGAAGGAACATGAGCATAGTCGGACTGCTCCCTCGAGGCAGGCACAAGGAGGTCATCGCCATCGGGACCTATGCGCAGGTGGATGAAGACAAGGACGTTGCTGAAGTGGCCTTTGTGGTCAAGGAGGAATATCAGGGCCTGGGCATTGGATCGTTTATGCTGGAGATCATGGAAAAAATAGCGAAAGAAAATAAGTATAAAGGATTTACAGCTACTGTGTTGCCTGAAAACATCAAAATGATCAATGTATTCAAAAAGCGATATCCACAGGCCAGGATCGTACAGGAGTTTGACCAGGAAATTGAGATGTACATGGAGTTTTAAGAAGGCATCCAGCCCGGCCTGGAATCTTTAGATGCCGGTCTGTGCCCTGTATGCCCTTCCCTGCCCCGAAATCTTGAATCTGGACACGCACGAGGGAATGCACATCGATTGCCCCTGGCCTATATGCCGGATCTCCTCCGCCTGTTCATCTTCAATCATCAACTCACCTTGAGTGCAGAGCAGGATTTCAACCCCCTGCCCAGCGAAGGTTAACTCAGAACAACCGCCCCCAAGCTCCAACACCGACAGGGCAAACTCTTCTGTCATCAGCGGATACCTTGACCATCCCTGCTCCACCGGCTCTGGCTGCAAAATTTGCACCGGACGGGAATCAAAGCTGAGAATCTGCATCAACTCTTGAATATCAACATGTTTGGGAGTCAATCCGGCCCGCAGGACATTGTCTGAATTGGCCATGATCTCCAGTCCAAATCCGTACAGATAGGCATGCAGCTGACCGGGAGGCAGAAAAGCGGCCTGGCCGGGCTCGAGGTGCACAAGCTGCAGAAACAGAGCAGCCAGCACACTGATGTCCTGGGGGTATTCCTGGAGCAGCACGCCCAGCCAGTATGCAGGATCACGCAAATCGTGGCCCGAATTCCTGCCAGCTCTCTTTTCCACCTCCTCCAGGACCCTGCGCCGACGTCTGGGTTTCATGCTCAGCAGGGAATCGAGCATCTCGGCCAGGACATCCTGACTTTCGCCGCCCTCCCTGCCGAGGATATGTATTTCATCCTCAAGAACCTGCCGGCCCAGCCAGGAAAACCCGTCAATAATTTCGGCCGGAGACCGAAACCCACATAATCCCCAAAAAGGATGATCCAATGCGCATATACATTCCGGCTTGGGGTTTGGGTCTTTGTACTTCCGCTCCGGGGCCTGGAGGGGAACAGCCTGGACCTCTTCTCTTTGAAATCCCGCCCAGGCTTGTTTGGCATTGGGGTGGACCTGTAAGGACAAAGGTTTGTCCACAGCCAGGACCTTCAACAAAAAGGGCAAATCAGGACCGAACCGTTCAAGGTCCTTGCCCAGCAGATGGTTGGGCTGTTCATTGACCAGTTGATCAAGGCGACGCCACTCCCCGTTCATCCAGACCTGGGACGGGGCTTGGGGATGAGCCCCCATCCAGAGCTCTGCCTGCGGGACAGGAGAGAGTATTTCCTGCCCCAGAAACCTGGCCAGCATCTGTTTCGATCCCCATGCGTATTCCTGAATGGGATTGTTCATAGGCAAGAGGGACATGGCTCTTCTTTTGGGCCTTGATGGCATGTAAGCTCCGATCTGGGAAATGTTTCATGCTCCGCGGCGGAGTGCCTTCACACCAGCGCACAGCAAGATCAGGCCTAACGCACGATCATACTCATGAACCGTGCTGGCTGGGCGACTCCTCATGGGCTTGACCCGGGGGCACATCCCCATGCCTGGGTACAATGCACAAAAAAACAAAGGGCTCACTGCTTATTTTAACAAAAGAGTGCTCAACATTCGGGGGCACACAGGCCCAATTCATGGCCTCCAGCTCATATACATGGCCCTTGATATGCAGCTCACCTTTGCCCTGCAAGGTTACTACATAGTGAGGCCAGTCATGGGTGTGCAAAGGGACACAAGCTGAATCCTCAAGGGTGAAGCAGCGCATCACGTAATCGGGCCAATCCTTCTGCGGGCCAAAAACAATGCGTTTGGTAATCTCAGGCGCTCCGGGCATTTCTTTTCCCGGCAAGTCCATTATCCTGCCGCACACCTGGGTATTCTTGTCAGCCATTGTCTGCTCCTGTTCATCTCGTCTCAGTTTTTGATCTTTCTCCAAAATGTTTCAGGGCATTTTCACAAGATGAGGAAAACACCGGTTCAAACCAGCGAGTCTGGGTCATGTATACAAGTCTTCATACTCTGGTACCAGATCAGAGGTAAACCCGTCCATACCCGCCCGGGTCTGCTCATGAGCCAACAGAGAGGATAAAACTGAAAAGGGCAGGGTAGCAATGTGGGCTCCGGCCAAAGCGGCCTCCCGAACCTGCCGGGCGTTGCGCAGGGAGGCAGCCAGGACCTGGGTTGGGTATCCTGTTTGATTTATCATCTGAACGCACTGCCGCACCAGATCAATTCCAGAAACCAGGCCTTGATTGTCCTGCACTTTGACTCTGTTTAAACCATGAGCCGGAAAATAGTCCTCTTTAGAAAACTTCATCTGGTTTGTGGTCCGCAACCAGTCATCGATCCGGCCAGCAAAGGGACTCACCGCAGCTGCTCCGGCCTTGGCCGCCAGCATGGCCTGCTCAGGGGTGAAAATCAAAGTGCAATTCACTGCAATCCCTTGATCGGCCAGAGCCTTTATAGCGGCAATTCCTTCGAAGTGCCGATTTGACTCCCCGGACATGGAAGGATCAACCGGGACCTTGATCCACACATTACCGGCAACCGGATGAAACTTTGCAAATAACTTTTGCCCCTGTCGAACCATATCTTCTTTGCTTCCCCCACTGACTTCCAGGCTCACTGGAGTACCCTCGGATTCCCTGAGAATTTCTCGAATATACCCTGGAAGATCAATTTTTTCTCCCTGTTGCTGTCGCAGCGTGATGGCCTTTTTGATCAGGGAGGGGTTGGTGGTCACACCGTCTAAAATCCCATATGACCTGGCTTGCCGAATTTCTTCGAGCTCAGCACTATCCAGAAAAATTTTCATTCGTCCACCTTTTTTTGCCTATCCATAGGTTACTGGCCAATATTTTTCAAAAAAAATATTCAACTTCCTCTTGTCAAAAAAGAATCATAACTATATGCTGCAAAAAAATCCATCGTCTAAGGATCTTAAGGTAAGAATCTCCTGCTCTCTTCCCTTAATGAAGGATGCAAGACTATGCGCAGCTATCTTTTTTATGCTTTTTCATTCCAGTTTCTTTTGGTTCAGAAATATATTCAGATCAAGCGTGGTCCCAGGGTGACCACACGGTGTTTTCCCCTTCCTGGCCAAAGACATATTCTTATATGTATGACCCTGCATCAAGGTATGATCAGCTCTCCAGCCATGGCCTCCGCTTCCGGAAGCCCTCTTCCCGTCCATCTCTCAATTTTTGACTCCACCGGAATTTTGCTCTCCAGCTTCTTGGTTTTCATCCTTGGAGCCTACGCCCTCGGACGAATGCATTCCAGGCAGCTGGCACCAGCCACAGGCCCCAATACCCGTCTTCCGGAACTGGTCCAAAACTCGCGGGAAGGGATCATCATTCTGGATGAATTAGGACGGATACTCGATGCCAACATCAAGGCCTGTACCTTACTCAACAAACCGATGAACGCCCTGGTCAATGCACCTCTCCGCGAGTTTTTGTCTTCCCGGGATCAGGTCAAACTGCTGGCCTGTACTCATGGCAGCAGCGCGGGCCCAGAACAACCATCCCGGGCCGATATCTCCTTGTCCACCAAGCCTGATGAGGACAACCGGGTATCCCTGCAGGTTGATCGCATTGCCTGGGAAGGCTGTGAACAGGCCTTCGCCATCCGTCTCCTGGATATCACGGAACAGTCGACGATCCAAGAGCGACTGCACACCGCGTATTCCATTATCAACACCTCCCCGGCTGTGATTTTTATTTGGGAAAACAAGCCTGGATGGCCGGTGATATTTGTCTCCGACAATGTTACAAATCTCTTGGGCTACGAACCGTGGGATTTCTTGACCGGACGCATAGTATACAAAGAACTCATTCATCCCCAAGACCTGCCCCGCTTGCTTCAGGACTCCTCAAAGAACGAGGGTGAGGCTGCAGCCCCCCTGGCTCGCAACTCGTATCGGCTTATCCATGCCCAGGGTTCTGTTCGCTGGGTGCAAGAACATGTCACCGGCCAAGCCGGTCCTTCGGGACAGATTACGCAGTATCAAGGCATAATTGTGGACATAACCGCTCAAAAAGAACTCGAGCAGGCCCTGGGCCAAAGTGAGACCCGATTCCGTTCAGTGCTTGACTCTGCACCATTCCCCATTGCTTTGTTCGACTCCTCTGACCGGGTAAAGTATGTCAATCCCAGCTTTACATATCTGACAGGATATGAGGGTACATCCTTTTCTTCTTCTGAAGAGCTGTTTCAGACTCTGTTTCCTGCCCTCTCTTTGGTCAAGGAAATTAAAACCTGGAATGGGATGACCGCCTGGGACACAAACAATCACACTCCATCTGACAACTTGAGCATGCTTCAGGATCTGACCGCTTTAAGCGGAGAGACCAAACACGTCACCATGATTTATGGATCAACAGCCAACCGGGAACACTATCTTATACTGCATGACAATACGGAACAAATCAAAGCTGAACAGGAAAACAGACGATTGCAGGAGTATGTGTATCAAACTCAGAAGATGGAGGCCATTGGCACCTTATCGGCCGGGATCGCCCATGAATTCAATAACCTCCTCCAGGGTATCAAGGGAAGCATGGAGATGATCCGCTTCAAAAATTCCGCTCCAGTTAAGTATCTGGAAAGTATGGACTCCAATATCCTCAAGGCCTCGGAATTGGTCAGGGACCTTCTCAACTTCAGTCAGCACAATGAATCACGACTTCAGCCAATAGACATCAATAACATCATTCAGAGCATCCTCGATACCATTCAGGAAGACTCCCCTCCAGACTTGAGGTTTGACCTTCAACTCGATCCTGAACTGCCGCAGATAACTGCTGATACCGAGCATATTGAGCATATCCTGTTAAATCTCCTAAACAACGCCCGGGAGGCCATTGGAGACCAGAAAACTGGATGTATTACGGTCAAAACCCAGATGCTTGGTCCGGACGACTTATCACAGAACTCTGATGGGCGGGGAGCTGGACAGGGCAGGATCAAGCTTGAAATTTCAGACTCAGGCAGAGGTATGGAACCCTGGATAGTCAAACAGATCTTTGATCCCTTTTTCAGCACCAAGGATGTGGGGCAGGGGACCGGATTAGGCCTGTCCACGGTCTATGGCCTGGTGAAATCCTATTCCGGCTCAATTACCTGTACCAGCAAGCCTGGCGCAGGAACAACCTTCACCCTCATCTTTCCGGCTTTTCAGGATCACGTCCCGGACGACCAATTATCCACAGAAAAGCGCGCGGGTGATGAGAGTTCCCAAACCATCCTGCTTATAGATGATGAGCCATTGATCCTCGAAACCGTGGAGGAAATCCTGCGCCAGAGCGGGTACAGAGTATGGATTGCGGATCGGGCCCACAAGGCCCTGGATATGCTTCAGGTCCAGGCGGAAGAATGCAGCCTGGTCATCCTGGATCTTGGTTTGCCGGAAATGAGCGGGGAAGCCTGCCTGCAAAAAATCAACAATCTGCATCCGGACAAACCGGTCATTGTCTCCAGCGGCTATCTGGACCATCCGATCGCTCACACCCCGCCAGCCTATGGGGCAAAAGCCTTTTTGGCCAAACCATATTCCAAAAATTCTCTGCTGTCCCTGGTCCACAATGTATTAACCCACCCCAATTGACCGTGGTTTGTAAACAAATCCTGCCCAGCCTTTCACCTGGACATAATTTATTTACATCCAAAATATCTTGAAATTTTGAGTTCTTAGTACAGAAAACTTAGATAAAGTGCCGGTTGCCTCACGCTTAATGCTTGACCGAGGCAACGCATTTCTCCTAGTATTTATCGCCATTGCCTTTGATCACAGCCCCTGGTTTATACCTTTGGCTTGAGAGGGTATGATCATAATGATGACCTCAGAATTTCTCGTCGGATGCATGCGGTAAGAAATTCTTTTTCAACAACCACGAACTCCACTGATCAATCCGGCTAATCTTTTATTTTTGCCAAAGGCCCCGCCAGGAGCGGGACTGAACCCGTAATCACCCGGCACGTGAGAGCTGCCAAAGGCAATATCTACTGGACGTTGCTCATCAGATAAGGAGAAGAGTCGGAGATGACTTCCAAAAAAGAGCGATGCCCTCGGCTGAAAATAAACTCAGAGAGCTGTCCCTGCACATACCCAAACTGCCCCCGGCATGGCCTGTGCTGCGAGTGCATTCAATACCACCGCCAACGCGGAGAACTGCCGGCCTGTTACTTCACTCCTGAGGAGGAGCGGACGTTTAACCGCAGTATCGAATTTTATGCCCATCGGCACTTCAAAAAGTGAGTTCCATGTTTGATCACTCTTTTTTTGACCGAATCCTGGGCCTTATCTGCAGTGTATTTGATGCCTATTCCGCAGTACTCTTTCTTCATTTCTCGGATAACACCTACATCCTAACTTCCCACTTCAGCCTGGGAGACAACATTCAGAACGGAATCCAGGTTCAGCCCGGAAAGGGGCTTGTCGGCTGGATCTTACGCAACAACCAGCCCCTGCTGGTGAATGACTTCCATCGCGAAGGCGATTGCCTGGGCTATTATCCTCAGGAAGCTGAATCCATGATCAAGGCCTTTATGGGCTGTCCCTTAAGCAATGGGCAGGGGGCGCTGTGTCTGGACAGCAAGAAATCTTATACCTTCAGTGCCAAGGATCAAAAGATCCTGCATCAGTTCGTTCAGCTCATCGAGGTCCTTTGCCAAAAATTCGAGAATCAGGAAGGATCAGAGCAGGAACAACGTTTTTATGCCTTCATCCAGACCTTTCATACCTTACGACACAGCAATCCCAGATGGACAATTTTTCTGGAAAACCTTCTGCAGGCTCTGGCGGAATGTACAGATTTCAATTATTGTCTCTTCGCGTCCAGGGACGAGCTGGGTCACGGCTACTCTCTGGAAGGATGGAATAAGTCCGTCTTTCGGCGCAAAGACCTGCAGCGCAGAAAGTTTGACATCAATGCCGGGGTGATAGGGTGGGTATTTCGTAACCACAAACCGATCACCACTGCAGACAAAGGAGAACGGGTCCGCGGAGCCCCTCTTTTTGAAAAACATTTCGACGCCCCCCGGTTTCAAAGCGTCATGTGCCTGCCCCTGATAGTCCATTTGCGAACCAGGGGGGTTCTGGTTTTGGCAGATGAAGAAAACAAAATCATATCCAACCAATTACACGAATTTGTCTCCCTGGTCAGCGATCAATTGGCCATTTTTCTGGAAAATCTGTATCTGAAAAACAAACTCAGACAACTGCAAGAATTGTAAACAAGGACAAGACCATGGTGTTCACCCGGTTGTTTGGATTTCTTGGCAAGAATCTGGCCATGGATCTGGGAACGGCAAACACGCTGATCTATACACCCAGAGACGGCATAGTCCTCAATGAACCCTCGGTGGTTGCTCTTGATTCACGGTCAGAAAAAGTCATTGCAGTGGGCAAGGAAGCCAAAGAATTCCTGGGGCGCACGCCGGAACGCATCCGGGCCATTCGGCCCATGAAGGACGGAGTGATTGCCGACTTTGAGGTCACCAAAACCATGATCGCCTTTTTCATCAGCAAGGTCATCCGGGGACTGCAGCTCATCAAGCCCAAGATTGTTATCTGTGTACCCACAGGCATAACCCAGGTGGAAAAACGGGCGGTCATTGAATCAGCCCAGCAGGCCGGAGCCAGGGAAGTCCGCCTGGTGGAGGAGCCCATGGCTGCAGCCATCGGAGCCAAACTCCCCATACACCAACCCCTGGGTAACATGGTGGTGGACATTGGGGGGGGAACCACTGAAGTGGCGGTCATCTCCCTCTCTTCTGTGGCCTATGCCGAGTCTGTCCGTGTAGCCGGGGATGAGATGAACGAAGCCATCCAACGCTACATCAAGGATCAATACAAGGTCCTGATCGGGGAAAACGCGGCGGAAAAGATAAAGATAGAGCTGGGCTCGGCTGTTCCCTTTCCAGAACCCAGGACCCGGAGGGTGTCCGGGAAAAACATGGTCGACGGACGTCCGAAAACCATTGAGATCAATGACGGCCAGATCCGAGAAAGCATCAGGGAGCCGGTAAATATGATTGTCACGGCCGTGCGCAATGCTTTAGAAAAAACTCCTCCGGAACTGGTGACGGACGTATCCAACAATGGAATGCTTTTGGCCGGGGGCGGGGCAATGCTCAGGGGACTGGACCAGCTCATCAGCCAGCAATCGGAAATAAGTGTCATTGTGGATGAAGACCCCCTGACTACTGTCTTGCGGGGGACTGGCATTGCCTTGGAGCAGGAGAAAAGTATGGAATACGTGTTTGTCAATTAAGGACTCAGAAAGGACGCTGATGAAGGAAGATACGGCCACAACCCTGCTCGGACAAGTCCAGGATATAGTCCGCAGAGCTGGAAATATCATCCTGGACCACTGGGAACGGCCCAAAAAGATTACCTACAAGGGCCGGGTGGACCTGGTTACTGAGACTGATGTAGCTGTAGAGTCCTTTCTGAGCAAAGAACTCTCCACCTTGCTCCCGGAAGCCACTTTTCTGGCCGAAGAATCGGCAGCTGATAACAACCTGGGACAACTCACCTGGATCGTCGATCCTCTGGACGGGACCACCAATTTTGCCCACGGACTCCCGGCAGTAGCTGTATCCGTGGCTCTGTGGCAGGAAAACAGCTTGCAGCTTGGAGTGGTCCACCTTCCCAAAACCATGGAATGCTTCAGCGCCAAAAGAGACAGCGGGGCCTGGCTGAATGACACTCCGATTTCGGTTTCCCGGCAGTCAGATCTGAATCAGGCCTTAGTAGCAACCGGATTTCCCTACGCCAAACGGGAAAGAATCCTGGAGATTATCCCTCCCCTGCAAAAAGTCCTCACCACCTGCCGCGGAGTTCGCCGCATGGGTTCTGCTGCTGTGGATCTGGCCTATACCGCTTGCGGCAGGCTGGATATATTTTATGAACTGGGTCTTAAACCCTGGGATACCGCGGCTGGATGGCTTCTGGTCCAGGAGGCCGGGGGCAGCGTCAGCCAGTTCAAGCCCTTTGAGCCCTATACCCTTGGAGCGGACTCGATCCTGGCCTCCAACGGCCGTCTGCACCAGAATATGGCCGATCTGCTTTCAGATTCGCAGCACCCCGTTGTGCCATAAGACACGCAGAGTTGAAGTGATGTGCCGGGAAAAATTTTCCACCATGTACTTGATTTCATTTCTTTCCAAGAACATGAAATCATGCCCCGCTCCCCTGATCGACAATTCGGATTGCGATTGCACAGCGTAAATGCTTAAAATTTCGTTTTCCGTTTCCGGCGAGGCTTCCAGACACTGGACAAAACGCAGTTTGGAGAAGGCCATGCCCATTCTGGCAAACACCCCCCTCCGGACGGTTTCATATACAGAACTTCCCAGATATACGTGCTCAGTCACGGATGCATCCCAGCACGATGGCCAATCCAGACTATGGGCTGAACGCATGGACAAAAGCAGGTCCTCATTCTGCCTGTAGACCAGTACAACCGCCCGGTGGTGTTTGAGCCCCTGGTCGTGGACCACTTTTTCCGGCAGAGCGGCAATCGGCCGGTTGGAGCAATCCAGAACTTCCAGCAAACCTGCCTCCAAACAGGTGGAATTGACAACACCGGGTTTCGTACGCATAACAAATAGAGATATTTCATTGTTTCATCGTTTTATGCCCCAAGCCCAACCTATCTGCCCGCTGGAGGGATCTTATGCCATATCTTGACCAGACTCAAGTTCAAGGAAAAAGGGTTTTGGTCCGTTCGGATCTCAATGTGCCAATTGACCAGGGCAATATCCGTGACGACAACCGGATCCGGGCCTCACTGCCTACTTATAAGTATATCCTGGACCAGGGGGCAAGTCTTATTATCTGTTCCCACCTGGGCAAACCAAAAGGGCAAAAAGATCCGTCTTTGTCCCTGAATCCGGTTGCCGAAAGATTACAGGAACTCCTGGGCCGGGAGGTAAAAATGGCTCCAGACTGTGTGGGGGACGAGGTTCAAGCCCTGGCCGATTCCCTGCAACCCGGGGATGTCCTCCTGTTGGAGAACCTGCGCTTTCAGCCCGGAGAAACCAAGAACGATCCTGATTTCAGCCGCCAGCTCGCTTCCCTGGCCGAAATCTATGTCAATGATGCCTTTGGAGTTGTCCACCGGGCCCATGCCTCGGTCGTGGGAGTGACAGAGCACGTGCAAACCGCCTGTGCCGGATTTTTGCTGCAAAAGGAAATCGAATACCTGGGCAAGGCCCTGTCCAGCCCGGAACACCCCTTTGTCCTTGTGGCTGGAGGAGCCAAGGTATCCACCAAACTGGGTATCTTGACCAATCTCTTGGATACTGTGGATCGCATCATTGTTGGCGGAGCCATGGCCAATACCTTTTTACGCAGTATGGGGGTAAGTGTCGGTTCGTCCAAAGTTGAGGATGATCTCATTGAGCAGGCTTTGGAAACCATGAAGACTGCCCGGTCCAAGGGAATCAGCTTCTATCTCCCGGTAGATTGCCTGACCGGGACCGATCTCAAGGCAGTCAAGCCGAGCGGGATCTTTCCTTTTCAAGACGTTCCGGCCAATGAAATGATCCTGGATATTGGCCCAGCAACCCATACCCTGTTTGCAGAAGTCCTCCGGGATGCCAAGACAGTGGTCTGGAACGGACCCATGGGGGCCTTTGAAAACCCGAGTTTTTCCCAGGGGTCTGTTGGCCTGGCTCAGTCAGTGGCCAAGGTGGAAGGACTGACCATTGTCGGTGGCGGAGATACTGACTCCCTGGTCCATACCTGCGGCCTGGTTGAATCCATGAGCTTTATATCCACCGGCGGGGGGTCCTTTCTGGAATTTCTGGAGGGCAAAAAACTGCCCGGAATCAAGGCCCTGGGATTATAACTCACAGGAGGTCAAAAGCCCTATGAAACTCTGCATGGCCGCCAACTGGAAAATGCACAAGAACCAGGCCCAGGCCAAAAAAACAGCCGCCGATCTGGTCAATCTCCTGAAGGGCTCTCTGCCCCAGGACAGAGAAGTGGTGCTCATTCCGCCCTTTACTGCACTGCATGCTGTGGCCGAGGGGCTGAAATCCGAGCCCGGTTTTTCCCTGGGTGGACAGAACTTTTATCCCGCTGAACAGGGAGCCTTTACCGGCGAGATAAGCCCGGACATGCTTCTGGATCACGGCTGCTCCTACGCCCTGGCCGGCCATTCCGAGCGCAGGCATGTCTTGGGCGAGAACAACGAATTTGTGGCTCAAAAGGTCGGCTTTGGATTGGATCACGGACTGCGTATGATACTTTGCATCGGTGAGACCCTCACCCAACGGGACGAGGGCCGACTGCAAGAGATATTGCATGATCAACTGGCCACAGCCCTTTCTGACGTGCAGTTGCCTGACCTGGAGAACAGACTCCTTATTGCCTATGAGCCGGTTTGGGCCATAGGTACTGGAAAAGTGGCCCAACCTGAAGACATAGCCCAGGCCCATAACTTTGTCCGGGACCAATTGCGCAAATTGCTGCCCCAGGCCGGGGCTTCGGTGCGCATTCTTTATGGGGGCAGCGTCAAGCCGGATAATAT
>Ga0182239_1000467_pt1 | contig 14818 bp, 12 predicted proteins | sample hydfrate6_PW_210_FD_132456 | JGI IMG/M metagenome (GOLD analysis project Ga0182239, IMG submission 132456) | Subsurface microbial communities from deep shales in Texas, USA - hydraulic fracturing test 6_PW_210 | ecosystem: Environmental > Aquatic > Deep subsurface > Shale gas/oil reservoir >... | reverse complement strand
GCCCGGTTCAGGAGACAAGAAAATCATACCCGGGTCAGCTAGAGTAGATGAAATACAGACTGGTGTCAGCAACACTCTGGCAGAAATAATAGAGAAGCTGAAGGAGATCTATGATTTTGTTCTTCTGGACCATCCACCTAGTCTGACTGAACTTTCCAGAGCTGGCTACATTGTTAGTGATGAACTGCTAATCATTGCAGAAGCACAGCAACTCTCACTAAAGAACCTGATCAGTTTCCTGCTGGAGATAAAACAATTGCAGCTGGAAACAGAAACTAAGCTAGAAGTTCTGGGAATAGTGGCTAACAAAGTGGATCTGAGAAGAAATCTGACTGAGAGAATGCTTTCTGAGTACAAAAGAACCTACCCGGATCTCTTCTTTGAGGAATACATTGGAGTAGATACAGCCATTCCCAATGCTCAATTCAATCAAGAAACAATGAGAGATCTACCATGGAGAGCTAGAACATTGAGTCAGTTTGAAAGAGTAATTGAAGAGATGATCCAGCGGCTGCAGTAGAAAAGACTAAAATTCTAGGGGGAGTTTTCATGCCTAAAAAAGTGAAGGTAAATAAACTAAAGTTGAAAAAGAAGTCGAAATTAAAAAACAATGATAAAAAAGAGGAAAAAGAGCTAAATTTGAAAGAAAAACTGAAAAAGCGAAGGGAAAAGAAAAGTTTTGAGGAAAAACACGTGAGAGTAACTACTTACCTTGAGAAATCACTCCGAGAGAAGATGGAGCTGTTGAAAGATAAAAATGTGATTGAAAGCTACACTCAGCTTGTAAATCTGGCCATAAAACACTACATTGCAAAACATCTGGACTAAGACCAATGACCTATGCCTTTTTGATGAGGGCATGGGTCATTTTTGTCCTCAGAAAAGAAAACCCGGGATGCCGGCTAAGCCGAAAAAACAGCTAAAATTCTGCCGGGGTTTTCGCAAGTGCCACGACTTTCAGAGTAAAAAATCTAAGTTGAAAACGCCTATAATCTAAAATCGAATATATATCATTAAAATGAAAGGATAACTTCCTAGTTAAGGTAGGTCTCTTTTTATGAATAAAAAGTGAACATATTTGAATATAAAAAAGTTGATGGTCAAAACTACAGAGTAGATTATTTTTATTACTGGTGGTGCAACCAACGCTTGTTTTTAGTATTTGTAGTTTAAGATATACTTTATTGCTCGAAATTTTAACTTTGTAATAAAAAGGATTTAGTAGATATTTCAAGAATTATATTATTGATAGATCAAAAATAAAAATACTGAGGATAGTGTTATCCATGAGTTTAAATTATAGAGTTAGTAATTATTATGAAACTAAAAATCATCTCGAAAGTGGATTTAATTTTTTCACAGGTATTTATCATTAACTTTAAGTACGTTAAAATAGTTTTCAAGATCTTGGTAGATAACAAGCAATTAGGCTATTTAAAAGTCAAAAATTATTATTCATTTGATACAATGTTATAATAAATATGATAAATAAGGAGGAAACAAAAATGAAAAACCGGATTAAATCATTAGAAGAAATTGTCGATTACAATAAAGGTTTATTAAAACAAGCTGAGGGTAATATGGATGAGATTATCAATAAAATGATAACTTTTAGATATAAAGGACATGACATTTGGAATCCATTTAATGATGAAACTTTTAGATTTGAAGTGGATCCTTTAAAAAAATATGGGAGCAAAAATATTGAAAAAATGATAAATGAATATAACAAATTGAATTAAAACTGATTCCAATCATTTTTAAGAAGGGGAAATGATATGAATAAAAATCAAAAACAATTAATAGATGATTTATATAATTTGTTAATAGAAATTAATGAGGAAGGTTTAAAAAGTGATGAATTTTATAACTGGCTTAGTCAAAATTATTTTTTTGAAGAGGACCTAGAAGAAGTAATAGTCAGAATTAAAAATGCCATAGCTGAACTGGATTAAATATTAACACCATATAAGGAGGGGAAATCATTAATAATATAATTGGTAAATTAAGTGGTGAAATGGAAATGATTAAATCATTGAAAATTGAGACCCTTAATAATATTGGGTTTAAACTTGAATATGACTACATTAATACTTATATGGTATATAATATGATAAATAATGAGAATTTAAATAACCTTGTATTAATACATCCGACTGGTAAAAGCATAATTTCTATATTATCCACTATTTTAGCAGTTGGTTTATATAAATATAACCTGGAAAATTCAAATTATGATTTAAAGGATAAACTATCCCCTGGTGATTTTGTGAAGGTTGACGGTTGTCTTTCCAAATTCAAAGGTTTTATGGAAAGAGACTTTAATTATTTAGATAATCAAAGTGTTTACTGTATAATAGAATTTGCCAATAATGATACTACCTATTTCCCTGAAAAAAAATGGTGGAAAATAAAAAAGTATGATGGTAATGCAACCAGACTTGAAAAACATAAAAAACGAGATGACGATAGCTATCTGGCCGAAGATATTTTGGCAGAAATCTTTGAAATTGATAAAAAAGATATTTTAAAGTTTGAAAAAAACCAACTTTTATTGGTTGATGATAAGAATTTTCTTATGGATGAATTCAAGAATATTAAAGTAAATGATATAGAATTCTCAAGGCTATTTCCATCAGGGTATTATAAAAATAAGAATGAATTTGAAAGATTGCCTGGAGATCCTTATCAAAGAAAACCTTTTATCAATTTTACATCGAACTTATATATTGCTGAAGAGTTAATTATGAACAATAAAAACATTAATACAATTATAATAAATGGTTACAACAAAATCCAGGGTTATTATTCTACGATTTTAAATTTACTTGAATCTAGTAAAGTTAAAAATATAATAGTTTTAATGGATCCTAAAAATAAAGATAAATATTATGACTTAAAAAATCTGGGGTTTAAAAGCTGGATCTGGACAGAAAAAGATGTAAAAGAAATCCATAAAAAAGAAAATATATTAGAACATCGAAATACCTGTTATTATTATAAGTCGATAAAGAATATGTTTTTCAGAAGTAAAGAATTAATAGATGTTAAGCTACCTGATGAATGTAATATATTAAGGCGAGATGTTTTAAATTTGCTCGAAAATTTAAAAAATGAATCTGTAGAAAGCGCTTATATTAATAAATATTTTAAGTTTGCATATGGTTTATTACTTCATTTACAGACAATGCCCTTTCCATTGGAGAATAATGTAATTCAAATAAGTGAACTGGCTCTAAATATAAATTTAAATCCTGATATTATGATCGAAAGAATGGAAAATTTAATTGATAAAATAATTGGTACTTCTCTAGGGAACGAGTATAAATCTAAATTACAGGAAGTAGTCATAAAACTTGATAAATATAAGTTTTATTTTAAAACTGAAAATTTAAAGCTTAATAAAATTTATAAGAGCATTAAAAATAAAGACAAAAATGAAAGTATAGTAATTCTTGTCAGAAGAACAGGTTATATTTCTATATTAAAGGATATTTTAAAAGAAAAAGGATTATTAAAAGATGAAATATCAATTTTAACATTTAAAAATATAAATAAAGAAATTAACTATGATAAGATTATAATAACCTGCTGGCCAGGATACAAAAAAGTTAAACCATTATTTTATAAAGGAATTGCAGATAAAATAATATTTTTGCTTTATAATTTTGAAATTGATGATTATTATTTAAATGCAATTAATAGTATTGAATCTCAAATAGAAAGGGATAGAAGTATTAAAGAGAGAATTGAAATCCCCATTCTCTCTGAATTAATTAATAAAGATAATGGAGAAGACGATACTCTCAATAAACTTGATTTAGTAGATAATATAAATAAAATCATAACCAGTTTTAATGATTATTCACTCCCTGTTGATTATACTACTTCAACAGATAATAAAAATGAAAAAATAAAAGCTTATCCTGTTATTTTTGAGAATGGAGAATTTTTGGCTTTCTTAACAGAAAATTATTCAGCAAGATTGTTAGAAAGAAATGAAGAAAAAATATTAAAACGGAATATTAAGGATCTAAGAGATGGTGATGAAATAATTTTTACCAGGGATTCAAAGGATGATATTTTTACTGCTCTTAATAATGAACTTGAAGAAAAAGATAATGAAATTCATGAAATGAGGGAGCTTGCAGGTCGATGGAGGGAAACTCTAATTGAATTAAATAATTCTGAATATTCATTGGAGTTTATAAAAACCTTACTGGAGGAAAAGGGGTTTAATTATAATATTATGACTATAAAAAATTGGATAAATTCTGATGATATTATTGGCCCAAGAGAGTATGACGTCATAGATGCTATTGCAGAAATAGCAGATGATAAAAAATTAAAAATGAAAAGCAAAGAAATAAAGAGGGCAATTAGCAGGATTCGTTCCATACATAATAAACTTGGAAGATATCTTGCAAAAAGTATAGTTAGATCAGTTGTTGATGATAATAAGGAAAATGAAATAAATCAATTTCTAAAGGAATCAAATATATCCAGCGATTATTCTAGATATGCAGTTGTAGTTGAAATAACAGAGATTTATGATAAACCAAAATCAGTTGATCGGTCTAAAACAAATATATTGATTGAAAATTATTAAATCAGGAGGATTAAGGATGAAAAAAAATCTGGATAAAGAATTCATATTCAAAGATGCCCGGCGTGATTTATTGAAAATGACTAAAAAAGAATTAGTTGGTCCTGGATTAAGTGAAGAATTTTCTGGAAATGAAGAAATTATTACTGACAGACCAATTAACAGATACACAGTTGGTATTTTATATCCCCAGGAGTCTCAAATTGAACTTGGAGAAGAATTTGATGATTCTGGTTCTAATATAATTGATCCTGATGATGAAGAAAATTCTTATCTCGATAATCATATAAATATTGCAAATCAGTATTATCCATCTGCAATGGGAATTAGTTTTTATGTTAAGGGTATAAATCCAGTAATCAATGTTACTGTTCATGCAGCACAATATAAATCAACTGATATTAATGATTTAAAATTTCCAAAGGATGAAGTTCCTGATTTTATAATTGAAGATGAAATGTTTAATTCCATTTTTACGTATGATGATGATTACATATATTTTGAAAAAAAACTTTTAAAAGAAGAGCGAGATGCTATTATTGATAAGATTAAAGATGAACTGGAAGTAGATAAACATTCATTTATAGATAATATATATAATATTTATAACAAATTAAATTCAGGTTGGAAGAGGATTCCAATGGGTAAAAGCATAAGATTTTCTAACTTTAATAAAAATAAAGAAATTAAATCTGTTGATGAACATTTAAAAATTGAATGTATTAAGAAACCGGATAGAGTAAATAACAAAACCATATTTACAATATCATTAATAAATTCTGATTTTACTGGTGATAGTAATGTCAGGAAAGATAATCAATCCTATTTTCAATGTGGCTTTAAGGTTCATTCAGAAAAAGAAATAATGGAATATAATAAGGACTTAACAAATATGGATGAAGAAGAAGCATCACTTGCATTATTGTATAGAAATAAAAAAGTATATGCAGTTGGTCATGGGTGTTCTGTTTCATGGGATGAAAAGGGAGGCAATATAAAATTATATACTTCAATAATACCTGAATATGAAGTACCTCAGGTTAAGTATACCCCTGATGAGTTAAAAAATAGAGATCTTGATATTTTTAAAATGGTTAATCTGTCAGGTTTAAATGATTTTAATCTGGAATCTCTTATTTCAGGTTTAAATGAATTTTGTGATATATATGGTAATTGGATAAAAGACCTTGAGAAAAAATTAAATGAAATTCCTGAAAATTTAATAGATGCAGCAGGCAAACACATAGATAAATGTAATGCTGTTTTAAGGCGAATGCAAGAAGGAATAAATTTAATTCAGAACAATAAAACTATAAGAAAAGCATTTCGTCTTTCAAATAGAGCCATGCTTATGCAAATTATACATTCAGACTTGCAAAAAAACAAAAGATTTCCCGAAGATGATAAAATAGATTGGCCGGATTATAAAGATAGAGATGATATTGAGTGGAGACCATTTCAGCTGGCATTTTTTTTAATGTCAATAAAGGGAATTTTTGACCCAGAATCAGAAGATAGAGATTTGGTTGATTTAATATGGTTTCCAACTGGAGGCGGGAAAACTGAAGCTTATCTGGGGGTGATTGCCTTTACCTTGTTTTTACGGAGATTAAAAAATCCTGTTACTGGCGGAGGCACAGTTGCAATCATGAGATATACACTCAGGTTATTAACCGCCCAGCAATTTCAAAGAGCAAGTGCATTAATCTGTGCATGTGAGAAAATTAGAAGAGATAACAATGAACTGGGTGAAGAAGAATTTTCTATAGGATTATGGATTGGTACAAGTTCAACTCCCAATTACATTGATGATGCACTTCATGAATTGGATCAGATGGTACTGGGAAATAAAAGAAATAATAAGTTTCAGGTTTTAAGCTGCCCATGGTGTGGTACCAGTCTTGAAAAAGGTGACAGTAAAAATAGAGGCAGCTGGGGATATAGAAAAGGAAGAAACCCCAAAAAATTGATACTTTTTTGCCCAGAGGAAGAATGTGATTTTAACAGGGAATATAGTCTACCGATTAAAGTTATAGATGAAGATATATATAGAGACCCACCATCTTTATTATTTAGTACAGTTGATAAATTTGCATCAATGCCCTGGAAAAAAGAAGTTTCAAGTTTATTTGCTCTTGATAATGGTAATGATAATTTAAGTCCAGAACTTATTATTCAGGATGAAATGCATTTAATTTCTGGACCTCTTGGTACAATTGTAGGATTATATGAAACTGCAATTGATGCATTATGCAGTGAAAAGGGAATCAATCCCAAAATATTGGCCTCAACTGCAACTGTGAGAAGGGCAAATGATCAATGTAAGGCTTTATATAACAGAAAAATGATACAGTTCCCTCCTCCAGGACTAAGTGATGAAGATTCATTCTTTGCACGTGAAATTCCTATTTCCAAAAAGCCAGGAAGATTATACGCAGGAATTATGTCTTCCGGTAAAACCCAGGTTACGACTGAGATAGATCTCATGTCTCATCTTTTACAACTGGTTAAGTTACTGGACTATGATAAAGAAATCATCGATCAATTCTGGACAATGACTGGATACTTTAATAGCCTAAGAGAACTTGGAAGATGCTCTACAATGATTCATAATAACATTAAAGAGGAAATTAGAAGAATCGCTCGCAGAAAAGATATGGAAACTAGGTTTATAACAAGGGCTCATGAACTGACAAGCAGAAAAAAAGCAAGAGAAATTCCAGAAGTTCTTGAAAGACTTGATAAATCTTATCCAGAGGATGATGCTATTAATGTATTATTGGCAACCAATATGATTTCGGTTGGCCTTGATATAGATAGATTGGGATTAATGGTGGTTGTTGGTCAGCCAAAGACTACTTCTGAATATATTCAAGCAACCAGTCGGGTTGGTAGAAAGCATCCTGGACTGGTATTTACTCTTTATGATGGAGCTAGGTCAAGAGATAGATCTCATTATGAAAAATTCATTTCATATCATCAATCATTTTATCGATATGTTGAACCAACAAGTGTTACTCCATTTTCAGGTCCGGCCAGAGATAGAGCATTACATGCAATATTGATTTCTTTTATTAGACATCTTCTGGGGTTAAGAGGAGATAATGAGATAAGGAGTTTTAATTCTGATTTAGATGGTCTTAATAGAATTAAGAATATAATCCTAGATAGAGTTAGTAATATTTCAGATGAGGAAGTAAATTATACAGAAAAAGAGATTGATCAACTAATTAATCAAATTGAAGAGTTTGTTAAAGCAAATGAAGATATTACTTTTTCTAATAGATATAAAAAACATTTGCTTTATCCTTATAGCAAAAAAGATGATGAATTCTTTGCAACCCTTCAATCGATGAGAAATGTAGATCAACCATGCCGAGTAAATATTGTTGAATATCAGGGAGGTATAAATTAATGGGGAGTTCAAATAAAAATGACCATGAGTTAAGAAGAAGTCAACTAGTATATCCTTTTGGTGTAGGAGCAATAATAGATTTGCCTGATGATTCAGTAATGACTTGTAGTATAGACTTATGGGATCAGGATGATCTTGGTATTAAAATTTACGATAAAAGATTTCAAAACTGGGGCAATGTAAGTCATTTTAGAGTTCCACCATCTACCGATGAATCAAAAAGAGGTCTTCCATTTATAAGGTTTCCTCGCTGGAGATTTTGTTCTAAATGCAGAAAACTTAAGCCTCTAAGTGAATGGAATAAAGAGTATAAGAACATAAGAAATAAATATTTCGATACACCTACATGTTATACCTGTAATATAGAACTGGTCCCAATAAGATTTATAATTGCATGTGAGAATGGTCATATTGATGATTTCCCTTGGGAAAAATGGGTTCATTCTGGAAATGAATGTTCCGGGAAAAGTGATCTGTACTATAAAACGAATCCAGAAGCTTCAGGTCTGGCCGGTATATATGTAAAATGTGAAACCTGTGGTCAAACAAAAACAATGGTTGGGGCATTTAATAAAGACATACATGAAAATTATGGAGGATGTAGCGGGAAAAAACCATGGATGAATACAGAAGAATATAATGATACAAATTGCAAGAAAACTCCACGTACTGTACAGAAAGGTGGTTCCAATGTATATTATTCAAATGTAAAAAGTTCCATTCTGATTCCACCATATACAGATAAAGTGTATGAAAAAATTAATGAACTTGAATCAAGTGATTTATGGCAGGTTACAATAGAAAAAGAAAGGGAAGAGGATCTTGAAATAATAGCAGAAAGATATAATATTGACCTAAATGAATTAAAAAAAATATATAAAAAAGAAATTTTAAGGAAAAATAAAGATTTAATTGATGAATTTAAAGATGAAATTTCCTATCGTTCTGAAGAATATAGAGCATTTCTTGATAAGGAAAATGAAAAAGAGAAAAACTCTAAAAATTTTAATATTGAAATAATTGATGGAGAAAACTATGATATTAGAGCTCTTGATAAAATGGTTCTTGTAAAGCGATTACGAGAAATAAGAGCTTTAGTTTCTTTCAGCAGGATTAATCCGCTTGTTAATGATGAATATACTGATTCAAGTAGTGAAAATCAATCCAGAGAGGTACCGTTATCTGAAAGTGAGAGGGTAAACTGGTTGCCGGCAATTGAAGTTAGAGGAGAAGGATTATTTTTAAAGTTTGATAATAAACAAATAGATAAATGGTCAAAAAATGAAACAATAAGAAAACGAATTTCAAAAATTAATAATCAAAATGTTAATATTGCAGAAAAGAAAGGTGTTCGACCAAGAATAATACCGGCAAAATTTGTTTTATTACACACGATTTCACATTTATTAATCAGACAATTAAATTTTGAATGCGGGTATTCAAGTGCAGCATTGAGAGAAAGAATTTATTGCAATGAAAATGATGAACAATCCGAAATGTCAGGTATTTTAATTTATACATCTAGTGGCGATTCTGAAGGAACTTTAGGGGGGCTTGTTAGACAGGGAAAACCCCAATTTTTATCTAATATATTCAACAAAGCAATAGAAGAAGCAACATGGTGCTCATCTGATCCACTTTGTATTGAAAGTGAAGGACAGGGATTAAATTCTTTAAACCTTGCTGCGTGTCATGCATGTTCACTATTGCCAGAAACAAGCTGTGAGGAGTTTAATAAATTTCTTGATAGAGGAATGCTAATCGGAGATAGAGAAGAGCAAAAATCAGGTTTTTTTAGTAATTAATGAATATTATTGTTAAGGAGCATTACAATGAATTCTATTACTGAAATAAGAGAAAGATTAATTAAATGGGGACTTGAAAATAAAGATGAATTTCCCTGGAGAACCCCAGATAGTTTATATGAATCTGTTTTAGCTGAAATAATGCTAATAAGAACACCTGCTAAACAGGTTCTACCTGTTTATTTAAAATTTTTAAATAAATATCCAAATGCTGAATCATTATCCTCAACATCCATTGAAAAAATAAAAGTTGAAATTGATGAATTGGGACTAAAATGGAGGGCAGAAAGAATAAAAAACATGGTTCAATATTTTATTATTAATAATATTTCTGATAAAATGAATCTGTCCATTGAGGAATTAAAGAAAATTCCTGGTATTGGTAATTATTCTGCCAGTGCAGTAATGACTTATTTTTATAATAAAAGGGCAGTACCGATTGACTCAAACACTGTGCGTTTTATTGAAAGGTTTTATGGAAGAACATTTTCCGGCGAAGCCAGAAGAAATAGTGATTTATATAAAATAATAAATAATTTAATTCCAAATAAAGATAAAAATGCAGTAATCTTTAATGAATCATTTCTGGATTTTATGAGAAAAGTCTGTCAGCCAAGAAATCCTGAATGTAAAAATTGTCCGCTGAGAGATATTTGTTCATATCCAGAAATTTAGTTGAAATGAGGGAGGTCAAAATGAATAAATTAAAATTTATAGATTTATTTGCTGGAATAGGAGGATTCAGAATTGCTTTTGAAGCTGCTGAGTGTGAATGTGTATTTACTAGCGAAATTAACAAATTTGCAATGCATACATACACTAAAAATTATAAGGCTGAAACTATTCATTGGAGAGATTTTAAAAAAATAAATAATCATCCTGAGCTTTATAGTGATATAAGACAGGTTGATATCAAAAATGATATACCAGATTTTGATATACTGGCAGCTGGGTTCCCATGCCCCACTTTTTCACTAGCTGGAATTTCAAAGAGAAATGCCCTTGGTTTAAAAAGCGGAATTGAAGATGAAGAAAAAGGCCAGTTATTTTTTGAAATTGTTGATATACTTAAAGAAAAGAAGCCTCGAGCTTTTTTACTTGAAAATGTAAAAAATCTATTAAATCATAAGTCTACAAAAACTTATGAAATAATGAAAGAACATTTAGAGGAAGATCTGGGTTATGATGTAACAGAAGATATATTTGATGCTGCTCTTCAGGTTCCTCAGCATAGGGAAAGAGTATTTATTGCGGGTTTTAGAAAAGATCTTGCAATCGATTTTGATATTAAAAATATAGTAATAAAAAATAAAAAACCCAAGTTAAATGATATTTTAGTAGATAATGATATTATAAGGGATAAATATGGAGAGAAATATACATTAACAGATAATCTTTGGAAATACTTACAGGAATATAAACAAAAACATAGGCAAAAAGGTAATGGTTTTGGTTATAGTATAGCCAATAAAAATGGGGTTTCTCGAACTATGAGTGCAAGATATTATAAAGACGGAAGTGAAATTTTAATATCTCAGGATGATATTGGCGAAAATCCAAGAATGCTAACAATTAATGAAGCTACAAAATTATTTGGATTTCCAGAAGAATATAAAAAAGTTTATGGTAAGGATTTTGAAATTCCAGTGTCAAAAAGACAGGCCTATGAGCAGTTAGGAAATTCACTTTGTGTTCCAATAGCTAGAATAATTGCAGGTGAAATGGTAAGGGCTTTAAAAGGAGAAAAATATGTTAATTATTCCAAATTTAACCATGATTTAAGTTCGGCAAATGCATAATATTTATATAGTAATTATAAAATGACTTTATAAATAAGACTATTTTTTTGTGACTCAACTTAAATTTAAGTATATTAGATAATGTTAAATAAAATGCCATAGGATTTTTTGAATTATTAAGAAACAAATTTCCCGGTAAAGGAAGCTATTTCAGCAAAAATATTTGATATTTTGCATTACGACAATGCCGGAAATCTAGACATAAAAATTTTTGGATGAGTATATTAAAGTTGTTTTCGGAGTTGATCAAAAAATAATTTATAAGTATAAATATATTCACTGCATTAAATCGAGTAAACTCACTGCATTAAAATGTAGATGTATACGGTATACATAAACTTATTGTAATAACAACAATTTCAGCACTTTTTACAATCTCTAATTCACTGCATTATTTATATTATGCAGTGAATATAAATAATTGAAATAAAATGGTAATAAAAATTTATTTAAGAATATATTATAATAACGATAATAGATTATCATTATAGCTTATAGCTCCCTTCGGGGAGCTTTTCTATTTTACTTTCAAAAAAAGGAGATGATGTGTGTGGGAAAAGTTTTAGAAGATTTTAAGCAGTGGTTAAGATTGGATGGTAAAAGCAAAAAGACTATTGAAAATTACTCGTTGGATATAGGTCAATTTCTAAGCTGGATCACAGAACGAAATATTAATTTAGATGAAATAAGTAGAGAAGATATTTTAAACTACAAAGTGGAAATAATGAATTCTGGGCTTGCTGTGGTTACTGTAAATAAAAAAATCAATTCTTTAAAGTCTTTTAATGATTATTTGATTGAGAAAGAAATTAATGTTGCCAGAGTAATTAAGCCAGGAAAAGACAGGATAAAAATTGCTGGTGGTAGCGAAAATAATATAGACGTATACAGCAATGAAGAGTTGGAGAAAATATTGTCTGCAGTTAATAAAGAAGAAGTTACTCTGAGAAATAAGTTAATTGTCTACCTTCTATTATACACCGGAGTTAGAGTAAGTGAATTAGTAAATATTAAATTAACTGACATAGATTTATTGACTGGAGAGCTAAAAATTATTGGTAAGGGTAATAAATATCGAGAGATTCCTCTGAATCAAAAACTAAAAAAAGTATTAAAAAGTTATCTGAATACAGAGAGGAAAGAAAATAAGTATGCTGAAGATAGTCCCTATTTAATATTAACAGAAAGAAGTCCAAAAATGCACCGCGATACAGTTAATTATGTATTGCGTAAACTTTGTAAAAATTATAATTTCAAAGCTTATCCTCATAAATTTAGACATACAGCATTTTCAATATTAATCGCCAAGGGTGTTGATATAACAACCATCTCAGCGTTAGCAGGCCATAATAGTATTGAAACGACCAATCGGTTTTATTTGAAAGTAAATAAGAAAGAAAAAGCTGCAGCAGTCTCACTGTTGTAATAATTTTAATCCGAGGTACTTCCTTAATTGGGGTACCTCTTTTTTGATTCAAAAAACTTAGGAGGTAGAGGAAAATGAGAATAATTAAAACTAAAGAAGATATTGAACTTTTAAGGAATACCTATGCACTGCCAGGTGAGTACTTAGACTGGATTGATGATTATTTTGAGCAATTATATAAGGCTCTTGGTCGAGATGAAACTATGGATCAGTTCCGCTTAGATTGGCCTGGTGGCTTTATAACAGTGCTAGAAGCAGGTGATAACTTAAGAGATCTTTCAATATTAGGTTTAAATCATGAAAATGATGGGATATTTGGCTTTCCATTAGAGTATGTTGAAGAATACTCTCTAAATAGAATGGAATTTTACCGGATAGGTATACTTTTTGATAATGAGTCGATGCTTTCGATTTTCTCAGAAGTAGGCATTCACGATGATGAAGTAGAAGACTACCTGGCTGCTGAAGCAATTAATATTGAAGAGTATGATCAAATGCCAGATGAAGAGGTCCCTTTTTAGGAGGTGGAATCTTGGAAATTATAATTGGAATAATAATAAAATTGCTAAATCAATAATAACTGATGCTAATAAGCCGGCTCAGCTAACAAAACTGGCTTTTGTGGAATAAAAAAAGGAGGTAAACATTATGGTCAAAAACTACAAGAATAAAATTTTGAGAACTTACAGAAAAATCAACAGCACAGAAAGAGCAGTCCATCTTTTCTGCTCTGTAATTCACTTTGATAGAAGAGATAGTAAAATGCTAGCAGCTGCAGCTATAGATCCAGATAAAAAACTAACTACATTAAAAATTATAGATCAAAGTTTTGATGCTAAGAATGCTGCCCCGGGAGAAATATTCAGCAAAATCAATATAGATCCAGACAGCAGATTGATCTTTGCTCAAAATAAGTTTGATTTACCGGAACCATCACTTGCAGAGATTCGCTTTAGTAAAAACTTAAAAGAGGCAGCTGAATTAATGGGTATACGATTTATAGACTATTTAAGTATAGCAGAATATGATAATTATTTGAGTTTTAAAGAAAGTAAATACATTAAATTTTGAAGGAGGTTATTTATAATGACTAAAGCTGAAGAACTGGCCAGCATATTCAGAAAGAGCAAGAAAATGATAATAGAAAAGCTGGTAGATGAGAGTTACAACGTTACCAATACTTATGTGATGGTAAACCTTGAAGGAGAAGAGTACATGAATTTTTTCGATAAATACAACAGTTACATTACAACAACAGACATTCCACTGGAATTTGAGGGTGTAATTTCAATAACTAAAGATGATGATAAATTTACAGAAGATAGTTTGGATACAAAAATAATAACCGATAAAATAGATAAAGCTAATTTAGAAGTAATCAGTACTCTATTTTATTTAAGCAGAGGTAAAAAAGCAGAAGTTAAAATAATGAGATTGGAAAATAAAAAACTATTAATATTTGATAGAGAATACAATTATCTTTTAAGTTTAGGAGATAATTATAAAACTGAAGGAACAGAACACCCAATGTATATACTTAAAGACGAAAAAATAAAAGCAGTAATTATGCCAGTTAAATTCATTTGCGAAGATACCATAAAAAATAAAATCAAAAAATTAATCGCTTAATCAGAAGTTAGGAGGGAAAAAGATGTTCATAGATATGGATGAATATAACGACGGAAAGACGGCATTAGTTGATATTGAAATTGACCAGGGGAGCAAAATACATCGTTCATTTTTGAGCAATGATGGAAAGATTATTGC
>Ga0182239_1000466_pt1 | contig 14820 bp, 11 predicted proteins | sample hydfrate6_PW_210_FD_132456 | JGI IMG/M metagenome (GOLD analysis project Ga0182239, IMG submission 132456) | Subsurface microbial communities from deep shales in Texas, USA - hydraulic fracturing test 6_PW_210 | ecosystem: Environmental > Aquatic > Deep subsurface > Shale gas/oil reservoir >... | reverse complement strand
ACCTAAAATGAGCGTTTCAAATTTTTACACGGATCAATCTTTTTTATTTTTTTAAGGAATTAAGCCATTTTCAGGTGTTAAAATTTGAAACCCTCCGGGATTTCCAATTTTGCCGCATCTACTGCGTCTGATGCAGTCTCGCATAGTCAACTATAGCTCGTCTGCATCTTCCTTGTATCTGCGGCAAACTTGAAAATCGCTCAATTTAGGTTTGATTCACAACGGCAATGATGAAAGGGGGGCGGTTTATGAAAAAATCCTATGCCATCGTGGGATGCGGCCGGGTTGGGACTGCGCTGGCCCGCTACCTGGCAGGCGCCGGGTATAAGCCGGCAGGATTTGCAAGCCGCAGCCTTTCCTCTGCCAAGCGAGCCGCAACAGCCGCGGGGGCCAAGGTGCCGGTTTCGGTGCATCCCTGGGATGTTACCCCGAAGGCCGACATTGTCCTGATCACTACGCCGGACGGTGCCATCCGGGAAACTGCGGATAAAATTGCTGAATATGAAGGGTTTGCAAAGGGCGCGGTGGTTTTGCACTGCAGCGGGGCTCTGCCGTCAACCCAGCTTTCGGCGGCCGAAAATGGCGGCGCGCATACCGGGAGCCTGCATCCGCTTCAGAGCTTTGCCGCGGAAGATATCGAGAAAAACCCGTTTGCCGGGATTATGATGGCCGTGGAAGGGCAGGGCGATGCCGTGAAAACCGCTTGGCAGATGGCAGAAAATCTCGGCGCCAGCCCCTTTGAAATCCAAACCGACAAGAAAATGCTCTACCACGCATCCGCGGCGGTGGCTTCCAATTACCTGGTCACTCTGATGCATCTGGCTTTCCAGCTTATCATTGCCTCCGGGGTGCCGGCCTCAAAGTCCTATAGCATATTAAAACCCCTGGTGCAGGGCACTCTGTCCAATGTCGAGAACAACGGGATTCCCCGGGCCCTGACCGGGCCGATTGCCCGGGGCGATGCGGAAACCGTGCGGCATCACATTGCGGAAATCGGTGAAGCGGTTCCCGCGTGCCTGGATCTTTATCGGCAGATGGGCCGGCATACCATTGAGATCGCCTTGGCCAAGGGGGATCTGCCCGAGGAGACCGCCGCCGAACTCAGGCAGATGCTCGGCGGCACGGCGTCATAGCTGTCTGCCCTTGGCGCCGGGCGCATCAGGGGATCAGATCCGCCGGATGCTCAGGGGGCGGGCCTGGAGTTCCCGGTTGGCGGCCTTTAGCTGGTCTTCGCTGGAAATCACGGCAATCGCGGATTTTTGTTCCGGGTTGCCGAAGTATTTTTCGGCCGCTGCCTGCACCTGTTCCAGGGTGACTTTTAAAAGCTGCTGCTTGAAGCTGCGCCGCAGGTCGTCGGACAGCCCGATGAGCTTGCGGTAAAACGACTTTGAAGCCTCCGGCCCCGGCGGATCCGGCCGGTCAATATCCGAACACACCTGCAGAATCGCTTCCTTGACGTTTTCCCGGTCATAATCGCCCGAAATGATAAATTCCGCGGCCGCCTCGTAGACGTGCAGGGTGTTGACAATCTGCGGATCGCGGTAGGAGCCGAAATAAAACAGGCCGTTTTCCATCTGGTAGATGGAAAATCCGCCGTAGGCTCCGCCTTTTTCCCGGATTTCGCGATGCAGAAACATGGACTTGAGCAGCTTGCTGATCACCGCCAGTACCGGGGCATCCGCGTGGGTGATCCGCTGGGTTTCAATGGCCTGGGCCACAAAGGAGACCGCCGTGGAGGTGGCCCATCCCTCACTGGGCAGGTTGGCCTCCGGGGCAAACTCCGGGGGAGAAAATCCGCAGCCCGGGGCCGGGTTCAGCATTTTGCAGAGTGTCTCGGTTTCTTTCACACCGGCTGCCAGGTCGTCCGTCTCGCCGATTAATGCCGCCTGGAAGTTGTTTTCATGAAAAACCGCGTCCGCGATGCGGGAAAAATCCCCGGCAATCTTTTCCAGTCGCGGGGTGTCCAGTTTTTCGGTCAGCTCTTTTAAGTATTTGAGCTGGTGTATGCCGTGCCAGGTTTCGTTCAATGCGCTGGCCGCGGAAAAGTTCCGGGCGGCAAGGGATATGGCCAGCCTGTGGCCGTTGTGTACCACGCTGGCTTCCATGTCGGAGCGGATTTCCATGAGCAGGTGGCCCAGATGCTCAAGATCCGAAAAATCGTATTTTTTCAGCAGGCCCCGGAGCAATTCGAACATATGGCCGATATTTCTCGACAGGCACTTGCCCGATATCGTGAGCATGGGCAAGCAGGGCGCCCCCTCTTCTGACAGCCGGCTTGAAGCCGTGATCGAAAAATCCAGTCCGCCGGTATACTGGTCGATTCGCCGTGCCAGTTCCACGTAATCATACTCGGAAGTCCCGCACTGGGTCATGGCATAGCAGAAAAGCGGGATCATGGGGATCAGTTCGGGATCCACGGACTGAATGCCGAAGGCCGCCGTGTAATAGAGAATGCCTGCGGTGGGCTGGTCGTAGAGATCCGTGGCAATCTGATCGCGGTGGTCCGAGGCGTGCATCACCCGGATGTCGGGCGGGATGTCTTCTTTTTCCAGTTTCGGCAGGCAGGAGAGATCCTCCTGGGCATCCTGCAATTCCAGCAGTGCCTCGGCGTCTTCTCTGAGCTGATCAAGTTCCTTGCGGCTCAGTTGAGATTCCATTGCGGCAAGTGTTTCGTTTTCGCGCTGCCGCCGCTTTTCGTAGAGTTTTGTGTCGGGTTCCAGGACCATACGCACCCGGTGCGGGTTATCCAGAAAGTATTTCCGGATCCGGTCTGCCATCAGGTTTGTGGTTTCCATTTCACGGAAAAAACGCTCCAGCAGTGTGTCAAATTTGAGGGCCATGGCCGGATCCCCCTGGTGGAGCCAGTCTCCGGAAAACCGCAGCAGCAGTTTCATCCCGTAGGGAAACGGCGAGTTGGTGACTTCCTTGCGGTGAAACTCGATCTGGTGAATCGCAGAGTCCACCAGTCGTTGTTCAACGCCTTTTTCCGCAAGATCGGAGAGGACATCGAAGATAATGGTTTCGATTTTTTCGGCGTCCTCCGGGTCCACGTCCTTTAGCCCGCATGCGAACATGGTCTCCTTGTTTTCCGAATCCAGGCCGCTGCCGTCGCTCAACGTGCTGCCCAGGTCTGAATCCATCAGCGCCTTTCGAAGCGGTGCGCCCGGGTTACCGATAAGTACCTGTTCCAGCACGGCCAGTACCAGTACTTCGTATGCATCCCGGATATCAGCGGTCAACCAGGCCACGCAGGCCTGGGCCTTTTTCCGGGTGTCCTCGTCCGGATCCAGTGGATACCGGTATGTGGCTGTGGTCGGGTTTTTCCACCTGGGCTGGGAGGGCACTTCCGTGCCCGGATCAATCCGGGAAAAACGGTGCAGGATGGTGTCTTCGATAAACTGCAGGTGCGGGGCCAGCGGCAGGTTCCCGTAAGTGTAGAAAAAGGCGTTGCTCGGGTGATAGTGCCGCTTGTGAAACGCCACGAGCTGATCATGGGTGAGTTTTGGAATTTCTTCCGGCTCGCCGCCGGAGTTGTAGCTGTATGTGGTATCCGGGTACAGGGCGTTTAGCAACGAACGGGCCATGACCTGGTCGGGCGAGGACATGGCGCCTTTCATTTCATTGTAGACCACGCCCTTATAGACCAGGCGCTGTTTTCCGGTTTCCGGGTCCGGTTCGGGCTCCACTCGATGGCCTTCCTGTTTGAAGCTGAGGCGGTCCAGGCGGGGGAAAAACACCGCGTCGAGATAAACCGACATCAGGTTGTAGAAGTCTTTTTCGTTCTGGGTGGCAAAGGGGTACATGGTCCAGTCCGAGGCGGTCAGGGCATTCATGAAGGTATTGAGGCTCCGCTTCATCATGGAGAAAAACGGGTCCCGCACCGGGTAATTGACCGATCCGCACAATACCGTGTGTTCCAGTATGTGGGCCACGCCCGTGGAGTCCCAGGGCACGGTCTTGAAAATCACGGAAAAGGTGTTTTCCGGGTCCGGACGGCTGATATGAATATGGCCGGCGCCTGTGGCGGGGTGCTTAAGCTCGTAGAAAAAAGCACTGATTTCCGGCAGTTCAACAATTTTTTCAATATGATAGCCACCGATCTCATCTCCGGTTTTCAGGCCGGGATTTCTCGGGTCTTCGGTCTCCTGCATACTGTTTTACTCCGCGTATTGGGTTTGCTGGCCAGTGAATGACACATAAATAAATCGTATATCATACTTTAAACCTCCGGGTAAACAACGGGCCTGTTTTCAACAACAATCTCCGTTTGGTCCCATCCCGATTTGGACATTGTAAAGCGCTTTGCGCAATGGGACGGATTAAAAGGTCTCTCTGGTCATGCTGCATGCTTTACAGGCAGTGTTAAGTTTTAAGTTATTAACTGTTTAAGTAAAATCAAAAACTTATATTTTTATTGCTTGGCGGGCATAACATTTTTTAAACTTTTTAGGAAACCATCAATATTGAGAGCTTTTGGAAAAATCCCGGCAATCATCTCCGCACGAGAAAACCCGGCCGGGTCCTGCAGGCATTTACAATCGAATATCCGGGCGAACACACAGGTTTGCCCCTACGTCGGTTTTTTTGTAGCCTTTCGGGATTATATTGGTGAAATTGACGAGGGGTGGGCCAGGGCGGGACGGCGGAGTGGTTTGTGCAGATGCATCGGGTGCGGCAGCGGACGGCAGATGCACAAACTTCCCCGCCGTCCCGACACTGCGAAAATCGGGGAAGCCCCATGTTTTTTGCAGCGCCTCACAATATTGAAAGCTTCTGGAAAAAATCCGGTATTCAACACCGGGCCGCAAAAAAGAGGAAGAGGGGACAGGCAGGGTATCCGGGTTTGGTTAAATCATACGGGCACGTACATGCCCCGCTTTTTCCGCTGGATTTTACCCTGCTTGTTTAAACGGTATATGATGTTTCTCAGTTTTTTATCGTCAAAATCCGTCTGGGCCTTGATATCTGCAAAGTCGGCCCCGCTTTTGATGTCTTTGATCACGTTTAAAACGACATCCGAGGCGGATTTGTTCCCGGACTTTTTCGCAGCGGGTTTTTGGGCTCCGGATGCCCTGGACAGGTTTTTTTCCAGGTCTTCGATTTTTCTTGTCAGGCGGTTGATATCTTGCCTGGTGGCAATGTCGTAGTGCTTCAAAAAGAATTTGACCATGGAATCAAAACTGGGATTTCGCTTCTTTTGCGTCATTTATCTCTCCTTGATGATTCGTGCATGATAAATAAACCTAAATTGAGCGTTTCAAATTTTTACACGGACCAATATTTTTTATTTTTTTAAGGAATTAAGTCATTTTCAGGTGTTAAAATTTGAAACCCTCCGGGATTTTCAATTTTGCCGCATCTACTGCGTCTGATGCAGTCTCGCATAGTCCACTATAGCTCCTCTGCATCTTCCTTGTATCTGCGGCAAACTTGAAAATCGCTCAATTTAGGATAAAATGAACGCCCCGTTTTCTTTTGAATAGATAAGTCAAATATAAAAGTCAAGGGGTTAAATCGCCATAAAATAATGAGGGAATTTTTAAAAACATGGAGGCCCGGCAAATCGTCAAAGAACCGGTGCTATGCCTGTGGGATGACCGCATAGGTTGCTGTGGCTTTTGCGATCAGCTTCCCGTTGTCGTCGGTGATGTGTGCTTCCCCGAGGGCCGTATTTCTGCCCTTGTGAATGATAGTGGCTTCCACAAGGATGTCTCCCGTGGAAAACGTCTTGATGTAATTGATTTTCATTTCAATCGTGCTGATGGATTCGTTTTTTTCCGTCATGCCGAGCAGGGCGACGCCCACTGCAGAGTCTGCCGCAGAAAAAACCGCACCCCCGTGCGCAACCCCGCCAGCATTGGCCAATTTCCCGGTATAGGGCAGCTTCAGGCGGGCCCAGCCCTTTTTCAAGTCCATGAGTTCCAGGCCCAGCAGGTTCCAGTAAGGAATCTGCTTCCGGGTTTTTTCAAATACGGCCTTTTTAAACGAGGCCTCCAGTTCTTCGTATTCGGGCATATGGTTGATCGCGGTTTGAAGGTTGTCGATTTTCAGGGAAAACGTTGAATAAAGTCCGGGTTCCTGATATATTTTAGATGATCTGGATTATGGATTCCGCCTGGGCAAAGATTTCATCCAAGCATCATACATTACATGAATAAATTGTTGCGTCTTGTCAAGACAGAAGCAAAAACCCCCTTCTGCCCCGGCCAAGACCAGCGCAACGAAAGGAATCGGTGATCTGTTTATAATGTACAGGTTTTCAACTGCTCTGAAATTACCTTGCCCCGAGTGCGGTAAGGCCTCGTTGTTTGTTTTGCGCGCCTGAGCACGGACGGTTTTGCGCTGCCGTGCCTGCGGCGCACGATTTTCATTGGCGGAAGTGGCAGAGGCTATTGATGCCGACATGGAAGAACTGCTGGGAGATGTGCCCTGCGACAGGTTGTAGCTTCTCCGGCAGGGCAGGGAGTTTTGTACATGGTTCGAGGATATTTCCGGATATTGATTTTTGCCTGCGGACTGCTCGTGGGAATTCAGATCCCCGGGGTGATGGATCAATACCAGAAACGGGTTGATGCCCACTTTCAGGAAGTCCGGGAGAATCTCAGCGGATTCCGGGAAACGGCTGACAGGTATTTTAGCGGAAGCCTCGAGTCCTTGATCCTCTACTACAAGGAAAGCGGCGATCCGGTGTTCAGCGTCGATGCCGGCAGCGTGGAAAAAATTTACAACCGTTATAAAATGCTGCGTGCAGAGCAGGAAGCCATGACCGGTCCCTGGTACCGGGCGGGCTTTCATATCGTTTTTGCCCACAACGACGAGTTGATGGCAGAGACGTTTTCTCAATATTCCTACACGGTTGCCCTGACGCCTGGCGCCCTTGCCTGGGGCTTGGGTTCGGCCTTTCTGAGCGCCTTTATTTTTGAGATGCTGCTTGTTTCGCTTTTTCGCGGGGGGCGGCGCTTGATCAGATGGCAGCGCGCCACACCGGCTTCGTGAATTCCACAATTTTTTTAAAACCGCCTAAATCGAGCGATTTTCAAATTTTAACATCTGAAAATGACTTAATTCCTTAAAAAAATACAAAATATTGATCCGTGTAAAAATTTGAAACGATCAATTTAGGAACCGGTAATCCCATCCAAAAAACCGGAGGCGCCATGGAAGAGATACGGCAAAACGCACGCAGTCTGATGAAGGGGTTCTGCAGGGTTTGCCCGGTATGCGACGGACGGGCCTGCGCCGGCGAGGTCCCGGGCATGGGGGGGCTGGGCACAGGCTCGGCCTTTCAGGACAATATCCGCGCCCTGTCAGAACACAAATTTAACATGCGCTGCCTGCACGATGCGGTGGAACCGGAGTTAAGCCTGTCCCCGCTCAATTTAGGAATATGCAAAGTCGCGTAAAAATTTTTTTCTTTGGGGCCAGGTGCCGCAAATGCGGGGTTATTCCTTTTCCCCGGGCACGATTTTTGACCGGAACTGCTTTTTCCGGCCCCTGTGCTTTTTTTCTTCTATGCGGCGTTTTTTTGAGCGGCGCGGCACGCGGGTTTTTTTGCGCTTTGCCGGTTCCTCCAGGGCTTGTTCGATCAGTTCGGCAAATTTTTCGACAGTTTGCTGCCGGTTGGCGGCCTGGCTTCGATGCCGCTGCGCGGAAATCCGCAGCATGCCGTTTTTGTTAATGCGCGTGTGAAGGTTTTCTGCAATCCGTGCTTTTTGTTCCGCGGTCAGGCTGGGTGAATTCTCAACGTCAAACCAGAGCGTTATACGGGTACTGGCCTTGTTCACGTGCTGACCGCCCGGCCCCCCTGCGCCCGAAGCAGTAAATGTCAGTTCATCTTCCTGTATGGTCAGCGTTTCGTTGATGTGTATCATATGCGCAACCGGCAATGGATTTTCCGGATCCGAGGACTTGAACAAATTATCCGGTCTCTGGACGGGTACTAATTATGCCGATTTTCAAGCAGATTGTAAACCAGATCGCGCCTGACGCCTTTTTGCTCCATGCAATGGTGTTGACAACTGCTGCAAATTTTTATAAATTATGATTGTCTATCAGATATGACGGGCTTCGGGGGATAGCGCCGGCGTATCTTTTTAACACCTAAATTGAAAATCCCGGAGGGTTTCTGACTTTGAAAATATAAATGATTATAATCCTTAACAAAATACTGTTTTTAAAAATCTGAAACGCTCAGTTTAGGTAACATTTTGCACTCAGTACAAAATGGCAGGGAAACAGGATGAGTCAAGAATATACCCATGAGCAGATGAAGCGGAAAGTCCGGGCCCTGGAAGATGAAAACACACGCCTGCGCCGGCTGGAAAACGAGCTGCGGGAGCGTCAAGACGCTCTTCGCAAAAGCGCGGAAAGATATCGAACCATCCTTGAAACCATTGAGGACGGATATTTTGAAGTCGATACTGCCGGTAATTTCACTTTCTTTAATGATTCCATGTGCAGTATTCTCGGTTATTCCCGGGAAGAACTGATGGGGATGAACAACCGGTCCTACATGGATGCGGAAAATGCCCGGATCGTGTTTCAAGCATTTAACTGGGTGTATCGAACCGGAAAACCGTACAAGGCCCTGGACTGGCAGCTGATTCGAAAGGACGGCGCAAAGATATGGGTGGAAGCTTCATTTTCCCTGATCAAGGACGGCGGCGGCCGGCCCGTTGGGTTTAAGGGAATTGCCCGGGATGTGACGGAAAGAAAAAAAGCCCAGCAGGAAAAGGAAATGCTTCACGCCCAGCTTCGCCAGGCCCAGAAAATGGAAGCCATCGGAACCCTGGCGGGCGGGATTGCGCATGATTTCAACAATATTCTTTCCGCCGTGATCGGCTACACGGAACTTTGCCTGGATGAAGCGCCTGAGGACAGCACTCAGCGCACGAATCTCTCCAGGGTCCTTTCGGCCGGAAGCCGCGCAAAAGATCTGGTTCGCCAGATTCTGACCCTTTCACGCCGCGGGGAGTCCGAGCCCGCGCCAACCCCGATCGTCCCGCTGGTCAAGGAAGTGCTCAAGATGCTTCGCTCCACGCTTCCCGCCTCCATCGAGCTTCAGGAACAGATTCTTTGCGATGACCAGGTGATTGTTTCAGCCGATCCGACCCAGATCCACCAGGTACTGGTCAATCTGGCCACCAACGCCAAGCATGCCATGTACGATGGAAGCGGCGTGCTGGAGGTGTGTATACAGGAGGCGGGCTCTGCTGAAGTCCCCGGGAAATGCGATTCCATGCCGGGCGCGGACCGTTATGTGCAGATCACGGTGAGAGACACGGGTGTGGGAATTCCGGAAAAATACCTGGACAAGATTTTTGAGCCGTATTTCACCACCAAGAAAAAGGGCGTGGGCACCGGCCTTGGACTGTCCATCGTCCACGGGATTATCAAGGATCATCAGGGCCATGTAACAGTTGAAAGCAAGCCCGGCCAGGGAGCCTGTTTTCACATCTACCTTCCGCTGACCGATATCTCCGGCAGGGCAGGCAGGGCACCGGACAGCGCGCGTGCCGGTGAAGCCGGGCCCCGGATGTCCGGGGGCACGGAACATATCCTGTTCGTGGATGATGAGCAGATGATTGTGGACATGCAGAAAAAGAGCCTGGAAAACCTGGGTTATCATGTCACTGCCACAACCAGCAGCGTGGCGGCCCTGGAGGCCTTTCGGGCCGATCCGGATCGGTTTGACCTTGTTATCATGGACATGACCATGCCGACCATGACCGGGGATCTGCTGGCGCATCACATTAAAGAGATCCGGCCCGGGGTGCCGCTTATTTTGTGCACGGGCTTCAGCGAGCGGGCCGCCCTGGATAAAAGCGAGCTGGGAGTGGATGATCTTCTTATAAAGCCCATTGACAGATGGAAACTGGCAAAAACGATCCGAAACCTGCTGGATGCCGCCAGGATTCAGTAATGCCCCGGTCTGCTTGATCTTGCCTGATATGGAGGAATAGTGCCATGGCAGATACTGCCGCCGCAATGCAAACCCATGCGGTGAAGTCCCCTGGTAAGTTGTCCGAACGCATCACCCGCCTGCGGAATTATTATTTCAAGGGGGCACAGCGCGCGTGGAACAACGAGACCACGGCCTGGACCACGGGCACCCCTTGGGATGTGCAGTTCAACGAGATGGATTATTATATCGTTCCTGAAACCTATTTGCTGCTTCAGCCCGTGCGCAGTTCCTACCGTCAGGCGGCCAGAAATGTGCCGCTGCCGCAGGGTTTCTGGTCATGGCCGATCGCCCGGCGCAGGGCCTGGTTTGTCAAGGCGGTCATGGTCAATCACGTGCCAAAGGAGCTTCTGCCCGGCGACCTGATTGCCGGCGGCAGGTTCAACCTGGCCACCTCCATGTGCATGACGCGCGCGGAGCAAAGGGATTACGACAAAATAACCATGGGGAAAAAAGGCGCCCGGGCCGCGGTCAAATGGTTTCACGATCATGGATACGGCAATGCCGGGGCCACTTCCGGGCACCTGATTCCGGACTATCAGCGGGTGCTCGAACGGGGCTGGGAAGACATTTACGTGGAGGTGGAAAAACAGCTTGCCCGGTTTTCGGGATATCCCCGGCACCGCAAAAAGGCTGGACAACTCCGCGCCATGAAGACGGCGGCCACAATGGCCCGCGACGTGGCCGCGGATTATGCCCGCATTTGCCGGCAGCATGGCGCAGATGAGACCGATCCGGCGCGGGAAAAGGAGCTTTTGCAGATGGCCGAGAACCTGGAGCGGGTGCCCTGGCGGCCGGCAATCACCTTCTGGCAGGCGGTCCAATCCCTGTGGATCACCCACATGCTGGTCATGAGCGATGAAAATTATCCCGGCCCGGGGCTGTCGTTCGGCCGTATTGACCAGTACCTGCTGCCCTACTGGGAGAATTCGCTGGCAGCGGGCATGGATCGGGAATTTGGCAAGGAAATCCTTAGAAGTTTCTGGATCCATGCCAACACTGCCTATGACGCCATGATCCGAAACGGCAACCAGGGCATTACATCTGGTTTCGGGCAGCTGATCACGCTTTCGGGCTGCGGGGCAAACGGGGCGGATCTGACCAATGACCTCACTTATGCCTTTCTCGAGGTCATCGACGAGATGACCCCCATCCTGGAGCCCAAGCCCAATGTGCGCCTGCACCGCAACTCGCCGGACCATCTGCTGGACAAGCTCACGGAAATGATTTCGGTAAGCCAGGGCGCACCGTTCCTGCTGAATTTCGATGAACGGTCCATGGCCGGAATGATGCGTCAGTCCCGGCTGGGCGGCCTTACGGACCGAATCCGCGAGCAAAACGTGCATGATTATGCACCCGTGGGATGCCTGGAAAACACCATGCAGGGAAACGACCGCTCGGGCACGGTGGATTGCAATCTCAACCTGCTCAAGGCGGTGGAACTGGCCCTGACCGGGGGAAGGGACCTGCTCCCGTTTGTTGACCCGCTGACCGGAAAGGCCGAAAAAATCCTCCGGCACGGCCCGGACACCGGTAATGCAGCAAAATTTCAAACCTGGGAGCAGTTCTGGCAGGCTTACGCGCACCAGACTGCATACATTGTGGAAAAGTGTGTTGCGCTTTACGAAAAGTCCGAATCCGTCCGTGCCGAGTATCTGCCCACGCCGCACCTGTCCTGCCTGGTGCGCGGGTGCGCGGAAAAGGGCCTGGATATCACCCGGGGCGGGGCGGAGATCAATTTCGTGACCCTGGAGGGGGTCACCTTTGCCACCACCGTGGACTCCCTGCTTGCCGTCAAGTACCTGGTGTTTGACGAGAAGAAATGCACCATGGCCGAGCTGATCACCGCCCTGCAAGACAACTGGCAGGGATGGGAAAAACTGCAGGCCATGGCCAAAAACCGGGCGCCCAAGTACGGCCGGGACCAGGATGCCGCAGACGCGATGGCAAAACAGGTCATGGCGTTGTGGACCCGGGAAACCTGGACCCACAAAACCCGGTCCACGAACCGGCAGTTCCGGCCCGGCATGCTGTCCTGGAACTACTGGGCCGGTGACGGGTTTATCATGGCCGCCAGCGCGGACGGCAGAAAGCAGGGGCAGTTCCTGTCAAACGCCATCTGTCCGTCCACGGGCGCTGATGCCAACGGGCCCACCGCCAACACCAATTCCGTAGGCAAGGCCCTGGGTGGAAAGGATTCTTCCGGGCAGGGCGACTGGCAGGAATTTGTCAACCTCCTGCCCAACGGCGCCAGCCACACGATTACCTTTAATCCGTCAATGATCCGGGACCCGGAGCACAAGCAGAAGTTCAGGGGGTTTTTGCGGGGATACTGCGAAAACGGGGGAACATGTCTGCAGATCAACATGCTGGATCCGGACATGCTGCGCGATGCGCAGGCACATCCACAAAACTACCGGCATCTGCTGGTGCGGATTACGGGGTATAATGCCTATTTCACCGCCATCGGCAAGGAGCTGCAAAACGAGGTCATCTCCCGGATCAGCCACAGCCGATGGTAAGGAGAAAAATGAGCGGACATCGCGGGCAACAGGATAATCCGGATGCCGGCGTGCTCGAGATCATACGCATGTCCACCGAGGACGGACCGGGCATTCGCACCACCGTGTTTTTCAAGGGGTGTCCCCTGAAATGCCGATGGTGTCATAACCCGGAAAGTATATCCCCGGCTCCGGAACTCTGCTGGGTGGGCAACCGCTGCATCGGCTGCGGCACCTGCCTGGACGTGTGCGCCCGGCAAGCCCTCGACTTAAGAGATACGGGACTGGTGATCGACCGCTCACGGTGCGCGGCATGCGGCGATTGTGCGGAGGCATGCCCGGGCGGGGCGCTGGAGCTGTTGGGCCGGCAATGGGACCTGGCGGAACTGACAGCGGAATTGCTCAAGGATCGGGCCTATTACGAGGCCTCGGGCGGCGGGGTGACGCTTTCCGGGGGTGAGCCGCTGATGCAGGCGGAGTTTGTTGCCCCGCTTCTGCAGCGCCTGCGGCAGGAGGGAATCCATACCGCGGTGGACACCTGCGGGCTGTGCTCGCAGAATGTCCTTAAAAAGGTGATTGCCCATGCCGGCATGATCATGTTTGATTTAAAAATCATGGATCCGGATGAACACCACCGGCTAACCGGCCAGGAAAACGGCCGGATTCTAGAAAATCTTTGCCGGGTTGCCGCGGCCATGCAGTCGTGTCTGCACCCGGCCGCGCTGTGGATCCGAACCCCGGTGATCCCGGGAGCCACTGACGATCCGGCAAATATCTCCACCATCGGGGACTTTATCCGCCGGCACCTTGGCGGAGCAGTGAACCGCTGGGAGCTGTGCGCATTCAACAATCTGTGCCGGGACAAGTACATGCGCCTGGACCGGGACTGGGCATATGCGCAGACCGCACTCGTTACCGCCGGGCACATGGAAGCCCTTGCACAAACCGCAAGAGACTCGGTTGCCGACCCGGAGATCGTTTGCTGGTCCGGTGCGACCCGGCGCGATCCGGATGGAACTCCAAGGGAGCAAAACAATGGCATATCCTGCTGCAACGCTTGATGAGACGGCCATTCAAGCCTTTTCCCCGGCAGAGAAAATCGGCCTGGTGGCATCGGTTTCACCGGAGCGCCGGCCGCATATCAGCCTGATTACCTCGATCCGCGCATCCGGACCCGGGCAGATTACCCTGGGCGAGTTCTGCAAGGGCACCAGCAAGGCCAATATCCAGCAGCACCCGGAGACCGCGTTCTGCGTGATGACAATGGACCGGCGCATGTGGCGGGGTCATGCCCGCTGGAGCCACCTGAGACACGAGGGCCCGGAATACCAGGCCTACAACGATCTGCCCATGTTCCGCTACAATGCTTATTTCGGGATACACACGGTGCATTACCTGGACCTGGTGGATGCCCGGGGCCCGGAAAAACTGCCGCTGGGAAGGATCCTGGCATCCGCAGTGCTGAGCCGGGCTGCGGCCGGCGGGGCAAAGACCGCTGAGCGCCGGCAGGTCCTGACCCCGTTTGGCCGGGCGCTGTTGAACCGTATGGATGCCTTGAAATTTCTGGCCTATATCCGGGATGACGGATTTCCGGAAATCATTCCCCTGCTTCAGTGCCGGGCCGCAGGCAGCAGTCGGCTGGTGTTTTCTCCCCTGGCTTACGGGGCGGAATTAAGACAGGTTCCCGCCGGAACCGAAGTGGCCGTATTCGGACTGACCCTGCAGATGGAAAGCGTGCTCACCCGGGGCGCATTCACCGGTTTTTCCCGCAGCCGCACGATTCGGGTGGGGGCCGTGGACATCGACTGGGTATACAATTCCATGCCCCCGGCCCACGGTCGGATCTATCCCCCGGCGCCGCTTGAGCCCGTGACCCGGTGGGCGGATTTTCATGAACCCGTGCCCTGAGATATCACCACGGGCTTTTTTTGCATTCGGAAACAGCGGGAACTATGTTTAAAAAAAGGCAATCGGGTTAAGCCTGTAAAAAGTCCTTTTTACAGGAAGTTTTAAGTGATTAAGTGTTTAAGTAAAATCAAAAGGTTATATTTTCATTGCTTGGCGAGCATAAACATTTTCAAGACTTCCAGGGAAACCATTTTTTTTCGCTCTTGCGAAATTGTACTTCGTTGACCTGACGGCGGTGCGGAAAAGCGGGTTTCCGAGCGGAAATTGAGTCTCCGGGAGGCTCCTGGAGCGAGGAAACGCCTTTTTCGCGCCGCCGATCAGCCAAGGTGCTTGCGGAATCTTTTTTAAACCTAAATTGAGCGTTTCAAATTTTTACACGGATCAATATTTTGTATTTTTTTAAGGAATTAAGTCATTTTCAGGTGTTAAAATTTGAAACCCTCCGGGATT
>Ga0182239_1000465_pt1 | contig 14822 bp, 14 predicted proteins | sample hydfrate6_PW_210_FD_132456 | JGI IMG/M metagenome (GOLD analysis project Ga0182239, IMG submission 132456) | Subsurface microbial communities from deep shales in Texas, USA - hydraulic fracturing test 6_PW_210 | ecosystem: Environmental > Aquatic > Deep subsurface > Shale gas/oil reservoir >... | reverse complement strand
GGCAGGGAGAGCATCATGAATTTGGCGGTTCTTGTATGGGGGTCAATGCCGGCGGCCCGCATCATGGGCAGCATGGTCACAAGCCCCACCGCGCAGGCAGCGGCATCGTGCATAAACCCGGAGGCCCAGCCCAGGCCCATTGCAATGATAAAGGTAAACCGGGTAACACTGGTGCCAGCCTTACGAATGATAAAATATCCCATGCGCTTGGTGATCCCGGATTTGTCCAGGGCAATGGCAAATATCAGGCAGCACATGATAAAAAGCACCACCGGATGCATGTAGGGTGCCCATGCGCCTTCAACACCGCTGACCCCTGTGACCACGAGTCCAACCCCGATCAGAATCGCGGTAATCTCAAGGGGAATTGGTTCGACAACAAAAAGAAAAACCAGAAAAGCCAGCAAGGCCAAAAAGCGCTTGGCCGTTGGGGAAAGCCCGTCCACGTAATCCACTGAGGCCCCTTCAAGTCCCGCTTCCCGGATCTGCTGTTTCAGATAAATTCCCGGATTGGGGAGTTCGGTACCGGCCTCGAGTTTCAGGGCATAAGCGCCCTGCTTTGTCCTCACATCCGATGCCTCGGAAAAATACGTTCCCACTTTTTCAAACACCTGCTTGCCAGGATCGCCGGTGATCTTGAACTTTGTACCCTCCGGCCTGGGCAGCACCAGTACGATCACCCCGAGCAATATGGCGATGCCCAGTTTAAAAATATTGGATTTAAAAAACATGTTCCGCTCCTTGTCCACGTTTTCCGGTTAACATAGGATCACCGCCAACAGTATTCGGCATCCCGCCGGTCTGAAATCGCATCTAAACGTTCAGATTCCGTTCCCTTTTTTTCTTTTCTTTTCTGAATTCATTAGCCTGCCGGATCTTTTCAAGCAGTTCTTCGAGCTCGCAGGGCTTGGTCAGATAATCAAAAGCCCCGCAGGCCAAGCCTTCCCGGGCTGCCGCCTGGGAACCGTGACCGGTAAGCATGATCACTTCCATGGCGCAGTCCATCTGTTTGAAAATCCGAAGCACCTCGATGCCGTCCATGCCCTCCATCTTCAAATCCAGCACCGCCACGTCAAAGACCCGGTTGCGCACGGCCTGAAGTGCGGCCGAACCGCTCAGCGCCTTTGTAACGTCCATGCCCCGCCGGCCCAGCCGGTTGGCCAGGACATTGACGTAACCCTCCTCGTCATCCACGAGCAGAAGACGAATCCGATCGGCATCATTTTTTTGTGAATCCGACATGATCTTTGCACCTGTATTTGATCACACCCCGCGGGTGGACATCACTTTTTCCATGCGCGCCTTTTGAATTTTTTCTTCCTGGGAGCGCTTCTTTTCGGCCGCTTCCCGGACCTTTTCCATCAACTGGTCGATTTCACACGGCTTCATCAAATAATCGAAAGCGCCGGCCTTCATGCCCTCGATGGCCGATTCAATTGTGGCATGCCCGGTTAGCATGATCACCTCGATTAACGGATAACTCTGCTTCATTTCCTGCAGGACCTCCAGGCCGTCCATTTCCGGCATCTTTACATCCAGGATCATGACTTCCAGGTTCCGGTTTTTGGACACCTTGTCCAGTGCCTCCTTGCCGCTGTAAGCGGTTAACACCTTCACGTCCCGCTTTTCCAGGCGCTTGGACATGGTATCGATGAAATCGGCCTCATCATCGACAAGCATCACAAATGGTTTGCTCATGACAGACTCTCCTTGTTGGCTGATATGTTTGTTTCTCCCGTATCATCGGTTTTCTGAAATGGCACCCATATCCGGAACCGGGTGCCCTCTCCCAGAGTGCTGTGAACGTCGATCTTGCCGCCCATTTTCTGCACGATGCCGTAACAGATCGACAGTCCCAGCCCCGTTCCCTTGCCCACCGGCTTGGTCGTAAAAAAAGGATCAAATATACGCGTCAGGTTCGATTCCGGGATTCCCGGCCCGTCATCTTCCACGGTGATCACTATGTTGTTTTTTTCCAGGCGGCTCAGCTTGGTGGCTATATGAATGCTGCCGCCGCGATTTTCCATGGCATCCATGGCGTTATTGATCAGGTTGAGCATGACCTGCTGCATTTCAGCGGGCGAAAGCGTCACGTAAGGCAGCCCCGGCTGCAGGTCGGTAGTAATGCTGACCTTGTTGTACCTGGCCATCTGGGAGGAAAGATCCACGATTTCCGTGATCAGATCATTGATCTGAACATCTTTTACGGTGTTGTCGGTCTTTCTGGCAAAACTGAGCAGCTTGTGGGTGATTTCCTTGCACCGGCGGCCCTGGGTTGCGATTTGCTTCAGGGCGCGCCGGAATTCCGAAAGATTTTCGCTTTCCGCGAATTCTTCTTCTTCGAGCAGATCCTCGATCCAGCCGGACTCCTCCACCATAATGGCTACCGGATTGTTGATTTCATGGGCGATTCCGGCTGCCAGTTCCCCGACCGAGGCCAGTTTGCCGGCCTCGATCATCTGTTGATTGAGCTTTTCCTTCTCCATGTCCGCTTTCATGATCCGCCTTACCATCCGTTTTGTCAGCAGAAACGCCATTACTACGATACCGGCGCCGCCGAGCAGAAAAATCAAGCCCGATATCTGAAATACCCGGTATACATCTTCAAACGCATCCGCGGTTTCCTGTTTGAATATGAGCAGCCAGTCCCCGCTTTTTAACTCGGCCAGTGCGTACAGGTTTTCCTTCCCGGAGTCGTCCGCCCGCTTGATGATCTCAACAGCCTGCTGCGAATTTTTCATCCGCTGGATAAAATAATCGTATGACTGCTGCCGGCGGGCCTTTTCAAACGCCGGCCGGGTCTGGAACTGTCCTTTTTTATTAACGATAAAAGCATACCCGGTTTCCCCCACGCGGAGATTTTCCACCAGGGTGTTAAATGCGCGGAAATCAATGGTGGCCCGGAGGATAAAAACCGATGGTTCGTACTGCCGCCGCACGGTGATGATAAAATGCGGGCTGCCCCGCAGCCCCATAAACACATCACTGATAAAATACTTCCGCTCCATGGCGCGCTTGAACCAATCTGCCGCGAAATACTGCACATTCTGCAGCTCGTAGGGACCGGCATAGGCAAGCTGCTTTCCGGTTTCATCCACAACGCCCAGGTCCACGAATACATCCCCGTATTCTGCCTGGAGCAGATCCAGTTTTGCCCGCAGCACGGCTCTGTCAGTCAGGTTTTCAATTCCCGTGCTTTCTGCCAGAAAACGGATATTGGCCAGTTTCTCGTTTAAAAACGTGTTAATGTTCTGCTTGTGCTTCTGCACCAGTTCTTCGATGTGCGCGTATGTCTTCTCGCGGTAGGAATGGTTGAACTGAAACAGAAGAATCCCGATCACCAGGATCATCGGGGCAAAAGACACCGTGATCATGGTGAAAATCATGTTCCGCCGCAGCAGGCCGTAATAAGCGCTGCCGGTCTGCTCCTCGGCCTGCCTTACTTGCCGGATGGGCGGTACTGTCGGGTTGTTGTCGTTATGCGGCAATTCACCCTTCCATCCTGATCTGTTTTTTGCCTGATCTGTTTTTGGGGGCCGGCACCTTCTCGCCGGCAGCAAAGCAGTGAGCAAGAACTATGCCTTTTTGCCGAGTGCTGATGCGGGCCCCGGCACGCCGCGCGCCGCACTTCCGGTCCCCCACCGCCGCGGGCAGGCCGGGCCGACGCGAAAAGTGCAGTAAATCTTTACATCATGTAAAAATATCCGTCCCCGGGCGGGGCAGAAGACTTTTCCTCAAGATCGCCAACCGGCACCACTTCATGGACAACCCCCAGAGCCATTGCCTCTGCCGCGCTGATGTCGCGGTCGCTTGGCATGATTTCGTGCGTTTTGGCCGGCCCGATGATATTCGGCAGAAAATAGGCGCAGCACCAGCCGCATGGCTCTCCTTTGTTACTGGCATATTCATTGCATATTCCATCATCAAAACGGGACTCCGCCAACAGCCATATTCGGCCGAACCCATCTCTCATGAAAGGAATAGAGCCATGCGAAAAAATATCTTCACCAGAGCCCGGATGTTTGCAGCCATTTTGACTGCCGTTATGGGTCTGATCATATTTGCAGCCCCCGCATCCGCCGCGAACGGATCCGATCCGCTGTACTTCAGTTGTTCGGCGCAGATGCATGCCGCTTTCGGCCCTGTATTTTTCCAGACATTTACGGAGCAAACCGGTATTGAGGTCGAGGTATATGTGTGTTCCTCGGATGCGGCAGTGAACCGGCTGAGCAATGATGTCGCCGAACTGGCCGGGTCCGCCAAGAGCCTCTATCACCGGCACCAGGCCTACGGGTACCATCAGGTAAAATTTGCCAAAGACCCGCTGGTACTGTTTACCAATGAGAAAGTCTCGATCGGTTCGCTGACCCGCCAGCAGATTCAGGACATTTTTGCCGGGTCGATCACCAACTGGAAAGCGGTCGGGGGCAAGGACCACGGGATTGTCACAATTATCCCGGGCCAGCATACCGGTGCATACTGGAACTTCAGATCCGAGTTCATGGAAGGCCGGGATCTCAAATATGACTTCATGTCATACAAATCCGCAATGGTCGTTCGCGCCGTCCAGGTTTACCCGTACGCGATTTCCTTCATCACCCGGGCCGCGGTCTACGGCGAACCAAACCTGAAGGTGCTCAAGGTGAACGGAATAGCCCCGGACTCGCCTGATTACCCGTACATTCAAACCTTTTCTTTTGTTACAAAGGGACAACCGCAGGGGCAGGCCAAGGCGCTCATAGACTTTACCGTAAACGGCGAGGGAAGGAAAATTCTGAGAAAAAAGGGGGTTACTTATATAACAGATTAACACGACGCCCCAAAGCATGCCGTCCGGAATACGCCTTTACCATTACAATAAGCCCTTTTTCCCGATCATTCGGGAAAAAGGGCTTATGAATTCCTGCTTTTTCTCTTGGCGGCAGCCGGGATGTCGGCAACCTCAATGACCGAATTCCGACCGCCGAACGGATTGCCGCAGGACTGACTGTTTCCCGGGTCAAGCCACCAGTTGCCGTCGACCAGGAACTTGTATTCATATCGGCCCGGCGGCAGCATCACGATTTTTTCCCAGAATCCCCCTGGCTTTCTTTTCATAAAACCCTTCCGTTTATCCCAGCCATTGAAACTCCCGCTGATACATACTTCTTTGGCCTCAGGCGCGGTGAGCCGAAAAACGACCCGTTTTCGCCCCTTGTTGGCATTGCTCATAATTACCCCCCTTTTTTCTCTTGACTGTGAATTCATGCAAAAATAAATGAATCATTGATCCCAAAGCCCGGGTTATGAAAGCCGATCAATCTGTCCATGGCAACGTAAAAACAAAACGAATCCAGTAGCCCGGCTCTGATTCCGCCCGGATTGATCCGCCATGCCGACCGATGATTTCCCTTGTGATAAACAGCCCCAGTCCCGTACTCCGGGAGCTTTGGCTGTCCCTGTCAAACCGGACAAACTTGCCGAAAAGCTTTTCGATCTCTTCGGGCCGAAGACCTTTGCCCTCGTTATACACTTCAAATTCATGCAAATTTTCTGCCAAATTGTAACCGATCCGGATACGCCCCTCCTGCCGGCCGTATTGCACGGCATTGTCCAGAAGGTTTTTGAACACGATACGGATTAACTCCGGGTCTGCCATCAGGTCAAGGGATTCGGGAAGCTGATTTTCCACCTGCATCCGCTTCTGCTCGATAGCGGGCCGCAACTCTTCGAGCAGCGGATCGATCACATCATTGATGAGTTCGATTTCCCTGGCCTCAACTTTCAGCTCTCCTTTTTCGATCCGGGAAAGATCCAGGTAATTGCGCGTCATGACCACTGCCGTATGAATGCTGCGGGAAATGTTTTTAATCAGCGTTTCCTGGGAAGGTGTCATTTTTCCGGCAAATCCATGCTCCAGAGCCCGCGCCGAGGTGTAGATCACGCCCAGGGTATTTTTCAGCTCATGGGACACAAATCCAAGCATATCCAGGTAACTGGCGTTTAAGCGCTGCAGCGAATCGTTGGTCCGCGCCAGCGCCTTGTTGGCAGCCTGAATCTTCTCCTCTCTTTCCTGCAGACTGGCGGCCATGGCATTAAAGGATCTTGTCAGATCGCGGACCTCGTCATTCTGTGAAGGCTCCGGCACCTGCATGTGGAAATGCCCTGCCTCAATCTTTGCAGCCGCGTCGGCCAGCCGCCTCACAGAGCCCGCCATCCGGGTTGAAAAGATACCGCCCACGCCGAGCACAAAAAGGGACAGCACCAGGCACATCACGCCGTAGAGTTTCCACAGCGACATTTTCAGATCTTCATACTTTTGGGCAAGCACACCTACATAAAGGATCCCGATGGTTTCGCCCTTCAAGTTGTGGATGGGATCATAAGCGCTGATGTACCAGTCGTTGACCACAAAAGCACGGTCGTAAAAACTCCGGTCGTTCTCCAGGACCTGGTCATAGACCTCGGCGCTCACCCGGGTGCCGATCGCCCTGTTGCCTGCCCGGGTGGTGACATTGGTGGCGATTCGCGTATCCCACTGAAAGATGGTCACGGTTCCCAGATGACGGCCGTTATACTGCTTGTCTTCAAAAACGATGGAGCGGATCCGGTCCACCAGTTCATAGTTCCGGTTTAAAAGAATGCCGGCATACAGGGCGCCCTGTATATTGCCCTGGTCATCGCGGATCGGTGCGGCGGCCATCAGACACATACCTGCGGACTCGGAATCCTTGGCTCTCGGCTTGGCCTTGGGGGTGGGCTTGAAAACGATAAAGGCGCTTTCCTCCAGGTTGCCCCCCTCGGCCTGCAGGCGCCGGGCGCTTAAAACGGAAAATCCGCTGACGGTTTCTCCCCTGAGTGCTCTGGAGACAAAAGGGTCATTGGAAAGATAATCGCCGGTATGATAAGGCGATACGGTCCGGAGGATGACCCGGCCTTTGCTGTCGGTCATGGAAAAAAAATCAAACCCGGACTGCAGGCGGGCCTCTTCCAGATCCGCACGAAAAGCGCCGGATGACGGGTTGTTGTGGGCATCCTCCACCCGCTTTCCGGTGGCAAGAATGCTCACAAACAGTCGAAGGTTCTCCTGCTCGTGATGCAGCACACTCCATGCGGAACGAAGGTCCAGGCTTACCCGGCGCTGGGCTTCGGCAAGCACATTGCGGTTGAGCAGCCAGGCCCCCAGAACCGCGCACAGCACCCCGAAAAGCATGATCACCAGCACAAAGTTTAGAAATATGCGCTTTCTGATTCCCAGCCGCATTTTTACTCCGCAAATTTCAAATCAGGACCGGCACCGCCGCCTTGCGGGCGGTTATCTGTATCGGGTGTTCCCATGCTCAATCAGCCTGGAAACCGAGAACAGCATCTACATTGGCAACAAATCGATGATATATGCTTTGTTCCGCAGCTTTAAAACGGGAAGTGAAATCCGGATCCACAGCCTTCTGCGCAACGGCTGTTTTCTGCAGCCACCGGATAATCCCGCAGGCATCGACCTTCTGCGGGCAGGCCGAGGTGCAGCTTCCGCAGCCAAGGCAAAGCCAGATCATCGGGGATTTGAGAAGCTTGGATATCATGTCAAATTGCACCATGCGAATAATGAGCTGGGGATCAAATATCCTGCGGCTGACAAAAATGGGACAGGCACTGCCGCACTCGCTGCAGTTAAAACAAAGAAAGGCATTGGCCGGACTTCCGCGTGCAAGCCGATCTTTATCCCGCGTCTGAAACGGCGGCAACCGGCGTGTAAAATCAGAGGGCAAGCCATCCATAAACTTGAATGCAGCCTCGGCCCGGTCGTATTGCAGGCGGGTGCATGCATCCCGGCAACCCTCCCTGACCGATCGCCTGACAATCCCCTGCCGCACAGCCTCCCTACGGGCATAAGCGGCAACCTGGACCGGTTTTACCCTATTGGGGCAAACGCTGCTGCAACAGCGGCAACCAAGGCAGTACCAGATTTCAGGGTCGCAAACCAACTCATCCAGCAATCCCAGATATGCCATTCTGACCAGCTTTTGCGGACGAAGCCGGTTGGTACGGATATTGACCGGGCATTCCGCATCACAAGACCCGCATGTCCAGCACATGAAGCTCTCGGCATGGCTACCCTGCTCCATGCGCCGGCGTCCCGATGGATCGGGTTTTATGGGAAAACCGGCGGTCACGATTCTGCCTCTTTCTTTTTGCGCGGCGGCTCGCCCTTCATGACGATCTTTTCATGTTCGTCTGCGGGCTCCCGGTATACCAAGTCCTGGTACAGGCATTTCTTGGGGCACGATTCCACACAGATGCCGCAATAAACACAAACAAAGGGATCGCACACCCACAGCCCCTCTTTTTTATCCACCGAAAGGCAGCCGGTAGGGCATTTGAGGGCGCATATGCCGCAAAATGTGCATTTTTCAATGTCAATGCCCAGTTCTCCGCGAACTCCTGTCCACGGCTCCCGGGTTTCAAATGGATACAGGCGAGTGGCCTTATCCGTGATCATGTTGCGCAGGATATTGGGGGTCATCTTAAACATTGCGCCCGCCTTTCTATCTTTCCGTGCAGCTGATGCACGGGTCAATGGACAATACAACCACCGGTACATCAGACAGATACAACCCCGGCAGAATTGCCAGCAGTGCCGGGATGTTTGCAAACGTCGGGGTCCGGATGCGCAAACGTTCCAGTTTTTTCTGCCCCTTGGACTTGATATAGTAGAATACTTCCCCTCTGGGCTGTTCCACGCGGGAAACGGTTTCACCTTCCGGAGGTGCGCCCTTGACTTTGGCCGCAATCTCGCCTCCAGGAGTCTTTTCCGCTGCCTGACGTATGATATCAATGCTGGCAAGGACCTCCTTGAAGCGCACTTTGCATCGGGCCCAGCTATCGCCCGCTTCTTCTGTGACCGGTTCGAAATCAAGTTCTCCGAGCGCCGCATATCCCAACTGACGCATATCTCTTGCCACCCCGCTTGCCCGAAGGGTCGGCCCCACGGTCCCCAGGTCAATCGCCTGCTGGCTTGTAAGCACCCCCCGGCCGACGGTTCTTTTTTTCACCGTGTAGTCATCGAGCAGCGTGGGGCCCAGTCGGCGCACCTCCCGCTTGACGTTTTTCAACTCGGAGACAATCCATTCAATCTGATCGTCATCCAGGTCTTTCCTGACTCCGCCGATCGTGTTGACCGACACGATTACGCGATTGCCCGTAGTGGCCTCGTGAATGTCGAGCACTTTTTCCCGGATCCGCCAGAACTGCATGAAAAGGCTTTCAAATCCGAAGCTGTCGGCAAAAAGGCCCAGCCACAACAGATGACTGTGCATGCGGTGCAGCTCCGACCAGATAACCCGCAGGTATTTCGCCCGGGGCGGTACCTCGACACCCATCATCTCCTCGATTCCCTGGCAATAGCACATGGCATGCATCATGGAACAAATACCGCACACCCGTTCGACCACCTGGACGACCTGGTGGTAATCCCTGTTGTCAACAAGCATTTCAAGGCCCCGATGAACGAATCCCAGCGAGGGAACAACTTCTGAGATAACTTCATCCACCACGGTCAGCTTGAGGTGAATAGGCTCGGGCAAAACCGGATGCTGGGGCCCGATGGGAATTACGGTGCTTTTCATGACGCCTCCCCGGATGAATTTTCACTGCTGTTGTCACCCGCCCCGGCCGCTTCCCCGTTTTCCGATGCAACCACGGTATACCGGCAGAACGGAGACTGCCCTCTCATTTCGTTTTCGGTATAGAGCGTACCCTTAAAATCCACAGCCAGACCGGAGAAGGCCACACCGAAAAGATCCTGAACTTCGTTTTCCGCAAGGAATGCGGCCAGGTATACCGGCGTGATGCTGGGCACCCGGACCCCCTTTTGCACGCTGAGCCGCAGATGCCGCATTTCCAGATCCCGGTCAAAATGATAGATCAACTCAACAGTCTCCGCATCGATTTCCACGCCGGTAACCGCCACGAACGTATAGCCCTCCACCTGGAGTTTTGCCGTTTCCCCCAACAACTGGTCCATCTTTACGGAAATGCTTTGAGCCTCCATTTCAGTCTCCTTTGCCTATGCCTCCGCAACGCCGGCTTCCGCCGGAACCCGGGCTTTCTTCTTTTCAAGGGCTCTGACCACGCCGTCAATAATGGCCTCCGGTTTTGCCGGACATCCCGGCACGTAAACGTCCACTGGAATTACCTGATCAATTCCGCCCAAAACATTATAGGCATCCCGAAAGATCCCGCCGGACAGGCCGCAGGAACCCACAGCAACCACGGTTCTGGGTTCGGGCATCTGATCATAGAGGTTTTGCAGCACTTTGCTGTTGCGGGGGTTCACTGTCCCTGTAACGAGCAGGATATCGGCATGCATGGGATTGCCCACATTGATGATCCCGAATCGCTCCACATCATAAACCGGGGTCAGGCATGCCAGCAACTCGATGTCGCAGCCGTTGCAACTGCCGCAGTCAAAATGCAGCAGCCATGGCGATTTAATACGCGAACGGGCGGCAAAACGCATACAAATTTGCTCAAACCATTTCATGATGTTTCCTCCCAGTCTGCAAGACCGCAACGGCTGCTACCCCATCGCCAGCCACACAAGATTCACCGCAGCCAGGGCAAGCCCCATGGCCCACACGTACCCGATCATCCACCGCCAAGTCATACGTGCCGTAGCATTGTCCACGATAATTTCAAAAAAATAAGCAACCAGGAGCAACACCACCATCCCGATCCAGTGGGTCGCCCAGAACAATGCACAAAAGCCCAAAAGCAGCACAATCTCGTACCAATGGGCGATTTCGGTCAGAGCCAGGTTCAGGCCGGAATAATCCGTGAGCACCCCCTTAACGAGTTCCTGGTGGGCGTGATGGGAAGTGGACAGGTCAAACGGGGATTTTCTCAGCTTGATGGTCAGGGCATATCCCAGGGCCACGAACAAAAAAGGCAGTCGAAACAGCAGGGGACGGTCCCAGGACAAAACATCTTCAATCCGAAAGCTTCCCGTTTCCAGGTAAATCCCCACGATCGTAAGCACGATAAGCGGCTCGTATGAAAGCACCTGCAGCAGTTCCCTGTGTGCGCCCACCTGGCTAAACGGCGAAGTGGACGACAATGCGCCCACCACCAGAAATGTCGCCCCCACGGCCTGCACGAAAAAAATCAGCAGGAGGTCGCTTTGCATGAAAAAAAGCACCACCGAGATCAGCGCGGCCATCAGGTAGGCATACGCACAAAATCCCTGCCAGACATTAACCACCATCCGTTCCTTGGAAAGCAGTTTTACCGCATCATAAAACGGCTGGATCAGCGGCGGCCCTATGCGGCCCTGCAACCGCGCGGTAACGATGCGGTCCGCCCCCACGATCAGGCCGCCGAGCAGCGGAGCCCCCAAAACGCCAATAATCATAGACAGCATTAATGCACTCACAGTGCACCTCCGATCACGAGCGTGAGCAGCACGCAGGCCGCCAGGTTCATCCAGACGGTCAGCCGATGCTCGCCGAATATGGAGTCCAGGTAATAACTGCCCGCCTCCGCGGTCACCGGACGGTTCATGGGACCGCGAAAAACTCTCGGGGCATTGGTCTGCAGGCCGCTCAAATACGGCATGGTGACTCTGGCGCGGCTGGCCCCGCGAACCGCGCGGATTGCAATCAGAAAACAAACGGCCGCCACCACGCTAAGGGGCAGCACGGCGAAACTGCCGTAAGCATTTTTCAGGATCCCGTAAGCCGACTCATAAGAAGGATAATATTGCCCGGAGATCATCGGAACGATACCCTGACTGTAGATCACCGGGGACAAAACGCTTAGGACGCAGATGGCAAGGCCGAGGGAGCCGAGGGCAAACCATGTGAGGCGCGCCTGTTTTTCGGGGCGGAACCGGCCGGCAAAGGGATCGCTCATGAGAATACCCGCCCAGCGGGCCCAGTACATAACGGTCAATGCACTGCCCAGGGCGATCATGAAAATGCTCACAAGAAAACCGGCAGCCGCCTCGATGGCCATCCATTTACCCAGCAGCAGACCGAACGGGGGCATGATCATGGAAATCACCCCCAGCACCGTGATCAGGGCCGTCACCGGCATACGCGCATAAAGCCCCCGCATATCCTCGATATTTCGGCTTTCGATGTGCTGCTCAATTGTACCCACGCATAAAAACAACAGGGCCTTGGATACCGCATGGAAAATAATGAGAAATACGGCCGCGGTAATTGCGGCCGGCGAATTGATGCCGGCACAGGCAAAAATCAAACCCAGGTTGCTGATGGTGGAATAGGCCAGCACCTTTTTGCCGTTGCTCTGCCCCACGGCCAGGGCGGCTGCGGCAAGAAAGGTGAATGCACCGAAAACGGCAACGCAGTGAGTCAAAAAAAGTCCGCTCATGGCCGGGGCAATTCGCAGGACCAGATACACGCCCACTTTGACCATGGTGCTCGAATGCAGAAGCGCAGATACCGGGGTGGGCGCTACCATGGCGCCCAGCAGCCAGCTCTGGAATGGAAACTGTGCCGACTTGGCAAACGCGGCAAAGCACATAAAAGCCATGCCCAGGACCACCCACCGCGTGGAAACTCCGGAATGGATAACCGACTGCATATCCATGGTCGCCATGTCCGCATAAACCATCACCAGCGCTGTGATAAACGCCGCTCCCGCCAGGCTGTTCATCCACAAGGCACGGACTGCATTTTTTGTGGACTCGCGGTTTCGGTCATGCCCGATGAGCAGGAAAGAACACAGGGTTGTGAGCTCAAAGAAGAAATAGAAAATGATCAGGTCATTGGCCAGGACCACCCCGTTCATGGCCCCCAGAAACAGCAGCATGATAAAGAAAAAACGCGGCTGTCGCGATACCCCGAGATCCAGGTGCTTCTCATGGTTTTTCATATACGGAAGCGCCTGAATGCAGATGACAGAACCCACCAGGCAGATGATCAGGACCATTACCACGCTGAGCGTGTCGGCATAAAAAAGGGCGTGCGCGGCCGGCTCGCGAATCATGAAAAATTCGAGATACCCCAGCAGCACGATCTGGAAAACAGCCAAAATGCTGATGATCAGGCTTTGATGCTTGATACCGAAATAGAGGATGATCACCAGCAGAAGAAAATCCAGCGCCTGAACCAATTCGTGAAAACCAAGCCCGAACAGGGTCTCCGGGGAAAATCGATGGGGAGTCCACGCAATGAGGGCCAGGGATGCAACCATGAGCAGCATACTTGTGCCGAGCACGATCCCCGTCCGGATCCAGGCGACACGGAACAAATAGCAGCCCAGGGCCGCAAAAAAAGGGACTACAATGAGAATAAGCATAAGCATGTGCATATCTTTACCCTCCCCTGTTATTGGAAGCGACACGCACTATTTGGCGATCACCCCGGCAAATTCCGCATAGTCCGAACCCTGGAATTTTTCATGGTAGGCCCCGGCCACAACCGCTGCGGCGCCTTCTGCGGAGTCGAAATGATCCCGGTTGACCACCATGTCAAATTCCTGCGGAGAGGCTGCGTCTTTGTTGAAATTTTTGCGGAAAAACTCATGCTGCTGTTTATCCAGCCGCTGAAGCTCCCTGGCCGCCAGGTCCTCTGTCACGCCCAGTATATCGGCAACACGGCGAACCCGGAAATCCTTCGAAGCGATAAATCGCACCGCAAGCACCCGGCTGCGGGGCAGGATCAGGTGCGCCCCGCGTCCAACGAAAATTGTGGGCGCATCATCGGCCAGCGCATACACCGCACCGGTCAGATACCGCATATAATCATCCATGGTGAACGATTTCTCGCCAAAGAGCATGGCGCTCAAATCCCGAGTAACCCCTGGATACCGTTCATCAAAGGAATCAATGGTCCGCTCACCGAGATGATGATTCCGGGCGATGTGTTCCAGGATCTCCCGGTCCGCCACCCGCATGCCGTCGAGCCTGGCAGAAACCGCATCGGCAATCTCCAGCGCGCCCACGCCGATCTGACGGGAAAAGGCAATACAATTGGTTATCCGTGAGCGTTCCTTTTTTTGCTTGATCGCCTGCAACCGTTTATTCTCCCACTCCCGAATCACCTCTTCGGCCTTCTGTTCCCCGCCCGGGGTCCGTTTGGCATCGGTGCCGGGGATGTACCTGGTATAATCCTTTTTCATCGTTCATCTCCTCTTTGACTGGATTACCCGCGGCCGATCCGCCCTGGCCCACCGCACCCGGCCGGCTTTCGAGGTTCCGCTTCAGCACGTATTCGCCTCTGCGCGGATCATTTTTGATTTCAAACCCCAGCTTTTGGCCCAGGGCCACCATCTTTGTATTGCCCGGCAGAACCACCGCCCAGACCTTTTCAATCCCTCTTTCTTCAGCGATTTCCAGGCATCTTTTCAAAAGCACGGCCCCCACGCCTTTGCCGTGCCAGGCATCGGCCACCACAATGGAAAATTCCGCGGATTTCTGCCCCGGCTCCACAATCACCCGGCTGACCGCGATCATCTTTTCCGAATCTTTCTCCCGCTGCAGGGCCACCATGGCAACCTCCCGGTCATAGTCGATCTGTGTGAAGCGTGACAGCATGTGCGGCGGCAGGCGCTTGAGCGCACCGAAAAACCGCTGATAAACGCTCTGGGTCGACAGGGACGCAAACAGCTCCTCCAGCAGCGGAGCATCTTCGGGCCGGATCGGTCGTATATGCAGCCTGCCGGCATCATCCAGATCAATATCAGCCTCGTACTGATTCGGGTATGCACTGATGGAAAGATGAAGCGGGGCTTTAACCGTTGGGGGCGAAACCACCACACGGGTGGTGGCTGCAAATGCACGGCCGCCGTCAATCAATACCGGATTGAGAACAATTTCGGAT
>Ga0182239_1000462_pt1 | contig 14846 bp, 11 predicted proteins | sample hydfrate6_PW_210_FD_132456 | JGI IMG/M metagenome (GOLD analysis project Ga0182239, IMG submission 132456) | Subsurface microbial communities from deep shales in Texas, USA - hydraulic fracturing test 6_PW_210 | ecosystem: Environmental > Aquatic > Deep subsurface > Shale gas/oil reservoir >... | reverse complement strand
GGGTCTTGCCGCTGCCGGTGACCCCAAACAGCAGCCGGGTACATGCCCGGCCGGAACTGAGATCCTGGACCAGGCTGGACAAGGCCTGTTTCTGGTCCGGACTCAGATCGAACTCTTCTGATGACCCTGTCTGGCCCTCACTTTCAGCCACCTCAACATCCCGGGCAGCCACCAGTCCCTTGCGGGCCAGTTCCCTCAAGGCCCTGGAAGCCCAATGCCCCAGACCACGGGTCAGGTCCCGGACGCTCATGGTCCCTTGCGTCCACAGGTAATCAAGGACCTGCATCTGGCGGACGGCCTGAGGGCGCAAAGGCCAGGGAGGCTGGCAGGCCACGCTCCATCTCTGGGGAGGACCTGGGCTTTGAGAGGTTTGAAACTGCAGGTTTCCGGCCCTCCACTGCTCCACCAGCCATCTTTTGTCTTCTCCCTTCAAGGCGGCAAGCTGCGAAAGGCTGATCGTGTCCCCATCCCGGCTGACCAGCTTTTTGCCTGCTGTTTTGACCAGGCCGGGAAGCACAGTGGCCAGGATGCGGCCCGGAGTGCTCACATAGCGGGCGCTCAAGGCCTGCAACAGGCGGAGAAAGGCGGGAGGAAACAGAGGCTCGTATTCGCCGGGCCAGAGCAGTTTTTTTTTCTGTCTTACTTCATCACCCACCCGGATCCGGTCCAGGAGCAGGCCCAGGCGAATCTCCCGGCGCACAGGAACAATGACCCGGAGTCCGGGTTGCCATATACTTTCCGGAAAATCCCCGGGCTGAACATAGGTCAATGTGGTGTAGGGCGGGCTGAGCAGGGCCACATCCCAGACCAGGGCATCATGCATTCCAGACCCGTCCGCTCATTCCAGCCAGGAAAATATCGTCAGTCTTGAGAGTAAAGGCGGATTCAGGCCGGTCTGGATCACAACATGACCAGGACCACAACCCGCCCTGGACGGCAGACTCAAAAACCATGGCCAAGATCACGAGGGTGGAGGAACCAGTTCGTGCAGACGCTGGACCAGATCATCCCGCAGCTCTTCGTCCTGCAATCCAAAGTAGATATTGGCGATCAGATAGTCCACCCAGTCCCCGATATCAAAACGCATTCCCCGCAGGCGGACGGCCAGCAGCCTGTTCTTTTTGGCCATGACCTGCAGGGCTTCGGTGAGCTGTATCTCTCTGTCCGGCGGTCCGGAAAAAATGTCCTGTAAATGCTCGAAAACATCCGGAGTCAAGACATACCGGCCAACAATGGCCAGCCTGGAAGCCGCCTCTCCGGAGCTGGGCTTTTCCTGCAGATCACGGACCCGGTACATATCCGGCCCGATCTCTTCTCCCTGGATCACCCCATAGGAGGAGACCTTGTGTTCAGGGACCGGCATAACTCCGACCACGGCCATGCTCTCGGCCTCGGCCACTGAAATCAGCTGACGTATACCCGGATCCACGTTGAACATCAGATCATCACCAACCATGAGGGCAAAGGGTTCATTCTTGATGATCTCTTGGGCGCAGAGCACTGCATGGCCCAGTCCGAGCTGCCGTTTCTGACGCACAGAAATGATGTTCACCATTTCAGCCACTTCCCGGACCACATCCAGGAGTTCCTTCTTCCCGGTCCGCTGCAGGACAGATTCCAGGGCCAGGTTATAATCAAAATGATCTTCAATAATGGTCTTGTTCTGATTGGTGACAAAAACCACATCCTTCAGGCCTGATTCGATGGCCTCTTCCACGATGTATTGCACCCCAGGCTTTTTAAACACAGGGAGCATCTCTTTGGGCAGGTTTTTGGTTGCCGGCAAAGAACCAGTCCCCCAGCCGGCTACAGGAATGACGACCTTGGAAATACGCATAGCTCCCTCCTGGCCTGAATACATTCGCGCACAGCCGTCCATCTAACGACGGACGATTTCCGTAAAGTATGTATACATAAAAAAACATGTCCCCATGTCTTTTTATCGGACATGATCCTGAATGACCTGCGCTAAGTCTGATGTCAAGGTGCGTACCAGTTCCGGATCAGTCCCTTCCACCATGACCCGGGCCTTGGTCTCGGTCCCTGAATAACGAAGCAGGATCCGGCCCTGACCTTTCAGGGCCTTTTCTGCGGCCTGGACCGACTTTTGCACCTGAGGGACCTGATCAAATGGAATCTTGCGCTGAACCGGGACATTGACCAGATACTGGGGCAAGAGCTCCAGCATTCCGGCCAGCTCAGAGACTGGACGCTGCTTTTCCTGCATGATTTTGAGAACCTGCAGGGCAGCCAGAACTCCGTCCCCGGTCGTGCTGTACTGCAGAAAAATAAGATGCCCGGACTGCTCTCCGCCCAAGAGCGCACCGTGCCTGCGCATGGCCTCGGCCACATAGCGATCTCCCACCGGGGTACGCAGCAAGCGCCCTCCCCGTTCCTGCATGAAGAGCTCCAGGGCCATGTTGCTCATGACCGTGGCCACCAGGGTCCTGGCCGGCAGGCATTCCTTGTCCAGAAAATCCTGGGCGCACATGGCCATGATCTGGTCTCCGTCCAGGATGTTTCCTTTCTCGTCGACCAGGATGACCCGGTCAGCGTCTCCATCCAGGGCGATGCCCAGATCAGCTCCGGTTTCCAGAACCTTTTGGCGCACACCATCCGGGTGGAGAGAGCCGCAGCCTGAATTGATGTTCAAACCGTCCGGGTCAACTCCAAGGGGAATGACTTTGGCCCCCAGTTCCTGGAACACCAGAGGAGCCACCCGGTATGCCGCCCCATGGGCGCAATCCAGGACAATGCTCAGTCCGTCCAGGGTCATGTTGGTGGGAAAGCTGTTCTTCAGGGAAACGATATACCGACCCGGACTGTCTTCAATCTTATGAGCCCGGCCGATGGCATCCGGCTGCGGACTGTCCCATACCGTGTCAGCCCTGCTCACCAGCTCGCTGATCTCCTGTTCGGTTGTATCACTGAGCTTGAATCCTTCACGGTCAAAAAACTTGATCCCGTTGTCCTGAAAGGGATTATGGGAGGCGGAGATAACCACTCCCAGATCGGCCCGCATGTTCTTGGTCAAAAAAGAGATGGCCGGAGTGGGCATGGGGCCGACCAGAAAGACATCCATGCCCGCTGCGCACAAACCGGACGTCAACGCGGTCTCAAAGACATATCCGGACAACCGGGTGTCCTTGCCGATCACCGCCCGGTGCTTCTTTTTCCCGTTTCGAAAATATTGCCCGGCAGCCAGCCCCAGGCGAATGATGGTCTCCGGCTGCATGGGAAATACATTCACCTGCCCCCGCAAACCGTCTGTACCAAACAGTTTATGATCCATGATTCCTTCCTCCTGCATGGTCATGAAGGGCCTGAACTATACGCAAGGTGCGCACTGTATCCTCCACTTCGTGCACCCGGTGAATGGGGACCCCCCTGGCCGCCATAAGCCCTGTAGCCACCTGGGTCGCAGTGCGCCGATTGTGGGAGGCAACATCCAGCAGTTTGCCCCACATCGATTTATTGGATAATCCCATATACACAGGCCGGCCCAGGGCATAAAAGCGGTGAATATTGGCCAGAAGCTCAAGGTTGTGTTCCAGGAGTTTGCCAAACCCTATTCCCGGGTCCAGGACTATGTGTTCCTGGGGCACCCCGGCCTGAATCAAACGGTCCAGACCGGTTTCAAAAAAGGCATAAATTTCCTCCACCACATCAGTATAACTTGGATCTTTCTGCATATCCTCCGGGCGCCCTCTGGAGTGCATAAGCACATACCCGGGTTTGTAATCCGCCAGAACGCGTATGAGCTCAGGGTCAAAGGCGCAGGCAGAAACGTCATTGACGATTTGGGCCCCGGCCTGCAGGGCCTGGGCGGCAACCCCGGACCGGTAGGTGTCTATGGACACCACCGCGTCCGGGGACTGATCCAGAATTCCGTGCACCACCGGAAGGACCCGCCGGCTCTCTTCATCGGCACTTATGCGCCGGGAAAAAGGCCGGGTCGACTCCCCCCCGATATCCACTATATCCGCCCCCTGATTCAAGAGTTCCAGGCCGTGACTGATCCCCGTCCCGGCATCAAAATACAGCCCGCCGTCGTAAAAGGAGTCCGGGGTGCAATTAACGATCCCGACCACAAAAAAAGGGGCCGGGCCTAAAACCCGGCCCCCGGCAATTGTCCAGGATACAGGCCTGAGCATATCACTTTCCGTCTCTGTCCCTTTCTTCATCCGGGTCCTCATCATCCTTGAAGGAAAACTCCGATTCATCGTCCCCGGCTTGTTCATCGTTTTGGGCTCTGATCGAAGACTCCCCGGTCTCATTCCCGTCCTCTTCCTCTCCTTCTGAATCTTGCCCAGACAGCTGCTGCCCGTTCTTTCTGTCCGCAGGCGGTTCATAGGGAGGCAGTTCTTCATTGTTCATGATCTTGGTCAAATCACTGCCTGAAATCGTTTCCCGTTCCAAAAGAGCAGCAGCCAGACGGTGCACGACATCGGCATTCTCCTCCAACAGCCTTTTGGCCTTGTTGTAGGCATCCTGCAGGATCTTGCGCACCTCGGCATCAATGAGGCGGGCGGTCTCTTCACTGTATTGTTTGTGCTGGACCAGTTCCCGGCCCAGGAAGACCTCGTTGCCGTTGTCGCTTAAAGCAATGGACCCAAAGGTATCACTCATTCCCCATTCACAGACCATCTTCCGGGCCACTTTGGAGGCTCGCTCCAGATCATTGCTGGCCCCGGTGGTCATCTGATGCAGAAAAAGCAATTCAGCCACCCGGCCGCCCATCATAACCGCCAGAGTGGATTCCAGATACTCTTTGGAATAGTTATGCCGGTCGTCCAGAGGGAGCTGCATGGTCACGCCCAGGGCCTGGCCCCTGGGGATGATGGAAACCTTGTGGACCGGATCGGCTTTCGGCAACAGATTGGCCACCAGGGCGTGCCCTCCTTCATGGTAGGCGGTGGTCTTCTTTTCATCTTCGCTTAAGATGACACTGCGCCGCTCCTTGCCCATCATGACCTTGTCCTTGGCCTCTTCCAGGTCGGCCATGTCCACATGATCCTTATCGTTCTTGGCCGCAATCAAGGCTGCCTCATTGACCAGGTTTTCCAGATCCGCTCCGGAAAAGCCCGGGGTTCCCCGGGCAATAACATCCAGATCCACCTTTTTGGACAGGGCCACCTTGTGCGAATAGACCCTGAGAATGGATTTCCGGCCGTTGAGATCCGGATTCGGGACCACAACCTGGCGGTCGAAGCGACCGGGACGCAGCAAGGCCGGGTCCAGGACATCGGGCCTGTTGGTAGCGGCAATCAGGATGACCCCTTCATTGGATTCGAATCCGTCCATCTCCACTAAAAGCTGGTTCAGGGTCTGCTCCCTTTCGTCATGCCCGCCGCCCAGGCCCGCACCTCGCTGCCGGCCCACGGCATCGATCTCGTCGATAAATATCAGGCAGGGAGCGTTCTTTTTGCCTTGCACAAAGAGATCCCGAACTCTGGACGCACCCACGCCAACAAACATCTCCACAAAGTCCGAACCGGAGATGGAGAAAAAGGGAACCCCGGCCTCGCCGGCCACAGCCCGGGAGAGCAGTGTCTTTCCTGTGCCCGGAGGACCAACAAGCAGGACTCCCTTGGGAATCCGCCCCCCCAGACGGGTAAATTTCTTGGGGTTGCTCAAGAACTCAACGACTTCAGTCAATTCTTCCTTGGCTTCATCCACTCCGGCAACATCAGAAAAAGTGACCTTGGTGTTTTCCTCGGTAAACATCTTGGCCTTGGACCGGCCAAAAGAAAAGGCCTTGCCTCCGCCACCTCCCCCCTGCATCTGGCGCATAAAAAATATCCACACCCCAATGAGCAGGAGCATGGGAAACCAGGAAACCAGCAGGGTGATATACCAGGGGGAATCATCAGTCGGTTTGGCCGTAACCTGCACATTTTTGTCCATCAAGGTCTGGACCAGGTCCGGATCATCAGGGGCATAGGTGGAAAACCGGTTATTGTCCCTGGTCACCCCGGCCACCTTTTTGCCTTGAATCTGGACCTCGGTCACTCTTCCGTCAGCCACCAGGGATCGAAATTCAGTATAGGAAATCTGATTCCGTTCCGCCTGCGGGGTGTTGAACATATTAAACAGGGCCACCATGACCAAGGATATCGTGGCCCACAGGATCAGGTTTTTAAGGAAGTTATTCAAAAGGAGTCCTCCGTAGTGTCGAATTTGCCGCTCACAACTCTTATGGCCTGATCGGCTTCATGCATTGGATGTGCTTAAAAATAAAGCATGTCAGGGATGTTGACAAGCAAGAAACCGGGACGTACAGGGCAGAGTCAGACTGCTTGCCTCTTGGCTGAATATTTGCTAGGAAATTGTGTTGCGGAAGCGTTTCGTCACCGGTGTGGCGCCTGGACTTCAAATCCAGTGGATGGGTTCGCCCCCATCGGTAGGTTCGACTCCTATACGCTTCCGCCAGGCCTTTAATCAGCATATCTGCTCAGCCAGGCCCGCAGATCCTCAATCTGTCTGCCCACAGCTTCGGGACCCGTGCCTCCCTGACAGTTCCGCCGGGCCACAGCTGTTTTATAATCCAAAACCGCAAACACATCCCTGTCAATAAGCGGCGAATACTCCTGCATCTGCTCCAGGGGCATATCTTCCAGTCTTAAATCCTGCTCCTCTGCCCGGGCCACAATTTGTCCGGTGATATGATGGGCCTGACGGAATGGTATACCTTTGCCCACCAGATAATCGGCAAGCTCGGTGGCGTTGAGAAATCCGGCCTGAACCGCCTGGAACATCCTCTGGCTGTCAAAGACCGAGGCATCGATCATCTCAGCCATGATGGCCACAGAAAGGCTCACAGTTCGGTCTGCGTCCAAAAAGCCGGGCTTATCTTCCTGCAGGTCCCGGTTATAAGCCAGGGGCAGGGCTTTGAGGGTGGTGAACAGAGACATCAAATCGCCAATCACCCGGCCGGTTTTGCCCCGCATGAGCTCGGCCACATCCGGGTTCTTTTTCTGGGGCATTATTGAGGATCCGGTGGCAAAACCGTCCGCAAGACGGACAAAGCCGAAATTTGGATTGGCCCAGATAATGAATTCTTCGCACAGCCGGCTTAAATGGGTCATAACCACCCCGGCAGCAAACAAGGCCTCAAGGACGAAATCTCTATCTGATACAGCGTCCATGCTGTTGGCAAACACACCAGAAAAGCCTATTTCCCGGGCCGCATACTCCGGATCCAGATCATAGGTCGTTCCAGCCAGGGCTGCGGCCCCCAGAGGAGAGATCTGGACCCTTTGCCGGCAATCTTCCAGACGCTGCACATCGCGGCAAAACATCTGGGCATAGGCCAGAAGGTGCTGGGCCAGGCTCACTGGCTGGGCGGGCTGCAAATGGGTGTATCCGGGGAGGATGACCTGCACATGTCCGGCCGCCTTGTCCGTTAAGACCCGGATAAGGGCCAGGAGTTTGGTCTTCCAGTCCAGCAGGCGGTCGGAAACAAAGAGCCGGAAGGCAACAGCCACCTGATCGTTGCGGCTGCGGCCGGTGTGCAGCTTTTTGCCAACCGGTCCGATGAGCTCGGTCAGCCGGTGCTCAATATTCATGTGCACGTCTTCCAGCTGCCTGGACCAGACAAAGCGCCCCTCCTCCACCTCCTGTTCAATGGACTCCAGACCGGCAATGATTTGTTCCGCCTCCTGGCTGCTGATGATATTCTGGCGTCCGAGCATGGCCGCATGGGCCTTGGAGCACCGGATGTCCTGCCGGGCGAAATGGCGATCCACATCTATGGATTCAGTGTACTCCAGAACCAGGTCCTGGATGGAATCCTTAAATCTCCCGCCCCACATATCTGATGTCGTCATGGCTTGCCTTCTGCCCATGTTTTTTCATGAATATTTCAGAGTTGCCGGAGGTCCCGCCATGGCGGGACTGACCACCGATCCTCCTCAATCCTTTTGGCTTTGCCTGGCCAGGAGACGAAGTCCCTGCAAACGGATAAACCCGGCCGCGTCGGCCTGGTCATAGACATCGTCCTCCTCAAAGGTGGCCATGGCCGGATTGTACAGAGAGTATTGGGACTTTCTTCCCAGGGGATAGGCCTGCCCCTTGTACAGTTTGATGCGAACAGTGCCGGTAACTTTGGTTTGACCGGAGTCGATCATGGCCTGCAAAGCCTCCCGTTCCGGGGCGTACCAGAACCCATTGTAGACCATTTGGGCGTACTTGGGGATCAAGCTGTCCCTTATGTGCATTGCTTCCCGGTCCATACAGATACCTTCCAGGTCCCGGTGGGCCAGGTGCAGAACCGTCCCTCCCGGGGTCTCATAGATGCCCCTGGACTTCATGCCCACGAATCTGTTTTCGACCATGTCTATTCGGCCTATACCGTGCTTTCCGGCTATTTTGTTCAGGGTCTTGATCAGCTCGGCCGGAGGATAGCTTATGCCATCCACAGCCACCGGGTTGCCGGATTGAAAATCGATCTCAACTACCTGGGGATCATCCGGGGCCTGCTCCGGGGGCACGGTCAGGGTATAGGTGCCGGGCCCGGGTTCCTGCCAGGGATCTTCCAGCTCTCCGCCTTCAAAGCTTAAATGCATGAGATTCCGGTCACAACTGTAGGGCTTGTCCTGGGTTACCGGGACTGGAATGCCGTTCTTTTTTGCAAATTCAATAAGGTCTGTCCGTGATTTCAACTCCCATTCCCGCCAGGGGGCAATAGTTTTCAGATCCGGGGCCAAACCCATGGCTGCCAATTCAAAACGGACCTGATCGTTGCCTTTGCCTGTCGCCCCGTGAGCCACAGCTTGAGCGCCTTCCTGACGGGCCACCTGCACCATGTGTTTGGTAATCAAGGGCCGGGCCAGAGAAGTTCCCAGCAGATAACGCCCTTCATACACCGCATTGGCCCGCAGGGCGGGAAACACAAAGTCACGCGCAAACTCATCCTGAACATCCAGAATATAGGCCTTGCTCGCCCCGGTGGCCCGGGCCTTGTCTTCCAGGCCGGAGAGTTCCTCTTCCTGCCCCAGATCAGCAGTAAGGGCTATGACCTCACACTCGTATTTCTGCTGGATCCATTTCAAAATCACCGAGGTATCAAGTCCCCCGGAATAGGCCAGGACTACTTTGTCTATCTTGGACATACTCCCCATCACTCCTTTATCAATACATAAATACCTTGTGTTGCAGGGCTTATGAATACACCCACTCCAGAAGGGCCTTTTGCATGTGCAAACGGTTTTCGGCCTGATCCCAGACCAGACTGCGATTGGATTCCAATACCTCTTCGGATATTTCCTGTCCGCGGTGTGCCGGCAGGCAGTGCATCACTCTGGCCCGGGCCGGAGCCTGATCCAGGAGCCGGGTATTAACCTGAAAGCCTGCAAAGACCCGGGACCTTTTTCTTTCCTCTTCTTCCTGACCCATGGAGCACCAGACGTCGGTATTGATGTAGTCTGCCTCCCGGACCGCCGCCTCTGGATCGTGACCCACGAGGATATCAGCTCCTCTCTGCCTGGCTGCCTGGACGACTTCCTCCTCTGGCTCAAACCCCGGGGGTGAAGCTATGTGCAGTTGAAAAGGCAACAGACTGGCCGCATTGATCCAGGAATGGGCCATATTATTTCCGTCCCCGATCCAGGACACCGTGAGCCGGGAAAAATCCGGCGTGCGTTCAGATATGGTCATAAGATCGCTCAGCACCTGACAGGGATGATAGGAGTCGGTCAAGGCATTGATGACCGGGATCGTGGAGTACCTGCATATTTCTTTCAGATCAGCCTGGGCAAAGGTGCGCACGATCATTCCTTGCGTGTACCTGGACAAACAGCGGACTGCGTCTTTGAGGGGCTCATTGCGGCCAAGCTGGGACTCGGCAGGAGTCATGAACAGGGGGCTGCCTCCCAGCTCATTGATGGCCACCTCAAAAGAGACCCTGGTCCGGGTGGATGATTTTTCAAAGACCAGGGCCAGTGTTTTGTCCTTGAGAATTCTGGATACGGTTCTCTGGGTCTTCATTTCCTGTCCTCTGACAATAAGGGCAGGAAGTGCAGAAGCCGGGATATCCAGCAAAGTCAACACATGGTTCGGCATGATGCCATCTCCTGAATCAGTTCCACTTATACGCATCCATGCGCAAGATAGCTAGCGAAAGAGGTTGAGTATATGCTCAAAACCCCTTTTGTAAACCCCTGACAGCAAGGCTGGCTGGGCTTTTGATTCTGCTTGTGATTGTTAACAATTTCAGTGCATTTGACAGGATTCACCCCTTCCCTATTTCCTCCAGGGCCGCCTGTAATCCGGACTCGGTCATGGCCTCCATCTCCGGCCCGTGTTCCAGCCCGGCCAAATGCAACACAGCATGGACCATCAGCCGACAGCAATATTCAACCGGGTCCTGGGCATAGAGATCTGACTCCCGCCGCAAGGCATGGGCTGACAGGACCAGGCTTCCATTGAGTCCTTCCTCTGGGTTCTGATCCAGGGGAAAGCTCAAGACATTGGTTGGACCGGGCAATCCGAGAAACTCCCCGTTCAACCGTGCTATCTCCTGATCCGTAGTCACAAGGACCTCGAGATCACCGCTTTTCCAGCCGAAATTGCGGACAATGGTTTCCATCAGGCGCCGAATCTCATTGGGGGAGAAAGGAAACCAGGAGAGGACACTTGGCGAGATATGCACCTGGAGCATCAAGATGACCCTTTGGCCCCCTCATGCTGGGCATAAGCCTGAACAATCCTGCCCACCAGCTCATGCCGCATGACATCATGCTCACTGAAATGAACAAAATGGATATCTGGAATGTTGGCCAGGACATCTCTGGCCTGAACCAGGCCGGAAAGGACCCGGGGAGGAAGGTCGATCTGGGTTATGTCTCCTGTGACCACGGCTTTGGACCCAAATCCAATACGGGTTAGAAACATCTTCATCTGTTCTGGTGTTGTATTCTGGGCCTCATCCAGAATAACAAAAGCCTTATTTAATGTACGTCCGCGCATAAAGGCCAAAGGAGCTACTTCGATGACTCCGGTTTCCAGCATATCCTGGACCTTTCGGAAATCGAGCATTTCATGCAGAGCATCATAGAGTGGACGGAGATAGGGATTGATTTTTTCGGCCATATCACCGGGCAGAAAACCCAGCTTTTCTCCAGCCTCAAGGGCCGGTCTGGTTAAAATGATCCGGTCGAGCCTGCCTTCCAGCAAATGCCCCACGGCCATTGCCACCGCCAGATAGGTCTTCCCGGTCCCGGCCGGACCGATGCCGAAAACCAGCTCCTTGTTCCGAATGGCCAGCAAATAGTCGCTTTGGACAACCGACCTGGGGGTAATTGTTTTTTTGGGTGAAATGACAAAATGCTGTTCTGAAAACAATTTCTTCAGGTCAGCCTTTGGGTTGCGGCTCACAAGGCGCAACGCCGCCTCAATATCCTGGGGCTGCAAGGAATGTCCAGACCGCAGGACCTCATACACCTGGACCAGGAAACGGGCTGCCCCCTGCACGCTCTGTTCATCAGAACCGGAAACAACAGCCCGGGTGCCACGGGTATGTACCTGCACATCCATAGCCGTTTCCAGCCGGCGCAGATTTTGTTCCTGGGGGCCGAAAAGCTCCCGGGCCAATTCAGGATCTTGAAATTCGAGCTCTTTGACCGGGTCCTGAGGAGTGGGCATGGAACTGTTTTTAACCTCCAATGGCGTTCATGTCCCGCTGACATAAAGAATGATCCGACTGGGCGTGTTCTTTCAGCAGGTGGGCACCAATGGGCTTTTTGCGTCCAGCAGCGCGCAAAACCTTGAACACGGCTTCCGGTCCGAGCCGGGGGGACCGCAGCAAGGGACGCAATTTGTATTCGCGGTCTGAAAACAGGCAGGTGCGCAAACGTCCATCCGCAGTTATCCGGTACCGATTGCAGCGATCACAGAAATGATCGGACATGGGCGAGATGACCCCCAGCCGGCCCTGTCCTCCAGGCAGTCTGTACATACGGGCCGGACCGCTGTGTTCTGTCCTCAGCCTGTCCGGCTCCAGGCAGGTAATCTCCTGTGCTGCCTTAAGTATATCCCCGGCCGGCCAAAAGGCAGCCCTGTCCCAGGCCGTGCAATGCCCGAGGGGCATGAACTCTATAAACCGCACATCCAGGGGATGATCCTGAGCCAGACGTATAAATCCGGGCAGCTCGAGGTCATTAACCCCTTTGAGGGCTACGGTATTTATTTTGACATACAGACCTTCTTCCAGACAGACGTCAATAGCCCGGCGAACCTTGAAAAAAAGATCGCGGCCGGTAATACGCTGAAACTTGTCCCGATCCAGAGTATCCAGAGAGATATTCACCCTCTTCAATCCCGCCGCCTTCAGCCGCTTGACTTCCGGAGCAAGCAGTGTGCCGTTAGTGGTCATCCGCAGATCCAATTCCGGATAATGCCCCAGGATCTGCTCCACAAACTGCACGCAGTCCCGGCGGACCAAAGGTTCTCCACCAGTCAGCCTGACCTTGTCCAGGCCGAGCCGGGAGGCCAAACCGATGATTTGCAGGCATTCTTCATACCTCAAAATATGATCGTGCGGTATGAAGGTATAATCTGTGCATGTATTGCAGTAAAAGCAGCGAAGATTGCATCGGTCGGTCAGGCTCAGCCGCAGATAGTTGATGACCCGGCCGTGCTGATCGACCAAAGACAAGGGCAAAGGATTACTTGATTGTGTGTCCATGGATATATCCCGTCAAATGCTTTTTTTGAGCTTACACGCCAAAGCGTCCTCCACTTAACAAAATGAGGGCAAAAAGCTTTTTACTTTGTGCATGCTGCACTCAGCAGCGCGCAAAGTGAATTCACGCTCGCTTCCTGAGGAGCCGCGCTTACAGCGCGGCTACAAAGGGGAGCTCAATGTAAAGAATATTTCGCTCCCCCTTGTATATATATCTGACAGTGCTTGAAGGCAACCTCAGCTCATCCGGTCTCCCCATAACCCCGCGCTTGAAAAAAGGAGCGTTGCAGAGTAGAAGGTGCGCAGGGAGAAAGTATGCGCTTCAAGGATTTTAAAGACCTTCCCCCGGTCAAACAGCATAAACCTCGTCCTCAGGCTGAGGATGCAGCACCCCAATCTTCTGATTCTCAGTCCGAAAAAACCGAGACCGATGTCTTTTTACAGGCCATGCAAGAAGTGGAGCCCATCAAAGACCGGGGACGGGGCCGCAGGGTAAATACCAGCCAAACACCGCCCAGCGCCAGGCTTACTTCTGACAAAGAGAAAGGGAAACAGTACCTGCAAGACCTGGTCCAGGGCAAGGTGGAATTTGATATCCAGTTTACCGATGAATACCTGCAAGGTGCAGTGCGTGGTTTGAATCAGCGCACCCTCCGGAAGCTCAAGGCCGGTGAATTCAGCCCGGAAGCTCATCTGGATCTGCATGGCTTTAATGCCGATGATGCCCATTCCCTGCTGCTTCGTTTTGTCAAAGAGAGCTATCTGGCCGGCAAAAGATGTCTTCTTGTTATTCCCGGACGGGGGAAAAACTCTCCGGCCGGTCGAGGTGTGATCAAAGAACAGATTCAATATTGGCTGATACGTGATCCCTTCAAAAGGGTCCTCTTAGCTTTCACTACTGCTCAACCCCAGCATGGAGGTGCAGGAGCCCTGTATCTTTTATTGCGCAAGTACAAAAAAAACCAGGGGAAAATCTTTTGGGAGCGTTTGAGCCCGGAATCAGATGTGTAAACCAACTCAAAACATTTATCAACTCACGTCACTTTCGATTCTGCCGTGTTCTCAAAATATGGTCACTTGAATTTTTACGGAGAAAGGCATGGGCTTTTTCAGCAAGATCAAAAAATTGTGGAAATCTGAACAGGAGTTCGACACTGCAGCCTCCGCAGACCGGGAAGACAAGGGCGCCGGCCCTGAAGAAAGCCCCCAGGCACAAGTCTCCCATCAAGGTAAGCCATGGCAAAGAGAGCTTTTAAGCGACCTGCAGCAGGCCGAACCGAGATTGAGTGTCTGGCTTGATCATCTCCTGCAGAATGTGGAAACGGCTGATCAGGACTTATGGGACCGCCTCCACTTTTTGTTCCAGTGCCTGGAAGTCCCTGACGCTGAAGCGCAGGACTTTATTCACCGTTTCCGAACCTGGCTGGAAGACATGGACTATGAGCGGGTGGGGGAATTCCGCTCCGAGCTTCAATATCGTCTGGCCCTGGCCCTGGACCTGGAAGACGAAGAGGATGAGAAAAGCCGGCTGTTCATCAAGCTCAGCCAGGGTCTCTCCAAGACCAAGGAACAGCTGTCAAAGCAGGTCGATTCGCTGATCAATCGCAGTTCTGAATTCGACGCCCGCTTTTGGGAGGACCTGGAAGAAATTTTGATTATGGCTGACGTTGGAATGCAGACCACAGCCAGGCTCATAGACCGTCTGCAGTCCCGGGTCAGGGAAACCAGGGCCCAGAGCGGCGATGAATTCAAGGCCTTGTTCCAGGAAGAGCTGGCCGGCCTCTTCCCTTCTCCACCCAAAAAAATCAAGCCTGAACCTCCGGAGGTCTGGCTCATGGTCGGTGTCAACGGGGTGGGCAAGACCACAACCATTGCCAAGCTGGCTCACCGGGCCCAGATGCAGGGCCGGCGAGTTCTGGTTGCAGCCGGCGATACATTCCGGGCCGCAGCCATTGAACAGCTGGAGATCTGGGCCAGGCGGGTCGGGGCAGGCTTTTACGCCAAGAAGGCCCATTCCGATCCGGCTGCCGTGGCCTGGGAAGCCCTGGACCTGGCAATCCGGGAAGAATACGATCTTTTGATTGTGGATACCGCCGGTCGCCTGCATACCAAGCGGGATTTGATGGATGAACTGGTCAAGATCCGCCGCGTGCTGAACAAAAAG
>Ga0182239_1000460_pt1 | contig 14876 bp, 17 predicted proteins | sample hydfrate6_PW_210_FD_132456 | JGI IMG/M metagenome (GOLD analysis project Ga0182239, IMG submission 132456) | Subsurface microbial communities from deep shales in Texas, USA - hydraulic fracturing test 6_PW_210 | ecosystem: Environmental > Aquatic > Deep subsurface > Shale gas/oil reservoir >... | reverse complement strand
CAGATGGTAGGTGTTGGAGAGGATGATTTGAGCTCCGGTTGTTTCCACCTGATCCGGTGTCATCGCTTTCAGGGCGCCGTGGGTTCCTACCGGCATGAAAATGGGGGTTTCAATGGCGCCGTGAGGGGTCTGAAGGCGTCCGCGTCTGGCTCGGGTGTGTTTATCAGTATGCAGCAGGTCGAACTTGAACATGATAAGGTATGTCCTGTTTTGGTGGATAATAAAGAGGCTCTTTGGGGTAAAATCCAGAGGATCATTCAACTTACGTCAGATTAGCAAAAGGGTCTGAATAAAGCAATCGACTCGCGTTGCACTTCTTATCAGATCTTAAGTGATTTGTGCACTCGATTTGCTTAACGGTTAGGTACACAGCATGTTGACACCACACAACCCCCTGCCGGCAATTCTTGCGCAGGCTGAATTTGCCCATTTGCACTTTGAATGCCGGATGGAGGAGACGGTCGATATTGACATCCCCACCATTCTGCGTCTGCGACGCCGTTTACGCACGGCCGCACAAGAGATTCTGCACCACAGAGCGGAGTTGTTTAAACATCTGTTTGAGCCTGCGCTCTCTGCCGACCCGGTTGCACTTAAACGTTATCAGAAAGGAGCTCCGGCATTTGTCATAGTGCCGACGTCGATACGCTATGGATATTACGGAGGCGGTGATCTGTTCGGCTTTGAGGTGCGGTTGTTTGGGAATATTACGCTGCAAGCCTCTGGACTGATAGAGGCCTTTGCCGCTCTGGGTAAAGCCGGACTACGCCTTGATGCGGGGAAGTATACCCTGGAGCGGGTATGGGCCGGTGACGCCGGAGGAAACGCTACCGAAGTGTGGCATGAATCCGGAAGGGAACAGTTTCACAACATTCCCCGCCTTGATCTGGGCTGGTGGCTCGAAGGACAGCCCCAGACATGCCGCGAGTTGGAATTGCAATTCAGTACTCCGGCGCGTCTCCTGACCCAGGCGCGTCCTATGTTCAACCCTGATCTGGAGCGGCTGTTTCCATTTATTCTGCGTAGAGTTACCGCTATGCTTTATATCCACTGTGGAATTGAAGTGGATCCGGCTGAGTTAGAACTGGCGCCCGGTATAAAGGGATGGAGCTGTGTGGAAAATAAACTCCACTGGTACGACTGGCGTCATCTGCGTGGTGACACAGGGAGAGCTAAACCTGTAGGTGGGATTTGCGGCACTTTGCGTATACATGGCGATATTACATATCCTCTGTTATCGGTCCTCCAACTGGGGAGTCTGCTGAACCTGGGCAAGAATGCCGCCTACGGTGCTGGAGCATACAATGTCAGGTACATGAATCCGGAGGAGTGATAATAATTTAACCTTGCACACTAGTAATGCGGTCACGATCTCACCATCTATATAAACACTGGGAGAAATGACATATGAAAAAAACTGTGTGGGAAGAGCGCGAGAAAGCCTTTGAAGATAAGTATTTTCGCGACTTGGAAAGGGAACAGCTACGCAAATTGCGTGAGAAAAATGCACGGCAGGATGGCAACCATGATGCTGGCTGCGTCTCGGATTCTTATTCGAAACAAAATAGGGGGAGTGTCTAGACTCCTGGTTGATAAAATGGGTAACGCAGACTTTTTATTGATTGTTTTGCCTTTTTAACGTAATAATTAATACTGATTTTTTCAGGTTTGCTGCTGTTCGAGTGTATCGAGCATGATCCGGGGTGCAGGTAACCTGCCTGAGTCCAACTGGGCTTTTGACGTTCATTGTGCCGCTCGCAAGCTGCATTGGGAGTGCGTTTCTATGTATGACTACACTTGGACTGGTTTTTTGGTTGACTCAGAATCGAATTGACGTTCCAGAAGGGGGTTATATGGGGCAGATTATATTTGTATTGTTGGTAGTAGGTGGCTTAGGGTATTTTTTCTACCGTCAGATGAGTAAGGGCACGTCTCAGTCTGACACGGGTTGGGCGCTGGAGGACAAGCCTGGATCCGACAATGGCAAGGAAACCAAAGCCAAGACACAAAGCGATGTTGATCCCGTCGAATCCGACGCGCTGGATGCACAGATTGTCGCTCTGGTGTCCCGCACCCCCGGGATTCTCCAGACGGAAGTTTACACACAATTCCCGGAGGAAAACCGTAAAAGCCTCCAGGCCGTGCTCCTGCAGATGGATAAGGACGGAACTTTGCAGCGGGAGCGCGAAGGCTCATCGTATCGGCTTTTTATTGCCTGATTTAGCGAAGCAGGTTCCTGTCTTTAAATCTGTTCTGGTTTTATGACTCGGTTGTCGGCTTGTAGGGGCGTTTCTTTATTCCTTCCATTGCAGTGCGTCTGCATCTTCGATGTGGATATCTCTTCCATCTATACGTATGCTCCCCTCTGACGCAAGTTTGCCCAGGAGGCGCGAAAAAGTCTCCGCCGTAGTACCGAGGAGCAGGGCCACTTCCCCTTTAGCCGCCGGCAGGCGAACCTGGCTGCTCCCCTGTTTTTCACTCAACATCATGAGGTAATTGACAAAGCGCTGCCTGATATCACTCAAGGTCAGCTGTTCCACCATCCCCAGCAGATATTTGATGCGTTGCGACAGGGCCCCGATAAACTGCATCGCTGCTGCGGGGTTACTCTCAATATGGGAGAGAATCTTGTGCGCATCAATGGCGAGGAGTTCACTCTCTTCCAGTGCAATAGCGCTGACAGGATAGCGTCGCTTGAGTTGAAGCAGGATTTCAGCAAAGTATTCTCCGCTATCCAGGAGGCGGATTACCGCTTCCTTCCCATCTTCGGTGGCGCGGAACAGTTTTACCTTCCCGCGCGCGAGAAAGTAGAATTCTGACCCTTCATCTCCCTCATTGAAGAGAAGTTGCTTTTTCCCCGCCTTCACAAAACGGCTGCTCTCCTCCACCAGAGCACGATGCTGGGGAGTTTCTGCAGTTCCGAAGAAAGCCTGCATGAACATGGTAACAGCGATGTCTTTATTCATTCGAACTCCTGTAGGGTAAATCTTAAGTCAGATGAATGTGGGTTCTATCCGGAATGATCAGATTTACCGGTATGATCTTCATCAGTCTGAGGTTCAAGCAGAGCAAGGGCATGCTCGGCGGCATGCATAAAAGAATCAAGTTTTACGCTACTTCTCAATTCTTCCGGAAGATGTTCCAGGCTTGATTGGAAGCGCCTTGCCGCACTGAGGGCCTGTTTAATGTCGGTGTATTGATTAAGCTGGGCCGGCGTCTGCTCGCGCTTGAGGTCTCGAACTGTCTTTGCGAGTTTGGGATGTGCTATAGTGCCGGAGAAAACCTTGTGCTGCAGGGATTGAAGCTCTTCCTCCTCCATGAGCGCTTCGCTGTTGATCTGCTCCAGGAGGTTCAGGCAGCGATAATCGGGCAGAGGTGCCGGGTTGTCGGGGTCGGAAAGGGTAGTTGGGTTGTGTTCTCTGAGATAGTGGTAGGCGTGCGTGAGCTTGTCTGCGGTCTGCCGTCGGATGCGGATCTCGCGCGCACAGTAGTCGGCAAAATCAGCATACCCCCATTCCTGATATAACTGGGCATGGCGCACTTCGCTGAGTAATTGGCCCAATTCCACCCAGGACGACTTGAACTGTTTGGCGCTGTGGAGGATAGTATGCCGGGTAGATCCGGGTTCCACCTGTTTGAGCAGGTTCTCTATGTACTGTTCTGCTTTTGTTGACACGGTTTGGTCTCGTTATGAGTTGTTTAATGCAATTGAAATTTGAGAAAATTACGCGGATAGTAGCATATCTTCCCCGGCACGTGAACGGGGTTGAGTCGAATGCGCAGATATGCAGTACATAAACGACAGGAATGAATGTTATGCCAACAAAAGAATGGAAACGCTGTGTGATTGGTCCTCAAACAGAACAGATGCTCAAGCTGGGGCACCCGTGGGTTATTCGTGACCGTTATACCGATCAATGGCCTACAGGTTCATATGGAGAGCGTACTGCACTGCATGGAGTGGATGGGACGTTGCTCGCATATGCGCTGCGCGATGATGACCGCAGAATCGTAGCGCGGGTTATCGGCTGGCCTCACAGTGAGAAAGCACCACATATAGATGAAGCGTGGTTTCATGCCAGATTTGAAGCCGCCCTGAAGTTACGCTGTGGACATGTGGATCTGGATCTGACCGATGCGTATCGCCTGGTCAATGCCGAAGGGGATCTGCTCCCCGGCTTGACTGTGGATGTGTATGGTGAATTTATCATGTTGCAGCTTTATAGCCGCATGTGGGAGCCGTTCCGGGAACCATTGGTGCAAGCTCTTCAGGGTCTGATGCGCCCTCAGGGGATCTATGAAAAATTTCGCCCGCGCAAAACCCGCACGCTGGAGAAGAAGGGGCATAAGCGCTACAGCTCACTCCTTCTGGGGCACCAGGCACCGAATAATCTCAGGGTCAGAGAGAACGGGCTCCTGTTTGAGGTTGACCTGAATCACGGCCTGCACACCGGGCTGTTTATGGATCAGCGGCAAAACCGCAAGGATATCATGCCCTTCTGTGAAGGAAAGCGGATCCTGAATTTGTTCTCGTTTACTGGCGCTTTTTCTGTGGTGGCCGCTGCTTCCGGAGCAGCCGAGGTGACGAGTGTGGATGCTTCGACCGCGTATCAGAACCGGGCACGTAATAATTTTGAGATCAATCGGCTGGATTCACACAGGCATCAGTTTGTCGTGGGGGATTGCCATAAAGTACTGGAGCGGTTTGCGCAGGAGGGCAAACGTTTCGATATGGTTATTATGGATCCGCCGAGTTTTTCTACGGTGGGGAAGAATCGCTTTACCACAAGTGGCGGGACCGCAAACCTGGTTGCCGCTGTATTGGATGTGCTTGTGGATGGCGGATGTCTGATAACCTCATCCAACCATCAGAAGGTGGATGTGGCAGAATATTTAAAGGAGTTGCGCCGCGGGGCGTTGCAAGCTGCAACACCCCTGCGCATTATTCAGACAAGTGGTCAGGGGCCCGACTTCCCGTTTTTGATAACCTGCCCGGAAGGGCGTTATCTTAAATATGTCGTAGCAATCAAGGGATAAACGGGAAAGCCTTTCAGGACGGGGTTTCCACGCTCGCATGCAGGATGGTTATGGGCTCCTTGGGCACATCCTGGTGGAACCCGCGCGAAGTGGTGGAGGTCTTCTCAATTTCCTTCACCACGTCCATGCCCGCAACAACTTTGCCGAATACAGCATAGCCGAACCCTTCCGGGCTGGGATCGCGATGGTTGAGGAACTGATTGTCAGCAACATTGATAAAAAATTGAGCAGTAGCGCTGTCAATCACCTGAGTTCTTGCCATCGCAACAGTGCCGGTTGAGTTCCCCAGGCCGTTGTCGGCTTCGTTTTTGATGGGACGGCGCGGTTTCCCTTCACGCATGGTGGCGTCCATTCCTCCCCCCTGAATCATGAATCCACGGATAACGCGGTGAAAGATTTTGCCATCGTAATATCCATCATTTACATATTTAAGGAAGTTTTCCACGCTGACAGGGGCGTCTTCAGGATATAGCTCCAGCAAAATATCTCCGGCACTGGTGTGCAGGCGTACCTTGGGTGCGGTGTTCTCCATACGATAGAATCTCCTTGCCGGTTCAATAAAAGAGGTAAGTTTAACAAACTGGTAGAAGATAGCATATATTAACGTAAAAATAACTGCTTAATGGCAATCAGATAGATGGTTAAATACATGCAGTTGCCAGTACAGGTGAGCCAGATAATCATTGCCCTGTAAGGGGTTCATGCTTATATTGTTCAACTGGTAACACTCTGACGTTTCGCAGAAGGCAACCTTATTTCGCTAAAGAGAGACCGATATGGCTTCTGATCCGGAAAACCCCGGTGTCGTAAAAAATATATTTACCGGCTACTTTATCCTGCTTCTGCACGTATTGCTTCTGGTGTTACTTGGATTATTTATCATTTTTTTCCGCGGATTAGTGCAGTATATGCCCTGGATTCTCGGGGGCGGTCTTGCCATCATTGTTACTGCTCTGGTATGGGCGTTTGTAAAATACAGACGCCAGCGCGCGCATGTACAGCATATGCGCGCCCATGGAAGAGGGATGGAAATCAGCCTCCTTGGTGGATTAGCCTCCATGCGTGTAGGGGGGAACCCCGGGCATGATGGATGGAGCCCTGATGCTCCTCTCCAGCTCGAAGATCCGCACACCACGCGGGTGCGCAGTTTGGAGAAATTGATGGAGATGTACAATCAGGAGCTTATTTCACGTGAAGAGTTTTTACGCCTTAAGCACGAAGTTTTGCACAAAGAGGATAGTGTGCCGGAATACGAAGGGGATGCTGAGAGCGAAGAAGCGACCATTGTTGATGTGGGTAACGAAACCCGCGACCTTTGATCGGGTGCAGGTTATTTGACCTTGTCCGCTCAGGATAGGGTCTGATATAACCGCTGAATTAGAACCCTGTGCGCGTTAGTGTGCAGTTGGAGCTGGTTGGTGAAAGGCCGTGTCAGTACCAAACGTAATTGTCGGATGCAGTGACAAAAAACTTGCAATTTTGCTTTTGCAGTGATAAACAACAGCGTCTTGAACGTCGGGGTGTAGCGCAGCCTGGTAGCGCACCTGCCTTGGGAGCAGGGGGTCGGAGGTTCGAATCCTCTCGCCCCGACCATTTTAACTTCAAGGCGCCAGTAGCTCAGCTGGATAGAGCATGTGACTTCTAATCACAGGGCCGGGGGTTCGAGTCCTCCCTGGCGCGCCAATAATATCAACGGGTTATAGCGTTTTTGCTGTAGCCCGTTTTCTATTTGTGGGGTTGTTGTCAAGTAAACTGTCAAGTGTGGGGCCGGGGTGTCCTTTGGAAAGGTTGGGGCGCTTTGCGCACATAACATGCACCAGTATAGAGGGGAAAAGGTCACAACGGTCAGAAGGTCATTAAGTGCCTGTTTTTATGTGCTAAAAGTAGAATGACCTTTGAGGATGAACCGTGGCAAAGGTCATTCAAAGGTCACGGATGTCTGATAGGAACATTTTTTATCTCGTTGGCTATCATTTGATGGCCGTGGCGCGGCTTGGTGCCACATCAGCTGGCGAAGATAAGCCGTCAAGTATTCCCACGGCGGCTTGTAAGTGATCCGGTGCAAGGTGAGCATAGCGCAAGGTCATGGTCAGGCTTTTGTGTCCTAGCAGTCTGGATACTGTGGTTAGATCAGCGCCGTTCATAACCATATGGCTTGCGAACGTATGGCGCAGATCGTGAAAGCGGAAATCAGATATTTTTGCTTTGCGCAGTGCCCGACTAAATGCCCTCTTTGGATCATACCAGCGCCGCCCCGTCTGCGGATTTACAAAAACATAATCTGTCCCCAGGTGGCGAACCAGGCCGCGCAGGCACTCTGCCAGGGTTGCGTTAATCGGCACGTCTCGGGCCTCGCCGTTTTTTGTTTCATGCAGGCGGATAAAGCCGTGTTTCAGGTCCACGCGATCCCAGGTCAGTTCAAGGATTTCATCTTTACGGCAGCCTGTATTTAACGCGCAGATCAAAACAGGGCGCAAGCCTGGGTCAGCGGCAGCAAGTACACGCCAAATTTCATCAACGGATAAAAAACGCAAGCGGCGGTTGTTTTCGCGTTGTAGCTTCACGCGCCGCAGGCGGTCAAGGGTATCTTTGCTCAGCAGTTCCCAGTCATAACCCTTAGTCAGCATGTGTTTAAGGCAGGCCAGGCGTCTATTTACGCTGGCAGGCGCAAGCGGGGGCGCAGTCAAACGCCCGTCGGAACGATTGGGACGGGGGTCTGTTAATAATCGTGCTTGCCATTTTTCCACCGCTGCAATGCTTAGACTTGCCAGCTTGTATGCGCCAAACTCTCCCCTTATCTCCTGTATGAATAAGCGTTTGTGCGCAAAACTCTTGCTGCTTTTTATGTAATCCTTGTATTGGTCGCACAATTCCGCAACAGTGATCCGGCCCATTTTGCGGCGATCCTGTGCAGGGGCCTCCCCTTCGGCAACAGATTTGCGACGACAAGCCAGCAAGTATTCCGCATCGGCTTTTAAGCGGCTTCCGCTACTTTCAAAGTGCTGTTTACCGTCTGGCCCGGCGTAAGTGATCCACCAGGTTTTCCCGCGTCGGTAAATCCCTTTGCTGTTTTTTGCGCGTGCCATGGCTGATCCTCCAGCAGTAAAAAAAACGAGCGACAGGGGGCGTTATATTTACGCACCGTTTCAGCTTTGGCCCTTGTGCCTAGTCGCTCGCAGTGTGGGAAGCGCTCCGGCTCTTGCCTTCATCAGCGCTGCGCGCCGTCATAAGCTCGAATCGACCGGCGGCCACCGCCTCCCGTTTATTTGTTTATTATTTATTTAGTTAATGCTGTCATTTACTAATTTAATACTTATATCTTTATTGCTTTGCTGTCAAGTGATTGTTTATTATTGACGTTAAAGGCGGGCCGTTGTAATGTTCGCTTATGGCAAGACCACGCGGAAAAATTCAGAGGGTTGGAACCGGCTTGCGTATGCAACCGCACATTCTTAAGGCGCTTCGTCATCAGGCTGTTGACGAAGGGGCGACTCTTAGTGCTGTTGTTGAGCGCGCCGCAGTTGAATACTTGCAGAATCAAGGCGTTGACATTCAAGACGGGTCAGCGGGCGAAGATAAGCCGGTTGATAAATAGTAGACCATGGACCACATTTAGAGTTTTCAGCGGCGCACCTGTTTAGGGTCAGCGCTTTTTTTTTCGTCTGCTTTGCGTCATATAAATGACGATATTGCCTTTTTCAAACTTGACAATCGGCTTGACAGGTAGCCTTAACATCTTGCTTTTACTGGGTGTTTTTTCCGTCCTTGTGATTTGTAATCACAAGTTCATGCCGTAAAGTGCCAGTGTACGTGCTTTTTGCTGGCTTGTTTTTGTGGTCATCCCTAATCTAAGGCAAGTCAACGCAACAAAGTTCAACAGAAAACCCACCAGCATTCCAATTTTCCAACCGAGATTCAAAATTCAAACGGACAGGAAAATTGGGGCTTGCATTCCCGCTTCTGCGCCATGTTAGTAAAAGGACCCGTGTTCGCTGCATGGCCTGTTCGATTGGTGACCTTGTAACATTTATTTTCGACGGCGACGCCGAACGGTGGGGCGCGGGGCGGGGGTCCATGGCCTTATCCCCTTGGGCGGTTGTTCTCCATGGTTAAGATCGATTAGATAACCGCGTCTATGGTATGGCCCGTCCGGCCTGGTGCAATGGCACACTCGATGTTCCAACGGTGCTAACTCAGCACCTGGGGCACCATGGTAGTGAAACCGCCGACACCAGGAACACCAGATTTTAACCTGTTCGTGTTCCTGGATAATCCATCCGCGCACAACAGGGATACGTTTATCATTCATGGCCACATCCCTTCAGTGGTTCCACGCTGGCAGCACGAACCTCACCAACGCCGGGACAGTTTACCAGGGCGCACCCGTCTGTATCGTAAGCGGTAATAGTTCCCAAGTATTCCAACTTGAGCGGGTCCCCTTCAGTCACCACAGCAACAGCTGTGTTTATCGGTAGTCTATTGTCAAAGTGTTCCTCTGTTTTCATGGGCTGTCCTTTCAATGGGATGTTAAGTATTGCGGGTTGGTAGATTGTCGATTGTGGGCCGTGCTGTGGCTTCGTGGTTTCGCGACAGTTCGGCACGGGTTTTTTCGATTGATTGTCCCCCCTGCCACCAGCGATAGAGCCGGGGTGCGTCAAGCGGTATCACTACGCCCCCTTCAGTGTCCAGATAAGGCACGGAGGCTGGATTCTCCGGCGGCCACGGAGGCAGTTCAGCAACAGGTGGCCCGGCTGTCTCTGGCTGATCATCCGGCATCGTTACGGCTCGGCCGTCAGCGATCAAAGGCCAGGCTACATGCGCGCGTAGACGTGCAATCATGCCGGGGTGTAACTCTACTGTTTCGCCGTCGGTTCGCCGCAGGCGCACTGGCTGGCGAAAACAAACGCGGATCAAGCGTTGTGCGCTCATGGCTGCGGCTCCGGCCCATCCACCGCCCAGGCGTCACCGTCAAGGGTAATTTCCTGCGTGGGCTGTGGCTGGGCTGCTGCTATGTTTTCTCCATCGCCGGGGCGCGGGGCGCCGTAAAATCGGACACCTGCTTTTGCATGGGCGGTGCGTCCGGTAAATTCAAAGCGGATACCAGCGGTGACCAGGGGGACACGCAGGCGCTCAAGGGCATTACGCAGGCCGCGCGCAGTGGGAAAGCGATCTTGTGGCCCAGGATCAGCCACAATGCGCAGGCGTTCTGCCACCTCTCCAAATGATCCTGAGGGGTAGTCTTTGCGTTCGGCCAGCTCTACTAAGGCACCAAATAGTAAATTAGTCTCTGCAAGTTCAAGGTGTTGGCGCCCTTGGTTGCGGGCAAAGTCGCGCAGATAGTGCGCCCCGGCGCCAGGTTCGGCGGCTTCAGCAATGGCGCCAGCCAAGCGGGCGAAAGCAGCCATGCGCGGCAGCTGTGGCGGGCGGTAATCGCGCAAGCGAATCATCCCACGTGCAAGCATGGTAAACAGTCCGCCAAGGATAGCCGGGCGGGCTGTCTCAAATGCGGCTTCAAGTTCATCATCCGCCCGCCGCTGTGCGTCCTCGATGCGCTCAAGCTCCAGGCGCAACGAGCGTTCCAGCAGGTCAGGGCGCCCAGATAGAGCGGTGATCCCGGTAACTATCAACTGAACATCGGCGCGCAGAGTTACCACGTCGCTATCAGAGTGCAGTTTACGCCGCTGCGGCGTAGCTCCGGTGAGTACGCCGCATAGCACATCCGCCAGGTCGGCGCCGATATGGGATAGGTTGTCCAGCGCGAGGCAAGCGGACCGGCTCAAAAGCAAGTCTAAGTCCTCTGGCTTGCGTGGCATCAGCGAGAGGGGTGCGTCGCTAGGGTCGAGCAATGCCTTAATCCGTCGCGCGGTGGCTGATTTACCCGAACCCTGGGGGCCGGTAAGCGCCAGCAGGGGACGTGCTATCTGTGGCACCATCCCCGCCGCCAGTGTGGCCAGTACAAACGCGCGTTGTTCAGGTGGTACTGGCACGGTATCAAACAGGCGCCAGGGGTCACCATCGGGCAGGGGGTCCGGTTGGGGCAGCTTCCCAGCACCGGGCCGGAACGCCCCCACTGGTGCGAGTATCTGGCGCCACGATCCGTCAGCTATCCGCACCGCTCGCCCGCCGCCCAGGTCAATCAATAGTGCTCCATCCGGCCACCAGCACGCCCGTTGCGCCATAGGCACCGCTCGGCCATAACGCCGCGCCCTGTGAGATAAAACTGCACACGCAGCGCTAATAGCGTCCCGCCCTGCGGTCTGGCCAGTGGCCGCGTAGTGCATCGCGCTCAGCGCTTCTAATGTAGGGGCGTGAGTCGAGACCAACGGCAGCAGCTCGCCGTCTCCGGTCGGATCAATGTACGTTCCCCCATGGGGGTCCACGTATAGTTCCGCCCCCTCCAGTAGTGCAAGCAGCCCAGCACCTCCACGCGGGCGCCTGGGCGCGTCAGTGCCTTCGTTGCGCTGCGGTGTATACTCTGCGGAGGGTACGGGCTGTGTTTCCTTGTCGGCGCGTGGTATCACTTGGGGTGTGGCTTCCCATGATGGCGCATTATCAGCCAGCGAAAGGAACGCGTTACGAATAGACGTGTCATCCATTCCGGCGCTACGCTGCGCGGCGCACCAGTCGGCCACATCCCCCTTGTGGGGCAGGTCTGGCAAACGAAGCGCCGAAACATTAGCTCCTGCGTCCAGTAAGGCGGCAGCTGCGCGTGATGCGTAGCGCTCTCCGGCTTCGTCGTTGTCTGGTAACACTAATGCACGGCGGCCCTGAAACAGGCCTGCATAGCCGTCAGGCCATGCACCAGCGGCGCCGGAGTCGGTAGATACTGCCACAAGGCCCCAGCGGCGCAGAAGGTCGGCGCATTTCTCCCCCTCGACAACATACACCGGGGTATCTGGCGCGGTGTTTACCAGTTCGCCTAAGCCATATAGTAGCGCTGGAGATGATCCGCGCCCGCTGGCGTAGTCACCGCCGGGCAGGGGGTGGCGGAAACGGTATTCTTTGCTGCGCCCATTCCTTCCGGGTTCCAAGCGCTGTTTTTGATATTTCAGGGCACCGGATAGGTCGCAATAATCGTATGTTGCCACGACGCGCGGTGATGTTTGAGGCGCGGACTTAGGCTCGACAGGTGGACGTTTTTTGTGTGGTGGTGGGGGCGGTGCACCGTTAGCAATCCCGCAATATCCCTCCAGACGGTGCAGCGCCTCCAGAAAGTCGCAGCCCCAGGCAGCGGCGGCAAGATCGAACAGGCCCCCTGACGCACCGCAGGCGTGGCAGTGCCACACGCTGTCAGAAAGGCGCACATTACACGAGGGGTGAGCCTCATCATGCGCAGGACAGCAGATCAAGGCGTGATCCGCGCCGCTAGGCTGCACTTTGGGTGATATAGTATCGAGCCATGCGCGCACGTTTACGCGAGACTGAACCTCCGCCTTGCGCTGCGCCAATGGGGCACGGTGGCGGGGTGTCTCACTCATGGACGCCCCCAGTGTCTACACGCCCGGCGCGCATAGCGGCGTCAACCTCGCTCAGGCGGAACCGTCGGGACTTTCCTAGCCGGTAGCTCGGCAGGCGGCGCTGTAGTGCCAGTTTGTAAACTGAATTTTCCGGCAGGCCCAAAAACTCGGCCACCTGTGCGGCGGTCACGTATGGTTCTGCGGCGGGTGTTTCGTGCTGGGTACTGTGAGGCTGAGTGTCTGTTTTTTCCATTTTCTATCCTCCCGTGTGTGATTGTGGCGCGTGGTGCTCAGTGCCACGCATTGACACGGGAAAAATATCAGTTATAACAGTGTCTTACGAGTGACAAGTACGCATGGTACATATTGTCAGGCATAACTGAAAATGGAATTTATAAGCATCAGCCAGCGAAACAAAAGAGACGAAGGGGCGGGTATGTTTTTTGTGGGTGAATAAATTAAAGGGGCAGGGTCAATTCAGAAATTGGTGTATTTTTGCGCGCCGATGATAAGAGTGCAGCGGCGTGTTTCGTATAGCGGCTGAACCGCTTGTGTAGGGTGTTTTCTTGGGTCGGGGCTTGTATGCGTTCGGACGTGGGGGGCAGTGTAGGCCATGGGTGCGCATCCCAGCGGTGCAGCCTCGAATCAAACGCCTCACAGCAACATGTGCGGTGTTCATTCCAGGCGCCGCCGTTTCGGCCCTTTACTCGGTCAAAAAGTACGCGTGTCCGATTTATATTGGAATCCCACCCCCACACCTGCACATAGGCCAGTGTTTGAAGGGCAAAGGTGAATTTTTTAAGCGATAAACTACGCTCTGCTAAGCGTTCATTGTCGCTGGCTGAGTCGTTTGCTTGCTGATCTGCTTCTATTTCGTCTAATAAAATATCAAGGGCGCGGTGGAGTTCGGCACGGCTGCGGGTAGGGTCAAATTCAATCAGTGTATGGTGGATTACTCGCTCATATGGCGTTGATCCTGCGTCGCTTTGTGTTCCGAAAACAGGCACACTTGTGGGCGGAGACCCTTTGCTGTGTAGGCGGGCGGCTTCATGCCAGTGAATCAGGGTTGCCGCCGGGCCGGGGTCGGTGTTGGCGTAACTGATGCATTGTGTTGCCTGGGCTAGGTCAAAAGCACCGGCGCGCAACGTTTCGACGGGTTCAGGTTCCAGTGCAATGCACACAAGGTCTTTTAATTCACAGCTGCGCGGCGGCAAGGCTAGGGCCGCAACCGCCCATGGTGACTCATTTAAAGCCTGCACTTCAGGTGATTCGAGTAAAAACGCCGCTTTTATGGTAGCTGCGCGGCGATCCGGCGCGAGTTCATATCCTGGTAACATTGCTTGGACGTGCGCCCGCGTCCGCTCAATAGATGCGGATAAATCAGCTAGGGGTGATCCCGCAAGAAACGCCCCCAGCCACATCAGCGCGGCAGCGACGGCAGGCTGCGGTGTAGCCGTGCATACGGTAGGCGGTACACATAATATCTCGCGTAGTCCTTCACGCTCTAAGGGCACACACTGTTCAAGCACATAATCCGGTAATGTATCAATCAATGATTCGTCCATTTATTCCCCTGCATCCCCGTAGACGGAAGCCAGCGAAAGCAAAGCGGCACAAGGTCACAAACAGAAAAGCCACAATATTAAACCTTTAATGACCTTTGGAAAATTGAGGGGCCAAAGGTCATTAAAGGTCACACCGTTTTTATATAGCAGAATCAGTTATTTAGTGACCTTTGACCTTTGTGTACCTTTTTTTATAGAAGTAATAATAAAAAGGGGGTAGACACGTCGCCGCCGTGCATATATATTTCCGTCCTCAAGTAAAAGGCTGTCAAGTGATTGTCAAGTTACTATTTGCAAGGCTGTCACTAGAAAGCAATGTAGTGAAAAAGCTTTGCAAAGTAAATACTTGTTATTGCAACATAATCAATATAGGTAGCAGTAAGGCAGGCCCGGTGTGGATAACTTCTAATCACAGGGCCGGGGGTTCGAGTCCTCCCTGGCGCGCCATTTTACCTAAGCGGCCTAAGCTTCTTTGAATAGGTGTTGACAATAAATAGCAGAGTACGTAGTATCAGCCCCCGTTCTGTGGTGGGTGTAGCTCAGTTGGTAGAGCGCTGGATTGTGACTCCAGTTGTCGAGGGTTCAAGTCCCTTCACTCACCCCATTTAAATACCCGGACTCGATCGTCGATGTTCTTGTCGGACTCCCGGCGAGAATAATCAGGGTCGGGTCTTTTTTATTTCTAGGCCTAGGCCATATCTAATGGCTACTACATATCAATCAAATCATGTGCGAGAGTGGCGGAATTGGCAGACGCACTGGATTTAGGATCCAGCGGGCAACCGTGGGGGTTCGAGTCCCCCCTCTCGCACCATTG
>Ga0182239_1000459_pt1 | contig 14882 bp, 14 predicted proteins | sample hydfrate6_PW_210_FD_132456 | JGI IMG/M metagenome (GOLD analysis project Ga0182239, IMG submission 132456) | Subsurface microbial communities from deep shales in Texas, USA - hydraulic fracturing test 6_PW_210 | ecosystem: Environmental > Aquatic > Deep subsurface > Shale gas/oil reservoir >... | reverse complement strand
CCGGGAGGTTATAATTTGAAATTTAAAGATAAGACCAGACAGAAAATTGGAATTATCGGTGGTGGCCAGCTGGGAAAAATGATGATTTTAGACGCCAAAAAAATGGGTTTTTATGTCATAATTTTAGATCCAACAAAAAAATGTCCGGCTCACAGTATTGCTGACCAGCATCTGGTTGCTGATTTTGACGATAGAGAGGCAATTAGAAAACTAGCAGAGAAATCAGATTTAATAACTTATGAATTTGAACACATAGATGTTGAGGTCTTAAAAGAATTAGAAAGTGAAGGAAATAAGATTTATCCGACTGCCCGCAGTTTAGAAATTATTCAAAACAAGTATCATCAAAAAAATGTTTTAAAACAGGACCAGATAGCTGTGCCAGAATTTAAAAAAGTCAGCAGTCCTGATGATATTAAAGAAACTGCGCAAGAATTCGGCTATCCCCTGATGCTGAAAAGCTGTACAGGTGGTTATGATGGTAAAGGAAATGCTTTGATTGGCAGTGAAGCTGAGGTGGAAAGAGCTTTTCAGGAACTGGGAGCAGAGAAATCTAAATTGATGATAGAAAAATATATTCCTTTTAAAAAAGAGATTTCGATCATTGCTGCTCGTGGTTTGAACGGTGAGATGAATGTCTACCCTATAGGAGAAAATGAGCATCAAAATAATATATTATTTGAAACAAAGGTACCGGCAGATATTTCAAATAAGCTTAAAAAAGAGGCTGAAGAATTTGCGAAAGAAGTACTCGAGGTTTTTGAAGGTATTGGAATTTTCTGTGTAGAAATGTTTGTCACAGAAGATAATCAGCTGTTGGTTAATGAAATTGCTCCGAGACCCCATAATTCAGGTCACTATTCAATTGAAGGCTGTGTGACTTCTCAATTTGAACAGCATATTAGAGCGATCACGGCTCTGCCGTTGGGAGATACAACTTTAGTTCGACCAGCAGTTATGCGAAATATTTTGGGTAGTGGGAAAGAAGGAAAAGCAGAAGTAGTTGGATTAGATTCAGCTTTGGCAGTAGAAGGAGTCAAAGTACATATTTATCAGAAGACTATTTCCAGACCCGGCCGCAAAATGGGCCATCTAACTGTGACAGCAGATAGTTTAGATCAAGCTTCTGAGCTTGCTCTAGAAGCCAGCCGGTTAATTGAAATTAAAGGAGAAAAAAATTAGGAGGTAAAATTTATGAAGCCTAGAGTAGGAGTTATTATGGGCAGTGATTCAGATCTGCCGATAATGAAAGAGGCAGCAGAAATTTTAGATCAATTTGAGGTTAAATATGAGCTAACAGTTGTTTCAGCTCATCGAACACCAAAAAGATTATATAATTATGCGGAAACTGCAGAAGAAAAAGGCTTAGATGTGATCATCGCTGGAGCCGGAGGAGCAGCTCACCTACCGGGAATGGTAGCAGCTGTAACAACAGTTCCAGTCATTGGAGTTCCGGTTAAAACTTCAAAATTAAGCGGACTTGATTCACTTTATTCTATAGTCCAGATGCCGCCTGGAGTTCCAGTAGCCACTGTAGCAATCAATGGAGCTAAAAATGCTGCCTTACTGGCAGTGCAGATTTTAGCCCGCAGTGACGAAGAATTAAACAAAAGGCAGAAAGAATACAGAAAAGAAATGAAAACCAAAGTATTAAAAACAGCAGATAAATTGGAAGAGCAGGGATATGAAAAATACCTTGAGAGGAGCAAAAAATTTGCAGACTAGAGATATTTTTGCCAATATAAGTCCCCTTGATCATCGTTATTCAAGGCGGAAAAAGAATTTTGATCAGATTGGGAAATACCTTTCGGAAAATGCAACAATTGCCTTCCAGGCTGAGGTGGAGCTTGCTTTAGTTAAGGTTCTTGCTAAAAGAGGTATGGCGCCAGAAAAGGCTCCAGCGGAAGTTAAAAAGGCAATTAGTGAATTGACTACAGAAGAGGTTTATCAAGAGGAAGCAAAGACCAAACATAATATTAGAGCTTTAGTTAATTGTATTCAAAACAAAGTAAGTAAAGAAACCCGCCCCTATATTCACTTTACAGCTACTTCTTATGATATTGTAGATACAGCAAACTCACTCCGCTATCAGAAGGCAGCCCAGGAATTAATCATACCTAAATTAAAAGAATTACACAAAAGCTGGGCAGAGATTGCTCTCAGAGAAAAAGACAGAGTTCAGATCGGGAGAACCCACGGTCAGCATGCAGTACCGGTGACCTTTGGCTTTACTATTGCTGAATATGTGGCCCGCCTGGGAGAAAGAATTGAAGAAGTTGAAGCAAAAGCATCTAAACTGGTTGGTAAATTTGCCGGAGCGGTCGGTGCTTACAATGCCAGCGGTATCTTTTTTGAAGATCCGGAAGAGTTTGAAAGAGAAGTTTTAACAGAGCTCGGTTTAAAACCGGGTGAGCATTCAACTCAGATTGTGCAGGCTGAACCGATGACAGACTTTATTCATTCTCTGGTCTCAACTTTCAGTGTTCTGGCAGCCTTTGCTGACGATATGCGCCATCTGCAGCGTTCTGAAATTGCAGAAATTGGTGAGCATTTTGGCAAAGACCAGGTTGGATCTTCAACGATGCCCCACAAAAGGAACCCGATTAATTATGAAAATGTTAAGAGCTTGTGGAAGGCCTTTATGCCTCAGATGACAACAGTTTATATGGATCAGCTTTCTGAACATCAGCGTGATCTAACAAATTCAGCATCTTCCCGTTTTATTCCTGAATTAATTACTGCCCTCCTTTCAGCAGCAGCTCGTTTGACCAGAGTCAGCTCTAAAATGGCAGTTGACCAGGAGAATATTAAAAAGAATTTTGAACAGAATAAGAAGATGATTGTGGCCGAGCCCTTATATATTCTTTTAGCAGCAGCCGGTCATCCAGATGCTCATGAGGCAGTACGCAAACTGACCTTGAAAGCCCAGAAGACAGATCTTTCTTTAAGAGAACTGGTTGATCAGAGTCAGGAACTGCAGGGTTATTGGGATAAATTTACTGAGAAGCAGAAAGAATTAATTTTAAAACCTGAAAATTATACAGGGATAGCAGCAGAGAAAACTGAAAAAATAATTAAGAACTGGCAGCAGAAATTTGACTATGATCTCAAAACGGAGGTTTTATAAAAGATGGAAAAAAGGGAAATGATATATGAAGGTAAAGCCAAGCAAATTTTTAAGACTGATAAAGATGATCAGGTGATTGTTCACTTTAAAGATGATGCAACCGCTTTTGATGGTCAGAAAAAAGGTCAGATTGCAGAAAAAGGCAAGATAAATAACAAGATTAGCAATTTCTTTTTTAAACTACTTGAAGAAAAAGGGATTAAGACTCATTTGATAGAAGAACTAAATGAGCGTGATTCACTGGTTAAAAAGGTGGATATTATTCCTCTGGAAGTTGTAATGCGTAATGTAGCTGCTGGTAGTCTGGCCAAAAGAATTGGTATGGAAGAAGGAGAACCACTTAAACAGCCGGTAATTGAGTTTTACTATAAAGATGATGACCTGGGAGATCCTTTAATCAATGTTTCTCACATTGAGCTTTTGGGACTGGCAGGCAGAGAAGAATTAGAAAGATTAATTGCACTCGGTCATAAGATTAATGATATTTTAGTTAAATTTTTAAAAGAGCGAAATGTAGATCTGGTGGACTTTAAACTGGAATTCGGGAAAACTGCTGAAGGAGAAATCATCCTTGCTGATGAGATTACACCTGATACCTGCCGCTTCTGGGACAGTGAAACTAAAGAAAAACTGGATAAAGATCGCTTCCGTCGTGATCTTGGTGATGTAGAAGAGGCCTATCATGAAATGTATAAACGAATAACCGGCCAGGACTGGAAATAAGTTTAAGATTAAGGGAGGAAAATTGATGAGAGAAAGCCTTGATTTCTCTAGCAAAAATAAGAATTTAAACCAAGTTAAGCCGATTTCAAATGAGATAAAATTAACTCAGGCTGAACTTAGTGAAGATAAAATGACAGAAGAATGTGGAGTTTTTGGTATTTTTAATGCAGATGGTGAAAGCAGTGCTGCTGAATTGACATATCTTGGTTTAATTGCCCTGCAGCACCGAGGTCAGGAAAGTGCTGGTATCTGTGCAAATCACCAGGGTGAGTTCAATCTGCATAAGGGAATGGGTCTGGTAGAAAGTGTTTTTGAAAAAAGAAGATATAAGAAGTCTAAAAGGGGAGATGGCAATTGGACATGTCCGCTATTCTACCAGCGGTTCCAGCAAACTTGCTAATGCTCAGCCAATCCTGATTAACAGTATCAAAGGTGACCTAGCCTTAGCCCATAATGGTAACCTGGCTAATGGAGCAGAGCTCAGAAATAATCTGGAGCAGAATGGATCGATATTTCATTCTACTTTAGACACAGAAGTAATTGCCCATCTGGTGGCCCGATCCTTTGAAGATGATATTGTCGAAGCCTTAGTTCAGAGTTTACATCAGCTGAAGGGTGGATTTTCTCTGGTGGCAATGGCCAAAGACCAGCTGGTTGCAATCCGAGATCCAAGAGGATTTAGACCGCTTTCAATTGGGAAATTAGACAACAGTTATATTGTAGCTTCCGAAAGCTGTGCCTTTGATATAATTGGAGCAGAATTTGTACGGGATGTGGCTCCAGGTGAGGTTGTTGTAATTGATGAAGATGGAATAAAAAGCAGACGTTATACAGGAGAAAATGGGACCAGTCTCTGTGTTTTTGAATATATCTATTTTGCCCGTCCTGACAGTAATATAGCCGGTCAGAATGTTTTGCTTGCCCGCAAGGAAATGGGTAAACAGCTGGCTCGAGAGATGGATGTTGAGGCAGATATAGTTGTCCCAGTACCTGATTCAGGGATAGCAGCAGCTCTTGGTTTTGCTGAAGAATCAGGTATTCCCTATGCTCAGGGAATCTTAAGGAACCGCTATATGGGCAGAACCTTTATTCAGCCAACTCAGGAGATCAGAGATTTAAAAGTACGTCTTAAGCTGTCACCAATCAAAGAAATTATTGAGGGTAAAAGAGTAATTTTAATCGATGATTCAATTGTTCGAGGAACAACAAGCAAACAGATCATTGGCAGGATTAAAGAAGCAGGTGCTGAAGAAGTTCATATGGCTATCTCCTCCCCACCTGTAGAACATCCCTGCTATTTCGGTCTTGATACCTCGCGGCGCCAGGAATTAATAGCCAGCAGCAGTACAGTTGAAGAAATTAGTGAGAGCATTGGAGCTGACAGCCTTTATTACTTAAGTCAGGCAGGGATGCTCAAATCAATTAAAACCAATGTTGAACTCGGTTTTTGCACTGCCTGTTTTGATGGAGATTATCCAATAGACAGCCGCTACTTAAGTGAGGAGGAATAATTATGGGCTTAGATTACAAAAAAGCTGGGGTGGATATTGATGCCGGTAATCAGGCAGTTGAACTGATTAAAAAAAATGTCCAGTCAACCTTTGGTCCGGAAGTTATGACCGGACTGGGTGGTTTCGGGGGGCTATTTAAACCCGATTTAAGCAAATATAAAAATCCCGTTTTAGTTTCCGGTACAGATGGGGTGGGAACCAAGCTTAAACTGGCCTTCAAACTGGATCTGCACAATACAATTGGTATTGATCTGGTTGCGATGTCAGTTAATGATATTCTGGCTCAGGGAGCAGAGCCCTTATTTTTTCTCGACTACCTGGCAACCGGTAAGCTGGAGCCAGAAAAAACAGCTGAGATTGTAAAAGGTATTGCAGTCGGCTGTAAAGAGGCAGGAGCTGCTTTAATCGGGGGAGAAACTGCTGAAATGGCAGGCTTTTATCAGCCGGGCGAATATGATCTGGCAGGTTTTGCAGTTGGAATAGTCGACCAGGATCAGATCATAACTGGCCAAGAAATTCAAGCCGGAGATTTAGTTATCGGACTTAAATCAGATGGACTGCACAGCAATGGTTTTACTCTGGCCCGGGCAGCACTTTTTGATAAAGCAGGCTATGATTATACTGCAGAAATAGAGGGGATGGAAAAGAATCTTGGTGAAGAACTGCTCCAACCGACAAAAATTTATGTAAAAACTGTTTTAGAACTTTTAGATAAATTTAAAATTAAAGGAATTGCCCATATAACCGGGGGTGGCTTGATTGAAAACTTACCTCGAATACTTCCAGACGGGCTAAAAGCTGAAATTAAAAAAGAAAGCTGGCAGCCCCAGCGAATTTTTAAGCTAATTCAAGAAGCAGGAGAAATTGCGGAAAAAGAAATGTACAGAACTTTTAATATGGGAATTGGGATGACGCTAGTTATAGAAAAAAATGATAAAGTTCAACTACTTAGTAAACTTGAGCAAATGGGAGAAAAAGCCTGTCTGATTGGAGAAATAAAAGCAGGAGCTGGGGACTCATCTCTCGAATTAAAGTAAAGAAGGTGCATAAATGCTAAAAATAGCTGTTTTCGCCTCAGGTAGAGGCTCAAATTTTCAATCAATTATCGACAAAATAAAAAGTGGAGATATTCCAGCTGAAGCTAAACTTCTAATCAGTGACCGCCAGGATGCCGGTGCTTTAAAAAGAGCAGAACACGAAAATATTGAAAATTTATTTATTGACCCTGTTCATTTTGAGACAAAAGCTGATTATGAAGAGGAGCTGATTGGAATTTTAGAGAATGCTGGGATAGAGCTTGTTGTTCTGGCAGGCTACATGAGGATTCTATCACCAATTTTTGTTAAACATTTTCAAAATAAGATTATCAATATTCATCCGTCACTTTTGCCTGCTTTTAAAGGTCTTAACGCCCAAAAACAGGCGGTTGATTATGGAGTTAAATACAGCGGCTGTACAGTTCATTTTGTTGATCAAGGAATGGATACAGGTCCTATTATCAAACAGGCAGTTGTAGAGGTTAAAGATGATGATACTGCTGATGATCTGGCTGCCAGAATTTTAAAAGAAGAACACAAGATTTATCCTGAAGCAGTGAAGTTAATTGCAGAGGAAAGAATTAAAGTTAAAGGACGAAAAGTTAAAATTCTAAAGGAGGAAAAATAACTTTGTCTAAAATTAAAAGAGCATTAATTAGTGTTTCAAACAAGGAAGGTATTGTAGATTTTGCTGAAGGTTTAAAAGAATTTGATGTAGAAATCATTTCAACAGGTGGTACTGGTAGAATGTTGAAAGAAAATGGAATCGAAGTTACAGATATTGATCAGGTAACAAATTTTCCGGAAATGATGAATGGAAGAGTTAAGACCTTACATCCGGCAGTTCACGGTGGTATTCTGGCAGTCAGAGATAATGAAGAGCATTTAAAGGAAATTGCAGCTCAGAATATTGAGCCAATTGATCTGGTGGTCTGCAATCTTTATCCCTTTGCTGAAACCATTGCCAGAGATGATGTTACCTTAGAAGAAGCGATTGAAAATATCGATATTGGTGGTCCCACAATGATCCGTTCAGCTGCTAAAAATAATAATGACGTAGCAGTGGTAGTTGATCCAGCTGATTATGATCAGCTTTTAGCTGAGATGAAGGTTGGAAATGGTGCTTTAACTAAAACTCAAAAATTAAAGCTTGCCTACAAGGCTTTTTACCACACTGCAGAATATGATCAGAGAATACAGAAATATCTGGGAGGAATTGTGCTGGAAGAAGAGGAAAAGCAGCAGCTGCCTGAAACACTTTTAGACCGCTATGATAAAAGAGAAGACCTCCGCTACGGGGAAAACCCGCATCAGAAAGCAGCATTTTACTTAGAAGATGAGCAGAATGAGCCTTCAATTTCGACAGCCGAGCAGCTTCATGGTAAAGGGATGTCCTATAACAACATTAATGATACAGATGGGGCTTTAGAGCTGGTTAAAGAATTTGAAGCTAAGCCAACTGCTGCAGTAATCAAACATGCCAACCCCTGTGGAATCGCTGCGGCTGACAATTTAAAAGATGCCTTTGTCAATGCTCATGCTGGTGACCCTTTATCTGCTTTTGGCTCAATTGTGGCAGCCAACCGAAAAATTGATGCAGCAACAGCTAAAGAAATTGCCGATCAGGATAAATTTATTGAAGTTGTAATTGCTCCAGATTATGAGGCTGAGGCACTGGAAATCCTAAAAGAGCGCTCTGAAAAAATGAGAATTTTAAAAACTGGTGAGCTTTCTATTAATCACAAAAAGCCGGGTTATAGTATGAAAAAAGTAACCGGTGGACTTTTAGTTCAGGATAGAGATTTAGCTCAGACTACTGCCCAAGATTTAGAGGTAGTAACTGAAAAAGCTCCGACTGAAGAGCAGATTGAGGATCTCTTATTTTCCTGGAAAGTTGTTAAACATGTCAAATCAAATGCAATTGTAATGGCTAAAGATGAGATGGTAGTTGGTGTTGGTGCCGGTCAGATGAGCAGAGTTGATTCGATGATTATTGCCGGGCGCAAAGCTGACGGCCGTCAGCAGGGTGGAGTTGTAGCTTCTGACGCCTTCTTCCCCTTCCCGGATGCTGTAGAAAAAGCAGCTGAACTGGGAATCAAAGCGATTATTCAGCCCGGTGGCTCAATCCGAGATGATCAGGTAATTGAAGCCTGTGATAAATTAGGGATTGCCATGGTCTTTACAGGTAAAAGACACTTTAGACATTAGATTCTAATTTAAGAAGCAGTTTATATATGAGCACGTTAAATAGCTTAAATTTAAAAAAATCTAATTAATTTGAATTAACATAGATTTCCCTAATCAATTCTCCATTTCTTATTAATGGTACCTACTCAGCCGTTAATAGAGGGATGGAGAATTTTTCTAATTAAAATTTAATTTTCTTTTAATTGAATTTTCAAATTAATTTAATATAATATTTATAGATGGAATTAAAAAGTCAGGGAGGGGTGATAAATAAAGAGGAGTCAGATATTGCTTACTGGAAATTACAGGAAAAAACAGTTTAAACTAAAATTAAAATAATTAAAATTAGGGAGGTAATTCAAATGTCAAAAAGAGTTGGGATTTCACTTCTTTTTTTAATGGTTTTTATTTTTGTTTTTGCTGGAGCAGTCAGTGCAGCTGAAGGTGATATAACATTATATACACCTTATACAGGTTTATCGGTAACTCCGGGTGAAAGTCTGGATTATAATATTGATGTGCTAAATAACAGTTATGAAATTAAAAATTTGAGTTTTGCTGTACAGGATCTGCCAGAAGGCTGGGATTATACAATAACCTCAGGTGGTAAAAGCATAGAGGAACTGGCAGTAAAATCCAAAGATTTTAAAGACGAAAATCAAGAAAGTATTGACTTAAAGGTCAATGTACCTTTGAAGATAGAAAAAGGAAATTATAGCTTTACCTTAACAGCTAAAAGTGAAAGTGGCGAAATATTTCAGCTGCCTTTAGATGTAAAAATTGCTGAAAGAGGAGTTTTTGAAACTGAATTTACAGTTGATCAGAATAACATGGAAGGCTACTCTGATTCAACCTTTACTTATGATACAACCTTAAGAAATAGAACTGCAGAAAAGCAGCATTATGCTTTAAAAGCTGATGCTCCTCGGGGTTGGGATGTAAGATTTAGAGAAGCCGGTTCCTATATTACCTCGATAACTATCGAATCCGGTGAAAGTAAGACGATTTCAGTCAAGGTTGAACCGGCAGTAAATGTTGCTGCAGATACATATAAATTTTCAGTTGAAGCAAATTCCGGTTCTACTTCTAAAAAAATTGATTTAGAAGCAGTAATTAAAGGTAAATACGGCTTGAATTTAACAACTCCTTCCGGCCGATTGAGCAGAGAAATTGTGGCTGGAGAAAACAAAAAAATTGACTTAACAATAAAAAATTCTGGAACCATAACTTTACGAGATATTAAACTTAATGCCACTACACCTTCTGACTGGTCTGTTGACTTTGAAAAAGATGAAATTTCAAAATTAGAAGCAGGAGAAACTGAAACTATAACTGCAGATATAAAAGCAGGTGACCAGGCAATTGCTGGTGACTATCAGCTTACTTTAAAAGCCAATACTCCTGAAGCTAGTTCTCAGGCTAACTTCAGAATTACAGTAAAAACTTCTATGGTCTGGGGATGGGCTGGAATTTTGATTATTCTGGCAGTAATAGCAGTTATATTTTATTTCGTTAGAAAATACGGGAGGAGATAATAATGGCTGAAACAATTATCTCTACCAGTGAACTAACAAAAAAATATGGTGATATAAAGGCCGTAAATGAGCTGGATTTGAATATAAAAAAGGGTGAAATTTATGGTCTGCTGGGTCCAAATGGAGCGGGTAAAACAACAACAATTTTAATGCTCCTGGGTTTGACTGAACCCAGCTCTGGATCGGCAGAGATTAAAGGACTAAACACTACCCGGGATTCAATTGAAGTCAAAAAATTTACCGGATATCTGCCCGATCAGGTAGGATTTTATGATAACAGCACTGGCAAAGAAAATTTAATTTATACTGCCCAATTAAATGGAATGGATGCTGCAGCTGCAGAGAAAAAAGCGGAAGAAATGATTAATCTGGTAGGCTTAGATAATGTGGTTGATAACAGAGTAGCTACCTATTCTAAAGGTATGCGGCAGCGGCTGGGACTGGCCGATGTTTTAATTAAAGATCCTGAGATAGTTATACTTGATGAGCCTACTATAGGAATCGATCCCACAGGAATCAATGAATTTCTAGATTTAATCCGCAGTTTAAGTAAAGAAAATGGGATTACTGTTCTTTTATCTTCACATCTTTTAAATCAGGTACAGCAGATTTGTGATCGGGTTGGTATTTTTGTTAAAGGACAGCTGCTGGCCGAAGGAAGTATTAAAGATCTGGCAGATCAGCTGCTGGAAGAGAAAGAGATTAACCTCAATGTTAAAATTAAGGATTATTCAGAACAGACTGTTGAAAAGATTGCCGCTCTGGATGAAGTTAGGGAAATTAAAGAACAGGAAAATCTTTTAGATGAAATCTATCAGCACTACTTTAAAGGGGGTGAAGTTGATGCCCGATTATAATAATTCTTTTAGTGTAATGGTCAACAAAGAAATTTCAGATCACGTTAAAAGCTGGAAGTTTATTATAATAGTAGCTTTAATCCTGCTGACCACTTTTGCTTCCATCTATTCGATTTTGAATTTAATTAAAAACAATGCTGCAGTAATTAATCAGGAAGATAATTTCCTCTTTTTAAAACTGTTTACTGCAACAACAGGCAGCATACCGAATTTTATGACATTGATAAGTTTTCTGGGACCAATACTGGGGATAGCACTCGGTTTTGACCTGGTGAATTCGGAACAAAATCAGGGAACAATCAGTAGGGTTTTATCACAGCCAATTCCCCGCGATTATTTTATTACCAGTAAATTTGCAGCAGCAATTTCGCTTGTCTTTTTGCTGGTTTTTTCAATCGGATTTTTGGTCATGGGTGCAGGATTAATTTCGATTGGGCTTCCACCCACATTAGGCGAATTCTTAAGAATATTCATCTTTTTGTTTCTGAGTGGAGTCTATATTGCCTTCTGGCTTAATCTTGGTATTTTATTTTCAATTATCTTTAAGCAGTCTGCAACTTCAGCACTGGCAAGTCTTGCTGTTTGGCTTTTCTTTACGGTATTTTACTCAATGCTGGTTAATATTACTGCCAGATCGATAGCGTCAAATCCATTTGACTTAAGGAGTTTAACTGCAGCTTTATCAAGGCTTTCTCCCAACTATTTATATAATGAATTAACGACTATTCTATTAACACCTTCAATTAGAACTTTAGGCGGCCTTAGTTTTAAACAGCTGCAGGGAGCAATTCCATCAACTTTATCTCTTGATCAGAGTCTAATTTTGGTCTGGCCGCACTTTACAGCTTTAATTGCAGCTTCTTTAATCTGTTTTGCAGTCTCTTATCTGTCATTTATGAGAAAAGAAGTTCGAGCTTAAAATCAACTTAATAGAAATAAATAACGATAAAAATAAAGCCCACTTCTGCGTTTAATTAAGAAGTGGGCTTTAAATATTAGACATAAAATTAGACATAAAAAAACCGCCTCGGGAAAAAGGCGGTTAAAACAAGGAGAAAAGTATCTAGTACTTTTATCTATGCTTAAAGCTGTCCTCTGCAACAGCTTAAAAAAGGGGATAACAAATTTCTATCTCTTTGCTACAATTATATAATATCAGTGGATTATTAAAAAAACTTTAAATAAACATTAGAAAAAGATTAAAAAGTTTTAAATTAGTAAATAAATTTGCTCAGGTAATTATTGCTTCTTAATCACCATCTAAAATAATCTTTAAAATTAATTATTCAGGGACAATCAGTTATTAGTAATTATTACTAATAACTGTTATAGCGGGCATAATAAGCATTTTTTTTGCAAAATAATCTTGACAAAAGTAATTTAGTTATATATAATTTAGTTGAAGTTGAGAATCGTTTTCAATTAATCATTCAAACTAAATTATTTTATAATAATAAGTTTCAAAGATAATTGTCTGTTGGTTTTTTAAATGTTATAAATTAGGTTCAGCAAAGTTGTGAAATTAAATTTTTTTAGATTAGTTTTAGGTTAACCTAAAAATTGGGGGAAAAGAAAGTGGAAGCAGACATAAATTTATCAGAATCAATGGAAGATTATTTAGAAGCTATTTACAATTTAATTAAAGAAAATGGCTCAGCCAGGGTAACAGACATTGCAAATCATTTAAAAATTGCAGCATCTTCTGTTAATCAGGGTTTAAAAAAACTGAATCAGGAAGGTTTAATTAGTCAGGAAAAATATGGTCCGATTAAGTTAACTGAAAGTGGGCTTAAAGCAGCAGAAAAGGTTCGCTGTAAACATCGAATGTTATATCTTTTTTTACACAAAACTCTTGGTGTCAGTCAGGAAAGTGCTGATCATGATGCCTGCAGAATTGAACATGCCTTGAGTGAAGAAAGTTTCAGCAAAATGGTTGATTATCTAATTAAAAACAATTATATAGAAGAGCAAAATTGTGCTTTCAAAATGAAAGCAGAAAAGGAGGAACCCAAAATGGCAGCAGAACAGCTTATGTTAGATAAAATTAAAGTTGGTTCTAAAGCAGAAGTAGTAAAAATTGAGTCCAAAGGTCGTCTAAAAAGAAAGTTAATGGATATGGGTTTAAATAAAGGTGCTAAAGTTGAAGTTAAAGGAAGAGCACCAATGGGAGATCCGATCGAAATTAAGGTTAGAGGATACAGTTTGAGTTTACGCCAGGATGAGGCAGCAGAGATCTTGGTAAAGGAGGTTTAAAGTTGATGCCTTTAGCAATGTTGAAACCAGGTGAGACAGCCTGTATAAAAAAAATAAATGGTGGTAGAACCGCAAAAGGGAAGTTAACAGATTTAGGCTTTGTTAGTGGAAAAACAGTTAAAATTCATAGAAGTTCTGGAGGCCCTCTGATTGTAGGTCTTGGAGATAATAGAGTTGCACTTGGGCGCGGAATGGCCCATAAAGTAATTGTAGAGACTAAAGGATGTGAAAATTAATGGCTTTAAATAAAACCAAGAGAAAAAATAATGAATTAAAAGTTGCTCTGGCCGGTAATCCGAACTCCGGAAAGACAACAATGTTCAACGAATTAACAGTTCCAGACAGCATGTTGGAAACTGGCCGGGAGTTACAGTAGAAAAGAAAACAGGTAGAGCTTCCTATCAGAATTATTCACTGGAGGTTATTGATCTCCCGGGTACATATTCTCTGGGAGCATATTCAGAAGATGAGGTAGTGGCAAGAGATTTTCTGACAACTGGTGATTACGATGTTGTTTTAAATATTATTAACTCTTCTAATCTGGACCGCAACTTATACTTTACGGTTCAGCTTCTAGAAATGGGTGTAGATTTGATTGCAGTTTTAAATATGGCAGATGAGGCTGAGAAAAAAGGAATCAAGATCGACAAAGAAAAAATCGGCCAGCTGCTCGGTACTCCAGTTGTGGAAACTGTTGCCAGTAAAGGTAGAGGAATTGACAGTCTATTAGCAGAAACTGTTCAGCATCGTGATTTATCTGAGGCTGCTCTAAAAATTGATTACGGCAGTGAGGTAGAAGATTTAATTTCCGAAGTAGTTTCCATGCTCAAGGAATTTGATTTTACCAGTCAGATCAATCAGCGCTGGGCAGCAGTTAAGTTAATTGAACATGATCCGGAAGCTGTAAAACTTTTGGAAAGAGAAGTTGGTGTTTCCAAAGCTAAAAAGATTAAAAGTTTAATTGCTGAAAGGGAACTTAAGGCAGAAGATGATTTTGATAATATTATAATTGATAAAAAATATGAATTCATCAATAAAGTTATTTCTGAAAGTGTGCAGCGGCCAGCGGCCGATCAGGAGCCAGAAAATGTATCTGATAAAATTGATGCGATTGTAACTAATAAATATCTGGGAATCCCGATTTTTATGGCAGTTATGTGGGGAATTTTTAAATTTACCTTTACTCTTGGTGACCCACTGATTGGCTATATCGAGGCCTTCTTTGAAGCTGCAGGCGGCTGGCTTGGTGGCCTCTTAGTTGGGGCGGGTATTTCTCCTTTAATTACTTCCTTTATCACTGATGGAATTATTGGTGGTGTGGGCTCAGTACTGGTCTTTATCCCAAATATTTTTCTTTTATTCCTGGCAATCGGTATTTTAGAAGACAGCGGCTATATGTCGAGGGCAGCTTATGTAATGGACAAGGTGATGAGCAAACTGGGACTCCACGGAAAGTCCTTTATTCCAATGATTGTTGGTTTTGGCTGTAATGTACCTGGTGTAATGGCAACCAGAACTTTAGACAGCATGCGGGACCGTATTATTTCGATTTTAATTAATCCACTGATGTCCTGTTCAGCCAGATTACCGGTTTATGTAGTTTTTGCCGGAGCTTTATTTCCCAATCACGCAAGTACAGTAGTTTTTTCACT